>Ga0209157_1000730_pt1 | contig 27981 bp, 23 predicted proteins | sample GraSoiAngelo_135_FD_185892 | JGI IMG/M metagenome (GOLD analysis project Ga0209157, IMG submission 185892) | Grasslands soil microbial communities from the Angelo Coastal Reserve, California, USA - 14_0929_05_40cm (SPAdes) (version 2) | ecosystem: Environmental > Terrestrial > Soil > Grasslands ...
GGCGTCTGGGAGGCCCGCCGCGGCCCACACCTCATCGAACGCCAAAAGCCCCTGGTCCGCCACGACGCGGCACGGCCGCGCATACGCGAATGGCGGGACCCCGCCGATCGCGTACCCCGTGAAGGTCTTGGCCTCGTCCGCGGTCGCGCGACGCACACCGCGCGCACCCAGCGCGGTGGCAAGGCGCCCCTCGTCAACCCGCGAGCGCCCCGAGCACAGCACCACCACCGGCTCCCCGTTGGCCATGAAGACCAGCGACTTCACGATGCGCTCGACCTCTGTGCCGATCTGGCGCGCCGCGTCCTCGGCGGTCCGCGTGGTGGCCGCGAAGCGCCGCACCGGAAGGTCTACGCCGCGTTTGCCGGCAAACTCGCGGACGCGCGCGACGTTGGGGTGCTCCGTGCTCAGCGGAAGAGCCGAGTGAAGAAGCGGAGGATCCTGCCCGGAAGCAGCGTAAGCATCGAGCTGGCCGCGCGATGCCACGCGGTCACCGCTGCCTCCTCGATATCCACGTCCACCCCGGCGGTTGAGTAGCGCTCGCGCACGCGGGCCTCCGCGATCGTGTGCACGGGCTCGGCCGTCTCGGGGAGCGCTGCACCGAGCGCCGACGCGAACTCGTAGGTGGTTTGCGAATGGTGCGGGGGGTAGCCCACGTAGCTCGCGAGTAGCCGCGTCTTTGCCCATGCCGATTCGATCGGCCCGTAGCTGCGGAAGCGCCAGTTGAAACGGGCCACCGCGAGCGCGAGGAGGACCAGCAGAAACACGAGGAGCACACCGATCGGGCGCGGATCGATCGCACGGACGACCGCGACGACGCTGTCGCCCGAGAATCCGGAGCCGTCCCCGCCCTGGTCGAGCTCGCTCTCGCCGCGGTTTACGCGGTCGGCGGCGTTGGGGTCGCCTGCGCCACCGTTGCCGCCGGTGTCCGCGTCGCCGCCGCCGGCCCCGAGGCTCGAATCGACGCGCGCGAATGGTGGCTGCGACGGCGTGGGCTCGAATTCGATCCACCCGTACTGCGGGAAGTAGACCTCGACCCACGCGTGGGCATCCTGCTCCTTGACGACGTACTCGCCGCTCGCGGCGTCGTACGTTCCCGTGGTGAATCCTTCGACGAGCCGCGCGGGAACGCCTTCCTCGCGCAGCATGATCACCATCGCCGACGCGAAGTATTCGCAGAAGTCCTGCTTCAAGTCGAAGAGGAAGTAGTCAACCGGATCGCGGCCCGGCGGCGTGGCCTTCACCTGCGGCGAGTACTGGAACGGTGGGCTTCGTAGGTACGTCTCGAGCGCCTCGGCCCGGTCATACGTGTTCGGGATGTTGTCGAGCACCTTGTGCGCGAGGTCTTTCACCCGCTGCGGTAGGGTCGACGGGAGCTGCAGGTACTTCGCCTTGATGTAATCGGGGTAGGTCGCCGGCACACGCCGCAGGGTCTGCTTATCGGCGGCGGACACGAGGCTCGTCACCGTATAGCTCCCCGCCGCCTGCGACCGGTTAAGCGCATGGAGCGACGTCGAGTACGTGCGGTCCTGCCCCGTGTAGAACTGGTAGGGGACGTCCACCTTTTGCGGCTCGTTCGCGGCGAAGAGGATGTTCGAATGCGGAACGATGATGTCGAACCGCGCGTCGAACTTCTCGCGATCGGTGGTCGGGAGCGTGATCTTGTCGGCTTTGTCGTTTTCGGTCGTACGCCAGCCGGCGCCGGTGTAGAAGTCGTAGGTCACCGCGCGCCAGAAGTGTCCCGCGCCGGCCTGAACCGTCATGATCACGCGGTCCCCGAGGTTCGGTGCCTGCCCGAGGCGGATCGAGTCTGAGAACGAAACGCCACGCAGGCGGCTCGGTCCGGACACCCCCGCGAAGAACCGCTGCCACTCCGCCTCCACACTGTGGTAAGGGCCTTCGAACGTGCTCCAGGCGGTGTTGAGCACCTCGGCCGCGCCGACGCGCGGCGTGACCAGGGCCATGATCACGAGGACGGCCGTCCAGGTCAGGCCACCGCGAAGCAACCGCCAGTCCATCTCGCCCGAAGGCACGATGTTCTGCGTGGTCCACCGCTCCTGAAGATTCACGATGTGGATGCGCACCAGGAGCACGAGCACGGCGAGCGTGAACACGATGAGGTCGGGATACAGGTTCGTGAGCGCGACGGACACGTTGATCACCAGGCACGCCCCGTTGAAGAAGACCGAGTCCCAGATGCGCCCGTTGCGCGCGAGGGCGAACGATCCCACGAGCGTCGCGCACCAGACCGACGCGCCGAGGAGCAGCACGAAGACCGTCGGATCGCTCGCCGCCTCGCCCGCGAGGACCTGGGTGATCCAGTTGTTCACGAGGATCGCGAGGTGCATGAGTTTGTCGCGGAAGACGCCCCCACCGGTGGCAGCGAACGTCGTGCCGATCACGACGGCGAGAGTGCCGACGGCCGCGCCGATCAGCATCGAGCGGCGCACCCGCGTCCGGCCATTTCCGAGGAGCGTTCCCACCAGGACACCGGAGAGCGCGATCCACCAGAAGTGCTCGTCGATGTCCACCCAGTCCGCGTGCTCGAGCGAGAGCGGATACATCGAGACGACGACGAGGTAGATCGGGAGCGCGAACCACCCGCCGCGGAAGCGAAGCCGCCGCCGGTCCACGTGCGGAAAGAGCGCGCGCAGGCTCGCGCGGAGGAGCGCAGCGAGCTCGCTGGTCACGCGATCGCCGCCGGCGATTCATGGAAGAGCTCTTCGATCGGTGCGCCCGCCGCCAGATGGGCGCTCGGAATGCCGGCGACGGCGAGCTCGCCGAGGACCGCTCGCCTGCGCGCGCGATCGCGCTCGTCCAGGTCCACCGGCGGGCTGACCACGACCGCCTGCGTGGCGATGTTCGTCTCGCGCAGGGTGCTCGCCGGCCGGACCCATCCGCGGTCGAGCGAGGGCGTAATGAGGAGGCACGACGCACCGCGGCGCAGGCGCGGCAACGTCTCCACCAGCGTCTCCTGCAACGTGCGCGTCCCTCCGGCGTGCACCTCTGCCAGGTATTGCATGAGCTTGCCGAACTGTTTCGTCCCGCGGTCGGGATGGAGGACCTCGGCCCGATGTCCGTTGGTGACGAGGCCGACATTCCGGTGCGCACGGAGCGCTTTCGCGACCACCGACGCGGCGACGGTGACCGCGCGTTCCTCGGTCGAGTCCTCGCCGTCCCCGTGATGCCACCGTCCGTCCAGGTCGAGGTAGATCCATAGGTCGGCCGTCTTGTCGAGCTCGAACTCCTTCACATGCAGCCGGCGGTGACGCACCGACGAAGGCCAGTGAATGCGGTTCATCGCGTCGCCCGGCCGGTACTCGCGGATGCCCATGACCATCGACGTGGACTGGAGCGAGCGCTGGCCGGTCAGGACGTTGCCCTCAAGGAACGAACCGGGGAGCGTCCAGAACGGCAGCCCCACGACGCGGGGATAGACGAGCAGCAACGCCTCGGAAGCGATGCGCGCCTCCGTGGCGAAGAGACCGAACGGATCGCCGCTCCGAAGGACGATCGGCCCGAGCCGGCCACGGCGCTGCGCCTTGGCGAGCACCTTCCACTTGCGCGTTTTGCGCCCGCCGATCGAGAGCACGCGACCTGGAAGGGGCTCGGGCCAGTTCGATCTCTCGAACACCTCGAGCCAGAGCTTTCCGAGGGCGTGGTCGTTGTTGAGCTCGTAGGAGAGCTCGATCGTGTCGCCAAGATGCGCGTAGGACTGGCCCAGCGAACGTTTCACGGAGAGGCCCTCGAGCGTGAGCCGCGCGAGGACCCACATCGCGATCGCGACGAAGAGGACGAGATAGGAGAGGTACGAAAGGAGCTCGACCCCCGTTGAGACCGCGACGATGAAGAGGACGAGCCAGAGAACCGCGAAGCGCCAGGGTTTCAAGGCGCTTACGCCCGGAGCGCTTGCGCTGAGGTCGACTCCACCGGCACGGAGGCGAGGATCTCGGCGATCACCGTCGTCGCCGCGAGGTCTTTGAGCCGCGCCTGCGGCTGGAGGATCAACCGGTGCGCGAGCGTCGGCGCCGCGAGGGCCTTCACGTCGTCCGGGACGACGAAGTCGCGGCCGTTCATGGCGGCGTAGGCCTGAGCCGCGCGGGAGAGCGCCAGCGATCCGCGTGGGGACGCGCCGAGGTATACGTCGGGATGTGACCGTGTCGCCGTGACCACGCTGACCACGTACGTCTTCACCGATTCGGCGATGTGGATCTCGCGCGAGGCGGACTGGGCGCGAAGGAGCTCCTCCGAGCTCATGACCTGATCGATCGTCTCGAGTGGGTGGATGATCCGCTGCGCGTCGAGGATCGCGATCTCCTCGCGCTCCTTCGGGTAGCCGAGCTGCACGCGCATGAAGAACCGGTCCAGCTGCGCCTCGGGCAGCGGGAACGTCCCCTCGTACTCGATCGGGTTCTGTGTCGCCATGACCAGGAACGGCTCGGGGAGCTGGTACGTCGTGCCGTCGACTGTGACCTGGTGCTCCTCCATCGCCTCGAGGAGGGCGGACTGCGTCTTGGGGGTCGCGCGGTTGATCTCATCCGCGAGGACGATCTGGGTCATGACCGGCCCCGGGCGGAACTCGAAGGCGTTCGTCCGCTGATTGAAGATCGACACGCCCGTCACATCCGAGGGGAGCAGGTCTGGCGTGAACTGGATCCGTCGGAACGAGCACCCGAGCGACCGGGAGAGCGCCTTAGCGAGGACCGTCTTGCCCGTGCCGGGGACGTCCTCGACGAGGATGTGGCCGCGACAGATCAGGGCGACGAGCGCGAGCTCGATCTCGTGGTGCTTGCCGAAGATGACCCGCTCGACGTTCTCGACGACGCCAGAGACCCGATCAGCGAGGGCCTTATCCACCGTGCTTACGTACCCCTCTTCGTTGAGTTTCCGCGCCCCATTTCCAAAGTATGGGTTCTCTACACAGCACAACGCGGGAGGGCATCAAGTTCATATACGGTTCCGCGACTTCCGCAGTTCCTCCCCCGCGGGCGGGGCCTGGGCGGGTCCTGTCCCGGCGACGCGGGCTCTCTCGCTTGCGCACCCTTCCCGCTCCCGCAGCTCGCTGCGCTCGCTGCGAGCGGGCCCCTGGGGCACCCGCGCTTCGCGAGAGAGCCCGCACCGCCGTGCCACCCGCCCTGGCCCGGCAGGACGAGAATTACTTGCCGAGCGCGGCCCGCATGACTTGAGCGCCGAGCGGTGCCGCGGTAACCCCACCCTCGGCGGCATTCTCAACGATGACGGCGACCACCACGGTCGGAGCCTCGGCTGGAGCGAAGCCGACGAACCAGCCATGAGGGGCCTCGCCCGGGCGGGTCTCCGCCGTGCCCGTCTTTCCGGCGACGTCCACCCCGGGGACCTTGGCCCCGAACGCGAACGCGCCCGGTCCGGCGACCGCTCCGACGAGCATGGTCGTCAGGGTCTTCGCCGTATTCGCCGAGATCACCTGCCCCTGCGCGCCGGGCGCGACCTGGCGCACGACGTGGCCTTCGGCGTCACGGACCCCCGTGGCGTAATGCGGTGTCGGCATCACTCCCCCGTTGGCGATCGTCGCGTAGATCAGCGCCATCTGGAGCGGAGAAACGAGGAGCTCGCCTTGCCCGTACGAGGTGTCGGCCACCAGCGTGGGCCGATCGAGCAGCCCCGACCCCGAAAGCTGGCCCTTCGCCGCCGGCAGGTCGAGCTTCGGAGCCGTGCCGATGCCGAACCGCTTCGCGTACTCCGCGAGTTTCCCGCCGCCGATCTGGAGACCGACCTGCGCGAAGTAGATGTTCTCGGAGAGCCGGAACCCGTCGGACATGTCGAAAAGTCCGTGGGCGTGTGATGCCGATCGCACGAAGTAGTCGCCCCACGAGCGGTCGGCTTGGTACGGGTCGTCGACGCGGAGCTTCTTGGTCGGATCGAACCCGGACTCAAGGGCGGCGGAGGCCGTCACGACCTTGAAGGTCGAGCCCGGCGGGTATTGGCCCTGGGCCGCGCGGTTCAGAAGCGGGTGCTCGGGGGCGTTGTTCAGCTTATCCATCGCGGCCTGCTGGCGCTGGAGATCGACGACCTCGTTCGGGTCGAAGGACGGAACGCTGACCGACGCCAGCATCGCCCCGCTCCGCGGATCGACGGCGACGATGGCCCCGCGCCGTCCACCAAGGGCTTCGACCGCGGCTTTCTGGATCTTCTCGTCGATCCCGAGCACCACCGAACCCGCGGCCTGGCGCTCGCCCAGGTACCGTGCGCGCCAGATCGATATCGGGTCTGCGGGGTCCTGGCCGATCAGCGATTCGGCGTACGCCGCCTCGACGCCCGACAGTCCGAACTGAAGAGACGCGTAGCCCACGACTTGCGCGAGGCTCTGATCCTTGTACGAGCGCACAAAGCCGCTCGCGCCCTTCTCGGTCGTCGCTAGCGGGGCGCCGTTCCGATCGAGGATCGCGCCGCGAGGCCGGTCGTTCGACGCTGCGATGAGCCGCGGGTTGAAAGGATCGTTCGCGAGCTGGTCCGACGCCAGGATCGTCCAGTAGCTGACGCCGACCGACGTCACGAGGAACGCGATGGCGAGCGCGAGCGTGAGCGACCGGATGTTCGCCGCGATCGGCGCGGTCACGGTCCTTCTCGCATGCGGTTCGAGACCTCGCTCACCCGCAGGAGCAGCGCGACGAGCATCCAGTTCGTCACGAGCGATGAGCCGCCGTACGCGACGAACGGAAGCGTGATGCCGGTGAGCGGGATGAGGCGCGCGTTGCCGCCGACGATGACAAGCGTCTGCAGAGCGATGATGAACGAAAGGCCCGCGGCGAGAAGCTGCAGGAACGTCGTGGGCGCACGCAGCGCGATGACCATCCCCCGATACAGGAATAGGAGGTAGAGCGTAAGAAGCGCGAGCGCGCCGGCGAAACCGGTCTCCTCCGCGAACGCATCGAACACGAAGTCGCTCCACACGACCGGGATCCGATCCGGCATGCCGTTCCCGAGCCCGGCACCGAACAGTCCGCCGTTGGCGAGGGCGTAGAGCCCCTGCACGAGCTGATAGCCCGAGCCGAAGCGGAGGTCTTCGTCGAACGGCCGAAGCCATGTGTCGACGCGCACCTGAACGTGACCGAAGAGCTGATACGCGACGAACCCGCCGACGAGCAGCAGGGCCAGGCCAAGGACGGCATAGAAACCCTCGCCGGTCGCGAGGAAGAGCATGGCCAGGAAGATCCCGAAGAAGAGGGCGGTCGCGCCGATGTCTTTTTCGAAGATCATGACGAGCATGGCGATCCCCCACATCGCGACGATCGGCACGAGGTAAGGGATCGGCGGGATCGGGAACGGTCCGATGCGGCGCTGCGACCGGGAGAGCACCTCGCGGTACTCCTCGAGGTAGGCGGCGAAGAAGATGACGAGCAACAGCTTCACGGCCTCCCACGGCTCGATCGATCCCGGACCGACCTTGACCCAGATGCGCGCCCCGTTGATCTCGCGGCCGATGATCGGGAAGAGCGGCGCGACAAGGAGTAGGACGCCGAGAAAGGCCCACGTCCACTTGAACCGGGCGAGTGCGGTGAGATCGCGCGGGATGAGGATGGTCGCCGCGAACGCGCCGCCGGCGATGATCGTCCACGAGAGCTGCTGCAGAAGCAGGTCGGATGCGAGGCGCTGTACCAGGACCAACCCGATGGCCGTGAAACCGGCGGCGATGGGCATGAGCACCTGATCACCCCGAAAGCGCCGCGCGATGAGGAAGACATGAAGGGACAGCACCAGGACGATGAAGATCGCTGGCACAACGATCGAGGCGCTCCCGAACGACGACGTCTCCGCGCCCACGACCGCGATGAAGCCGAAGACGGCGAGCAAGCCCACCCAGACCAGGAGTGAGAGCTCGGTGAACCGACTCCGGGCGGCGATGCCTCCCAGCCCCCAACGCGGGGGGCTCGCGGGCAGCGCAGCCCCCTGCGACTTGTTCACTGTTCGAGCCTCAGCGCGACGCGTCCGATGCCGAGCTCGTCCCCGTACTGGAGCCGTTCGCGCGAGCGGACGGTCTCACCGTTCACGAGGGTGCCGTTGGTGCTGCCGGCGTCCTCGACCCACCACTCGCCATCGGCGAACTCGACCAGCGCGTGCCGCGCCGACGCCGCTTCGTCGTTGATCACCAGGTCGTTCCCGGCGTCCCGGCCGATCGCGTTCACCGCGCGGAGCGGGAGGCGATCGCCCACCCGCGGGGCGCCGCGGACGCTGCGCTGGACCACCAGGAACGCGATCCCCAAAGGCCGCGCCGCGACCGCCATCTCGCTCCCGAGCGCGCGCTGGAGCGCACCGAATGAGCGGATGACGAAGAGGTAAAGCACGACCAGGAACGCGATGCGCACGCCCCAGAGCAGGACCGCGAACGTGATCTCCACGCAGGCTAGTCTGCGGTGCGAAAGAGCAGCTCGGCCCCGCCGATCGCGACGCGGTCGCCGTCCGAGAGCACGATCTCCGCGACGCGTCTCCCGTTGACGTACGTGCCGTTCGTGCTCTGGAGGTCGTACAGGGTGTACCGGCCGAGGCGCATGCGGATCTCCGAGTGCTTGCGCGACACGCGCCGATCGTCCAGCACGATGTCGTTCTGCGGGTCGCGGCCGATCGCGAGCGGCTCTGGCCCGAGCGCCATCTCGCGACGGTCTTCGCCTTCGCGGATCACGAGCGACGCCTTAGGGGCGCGAGGCTTCTCGCGAAGCAGCTTCTCGCGGTCCAGGACCATGGTGTGCCCGCCCTCGACCGCGCCGAGAGTTTTCGCGTCGGGTTCGACCTCCTCGCCGGAGGCGTCGACGAGCGCGCAAGACACGCGCAGATCGCCCGCCGACAGATCCTCGTCGCGCTCGATCTCGACGGTCGGGAACGCGAGGAGCGTGTAGTTCCGATCCCGGGCGGCACCGAGGATCGCCTCGGAGAGGTCCTGCTCGAGGCTCCGGCGGTACTGCTCGAACTGCGCGAAGTCAGAGGGCGAGAGCGACACGACGTACGAATTCGGCACGAAGGTCTTACTTAGAGAAATGGTCTGATGTGACTCCATCGCGCGGATCAGGCGCTTGCCGATCTGGACCGGCTGCAGCTTCGCGCCAAAGAGCCGCGCGCTCCAGCCCTCGATGAACCGGCTCGCGAACGCCTCAAGCCGTTCCACGCGTCTTCACGACCTCCGCGCCGATGAGGATGATGACCGCTGTGAGGTAGATCCAGGTAAGAAGGCCCGCGGCGAAGGCGAGAGGCCCGTACGCCGCGAACAAGCTGAGCGCCCGAGTGAAGTAGCCGAACGCCAGCTTGGCGACCTCCCACAGCAGGGCCGATACCAGCGCGGCGCTGGCCGCCACACGCCTGGTCACGCGACGCCGGGGCAACGCCCGGTACACGAGATAGAAGAAGACATAGCCGAAGAGGAGCCCGGCTAGCGGCGAGAGGAGCGGCAGCGCGAACGACACGACCCGTCCGAACCCGGCCTCGACGAGCATGCCCGAAAGCGCCGCGACGCCATAGGACAAGCCGAACGAGGTCACCGCCAGGGCGGCGATGCCGGCAAGGAAGGCGGCGGTCTCGAGATGGCCGCGCAGGAATGTGCGCCGACCTTCGCGTCCGAGGACGGCGGCGAGCGCCAGCTCCAGCGAGTTGCGGACCGCCGTGGCCGAGAGGACCGTGCCAAAGACCCCGAAGCCGAGCGAGATCGCGCGGCCCTGCACGAGCTCACGTGCGATCCGCGTCTCTTGTGCGGTCGCCGATGGATAGATCTCGCGGATGATCTGGACGATCTCGCGCTGCGCGCGATCCGGTCCGTAGATGAATCCGAGCACACCGACGATCAGCGCGAGCAATGGGATGAGCCCGAAGAAGATCTGGTAGGCGACGGCGCCCGCGAGGAAGGGACAATCGTCGGCGAAGAAGCTTTCCAATACGGCGCGGCAGCGCGTGACGAGCCTTCTTAGGATGACGCCTCGCTCTTGCGAGTCGGCGGGCTCTGCCCCCCGTCCCCCGACGGCTTCGTTTCGGACTTCTTGTCGCTCTTGGTCTCGGTCTTCGCCTCGGACTTCGTCTCGGTCGTCCCCCCGGTCTTCTCGGTCTTCTCGGTCTTCTCGGTCTTCTCGGCGGGACGACTGTCCGTCTTGTACCACCCCGATCCCTTGAAGACGATCGCGGGAGACCCGATCAGCCGGCGCGGCTTCTTACCACACTTGGGGCACTTCTCGAGCGGCTGGTCTTTGTAAGACTGGACCGCCGAGAACGCGTGCCCGCAGTGATCGCAGCGGTAGTCATAGATGGGCACTCCTGCACGTATCATCGCAGCCGGTGGCGGCCGAGGTCATTCCCGCGAACGTCCGCGCGTCGTCACGCCGTCGTCTTCCGGTCGAGGCCATTCAGGCCTGGCTCTTCCTTCTTCCCGCCGTGCTCATTCTCGGCGTCTTCCAGATCTTCCCGGCGATCGCCGCCTTCTACATGTCGCTGTTCAAGTGGGATGTCGTCCAGGGTGCGTTCCGCGGCGTCGGCAATTACACCGACTGGCTCTATGACAATTCGATCCGCAGCCCCGACTTCTGGCGATCGCTCTCCACCACGTTCACGTACGTCATCTTCACGGTCCCGCTCGAGATCGCGGTCGCGCTCGTTATCGCCTATCTCCTCTTCCAGAAGATGCGCGGCCGCGGGATCTACCGGACCGTCTATTACCTCCCGTACGTCACCTCATTCGTTGCCGCTGCCGCCGTGTTCTTCTGGGTCTTCCATCCTCAGTACGGCCTGATCAACGACCTCCTGGGTGTCGTCGGGATCGGGCCGCAGCGCTGGCTCGACGAGCCTGACGGCATCTTCGAACTCGCCGCATCGGCCTTCGGCGTTACCCTCCCGAGCTGGCTCGCGGGACCGAGCCTCGCGCTCGTCGTGATCTCGCTCGTCACGATCTGGCACTACCTGGGGTACCAAATCGTCATCTTCCTGGCCGGCCTTTCCAACATCTCGAACGAGTACTACGAGGCGGCGCGCCTCGACGGCGCGAACGAACGGCAGATCTTCACAAGGATCACACTCCCGCTTCTCTCGCCGACCACGTTCTTCGTCTTCACTGTGGCGTCCATCGGTGTGCTCCGCTCGTTTGACTCGGTCTATGTCCTCACGAACGGTTTTGGCGGCCCGCTCGACACGACGCGGACCGTGACGTTGCTCGTCTTCAAGACCGCCTTCCAGCAGGCTCAGTTCGGGCTCGGCGCAGCGCTCGCATTCATCCTCACGCTGATCATCCTGCTGTTCACGCTCATCCAGTTCCGGGTGCTCGGGCGGCGCGTGAACTTCGGTGAGTGAGCGCGCCGTCACGATCCCGCGCGGCTTTCCCGGCCTCGCTCCGCGACCCCGCGTCGGGACGATTGCGAAGCACGCCGTGCTCATCCTCGTCGCGGGCGTCGTCGCGTATCCCTTCTATTTCATGGTCACAAGCTCGTTCAAGGACATCCTCGAGGCGATCCGCACGCCTCCGACGATCTTCCCGTCCGAGCTCCACCCGGAGAACTACACCGACGCGTGGTCCAGAGCGCCCTGGGGCCGCTACTTCGTCAACACGATCTTCGTCTCGGTCTCGGTGACCATCCTCGAGCTCGCGACCGCGTGCCTGGCCGCCTACGCCTTCGCGCGCATGCGCTTCCGCGGTAAGAACCTTCTTTTCACGATCTTCCTGGCGACGCTCATGATCCCTGGCGAGGCGACGCTCATCCCGCGGTACGTCCTCATGAGCCCGAGCCGGGTGGCGTGCGCCGGACTTCCGTGCCTTGGCTGGTTTGACTCGTACCAGGTGCAGATCGTGCCGTTCATCGCGAGCGCCTTCTCGATCTTCCTGATGCGTCAGTTCTTTCTGTCGATCCCGAGCGAGCTTTCGGACGCGGCGCGTATGGATGGCGCCGGACATCTCCGGTTCCTCTGGAGCATCGTCCTGCCGCTCTCGGTCCCGGCCTTGATCACGGCCGGCCTCATCACCTTCCTGGGCTCGTGGAACGCCTTCCAGTGGCCGCTCATCGTTACCTCCAAGCCCGACTTCCGACCGGTCCAGGTGGGCCTCTCGGCGTTCCGGCAGGAAGCGGGGTCGAGCTACCATCTGCTCATGGCGGCGTCCACGTTCGTGGTCGCTCCTATCGTGCTGCTCTTCCTGGTGGCCCAGCGCTACCTCGTGCAAGGCATCGCACGGACGGGCATCCGTGGTTGAGGCAGCGGCGTAGTACGGGATGTCGGGGGCCGGGGGGCGAAGCACCCCGACCGTGGAGGGAAGACCCATGCGAGTGAAGGCGGCGATTCTCGCGACGCTCATGCTGGTCAGCGCGGCGTGCAGCGCCGCGGCACCGGCGCCCCAGCAGTCGACCGAAGCTGACATCACGCTCTCCGGGGCTCCGGTCGGCATCACGCTCTGGCACGCGCTCAGCGGGCCGCAGCAGGTGGCGCTCGATGCGATGGTCAAGAAGTTCAACGAGACCAACGGCAAGGGCATCACCGTCAGCGCGCTGAACCAGGGCAACTACACCCAGCTCTACCAGAAGACGCTCGGCGCGATCCAGGCCGGCGCGTTGCCGGAGCTGGCGCACGCCTACGAGAGCTTCGTAGCCGACTACATGAAGGCCGATGTGGTCGTCGACCTCGGCGCGTACAAGGACAGCGTGAAGAACGGTCTCGCGAAGGCGAGCCAGGACGACATCTACAAGGGCTACTACGACACCAACACCTTCCCGCAGTACGGGAACAAGCTCCTCTCGTGGCCGTTCACCAAATCGCTCGCGGTCATGTACGTGAACAACGACGTGCTGAAGGAGATCGGCAAGCCGATCCCCAAGACATGGGACGAGTTCGAGGCCACCGCGCTCGCCGCGACGAAGAAGGATTCCTCGGGCAAGGTGACCCGCTATGGGTTCGCGTTCAACACCGACGCCTCGTATTTCAACGCGCAGGTCTACGCGCGCGGCGGCACCCTGATGGCGGCCGACAACAAGACCGTCGCCTGGAACGGCAAGGAGGGCCTCGCCGTCCTCCAGATGTACGACCGCATGAACAAGAACGGGTCGGGCTACAGCCCCAAGGGCTTCGACTTCCAGAACGATCTCGCGGCGGGCAAGCTCGCGTTCTTCCTATCGTCGACCTCGACGCTTCCGTTCATAAGGGACCTCGCGGACAAGGCGCCGTTCAGCTGGAGCATCGCGAACCTGCCGCAAGCCACTACGGACGCGACGAAGCAAAAGACCGTGCAGTTCGGCGCGAACGTCGCTGTCTTCAAGAGCACTCCCGAGAAGCAGCTTGCGTCGTGGCTCTTCATCAGGTGGATGAGCGACACCGATCAGTCGGCGCAGTTCGCATCGACCTCGTACTACATGCCGGTGCGCAAGACCGCGGCTGACTCGCAGACCCTCAAGGACTACTGGGCGAAGGTCCCGCAGGGGAAGCAGGGCTTCGATCTCATCCAGTACAGCTCCCCTGAGCCGAACGTCCGTGGGCAGCAGGACATCCGCGACGTCATCTTCAACATGATCACCGAGGTCATCACGGGCAAGTCCACGCCGGACACGGCGATCGCCACGGCGGCCACAAAGTCGAACCAGATCCTCAAAGACGCTCAATAGCGACGAACTAGTACGCGAGCACGAAGCGCCGGGGCATAACGCTCCGGCGCTTTTCGTTTTCCAGGACGACGCGGGGTGGCACGGGGGAGCGGGGGTCGCGCGCGATGCGCGGGTGCCTTCGGGTCCCTGCCCGCCCAGGGGCCCCTGCCCCTGGGGCCCCATCCGGGACGACGATGCTGCTAGCGACGGCGACGCAGGATGGGGAGGGTGCGCGAGCGCGCGACCCCCCGACCCCGGGACAGGACCCCGCGTCGTCCGCAGCGAAGCGGCCGGGCGTCAGCCCCGGCGCTTCCGCAGCTCAGTTTCGAGCAGGTTCAGGCGCTCTTCGCGCTCTTTGAGTCTCGCTCTTTCCTTCGCGACGACCTCTGCCGGCGCCTTTTCTGTGAAGCCCGGTTTCGCGAGGAGCTCCTTGGAACGCTTCACCATCTCCTGAGCTTCGGCGAGCTCGCGCTCGAGACGCCCGCGCTCGGCTTGCGGATCGCGCTCGACGGCGAGGCGCACCGCGACGCCCCGGACCATGCTCGGGGCGCCTTCGTCCTCGCCAAGCAGGGCCTCGGTCCGGGTAAGCTCGCCGATCACGCGAAGGTTCTGGCCCAAGGGCTTGGTGTTGCCGCCGAGGAGGACCTTCGCGCGCGCCGACGGCTCGAGGCCCGCGTCCTGCCGCAAGTTCCGGATCACCCGGACGACGTCGACGATGTACGAGAACCGCTCCTCGAGAGCGAGATCGCGCGCTCCGAGCATCGGCCACCGCGCGGTCACGAGCGACGGCGACTCGTCCGACATCCGGGCGTGTGACCGCAGCTGAAGCGCGATCGTCTCGGTGATGAAGGGGATCGACGGGTGCGCCAGACGCAAGGTTCGGTCAAGAACATACGCGAGCACGCGCACCGCCTCGGTCGGGTCGGCGCCGCGGAGCGCGGGTTTGGCGAGCTCCACGTAGAAATCGGCGAGCTCCCCCCACACGAAGCTCTCGAGCGCCGAGACGTATTCGCCAAAGTGATAGCCCTCGATGAGCCGCGTGCAGTCGGCGACCGCCGCTTCGGTGCGCGACAGGATCCAGCGCGCCTCGTCACTCGTCGCATCGGGCCGGTCATCGGCGGCGTGACTGCGGAGCGCCTCAGGATGCCTCTCCACCTGGGCAAGCACGAAGCGGGCGATGTTCCAGAGCTTGTTCGTGAAGTTTCGCGCGTGCAGAAGCTTCGCTTCCGATAGCGTTTGGTCCGCGCCCGCGGATACCCCGTTCACCAGCGCGAGGCGAAGCGCGTCCGCTCCGTACTCCTCGACGAGGCCCACCGGGCTGATCACGTTGCCCTTGGACTTGCTCATCTTTTCGCCGTCGACGAGCACGAGGCCGTGGAGATACACCGTGTGGAACGGGATCTCCCCCATGTTCTCGAGGCCCATCATGATCATCCGAGCGACCCAGAAGAACAGGATGTCGTAACCGGTCTCGAGCACCGATCCTGGGTAGTACCGCTTGAGGTCGGGCGTCTGGTCGGGCCAGCCCAGCGTCGAATGAGGCCAGAGCGCGGACGAGAACCAGGTGTCGAGCACGTCGGGATCCTGGTAGATGTCGTCGCTGCGGCACTTCGTGCACCGCGTTGGATCCGGCGCGTCCTCGTCGGGCACGATCACCGCGTCACAGTCACGGCAGTACCACACCGGGATTGAATGACCCCACCAGATCTGGCGTGACACCGGCCAGTCGCGGATGTTCTCCATCCAGTTGAAATAGACCTTCTCCTGGTAGCGCGGATGGATCTGGATGTCGCCGTCGCGCACGGCCTTGATCGCGGGCGGCGCGAGCCGCTCCATGCTCACCCACCACTGTTTCATCACAAGCGGCTCATCCACCGTCCCGCAGCGCTCGTGCACGCCCACCGCATGCGTGATCGGCTCCTCCTTCACGAGGAGGCCCTTGTTCCGGAGGAGCTCCACCATCATCTGACGCGCGGTCTCGCGGTCCGGGCCGGCGAGCGGTCCGGCGGCGGGCGTCATCATCCCGCGCTTGTCGATGACCGAGAGCACCGGGAGACCGTGGCGCTGACCGATCTCGAAGTCGGTCGCATCGTGGCCTGGGGTGATCTTGAGCGCACCTGTGCCGAATGTCGGATCGACGGCGCCGTCGGCGATGATCTTCACGCGCCGCTCCACCCCCGGCACGAGGACGTCCTTGCCGACCATCGCCTTCCACCTGGCGTCGTCGGGATGGACGGCCACCGCGACGTCCGCGACGATCGTCTCGGGGCGCGTCGTCGCAATGATCACGTCCGGCGTGCCGGCCGGCATCCTGTCCGCCCACGGATAGCGCACGTAGTAGAGCGTGTCTGTGCGCTCGACGTGCTCGACCTCGAGGTCGGAGTAGGTCGTCTGGCATTTCGTACACCAGTGGACGATGCGGTCCGCGCGATAGAGATGCTTGTTCTTGTAGAGGCGGATGAAGTGTGTTCGCACCGCGCGCTGCTTCGACGGCTCCATCGTGAAGTTCGGCCTTGACCAGTCCAGAGAACAGCCGAGCATCCGCAGCTGCTTTTCGATGCGGGGGCGATAGAGATCCATCCACCGCCACATCTCTTCGAGGAATTTCTCCCGGCCGAGCGCCTGGCGCGTTATTCCTTCTTTGGCGAGCTCTTGCTCGACCACGTACTGCGCGATGATCCCGGCGTGGTCAGTCCCCGGCATCCATAGCGTCGGCTCGCCTTTCATGCGGTGCCAGCGCGCCATGAGGTCCTCGTAGCCACCGAAGCCGAGCGCGTGGCCCAGGTGCAGATCGCCGGTGACGTTCGGGAGCGGCAGCATCATCACGAAGGGACGGTTCGGGTTGCCCTCGTCGGGTGTGAAGAAACCGGATCGCTCCCACCACTCGTAAAGGTCCGTCTCGACGGCGGCCGGGCGGAAGTTCTTCTCCGCGAACTCGAGCGCTGACCCTGGCGGGGCCGGCAGCGTGGTCGCCATCGTTGGTACCTCCTCTTGTCCGTCACCGGACAAACAAAATCCCGGCTCGCCCTGGGGCGAGTCGGGACCCGCGGTACCACCCAGATTCGCACGGCGTCACGCCCGTGCCTCATTACCGCGCTAACGGGCGGACCCGATCGGCTCGCGGGCGACCTTCCGGACCCTTCTTGCCGCGGCGCACTTACACCCGGTGGTGCGCCTTCGCTATCGGTGCGGGGTCCGTACTCCTCCCGGTCGCAGCCGGTTGCTGAAAAGGATAGCGAAGATGGAGAAGAACACGAGCCCGGTGGCGAGCACCACGAGGATCGTGGCCGTGTGGGGTGCCGCCGTAGCGACCGGGGCGCGGTCCGCGGTGAGCGGCGCGGCCTGATAGCCCGCGACCGCCGGCGCGACGCTTCCGCCCGGAGCACAGCTCGCCGTGCCCTCGCTCGCTGACACCACCAGGATCTCGTCGCATCGCGCGACCGTCTCCGATGCCGCCGCGGTCATACCGATCGCGGCGCCCACGATGGACAAGGCGAAGCCGATCCGCAGCAGGAGATTGCCCACGATCGCGCTTTATGCAGGTCTGATGCCGCGCCGGGCGGTGCGGACGAGCGAACGCTAGGCGGGCGTGCGCGTCCTCGCTAGCTGCTTCTGGCGATACATGGCGCGATCCGCGGCGTCGACGAGCGCGTCGACGGTCGCTTCCCCGCTCGCGTCGGCGACGCCCCAGGCGATGGTCGGCAGCCGCTGGCCGGTGGCGAGCGTGCCGCGAGAGATCCGCTCCGCGAGGCGTCGCATGATGCGCGCCGCAGTGAGGATGGGCGTCCCGGGACAGAGGACTGCGAACTCATCTCCACCGATCCGAGCGACCAGATCGCCGTCACGTACGCCGGCCTGAAGGACTTCGCCGATCTTCAGCAGCGCCTCGTCCCCCGCGGCATGGCCGAGCTCGTCGTTGAGCGCCTTCAGGCCGTTCGCATCGAGGATCGCGACCGAAAGCGGCTGTCCGTCGTTGCGCACGAGCTCCGCTTGGAGCCGCTCGAAGAAGCTCCTGCGATTGGGCAGCCCGGTGAGCGGGTCGGTGGCCGCCGCGGTCTTCGCGGCCTGGTGCAGCTTCGCGACCCGCACGGCCGCGGCAACCTGATGCGACACGGCGGTGAGAAGGTCTTGGTCCTCCCTGCCGAAGGCCCCGGTGCGCGGGCTTTCGACGCCGAGGACGCCGATGCGCTCATCTCCGAGTTGCAGCGGGACACAGAGGACCGAACGGATCTCGGCTGGTCCGTAGAATCGCGGGTCGAGCCGACCATCGGGCACGTTCTGCAGCTCGCCATGTTCGACGACCCACCAGCTGATGCCCTGTCCACGAGGGAGACGCTGGCCGACGTAGGAGCCGGACGGGCCGACCGCGGCACGGATCACGAGATGATCCGCGGACGAGTCGAGCGTGAGCAGGAAGCCGTTCTCGTAGCCCATCGCGTCGCACACGATGCGCAGGAGCCTCTCCGCCAGCTCGTCGATGTCCAGCACCGCGCTGATCTCTGACGCGAGCCGCTGCAGGATCGCGAGCTGACGACCGTGGGTCTGGGCACTTGCGGCGAACCGCTCGAGAAGGAGGCCGGGGCCGGGCACGTCCTCGATGTCCTCGTGAAGGATGCCGGCGATGCGGCGCAGCTGCGCGGCGCCCTGCGCGCGGTCGCGCTCGATGAGCCGTAGGAACGCGTCGACGACGGCTGGGTGGAACTGGCTGCCCCGACAGCGGAGGAGCTCGGCGCAGGCGAACTCGACGCTTTGCGCCGGCTTGTACGAACGGCGGCTCACGATGACCTCGAACGCGTCGGCGGCCGCGACGACGTAGGCCTCGACCGGCACGAGGTCGCCGCCGAGCTCATCGGGGTAACCATCGCCGTCGTAGCGCTCGTGATGCGCGCGGACGATCGGCACGAGGTCGCGGAGCGGCTCGACAGCGTTCACGATCGAGGCGCCGAGGATCGAATGGGTGCGCATGATGATCCACTCGTCCTCGGTCAGCGGGCCTGGCTTGTTCAAGATCGCGTCGGGTACTCCGATCTTGCCGATGTCGTGGAGGAGCGCGCCGAGCTGCACTCGGCGAACCTGATCGGTCGAAAGATCCATTTCCTCGGCGATGCTCCGCGCGAGCGCGGCGACGCGCGCCGAGTGGCTCCGCGTGTACGGATCGCGAGCGTCGACCGCCGCCGCGAGCGCGCGGACGGACGCGAGATATAGCTCCCGCATCCGCCCGAGCGCCTCGGCGTTCTCGAATGCGGTCGCCACGAGGTTCCCGAGGGTTTGCAGGACCGCCACGTCCTCCTCGTCGTACGCGTTCTCGCGATCCGAGCTGCTTGCGAGGACACCTACAAGCTTGCCGCGGCTCTTCATCGGGACGTGCACGTCGGTGCCGGTCCGGCGCAGCTCGCCGCTCAAGACCACCTGGCTTGTCGGATCGCTACCGAGCGCGACCCGGTCGTCGCCGGGGCCGGCGTCGGCGCCGCGCGCGGACAGGACGAACTCGAGCTCCTGCGCCTTGTCGTCGAAGCGGGCCACAGAGAACCTGTCGCGCCGGACGAGTGTCCCGGCAGCTTCGAATGCCAGCTTGGCGATCGCGAAGGGCTCATGCACCGCCGCAAGCTGCCATGCCAGAACGTTCAGGGCGGAGAGTCGTCCGATGCGGCGCTCGCGCTCGCGGCGCTCGTTCGCCGCGCGGAGTGCGCTCCCCGCGAGCTCCGCGAAGGCGGTGAGGCCCTGCCGGTCGATGACGTCGAAGGTGCGATACGCGTCGGTCGTGGCCACCGAGAGCGCCGCGCGGACCTCGCCGTCTATGACGATCGGAGCGACCATCGTCGCGTGGATCCCGGCGGTGTGCGCGAGGATCGTGATCGGCCGTCCCTGCTCGGGTGGACGTTCCGTCAGGTAATCGCGGAGGACCACGAGCTCGCGGGTGGCGACGGCCTCGCGTAGGAGTGGTCCCATCGGCGCCCAGTCAAGGCCGCGCATCGGGGCCGCCGCTCCCAGCGCGGCGAGCGTGTGCGCCTGGCCGTCCTTCATCTCGGCAACGAAGACCCACTCCAGGTCGAACGCCGCCTTGGTCTCCTGAGCGATGCGCTCGATGACGTCCTCTGGCATAGCGCCGCTCACCTGACGCGAGAGCGCCTCGAGGCGTCGCCCCTGCTCGATGATGCGTGCGTTGCGCAGCGCGATCGCCGCATGCCCCGCAAGCCCTTCGAGGGTGCGCCGGTCGTCGGCGTCGAACGATCGGCGGTCAAGACGTCCGACCATGATCGTCGCAGCGAACTCGCCGTGAAGGAAGATGGGTACCCCGACAAGCGCGTGGAGACCGATGTCGCGCACGGCCGGCACGGCCGTGGGCTCGTCCGCGTAGTCGTCAACGGCCACCGTCGCGCGGCTACGTAGTACCGCACCGACGATGCCCACGTGAGCGGGTGCGTGGATGCCGACGACCCGCTCGCCCGTACCGGCGCCGGCCGCGATGTAAAACTCCTCGCCACGCCGGACGTTGATCGTCGCGTGGTGCGCGTCGGCGAGGAGCAGCGCGCTGCGGGCGATGCTGCGAAAGAGCGCCATCGGCTCGGTCTCCGACGCGATCTCGGTCGCGACGCGCTCGAGGCTTCGGCCCAGGCGCAGTGCACGTTCCGCGCGCGTCTGCTCCGCCCGGTAGCTGTCGACGGTGGCTGAGACGATCAGCACCGCGAGACCGACGACGACGACTTCCGCCACGAGCTGCGGCACGGGAGTCTGCTCGCCCAGCGACGTCCGAATCGCTTCCATCCCCACCCGGGCTGCGAGGTACGTCACCATCGTCGCGAGCAGGCCCGCGCGTCCGAGGCGATACATGGCAAACGCGCCGACCGCGAGGACGATCACGAACGCGATGCTTCGCGGGTTCGTCGAGCTGCCGACCATCCACACGCCCGCTGTGACGAGGTCGGCGAGGACGACCAAAGGTGGCACGTCGTTCAGCGCGATCGCCTGTCCGCGCTTACGGTCCAACCACCACACGCCAAGCGACGTGCAGATCAGGAGTACCAGCGCCGCGACGGCGATCGGAACGATCCCTTGGCCGCCAAGCGCCAACCACGCGACCGCTCCCACGCACGCGCCGAGACGTCCGATGAGTAGCGGGTCGCGGGGAAAGAAGCCCCACATCCCGCGACGAGGATAGGTAGCCTGCTTGCCAGGCAGGTATCAGATGCGTGAGGAGCACCGCACGACAATGCCACTCGCAACCGCGCTGGCGGGTCTGGTCCTCGGCGTCATCGCCGTTCCGCTGCTCGTCGGCGCCGGACCCTTTGCAGTCGTCCCCTTCGCCGCGCTTATCGCGCTCGTGGCGTTGCGCCGAGATTCACGCGCTGTGGGCGGAGGCTTCCTTGTCGCGTTCAGCAGCTGGTGGATCTACTTCATCCATGAGGCGGTCGAGCGGTGCGACGCCTTCAACAGGAGCGGGGGCAGCTGCGCCATATTTGGGACGACCGAGCAGGTGGTCCTGGCAGGCTGCGTCGCGCTCGTCGGACTCATGCTCATCGCGGTCGCGATGCGGGATCGCCTCGTCAGGAGCGCTTAGCCATTCCATCCGTCGCGGTCTTCGGTAGATCCGTTCGTGGCGGGGCGAAGACGTCCACGACCTGCGTCGCTTCCTCGAACACGCGGGCGCCGTGCGCGGTCCCGGCGGGGACATTGAAGCTATCACCAGGCATCAGGATCCGCTGCTCGCCGGCAATGACCATGGCGAGTGAGCCTTTGACGACGACGCCGAACTGCTCCACGTCGTGCCTATGGGTCTCCACGATCGTCTTTGGGGCGTAGTCGTACACGATCATCGTCGCCTGCTGTCCGTGGACGACGCGTCCCTTGACCCCCGGATGCGGCTCGATGAGCGGTTGGTCGCGCGGGCTCGCGTAATAGAGCTTAGGCACGAGCGAGGAGCGGCTGTGCCGCGACGAGTGAGCCCACCAGCCCTGAGCGTGTCTCCGGGCGGAGCCCGAGATCGATCAAGAGCTTTGGCACGACCGCTCTAGGAAGCGGTGGCCTCGTCTCCCTCGAGTACCTGCTGCTCGTTCTTCGAGAGGAGGAGCGGCTTCATGCGGCCCTCGATCGACTCCGCGGTGACGACGACCTTGCGGACGTCGGTCCGCGAAGGGATCTCGTACATCACATCGAGAAGCACTTCCTCGATGATCGTGCGCAGCCCGCGGGCGCCGGTCTTGCGCTTCGCGGCGCCCTTCGCGGCGGCCTGGAGAGCATCGGACGTCATCTGAAGCTCGACCTTGTCCAGGGCGAGGAACTTCTGGTACTGCTTCACGATCGCGTTCTTGGGCTCGGTGAGGATGCGCATGAGGTCGCCTTCGTCGAGCGCTTGCAGCGGCACGACGACCGGCAGACGTCCGACGAACTCCGGGATGAGCCCGTACTTCAGCAGATCGTCGGGCATGACCTGCTCCAAGATGGCGGAGGTCTCTTTGGTGTTGTCGCGGAGCGTCGCGCCGAAGCCCATCGTCTTCTTGCCTACGCGGCTTTCGACGATCTTCTCAAGACCCTCGAACGCCCCTCCGCATATGAACAGGATGTTGGTCGTGTCGATCTGGATGAAGTCCTGGTGTGGGTGCTTGCGACCGCCCTGTGGCGGGACGTTCGCAACGGTGCCCTCGAGTATTTTCAGGAGAGCCTGCTGGACGCCCTCGCCGGACACGTCGCGCGTGATCGAGGGGTTATCGCCCTTCCGCGCGATCTTGTCGATCTCATCGATGTAGATGATCCCGCGCTGCGCGCGGTTCAGGTCGAAGTCAGCGGCCTGGATGAGTCGGAGCAGGATGTTCTCGACGTCCTCGCCGACGTAACCAGCCTCGGTGAGGCTTGTCGCATCCGCGATCGAGAACGGGACATCGAGGATCCGCGCGAGCGTCTGGGCGAGAAGGGTCTTGCCGCAACCCGTCGGGCCGATGAGCAGAACGTTGGATTTGCCGAGCTCGACGTCGTCGACGCGGTGCCCCGCGCCGACTCGCTTGTAGTGGTTGTAGACCGCGACCGAGAGCACGCGCTTGGCTTTGTCCTGGCCGATGACGTACTGGTCGAGGATCTCGTTGATGCGCCGCGGGCTCGGGACCTTCGCGCCGAGGCTGCGAGCTTTCGGCGTCTCCATGAACTCTTCGTCGACGATCTCGCGGCACAGGGTGATGCACTCGTCGCAGATGTAGACGCCCTGGCCCGCGATGAGCTTGCGTACCTGATCCTGGCTCTTACCGCAGAAGGAACAGCGGTACGGTTTGCCGCCTTTCGCTGTCGTCGTCATCGCCTAGCGGGCCGCCACCGGTTCGCGTTCGCGCGTTTCTTCGCGCTCCTTGGCAAGAGAGATGAGCGACTCGCTGCTTACGAAGATCTCATCGATGATCCCGTATTCCTTCGCCTCTTCCGAGCTCATGAATCGGTCCCGCTCGCTGTCGCGGCGGACTTTCTCGACTTCCTGCCCAGTGTGCTTTCCGAGGAGCTTCGTGATCTTGTCGACGAGCGTCTCGAGCTCTTTCACCTGGATGAGAACGTCGGGCGTATTTCCGCGGAAGCCACCCGAGCCCTGGTGGATCATGATCCGCGAGTTCGGCAGGGCGTAACGCTTCCCCTTGCGTCCCGCGGCGAGGAGCAGCGCGGCCATCGACGCCGCCTGCCCGATGCAGATCGTGTTGATGGGGTGCTTCAGATACTGCATCGTGTCGTAGATCGCGAGTCCCGCGGTGACCACCCCACCCGGCGAGTTGATGTAGAGGAAACTATCGCGCTCGGGGTCCTCGGACTCCAGGAACAAGAGCTGGGCGATGATGAGGTTCGCCATGTTGTCCTCGATCATGTCGCCGATGAAGATGATCCGTTCCTTGAGCAGGCGCGAGAATATGTCGTAGGCACGCTCGCCACGACCGGACTGCTCGATGACCATTGGCACGTAGTTCCGCGTCGTCAAGAGTCACCCTCCTGGCCGCGCTCTGCCTGTTCAGAGAGTGTACGGCAGCGCTTTGAGCGCGCCGCGCAATTTTGCAACCAGATCGCGTAGCCGTTCGGGATCAGCCATTGCTGGCCCTTCAAAGATGCGCTCGAGATCCGAGGCCAGACGCGACGCATCAAGGTAGCCGAAGAATGCGACCGCGCCAGCGAGCGTGTGGGCCTCGCGCCGTGCGTTCTCGCGATCCGCGTGCTCGCCGGGCTGCTCCTCCGCAGGCATGTCCAGACGAGAGGCTAGCCGGTACGATGTCGCGCCAGGGCAGGAAGATGCGAAAGCTGCCGCGCTCGCTGCACTTTTACGTGGCGGCGTCGACCTTCTACGCCGCCCTCGTCTTTTTCGTCGTGCAATACATCTACACGATCCAGCTCGCCGAAAGTGGTCTCATCGTCGCGCGGCACGACACCGAAGACATTCTCGCGTCGATTCAGCTCGTCTCGTTCGTCGTCTGGCTCGGCATCAGTCTCATCGCCGCGGTGGTCATGCATCGCCTCGCGAGCGCGCTCGCCAGTGCGCGTTCCGCTGAAGAGCACAGGCAGCAGGAGCTCGGATCGATCTTCGGCCTGTCGGCCGCGCTCGCCGGGCCGCTCGATCTGGAAGACATCGGTCGTCAATTTCTGGGCGCCGTTCGAAACGCCCTCGATGCCTCTGTCACGGTCGCCCTCATCGTGTACGACGACGTGCTTGAGGCCTTCCGCACCGTCGGGGCTGAGGGCCCGGATGCCGATCAGCTGCGCGGGGAGGCGTACTCGGCCGTGACCCTCGCGGCGGCGATCCGGACCCGAGTCATCGACCACCGCCAGCCGTTCCTCGTGCCCGACACCGCGGCAAATCCCGAGACCTGGACGAAGCTCTCGCAGGAGATGCCGCAAGTGGCGCGCGCGGCCTCGTTCGCGGCGCTGCCGCTCGTCTCCCGCGACCGGCTCGTCGGCGCCCTACTGCTCATGTCTGATCGCGCCAGGGCGCTCATCGCCGACCGCGTGCAGATGCCGATGATCATGGGGCAGTACGTCGCGGGCTCGATCCACAGTGCGCTGTCGGTGTCGGAGGCCGAGGCGCGCGCCGAGCGCGAGGCGCTCGTGAACCGGGTCGCGCAGCGCGCCCGCGCCAGTCTCGATCCTGACGAGATCCTCCGCGGCACGGTCGACGAGTTGGGCCGCGTGCTCGGCGTCTCCCGCGCCATCGTTTCTTCGGGCGTGTCGGAAGATGACCTGAACGTCTCCTACGAGTGGGCCGCACCCGGGGTGATCCCCGTGGGCCGCGGGGCGCGGAGCATACCGGTGGCGCAATTCGCCGCGCGACTCGGACGGACGGTAGTGGTGACCGACATCCGCCACGATCGCCGTTTCGCCGAACCAGCGACGAAGGACCCCAGACAGCGCGGTGGCGTCGCCGTCGCCGCCACGCCGATACGCGTCGGCGGCCAGCTCAAGGGCGCGCTCGCGCTGTCGCAGATCGACCGCCCTCGCGAATGGAGCGCCAATGACGTGCGACTCATCGAAGCCGTCGCTGACGAGCTGCGCGTCGCGATCACCTCGGCCGAGGCGTTCGAGCAGCAGCGCCGTGCGGTTGCGGAGCTCGAGCGGCTGAACCGCGCGAAGAGCGACTTCGTCTCCGTCGTCAGCCACGAGTTCCGAACGCCGCTCACCGGCATCCAGGGGTTTTCTGAAATGATGACGAACGAGGACCTGACGCTCGCTGAGATGCGCGAGTACGCCGGCGACATCAACAAAGACGCACAGCGGCTCAATCGGATGATCAACGAGATGCTGGATCTCGACAAGATGGAGTCGGGCCGGATGCAGCTGCACCACGAGCCAGTCGATCTGAACACGGTCGCCGCAGAGTCGGCCGATCGCGTCCGGCCGAACGCGCCCGCGCATCCGGTGACGCTCCGCCTGGACCCGGCCCTCGGCACGATCATGGGGGACCGCGACAAGCTGACGCAGGTGCTCGCGAATCTGCTGAACAACGCCGTGAAGTACTCGCCGAACGGCGGTGAGATCGTCGTCAGCACACGTGTGGAGGGCGCGGCGGCGCACCTTGTGGTCCGCGATCACGGCATGGGCATCCCGAACGAGGCGCTCGAGACGATCTTTGAACGCTACGGCCGCGTCGAATCGCGCGCGACCAGGTACATCCGTGGGACCGGCCTCGGTCTTCCGATCGTCCGCCAGATCGTCCAGCTGCACGGGGGCACGGTTTGGGCCGAGAGCACGGTGGGCGAAGGGTCTCTCTTCCACGTGACGCTGCCGCTTGCGGCTGCTGCGGAGCTGTCGGGGGTCGCGGGGGCGGCGCCCCCGCGAGTGTCGTGAGCAAAGTCGTGTTCTGCGAGGATGACCCGATGATCCGCAAGCTTGTGGAAACAGCCATGCGCGCGACGACCCACGAGGTGCACTTTGCGGAGAACGGTGCGAAGGGCCTGGCGCTCATAGATCGTGTCCGGCCTGACGTAGTCTTCAGCGACGTGGCGATGCCTGAGATGGACGGTTTCGCGATGGCCGACGCGATGCACGCGGAGCCGGCGCTTGCGCATATCCCGATCGTCTTCATCACCGCATCGGTGCAGCGCGAGCAGATCGACGAGTGCTTCCGTCACGGAGCCGTCGGGCACATCGCGAAGCCTTTCACGATGACCGAGCTTCGCGCACGCGTGGCCCAGTTCGCAAAGAGCTAGTGGCCGGCGAGCGCGTCCTTTTCGTCGACGACGAGGAGCAGATCCGCAAGCTGCTCTCGACCTGGCTCACCCGCCATGGCTACGCGGTCACCGTGGCCACCGACGGATGGGAGGCCCTCAAGGCGATCCGCGCGAAAGCGCCGGACCTGGTGATCACAGATGTGAACATGCCGAACATGAATGGGTACGAGTTGACGCGGCGCCTGCGCGCGGATCATCGCACCGCACGCATCCCGGTCGTGATGCTATCCGCGCGGAAGCAAGCCGACGACGTTCTCACCGGTTACGCCGAAGGCGCCGATGAGTACATCCCCAAGCCCGTCGAGATGGCGGTGCTCTCGGCGAAGATCGAAGTGCTGATCAAGCGCGTCCGGGCGACTCAGGGCGGCAGCGAGACCGCTCGGAAGCGCGGCGGCAACGTCGTCCTCTTCATTCACGGGAAGGGCGGGGTCGGCTGCACCACCCTAGCGGTGAACTCCGCGGTCGCGCTCGCAGCGACCACGATCTACCGCGTGACCCTTCTCGACCTCAACCTTGAGTTCGGCAACGCGCCGATGCTCCTCAACCTCACCCCGGAGCGGACCCTCGCCGATCTCGCCGAGGAGGATCACGAGGATCTCGACCAGGCCACTTTCTCACGCTATCTGATTCAGGACCGGAGTGGCGTCCGCGTGCTCGCGGGCTGCGACATCCCGGAGCGCGCGGAGCTCGTCACGGTGCCGGCCGTGCAGCAATCGATCGACCGGCTCCAGCAGGAGTCCGACTACGTCATCATCGACGCGCCCGCGAGCTTCTCGCAGCAGGTGCTGGCGGCCCTCGATGTCGCGGACGCAGTGGTGATCGTCACCGCCGCGCATCTCCCGTCTCTCAAGGCCACGAAGGAGAGCCTCGAGGTGCTCGAGAAGCTCGCCTATCCCAAGGAGCGGACGGTGCTCGTCGTCAACCGGACGAGCGAATCGGGCGTCGAGATGGACCACGTCTCGCGGTTCTTCAACCGCAGAGCCGACCTCGTGGTCCCATATACGCCGGCGTGCGATGACGCCGCCGACCGCGGACGCCCCCTCACGATGCTCCACCCCGACAGCGCTGGCGCGAAGGTGATGCGCGACCTAGCGGCGCAGATCGCCGTTGCGGCCCCCGCGGGCCGGTAGACCATCCGCGTCCGTATCTGGGGCACGCGTGGCTCGATCGCCGCCGCGGGTCCCGAGACCGCGCGCTACGGCGGGAACACCCCCTGTGTCGAGGTCCGGACCGACGCCGGCACCCTCCTGATCTTCGACTGCGGCACCGGGGCGCGAAAGCTTGGGAGCGCGCTCGCTGAAAGCGGGGAGGCGGTCCGGGCCCACCTCTTTGTCAGCCACACCCACACCGACCACATCCAGGGCCTGCCGTTCTTTCTTCCGGCGTTCGTGCCCGGAAGCCACCTGACCGTGTATGGCCCGGCGGGGATCGACCGCACCTTCCCGCGGGCCGTCGGCGGTCAGATGGACTACGCGTACTTCCCGATGCCACTCGAGGAGTTTCCCGCCCGAATCGATTTCGTCGAGGTCGGGGAGACCCAGTTCGCCGTCGACGGAGTCGGCGTTCGGACTCAGTTCCTGAATCACACCGCTCCCTGCCTGGGCTATCGGATCGCGGCCGGCGGCGCGACGTTCGTCTACGCGACCGATCACGAGGCGTACGCCGATCCGCCCTGGCATCCCGATCGACCGCCAGCCAGCTTCGATCCGGCGTTCCTCGCCCACACCGGCGACGCGCGACAC
>Ga0209157_1000731_pt1 | contig 27976 bp, 16 predicted proteins | sample GraSoiAngelo_135_FD_185892 | JGI IMG/M metagenome (GOLD analysis project Ga0209157, IMG submission 185892) | Grasslands soil microbial communities from the Angelo Coastal Reserve, California, USA - 14_0929_05_40cm (SPAdes) (version 2) | ecosystem: Environmental > Terrestrial > Soil > Grasslands ...
CCATCGGCATGGACCTCGTCCGTGACATCTGCGAGATCTATCGCGTCCAGGGTTTCAAGACCCAGGTACTGGCCGCCTCGATTCGAAATCCGCTTCACGTGATCGACGCCGCCAAGGCGGGCGCCCACGTGGCGACGATGCCGTTCAGCGTGCTCGAACAGCTCATCAAGCACCCGCTGACCGACATCGGCCTCAAGAAGTTCCTCGACGACTGGCAGAAGTCCGGCTCGAAGATCTAGCCGCCAGAAGTCGCCGGCACGGGGCTTGCGCCGTCCTCCGACCAAGGGAGGGTGTAACTATGTCAAGACTCGAGCGTGCGCGTGTCGCCGGAATCGACCCGGCGGTCGTCGTCCCGGTAAAGGCCAGCAATCCGGCTTACCAGGCGTACCAGATCCTGCACTGGGGCTTCACGGTGCTGCCGATCGTCGCCGGCCTGGACAAGTTCTTCGACCTGCTGGTTCCCTGGCACCAGTACCTGGCTCCGATCATCAACCGGCTCGTGCCGGTGGACGCCCACACGTTCCTGATGGGAGTCGGCGCGATCGAGATCGTGGCGGGCCTGATCGTGGCGTTCGCGCCGAAGTTCGGTGGCTACCTGGTCATGGCCTGGCTATGGGGGATCATCGTCAACTTGCTGTTGATCCCGGGCTACTACGACATCGCCCTGCGCGACTTCGGCCTGTCGCTGGGCGCCCTGGCCCTGGCACGACTGGCGACCCGGTTCGGGGACGTGTAACCGTGCCCGACCTCGCGCAGAACGACCCGCGGTGTTGCACCTCGCGCAAAGGGGAGGGTATGGGAGGGGAGGACTCCTGAGCGCGTTGCTCAATCGCCGCGCTCTGACTACAGGCGTGGTCTGACGTCGCGCGCGAACTTCTCGTAGAGCTCGGCCATCTCGCCGAGGTCGCGAGCGCGTGATTCGAGGATGACGTGGCTGACGCCGAGATCGCGGAGCGCCTTCAGCTCCGCGAGCAGTTCGTCGGCGGAGCGTCGCGCGGCGAGCCCGACTCGACCGCTGATGGTGACGCTCGCCATGTCGCGCCCGGCTCGGCGGCACGCGTCGCGGAGACGGGGCAGCGCCTCGCCGAGCGACTGCGGCGTTGGGAAAGCCGGGTGCCAGCCGTCTCCGAGCTCGGCGACGCGGCGGAGCGCGGCCGGTGTGTCGCCTCCGATCCAGATGGGAATGTCGCCACGGACCGGCTTGGGCTCCACCGCCAGCTCGTCGAAGCGGAAGAACGTGCCCTCGAAGCGCGGGCGCGGCTCGCGCCAGCACGCGCGCATCACGCGCAACGCCTCGTCGCTCCACGCGCCCCGCCGCTGATAGTCCACGCCGAACAGCTCGATCTCCTCCTTCATCCAGCCGACGCCGGCGCCGACGATCACGCGCCCGCCGCTCAACTGGTCGAGCGTCGCCAGCATCTTGGCGAGCAACACGGGATGGCGGTGGGCGAGCACGAGGACGGTCGTGCCGAGCGCGATGTGCTCGGTGGCTCCGGCCACGACGGCCAGCGTCGTCAGCGGCTCGAGAAACGGCGTCTCCGGCGACAGGGGAAAGTCGCCGGTGGGGTTGTACGGATAGCGCGAGCGGATCTTCCATGGAATCACGACGTGGTCGCTCGCCCAGAGCGAGTCGAAGCCGAGCGACTCCATGCGCCGCGCGAACCCGAGGATCGTCGCGCGCGTGGCTGCCGGCCCGTAGACCGGCAGGTGGCAGCCGAATTTCATCGTGGCCGGGCCTCAGTCGCCGGCGAGGTGGACGAGACGATCTTTGAGCTCACCGCCCTCGACCATCGCGGCGAGGCGGGAGCGCTGGATCTTGCCGCTGGACGTCTTGGGGATCGTGCCGGCCCGCACCAGCAGCACGCGGGCGGGGCGATGGCCGCCATGACGCTGCACGCGACGGACGACCTCGGCCACGAGCTCGCGGTACACGTCGGGGGCCGCGGTCTCGTCGCGGACCTCGGCCACCACGTGGAGGCGCTGCGTCCCGGTCCGCTCGCTCTCGATGCCCACGGCCGCCGAGTAACGGATGCCGGGCACCTCGTCGACGACGTCCTCGATGTCCGAGGGCACGACGTTGGCGCCGCCCAGGATCATCACGTCTTTCAGCCGACCCGAGATGTAGAGAAAGCCCTCGGCGTCGACGAAGCCGAGGTCGCCGGTGCGCAGCCAGCCATCGGCCGTGAGCACCCGCGCCGTCGCGTCGGGATCGTTGTAGTAGCCGCGCATCACGCCCGGACTCTTGACGCAGATCTCGCCGGTACTCATCGGAGGAAGAGCCAGGATCGAGTCGTGGGTGGCCTGTCCGAGGTGGTGCGTGGCTCCGCTCGTGTTCGTGGTGTCTTCCGGGGTGTCTTCCCGTGGAGGCGCGATCCGGACGGAGACGCCGCGGCACGGCTGGCCGACGGAGACGAAGCGTCCCGTGGGATCCGTGCGTACCGGGACTCCGATCGGCCAGATCGCGACGGCCAGCGTGGCCTCGGCCAGGCCGTAGCAGGGGACGATGACGTGCTTGAGCCCGAAGTGTTGCTCGAAGCCCTCGATCGTCGACAGGCGCACGGGCTCGGCGCCCGACAGCGCGCTGCGCAGGCTGGTCAGGTCGATCCCCGACGCATCGCGCACGTTGCGAACGCAGTTGCGATAGCCGAAGTCCGGCGAGACCGTGAACGTGGCCCGGACCTCCGTGATGAGCTCGAGCCACTGTCGCGGATTGCGCAGGTCGGGGGGCAACAGCCAGATCGGCGTCCCGACGAGCGGTGGTGTGAACGCGCAGCCGATCAAGCCCATGTCGTGATAGAGCGGCAGCCACGACACGACACGGTCGTCGCTGGTGATGCCGGCGGCCTTGGCCATGACGTGACACGTGCTCACGACGTTCGCGTGAGTCAGCACGACGCCGCGCGGCCGACCCGTGGAGCCCGACGTGTACTGGATGAAGGCGATGTCCTCGGCCGATGCCTCGGGCAGCGGCTGGACTGCCACTCCCGTCTCGAGATCGGGGGGCTCCAGCACGGCCCGGACGCCGGGCGCCGACATCAGGCTCTCGTCCACGCTCTTGCGGAACCAGCCGATCGTCGCGACGGCGACGCTCTCGGAGTCGTTCAGGATGTTGGCGGTGGGCTCCACGCCCAGCGTCGGATAGAGCGGAACGGGCACGGCGCCCACGCGCAGCGCGCCGAGGAACGTCGCGAAGAACTCGGCGCAGGTCGGATAGATCAACGCGACCTTGTCGCCCCGATTCACCCCGGCGGCGCGCAGCGCGCCGGCGTACCGGGCGCTTTGCTCCCAGAGCCGGCCATAGGTGACCGTCTCGCCGTAGAGGTGGAAGTAGGGCCGGGTCGGGTCGAGGGCCGTCCGCCGCCTCAGCACCTCGGTCAGCGTCGTTGCGGTCATCGGGTCGCGCTCAGCCATGACGCTCCTCGTCAGCGTTCTCGACCGGTCCGCCTTCTCGCCAGCGTTCTAGAGCAGAACGGGGAGCTGGTGCAACCGCTGTGCCGTCAGCGCGGCATCAAGATACGATCGAATGCCTCCGCAAACGCATAATTCTTTGGCTTGCCCAGCTCGGCCGCTCGCTCGCGCACACGCTCTTCCACGCCGGCGAAATCCTTGAACTGGCTCTGGTGACAGGCGAGGGCCTTGAGCTTCAGGTCGATCACCTCGGAGATGTCGACGACGACGTCGGGGTCGTCCCACTGCATCAGGTGCACCTCACGGACCTTGTGGGGCTCGTACTCGGGCATCAGCTCGGGAAACGCCATGTGATCGCGGGCGAGCGGATAGATGCAGTCGAGCACGACCCCGGCGATCGTCCGGTGGTCGCGATGCGACGCGTACAGGTTCTTCGTGCGCAGCGGTTGCATGGTGATCACGAGGTCGGGGCGCCAGGCGCGGATCTGCCGGGTCACGTCGCGGCGAAGGTCACGCGTGTCCTCGAGCTCGCCGTCCTCGTAGCCGAGGAACTCGACGCGCTCGACGCCGAGCACGCGGGCGGCGTTGCGCTGCTCGGTCTCGCGGGTCCTGGCCAGGCGTTCGGGCGTCATCGTGCGGTCGCTCGAGCCCTTGTTGCCGTTGGTCGCGATGACGTAGGTCACCTCGCGGCCGTCCTTGGCGTGCTTGGCCACGGTGCCGCCGGCGCCGAACTCCGAGTCGTCGGGATGCGCGGTAATCACCATGACGCGCTCGATTGCGGGACGCTCCATTCCTCCTCCTGCCGAGTTCTGTCGTCGTGCACGCATAGCATACAGGACGCCGCGGAAACTCCAGAGTTCCCGCAGCACTGGCTGCTACAATCCCGCCGGGCCAATGGTGAGGCGTCGTGTCGGGCTCACGGTCATGCTCGCGCTCCTCATCATCGGCGTCCTGCTGTCCGTCCTCCCGTGGCATGCCGGGGCCATTCGTCTCGCCGGCGTGAGTGTCACGTGGTGGTACGCGGTCGCGCTCGCTCCCGGCGTCGCCGTGCTCGTCCGCCTCATCGTGGGCACGCCGGCGCCGGTTCGTGCTCTCGCCTCGTGGGTGGCGCCAGCGCTGTTCGTGTCGGTTGCCATGCAGATCTTCGTCGCGGCGCCGGCCGCGCCGCTCGTCGCCCTCGCGGCCATCCTCGCGCCGATGATGGCCGGCTGCGTCCGCGCCCGCGCCGCCGGGTCGCTCCCGCGATTTCTGGCCGCCGGCATTCTGAGCGCCGCCGGGACGCTCGTGGCGTGCGCGAATTTTCTGGTCGCGACCGACCTCGCGCGTGGCGTGGGCCTGGAGCGCTGGCACGGGCTATTGCTGGCCGCACCCATCGCGCTCGTCCTGGCGTGGCGCGGTGGCTCACGGTGGCGTCAACCCGTACTCGTCGGATCGGTCGGCCTGCTCGCCATCGCCGTCGTCGCGGTTGCCGTCGCAACCGGCGTGACTCCGTGGCGGGCGTGGACGCGGCTCGCCTCCCGGCCGGTCGTCGCATTCGATGAGAGCAGCGTGTGGGTGACGCAAGGCCGGACCCTCTCGACACCGACGAGCGTGACCCTGACCGAGGCGCAGCGGATGACGGCCACGAGCATCGCGATGTGGCGGGTCGTGCCCGGCGACGACGGCGACGGCTCGGCGCTCGAGTGGCGTCTGGTCCCGGGCGATTCGCTGGCTCTGCGGTCGGGTGATCAGGTGCTGCTGCCGGCGGGCGCTGGTGTCCGCTTCGAATCCGGACGCCGTGTGCCCGGCGCGCCGATCTCGGGTGTCGCATGGGCCGACGCGACGGCGTCCAGCGCACTCGATGGACTGCTCGCTGCTGCCGGTGCTGTCGTCACCCTGGTGGGTGGTGGGCTGACGCTGCTGGCGTCGCCATCGGCGTCGAAGACGTCGGTGCGATCCCACGTCGCGTTGCTGGCCACCGCGTCCGTCGTCATCGTCGCGGTCTGCTGGGGTGTGTACGCTGCGGACGTCGGAGCCGATCTGGCGCTCGGAGTTCCCGCCGCGACGGCCTTCATGCGGTTGCCGTCTGTCGTGGTTTCCGGAGCGTGGGGCGGGGCACTTGAGGTCGTCACGGCAGTCGCGATCACCGGACTGCTGATGACGGCGGTCACGACGCTCGCCGATCGCGTTGCGGACGCCTGGTCGATCGGCTCGACCCGTCACGCATCGGCGCTGCGCGCCGCAGTCGTGGCCGCGGGCGCGCTGGTCGCCCTCGTCCCCACGACGGCCTGGAACGCGTTGATGCTCGGGCTGGGGCTCGCCGCGGCCGGGCTTGGCCCGACGCTCGTCGACGCGCCGCCGCCGCTGCGGCTGATGGCTTCCGTCACGGGCGCGGTGGCGGTCGTGTCGCTGGCTCTCGCCGATCCGTGGCTGTCGCCCATCGCGCCAGCGCTCTCCGCCTATCCGGCGCTGCTCGCAATTCCGCTCGCTGCAGGAGCCGGGTGGATAGTTGCCGCTCGGCAGCGCTGACGTCACGTAGTCCTCGTCCTCGTCGTATGCGCGATCGTCCGACACGCGCGTAGGTGTTTCGCCTACACAACCATTTCTTGGGAATGGGAAGGACGGGAGCCTAGAGTCGACTCAAGAACACAGCTCTTGCAACTCGGGATCGGACGACGCCGCACAACTCGGGAGGCAGGCGTGGGCCGAACACACGAGGCTGTCGTGAAGTTCGCTCTCGGTGGTGCGCTGGTGCTCGCTCTGGCTTCGACGGCCGGAGCAGCCGTCTTCATCGACGTTCCGTCAAAGGCGGTCGGGGTCGTCAACGCCACTGCCCGGACGGACAATCCGAGAAATCTCGGCGAGCTGCGCGTGCTGATCGACGGCGTCGTCGCGCTGCGCTGCACGACACCTCCGCAAACGCCCTGCACGTTCGCCTGGGACACCACGGCGGTGGCCAACGGAGCTCACAGGGTGCGGGCGCAGCGCCTGTCGACATCCGGCTCGATCACGGGCACCAAGACCAGGCAGGTGACCGTTCAGAACCTGGCACCGACTCCGCCACCGCCAGCTCCCACGCCACCACCTCCGGCGCCACCGGCGCCGACACCGCCACCTCCAGAGCCGACTCCGCCTCCGCCGGCGCCAGCGCCGCCTCCGCCGCCGTCGACGGGGCCGCGCGTGCAGGTGTGTCCGTACAAGCACTATCCTGACGCAACCCCGTGGTCGTATGGACCCGCGTGCGACACGGTGCCGTATCCGGCGCCCCGGCCGACGTCGGTTCCCTGGGTAACCAGGAACTCGCCCTCATGGGCAGGTTCGGTGACTGGGCGTGACTGGAATCAGTGGTTCATCGAGCCGGTCGAGCACCAGGCGCACGATCTCTACGAAGAGCTGCCGATGTTCGTGCGGCGGGCCGACGGCTCGGTCGCAGTCGGCTGGAAGTACGATCAGGTCTACTCGAACGTGGCCGACTCGGTGGACGGCGTCACGCGACACGTCAACTACGACGGGCCACGCAACGACGCCCTCGTGAGCCCGTATTCGACCTACGCCCAGAAACCGGGAACGAACGACTGGTACGGCATCGACATCGCCGGCCGTCTCGTCCTGCTCGAGGCCAACGGCACCGTCACGACGCTGGCCGGGCCGGTCACACGACGTGACGTCGTGCCGCTTCAGGATCCGCTCAGCCCGACCGGGGTGGGTTCGACGACGGTGTCGACCGCGCAGATCGTGGCCGCCAACAAGGTCACGATCGGCAGCTTCGAGGGCGGGCTGCTCTTCAACGGTCCGAGCGATCTCGCCGTCGATCCGACGAACGCGAGCATCCTCTACGTGGCCGACAGCCTGAACCATCGCATCGCGAAGGTGGATCTCTCGACGACGCCCGTCTCGGTGACCACGTACGCGGGGACACCGCACGTGGCGGGGCAGGTCGATGGCCCGCGCCTGCAAGCGCGGTTCAACATGCCGACGAGCGTGGCCTTCGGCGCGACCGGCGACCTCTATGTGACCGACAACGGTCGTCCGGGTGCCGTGCGCGAGATCGAGCCCGACACGGGGCTCGTGAGCACGCTTCCCGCGTCACCCGCGGTGAACCAGCCGCTCGTGGTGCGCGTCGATCCGCAAGGCGATTTCGTGATCGCGCAGAGCTCGACGAAGACCGTGCACCGGCTCAGCAAGACGACGGGCGCATACACCCAGCTCGGGCCCTCGTTCGGTGCGACGCTCGACTCCTGGATCTGGCTCGACGTCGACCGCGCCGGCACGATGGGCCCGGTCGGTGACATCCTGGTCGCGTTCTCCGTGGGCCAGGGCCGCGCCGAGATCTGGCGACTGTCAGCGGACGGGACGACGGTGCGCCAGCACGCCGGTGGCACGGGGCCGCTGTACCAGGGGCCGCTCTCGATCGTCGTCGACGCCGGTGGCCACTACTCCTGGGCGATCGCTGTGTCATCCACCGAGGCGCGGATGATCACGTCCGGCTTCGGCTCGCTCGGCGTCAGCGTGTGGCGCCGGCTCCTGCCCGGCGATCCGACGTACCGGAGCTTCTTGAACAACGACTACTCGTTCTGGCTCAACGGACAGAACATCTACACGCGGGGCACGATCGCCGGCGGTCCGACGCGGCCGAGCTTCGTGCTGCTCCGAGGCCTGAATGGCCTGGGAGCGCTCGGGCTGCCGAACTTCGACGAGATGGCGTACTGGAGCGACGCGCAGCTGGCCGACTATATCCACGCGGGGATGGGAGGCGAGGTGCCGCGCCCCGAGATCACCGGCGGCAACCTCTGCGATCTGATTTTCTACATCCGTATGACGTCGATCCGCGCCATGCGCGAGGAGCTGTCCCGGGGAGCGTGCACGCTGCCGTAAGAAAACGCCTTCAGACTTGCGCCCTTCGTCCGATCTCGCCACAATAGGCAGGATATGGCGAGTGATCGGATCGTCATCCGTGGTGCTCGGGAGCACAACCTCAAGAACATCGACCTCGAAATTCCCCGTGATCAGCTGGTCGTCATCACGGGACTCTCCGGATCCGGCAAGTCCTCACTGGCCTTCGACACGATCTACGCCGAGGGCCAGCGTCGCTATGTCGAATCGCTGTCGGCGTATGCCCGACAGTTCCTCGAGCAGATGGAGAAGCCGGAGGTCGACTCGATCGAAGGCCTGTCGCCGGCCATCTCTATCGAGCAGAAGACGACCTCGCGCAATCCGCGGTCCACCGTCGGCACGGTCACCGAGATCTACGACTATTTCCGCGTGCTCTTCGCCCGCATCGGGATCCCGCACTGTCCGTCCTGCGGGCGGGTCATCTCCGCCCAGACGGTCCAGCAGATGGTCGATCGCGTGATGGCCCAGCCGGTGGGGACACGGCTGCTCGTGCTGGCGCCGGTCATTCGCGGCCGCAAGGGCGAGTACAAGAAGCTGTTCTTCGATCTGCGCCGTCAGGGGTACTCGCGCGTGCGGGTGAACGGCGTACTCCGAGAGCTGACCGACGAGATCGACCTCGACAAGAATCGCAAGCACACGATCGAAGTTCTCGTCGACCGGCTCGTCGTCCGGGAAACCGTGGGCAGCCGGCTCGCCGACTCGCTGGAAACCGCACTGCGCCTCGCCGACGGCGTCGTCTTGGTGGAGCCTCTGGGCGACGGCGACGGCAGTAGCACCACAGCGCAGATGGGGGGGTCTGGGGGGAGCGGTACGCGCCCCCCGGTCAAAGAATCGAGCGGTATGGTCCCCCCGGCAAAACACTCGGGCGGGACGGTCCCCCCGGTTAAACAGTCAAGGCCATCAGTCAAATCGCCGGCCTCGGAAAACGCAGAGCCCATGCTCTTCTCCGAGCGGTTGGCCTGCGCCGACTGCGGCGTCTCGCTCCCGGAAGTGTCGCCGCGCATGTTTTCGTTCAACAGCCCGTACGGCGCGTGCGAGACGTGCTCGGGCCTGGGCAGCCGCTGGGAAGTCGATCCCGAGCGCGTGGTGCCGAACGCCGAGCGCACGCTCAAGCAAGGCGCGCTGGCGCCGTGGGCCGGCCACGAGTCGCCGTACTTCAAGCAGACGCTGGCCGTCCTGGCCAAGCGGTACAAGTTCACGCTCGACACGCCCTGGAAGTCGCTGAAGAAATCGGTGCGGGACGTCATCCTCCACGGCGATGCGGATGGCGGCTTCGAGGGTGTCGTGGCCGTGCTCGAGCGGCGGTACCGCGAGACGGAGTCGGAGGACATCCGGCGCGAGATCGAGCCGTTCATGGCCGAGCGGCCGTGCCCGGCCTGCAAAGGGTCGCGCCTGCGCCCGGAGTCGCTGGGTCTCAAGGTCGGTGGCCGGTCGATCGCGGAGGTCGTCGGCTTCACGATCAAGGAGGCGGCAGCGTTCTTCGCCGACATCACCCTCTCCGAGCGCGAAACGCTGATCGCGCGCCGCGTGCTGAAGGAGATCCGCGAGCGGCTCGGCTTCCTGCGCGACGTCGGCCTCGATTACCTGACGCTGGACCGGCCGGCGGGGACGCTGTCGGGTGGGGAAGGCCAGCGCATCCGGCTGGCCACCCAGATCGGGTCCAGTCTGGTCGGCGTCCTGTATATCTTGGACGAGCCCTCCATCGGGCTGCACCAGCGGGACAACCGCCGGCTGCTGGAGACGCTCAAGCGTCTGCGCGACCTCGGGAACACCGTGCTCGTGGTCGAGCACGACGAGGAAACGATCCGCGCCGCCGATTTCGTGGTCGACCTCGGGCCGGGCGCCGGCGAACTCGGTGGCCATCTCGTCGCGCTCGGTACGCCGGACGAGATCATGGCCAACCCGGCCTCGCTGACCGGGCGCTATCTGTCGGGCGCGCTGTCCATCCCGGTCCCCGACGAGCGACGCAAGGGCCACGGCCACGCGCTGACGATCCACAACCCGCGCGAGCACAATCTGAAGGGCATGCCGGTGAAGATCCCGCTGGGAACGTTCACGTGCGTGACCGGCGTGTCGGGCTCGGGCAAGTCGACGCTGGTGAACGACATCCTGTATCGCGGCCTCGCCCAGATGCTGCATCGCGCGCAGGGGCGCCCGGGAGCCCACGAACGGATCGAAGGCGCGCAGCATCTCGACAAGGTCATCGACATCGACCAGTCGCCGATCGGACGGACACCCCGGTCGAATCCGGCGACCTACACGGGCGTCTTCACGTTCATCCGCACGCTGTTCGCGCGCACGCCGGAGGCCCGGATGCGCGGCTACCAGCCCGGCCGCTTCTCCTTCAACGTCAAGGGCGGCCGCTGCGAGGCCTGCCAGGGCGACGGGCTCGTGAAGATCGAGATGCACTTCCTGCCCGACGTCTACGTGACGTGCGACGTCTGCAAGGCCAAGCGCTACAACCGCGAGACGCTGGACGTCCGGTACAAGGGCAAGTCCATCGCCGAGGTCCTCGACATGACCGTCCGGGAGGCGCGCGAGTTCTTCGACGCGGTGCCCGTGATCAAATCGAAGCTCCAGACGCTCGACGACGTTGGCCTCGATTACATCCGGCTCGGGCAAGCGGCGACCACGTTGTCGGGCGGTGAGGCCCAGCGCGTGAAGCTCGCCACCGAGCTGAGTCGTCGCGCCACCGGCCGCACGCTCTACATCCTGGACGAGCCGACCACGGGGCTGCACTTCGCCGACATCCAGAAGCTGCTGGAGGTGCTGAACCGGCTCGTCGAGCAGGGCAATACCGTGGTGATCATCGAGCACAACCTGGACGTGATCAAAACCGCCGATTGGGTCATCGATCTCGGTCCCGAGGGGGGCGAGGAGGGCGGCCGCGTGCTCGCCACCGGCACGCCGGAATCGGTGGCGCGTCAGTCCGCGAAATCGTACACGGGACAATTCCTGGAGTCCGCGTTGCGACTCCGAGCGCTCACGCCGGCATCGTCGTGACGCCCGGCTCAGTCACTTCAGAGACCGTGTTGGGACTCCGGGCGAACCGGGGAGGAATTGGAGGGGGCGCCGCGCCCCTTCCAATGTAAAGGACAGAAGGATGCGTCGCACCAAGATCGTCTGCACCATCGGGCCCGCCAGCAGCGGCGCCGCGCTCCTCGATCGGCTGGTCGCCGCCGGCATGGACGTGGCCCGCGTAAACTTTTCCCACGGCACGCATGCCGAGCACGCCGAGACGATCCGCCAGATCCGAATCGGTGAGGAGCGCTGGGGCCGTCCCATCGCCATCCTTCAAGACCTGCAGGGCCCCAAGATCCGCCTCGGCACCTTCGGCCCCGCCGGGGGAGGACGCGTCGATCTCGAGCCCGACCGGATGTTCACGCTGTCCGCCCGCCCGATCGTGGGGACGGCCGACGGCGCCAGCGTCACCCATCCCGAGTATCTGTCCGAGCTGAAGCCGGGTGACGAGGTCTGGATGGATGACGGGATGATCCAGCTCCGCGTGGAGGAGACGACCGCGGATGCCGTGCGCTGCCGGATCGTCGCCGGCGGGCGCATCAGCGACCACAAGGGCATTTCGTTCCCGCGCGTGCCGCTGCCCGTCTCGTGTCTGACCGAGAAGGACCGCGAGGATCTCCGCTTCGGCATCCGTCAGGGCATCGATTTCGTCGCCATCTCGTTCGTTCGCTCCGCGGCCGACATCGGCGAGGTGAGGAAATTCCTACGCGACCAGGGCGCCGATTTGCCGATCGTCGCCAAGCTCGAGCGCCAGGAGATCGTCGCCAATCTTCCCGGCATCCTCACGATGGTCGATGCGGTCATGGTGGCCCGTGGCGACCTCGGCGTCGACGTGCCCCTCGAGGAAGTGCCGCACATCCAGAAGGAAGTGATCCGGCAGGCGCGTGCCGCCAAGGTGCCGGTCATCGTCGCGACCCAGATGCTCGAATCGATGGTCACGCACTTGAGGCCGACGCGCGCCGAGGTCTCGGACGTCTCGACGGCGATCTTCGACGGCGCCGACGCGATCATGCTGTCGGCCGAGACCGCCACCGGCCGGTATCCGGTCGAGGCGGTCGTCGTGATGGCCCGCATCGCCGAGCGCGCCGAGCAGGCGGCTGTGAAGTCGGAGATCCGGTGGCGGCGGCAGGAACGCGTGGGCGTGGGCTTTCCCGAAGCCGTCTCCGACGCCGCGGCGTCGGCCGCCCGCGTGCTCGGGGCCCGCGCGATCGTCGCGTTCACGCAGTCCGGGTTCTCGGCGCGGCTCATCTCGCAGGAGCGGCCCGACGTGGCGATCATCGCGCTGACGCCATTCGTCGAGGTCCAGCGGCGCCTCGCGCTGTCGTGGGGGGTGTCGTCGCGACTGATTCGCAAGGTGGAGACCACCGACGAGATGATCGAAGAGGTCGAGGCGACCTTGCTCGGTGATGGCTCGGTTCGAATGAACGACGTGCTGGTGATCATCTCGGGCTCGCCGATGTGGGTCACCGGGACGACCAACCTCCTCAAACTGCATCGGGTCGGGGAACGCCGCTGACGGGCCGACGGCGTGTGGGGCCCGTGGCACGGCTCGGGCTCGCTCTCGCCGTCCTCGCCGGCCTCTGGGTCCTCGCCGGCGTCGCGCTGCTCGAACAGACGCAGGCGCGCCACGAGATGCGCCTGGCCGATGCGATCGCCGCCACCCGCGCCCTCCTCGGCGAGACGCAGCAAGCCCTGCTCCGCGAAGCTCGCTTCCTCGCTAGCGACCCGGCCGTGGTCGAGGGCGTCGTCAAGGGCGACTGGGCGACGCTGGCTCGCGGCGCCTCGCCGCGGATCCTCTCGGTGACCAGCGACCGCATCGGTGATCTGCTCGTCATCACCGACGCGTCAGGGGCCCCGCTCGTCCAGGTGCCGGCGCTGCCGCGTCTGAAGACCGTGGAGGTGGCGCCGCCGCCCGTGGCGACGACGCTGGTCCGCGCAATCGGCGGCCAGCTCTACGTGCTCGCGGCGGCGCCGATCAGCCGCGCGGGCGTGGCGATCGTCGGTCGGCGCTTCGAGCGCCTGGAGCAGATCGCAGCCTCCGTACCCTCGCATCCCGTCGTCGTTGCGGTGGCCGGTGACCGTCTGCTCGCGACCACGCGCGGGGACTTTCCCGCGACCGGCTGGGTGTCAGCCCTTCTGCGCGGCGCGCTCCAGGTCAACGGCGAGGACTGGATCACGCGACCGCTGAGCGAGCGGGAGGGACTGTGGACGCTCGTGTCATCCGGGGACTTCCACGCCGAGCGCCGGCGTCTGCTGTCCTGGCTCGTCGGATCGTGGGCCGTGGCGGCGTTGGTCGTGGTCGGCGTCGGGCTGATGTCTTCGCGCGCCCAGGCCTGGGGAAGAGCGCACTCACGGATCGGCCAGGAGTGGGCTCGCGACCGTGAGGCGTTTCACGCCATCACCCGCGCGATGGACGGTGCGAGCGATTTGTCGACCGGGCTCGGGGGAGCGCTCGAGGCCGTCCGCGGGCTCATGGGCGTCACGGCCGCGGTCGTCTACCGACTCGAGGCGCGCGGCGGACGGCTCGCGCTCGTTGCCCAACGTGGCGTGCCGGACGAGCGCCTCGAGGCCTTTTCGTCGCGGCCGGTCGACGGGACCGACCTCGGCGACGCCCTTCGCAGCGGCCGGATCATCACCATCCGGGTCGAGGACTCGGCCTTCGGCTATCGCACCCAGATCGTGGTGCCCGTCCACATGCGCGAGGCGCCCTGGGGTGTGCTGCTCCTGCTCTCGACCGACGATCGCGCTCTCGCCGTGGACGCGGACCGCAGGCTCGAGACGGTCTCCCTGCTGTTCGACGCCGCCCTCGCTCAGGCCGCGCTGCGCACCGAGACCGACCAGAAGAGTCGACAACTCGAGAGCCTGACGCGGCTGGCCCAGACCCTCACGGGGACGCTGGCGCTCGAAGAGGTGCTCCAGCGCGTTGTCGACGCCGGCGTGTGGATCTTCCACTCGAGCATTGCGCGCCTGTGGCTCGTCGAGGACGACGGCAAGCACCTCGTCCTTCGCGCCAGCGCCGGGGCGCCCTCGACCGTCGTCGGCGTGACCCGGCTCGCGCTCGGCGACGGGCTGGTCGGCACGGTGGCCGCCACGCGGCGGCCTCAGACGATCCTCGATGCGCAGAACGATCCGCGCATCCGCAACGTCGAGCGCCTGCGGGCCGAGGGCTCGGCGTCGGTGGCGGGCGTGCCGGTGATGATCGGCGAGCGCGTCCTGGGCGTGCTCAGCACGGCCGTACGCGAGCGCCATGACTACGGTGTCGAGGAGCTCGAGCTGCTGCAATCCCTGGCCAACCACGCCGCCATCGCCATCGACAACGCGCGCCTGTTCCTGGAAGAGAAGGCGCGCCGAGATCAGGTGACGGCGCTCCTCGACATCAACAAAAAGATCGGCGCCGAAGAGCCGACCGACGCGCTCCTCGGCGCCATCGCCGAGGAGGCGGCGCGCCTGCTCGACGTCGACAACGCCGGCTTCCGGCTCGTCGAGGGCGACATGCTCGTGCTGGCCGGGCTCGCCGGCACCGCGGAAGAGACGATGGTCCGTCCGCGGGTCAAGATCGGCGAGAGCTTCAGCGGCAAGGTGGTCGCCGAGGGCCGAACGCTGATGGTCGAGGCCGGCACGATCAGCGACATGGTGCCTGAGCACCGGGAGCGCGAGCGCCAGCTCGGCTACACGCATTACCTGGGCGTCCCGCTCCGGGTCGGGGATCGCGTGATCGGCGTCCTGGCGTTCCGCGCCCGGCGCCGCTTCAGCCCGCGCGATCAGGAGCTGGCCGAGGCGTTTGCCGGACAGGCGTCGATTGCCCTCGAGCACGCGCGCCTCTACCGTGAGGCCAACCGCCACGCCCAGCGCATGGCCGCGCTGGCCGACGTCGAGCGCCTGCTCTCCGCCACGCTCGACTCCGACGTCGTCGCCCAGCGCATCGCCGACAGCGTGTGCACGCTGCTGGAGGCGCGCGCCGCCGCTGTCTATCGGCTGCTGCCGGAGACCGGTGACGTCGAGGCGATGGCCGTCTCGGGCGACGTCGGCGCGCGATTCAACCGGATCGTTTTCGCCCGGGGCACCGGGGCCAGCGGCCTCGCCATTCGCGACCGTCGGCCGGTCGTCACTCCCGACATCTTGAACGATCCGCGCATCGAGCTGCGTGACGACGCCCGCGCGCGGATCGAGGCGGCCGGCTATCGCGCCGTGCTCACCGTGCCGCTCATCGTGCACGATCGGGTCATCGGTGCGCTCGGCATCGGCGATCGGGCCGGGCGGGCCTTCGACGAGGCCGACATCCGGTTGACCCAGGCCTTTGCCGACCAGGCGGCGCTCGCGCTGGAGAACGCGCGGCTCTTCTCGCTGGAGACGGCGCGCCGGGCCCACATCGAGACGCTGGCCGCGGTGGAGCGCGAGCTGGCCGCCGAGCTCGACCTCGATCGGCTGCTCGCGTTGATCGTGGAGCACGCCGGTCGTCTCTTCGGGGCCGAGGGCGCGATCTACCTGGTGGAGCCGGCGGGCCACACGCTGGCACCGAGCGCCTGGAGCGAGGGCGCCTCGATCGATCAGCGCGTCGCCTTCGGAGTCGGTCTCGTCGGCTCCTGCGCCCTCGAGCGGCAAGGCCGCCTCGTCAACGACTATGCCGCGTCGCCGTATGCCCAGCCGCAACTCGTCGGCATCGGCACTCGGCACGCGATCGTCCAGCCGCTGGTCATCCGCGACCGGCTGCTCGGCGTCATCGGCATGTTCCGGTTCGGCGAGTCGGCCCACGCGTTCAGCGAGGAGGAGCTCGGAGCGCTCGGCCACTTCGCCACCCAGGCCGCGATCGCGCTCGAGAATGCACGCCTCTACGAGGAGACGGAGCAGGGCCGGCGGGAAGCCGAGGAGCTGGGCCGGGTGGCCCGGACGTTCACCGAGCGCCTCGAAGTCTCGGCCGTCGGCGAGCGCATCGTCGACAGTGTGCTCACGCTTTTCCGCGTGCGCTCGGCCGGTCTTCGTCTCCTTCAGCCCGACGGGAGCCTCGTCGCCGTCGCCTGGGGTGGTCACGGCGCCCATCCGCCTGGCCACGTCCAGGCGCCGGGCACGGGCCTGGCCGCGCGCGCCATCGAGACTGGCGGGCCCGTCTGGTCACACGAGGTCCTGAGCGATTCCGACGTCGTCTACGACGACGATCTCAGGGGCCGCATCGACTCGGGCACGCACGGCTCCGTCCTGGCCGTGCCGCTGCACAGCAAGGACCGGACGATCGGTGTCCTGTTCCTCTCCGACACCGCCGCCCACGAGTTCTCGGAGCGCGAGGTCCACCTGGCTCAGGCGTTCGCCGACCAGGCTGCGCTCGCACTGGACAACGCGCGCCTCCACGAGGACGCCGAAGGCGGCCGCCGCTATGCGGAGGAGCTGGCGCGTTTGGCTCGTTCGTTGACGGAGACACTCGACTCTCGCGAGGTCTGCACGCGCATCGTCGAGAGGGTCCCGGAGCTCTTCCGCGTCGCTGCCTCCACGCTGCGGCTGCTGCGGCCCGACGGCGGCCTCGAAGCCGCCGCCTACGGCGGTACCCGCTGGGAGCAGCTCACACCGGGTGACGTCCTTCCCGCGGGAATCGGCGTCGCCGGGCGCGCGGTGGCCGAGGGCCGCGCCGTGTGGTCAACGAACCTTCTCGAGGATGCCGACGTGCCGCTGACCGACGAGCTGCGCCAGCGGCTCAGGGGCGCGGGCATCCGCGCGCTCCTGTCGGCGCCGCTGAAGGTCAAGGGCAAGATCCTCGGCACGCTGACGCTGGCCGATCCCGCTGCCCGCGGCTTCTCCTCGACTGACGCCGAGCGCTTGCAAGCCCTGGCCGATCAGGCGGCGCTCGCGCTCGACAATGCGCGCCTGCACGAGGAGGCCGAGCAGCGCCGTCGCGAGGCCGAGGTGCTGGCCGTGCTGGCGCGCACGATCAACGAATCGCTCGACGTCGACACCGTGCTCCAGCGCGTGGCCGAGGGCGCACGAGAGCTGTCGGCCAGCGACATGGCGCGCGTGGCGTTGCGCGATCCGCAGCTTGGCCGGTTCGCGTTCCGCTACTGGGTGGGGACGCGGTACGAGGACTACGGCGGGTTCCCCCTCACGGCCGATCGGGGTATCGCCGGACGCGTCATCACCACCGGGCGACCGTTCCGGACCGAGAACTGGCTGGAGGACCCGCGCATCCGCAAGCCGCGGGACCTCGTGGCGGTGGTGCTGACCGAGGGCATCGTGACCGAGCTGATGGTGCCGATCACCATCGGTGATCGCGTCGAGGGCCTCATCAGCGTCAACAACCGCACCGCCCGAGTGTTCACCGATCGTGACGAAACGGTGTTGCAGCGGCTGGCCGACCACGCCGCCATCGCGATCCAGAACGCCCGGCTGTACTCGCAGTCCCGCGAGTTCGGTGACCGGCTCCGCGCGCTGGAAGAGGTCAACCGCCTTGTCTCCTCGTCGCTCCAGATCGAGGAGGTCCTGCGCAACCTGGCCACGGCGGTGGCACGCTTCTTCGACGCTCCGCTCCTCAACGTCTGGGTCGTCGATCCCACCACCCGGCGGCTCCATCGCTCGCTGAGCCTCGCGCCGGCTGACCTCGCCGCCGGACTGCCTCGCACGCTCGAGCCGGGGGAAGGCGGCGTCGGCTGGGTCGCCGAGCACCGCGAGCCGATCATGTGGACCGACATGGCGACCGACGCCCGCTGCGTGGCCCGCCAGCTCCTGATCAGCAGCGACCTCCGTTACCTGCTCGCCTATCCGATCACCATCGGTGACCGTGTGCTCGGCGTCTTCGCCATGAACCGCACGCTGCCGGGAATCGTCACGCCCGAGAGCCAGCTGATCCTGGCGTCACTGGCATCCCAGGCCGCCGTCGCGCTCGACCACGCGCGTCTCTACACGGAGACGACGCGGCGGCTCGCCGAGACGCGAGCGCTGCTCGACGTGGCCGAGATCTTCACCTCCACGCTCGACGCCACCCAGCTCCTCAAGCGCGTGACGATCAAGATCGCCCAGGTCTGTGGCGTCGATCGATGCTCGATCGAGCGCTGGGATGGCGATCGCGTGATCCCGGTCATGTCCCAGTTCGCCGACGGCCACGAAGACGCTGCGATGTGGGAGGCCTTCAAGAAGGCACTGATCCGCTCGCCGCGGGCGGTGCCGGCGCACGCCCAGGCCCGGGCCACCCGCCGGCCGGTCGTCATCGACGACGTCACCGAGAGCGATCAGATCCCGCGGGAGTGGGTCACGATGTTTCGTCACAAGTCGTACATGGTGGTTCCGCTGTGCCGTCAGGACGACGTGCTCGGCGGCCTCGCCCTCGACTACACCGAGCGGGTGACGCCCTTCCAGCCGTGGCAGGTGACGCTGGCGTCCGCCATTGCCGGCCAGCTCGCGCTGTCGCTCGAGAACACTCGCCTCTACGGCGAGGTGCAGGAGCAGCTCAGCGAGACCACCACGCTCCTGTCCGTCGGTCACGTGCTGTCGGAGTCGCTGCCGGTCGCCGAGCGCTTGCGCCGCGTGATCCGCGAGACGGCCCGCGCGCTGGGGGCCGACATGGCCGGGGCCTACATCGCCGACGAGCGCGGCGAACGCCTCGTGCCGATCGCGGGCTACCACATACCCCTGGACCTGCGGGACGCGCTCGGCGCCGCCTCCATCTCGCTCGAGCGGGTGCCGGCGCTCGTCGAAGCGTGGCGGGCGGGCGAGCTGATCGCCAGCGTCGACGTCCACGCCGACGCCCGCTTCAATTCGGAGTGGACGAGCCGGCTGCCGACCCACGCGATGTTGCTGGCGCCGCTCCGCATCCGGGGCGTCAGCATGGGCGCGCTCGGTCTGGGCTGGCGATCGGGGGGACGCGAGTTCTCGCCGCGGGAGATCCGGCTGCTCGAGGGCGTGGCACGTCAGGTCGGTCTGGCCCTCGACAACGCCGAGCTCACCCGCCAGCGCGAGATCAAGCTGCGCGAGACCGAGACGCTGCTGTCGGTGAGCCGCACGCTGTCGTCCACGCTCGACCTGAACGCCCTGCTGCGGCAGTTCCTGCGGCAGGCGGTGGTGGCGCTGGGCGCCGACAGCGTGGGCATCTACCTGCTCGACGACGACGGCGAGTTCCTCGTCGCCCGCGCCGGCTACCGCGTGCCGCCCGGCGTGCTGCCCGGCATGCGCGCGCTGCGACTGTCCACCATCAAGCACGCGTTCTACGCGGAGGCCGCGCGCACGCGGCGACCACAGTTCTCGCGCGACGTCCGGGCCGACCTTCGCATTCCCGACGTCCTGCGCGAGACGATGCCCCACCGCAGCCAGCTCTTCGTTCCCATCCTGGCCAAGGACCGACTCATCGGCGGCTTCATCGCGGTCTGGTTCGAGGCCGAGCGTGACCTGTCGGTCGAAGAGCTGTCGCTGATGGAGGCCGTCGCCAACCAGGCCGGAAGCGCCGTCGAGAACGCGCGGCTCTTCGAGCAGAATCGCCGGCAGGTGGAGGAGCTGTCCGTCCTGCACGAGCTGGCGCGGGCCATGGCCGGCCAGCTCGATCGCGAGGCGCTGCTGGAGACGCTGCGCGTTCACGTGCCCCCGCTGCTCAGCGCTCGCAAGCTGGTCGTGGTGCTGGCCGACGAGCAGCGAGGCGACGTGGAGGTCGTCCTGCGCGTGGTGGACGGGGCGGTCGACGACCACGCGACGCGCTACGAGCGCTCCGTCGGCCTGACGTCGGTGGTCATGGAGACCGGCCGTCCGTTCCGCACCGATGACTACGCGGCCGTGTGTGCGCGACGCAACCTGACGCTGCCGCCGGTCCATGGCCCGCGCTGCTGGCTCGGCGCGCCGCTGACCGTCGGTCAGGTCGCGCTCGGTGTCCTCGCCGTCAGCCGAGACGAGCCCCCGTTCTCGGACGGCGACGAGCGACTCGTGGCCAACGTGGGCGACCTGGCCGCGCTCGCGTTGCGCAGTGCCGGCCTCTACGAAGACCTCACGCGCGCCTATGGCGAGCTGGGCGCCACCCAGGACCATCTCGTGCGCACGGAGAAGCTGCGGGCGCTCGGGGAGATGGCGTCGGGCGTGGCGCACGACTTCAACAACCTGCTCGCGGCCATCCTCGGCCGCGCCCAGCTCGCGCTCCGCAAGATCACCGATCCGCAACTCCGCCAGTGGGTGCAGATCATCGAGCGCTCGGCCCTCGACGGCGCCCAGACCGTGCGAAGGCTTCAAGACTTTGCCCGCGTGCGCCAGGACCAGCCGCTGGTGCCGGTGGACCTGAACGCCGTCGTGCGTGACGCGCTCGAGATGACGCAGTCGCGCTGGCGAGACGAATCGCTGCGCCGCGGCGTGGTGATCGACGTGCGGACGTCGCTGGGGACGGTGCCCCGCGTGACCGGCGATCCGGCCGAGTTGCGCGAGGCGATGACGAACCTCATCCTCAACGCCGTGGACGCGATGCCCGCCGGCGGTACACTGTCGCTCGCCACCGCCGCGGTCGCCGACGGTGTCGAGTTGAGCGTCAGCGACACGGGGGTGGGGATGCCGGCGAGCGTCCGCGATCGCATCTTCGATCCATTCTTCACGACCAAGGGGCCGCAGGGCACTGGGCTCGGTCTCTCGATGACGTACGGGATCGTCTCTCGTCATCGCGCTCGCATCGTCGTGGAGACGGCGGAGGGCCGGGGCTCGACGTTCCGGATGACGTTCCCGGCCGGCTCGGTCACCGTCGAGGAGCCGCCCGCGCCCGCGGAGGCCGCGCCCGAGGCCGGCACGCTGCGCTGCCTGGTCGTAGACGACGAGGAGGCCGTCGGCAGTGTGATCGGCGACGTGCTGGAAGCCGTCGGCCACCGGGCCGTGGTCGTGACGAGCGGGGCGGCCGCGATCGAGCGCTTTCGCGCGGAGCCGTTCGACGCCGTCTTCACCGACCTGGCCATGCCGGGTGTCTCGGGATGGCAGGTCGCCCAGGCCGTGAAATCCACGACCCCGGCCGTTCCGGTGTTCGTCGTCACCGGTTTCGGGGTCGAGCTCTCCCGTGAAGAGCGGGGGGCCCACGACGTGGACGCGGTCTACGCGAAGCCGCTCAAGATCGAGGACGTCATGGACGCCGTCGCGCGGGTTGCCCGCCGGCGCGCGTCACGCCAGTAAACGGAGGCCGCGCTGATGGCGTACCAGCACCTGCTGCTCGACCGGAAGGACCAGATCGCGACGATCACGCTCAACCGTCCCGACGCCTACAACGCCCTCAACCGGGGCCTCGGCCGGGATCTCTTCCATGCGGTCCTCGAGGTCGACGACGATCCCGACGTGCGCTGCGTCGTGATCACCGGAGCCGGCAAGGCGTTCTGCGCGGGCGGCGACGTGAAGGACTTCGCCGACAACCTGGAGCACATCGGCGCGCTCGTGAAGGAGCTGACGACGTACCTGCACGGCGCCATCTCCCGCCTGTGTCGGAGCGAGAAGCCGGTCATCATGGCCGTCAACGGCGTGGCGGCCGGCGGTGGCATGTCGTTCGCGCTGTGCGGTGACATCGTGCTGGCCGCCGAGTCGGCCAAGTTCACGATGGCCTACTCCAAGATCGCGGCCACGCCCGACGGATCGTCCTCGTACTTCCTGCCTCGCGTTATCGGCTTGCGCCGGGCGATGGAGCTCTACTTCACCAACCGCGTGCTGACCGCGCGTGAAGCGGCGGACTGGGGCCTGGTCACGCGCGTCGTGCCGGACGCCGAGTTTCGCGCCGCGGTGAACGACCTCGCGCGCGAGCTCGCCCAGGGGCCCACCAAGGCCTTCGGCGGCGCGAAGCGCTTGCTCCACCAGTCGACCTGGGAGAGTCTGGAGACGCAGATGGAGCTCGAGGCCCAGGCGATCGCGACCAGCGGACGCACGGACGACTTCCGCGACGGCGTCACGGCGTTCGCCAACAAGAAGACCCCGACCTTTCGAGGGAGGTAACCACCATGCGCCCGAAGGTCTACTACCGGCCTGGCTGATCGTCCTGCTCCAAGACGAAGGAGCTGCTCTCGTCTTGGGGGGTCGAGTTCGACCCTGTCGACGTGCAGGCTACACCCGCGGCGATGGACGATTTGAAGCGCCTCGGCGTCAACCTGGTGCCGGCGGTGACCGTCGGCGATCGCATCGCTCACGGCTGGAATCCGGACGCCTACGCCAAGCTGCTCGGGATCGACTACACGGCGTCACCGAAGCTGTCACCGACCGAGCTGGCCGAACGACTCGACCGCATCCTCGAGACCATCGAGCGGCTCGTGCGCGCCGTCCCCGACGACCAGATCCTCTTCATTCCGGCCGAACGGAAGCGGACGGTCGGACAGCTCGCGTACCACGCGTTCCGGCTGTCGATCGCCTTCGCCGATGCCATGGATCGCGGCGAGATGCCCGAGGGCTGGCTCCAGGAGCAGGCGCCGCCGGACATGCTCAACTCCGTGGCGATCGCCAGCTACGGCGCGCTGGTGCGAGCGCGGTTGCGTGGATGGTTCGAGGCCACGCCGGAATCGGACTACGCCCGGACCGTTGCCGTCTATTACGGCCCGCAGTCGGGGCACGCGCTGCTCGAGCGCACCACGTGGCACGCCGGTCAGCACCTGCGCCAGCTCTACGATCTCGCCGACCGCCTGCGCGTCAAACCGCCGGCGCCGCTGCCGGTGGAGCTCTTCGCGGGCTTGCCGCTGCCCGCCGCGCTGTGGTGATTTTTTAACAGGGCACGGGCACCCGGGCTGTCGCCCGCCCGTGCCCCGCCGCGATCACCGTCGGCGGTTCTTAGCTCGCGCGACGCGCGTCGTGACTACGCGGGACGCTGTCCCTGCTAGTCATCGTCGGCCCAGGCGGCGGTCATGCGTCGCGCGAGCGAGCGGTGTCCCGTGAAGAAGTATCCGAGCATGGCCACCGAGGCCAGCACATTGCCGACGAAGATCGTCCAGCCCGCCAGCTCGTCCAGCAGCCACTTGGCGCCGATGACGATGGCGCCGAAGAAGAAGATCTCGAAGGCGGTGAACAGCATCACGAGTGCGAACACCAGCATCGGCTCGCGCTCGGCCCCGGCCAGCAGGACGGCGGCCACGACGCCGAAGACTCCGAAGGCCAGTCCGTGGACGATGCTGTACGCGACGACGGCCGGCACACCGGATTGCATCTTGAGGAACGTGGTGCCGAGCAGGTGTGGAGTCCGGAACGGCTCGCCCTGGATCGCATCGATGACCAGGAACCACGCGGCCACGACGACCGCGCCGATGAGCCCCGCGACCACGCCCTCGCGCAAGACGTGGGCCCACGAGCCGACGAGGGTGCGCGGCAGAGACCGATGGCCGAGGAGGAAGTACCAGAGCATGGCCGTGGCCGCCAGCAGGTTGGCGATCAGGATCTCCCACCACACGAGCACGTCCTGCACGGCTCGGCCGAGCACACTCACGACGCCGAGGAAGAACGTCTCGAAGCAGGCGAAGAGAATGACCACGGCGATGACGAGCGCCGGCTCGCGCTCGGTCGCAGCAATCACGGCGGCCGCGATGATCCCGAACGCGACGAAGGCGAGGCCGTGGACCACGGTGTAGCCCAGGACCGGCATCAGCGAGATTCCGGCGCCGATGACCGGCGTCTTCACCCCGAAGAAGAGCGCGGCTCCGAGGAACACCGGGGTCTCCAGCGGATGACCGCGGAGCGTGTCGACCACGAGGAACCACACGGCCACGACGACCGCGCCGATGACGCCAGCGACGATGCCTTCGCGCAGGACGGAGCGCTCCGTACCCGTCATGGAACGTCCAGGCGCCATCTTAGCGCCCGTCCATCGGACCAGCAACCCGACGTCAGGCGTCGCGGGCGAGACGGATGCCGTAATCGGTGTAGCGGAGATGCGGTGGCAGCGAGGAGCGGTGTGCGACCGGGCTCCACGGGTCGGCGTGACGCCAGGCGCCGCCACGGCTGACGCGCCGCGAGCCCGTCGCCGGTCCTCGCGGATCCTTCTCGGGCGAGCGCTCGTAATAATCGTCGGCGAACCAGTCGGCGCACCACTCGTGGCACACGCCCGAGAGATCCGTGAGCCCGAGCGGGTTGGCTGGCGTGGCGCCGACGACGGGCAGGCTGCGGACCGTCGAGGGCGTGGGCTCGTCACCCCACGGGAATCGGGCGCCCTCGACGCCTCCGCGAGCCGCCCGTTCCCACTCGGCCTCCGTCGGCAACCGCGCTGATGTCCACGTCGCGAAGAGGACGGCCTCGCTCCAAGCAAGGCCGACGACCGGCTGGTCCGGGCCATCGAAGCCCGGCTTGCTCCAGAACGCAGGCGGTGCCGCGCCGGTCGCGTCGAGGTACCGGGCGTACTCGCGATTGGTGACGGGGGTTCGGGCGATCAGAAACGTGTCGATCCACACGCGGTGGCGGGGGCGCTCGCAGGGGAGGCCGTCGTCCACGCCCATGGTGAACGCGCCGGCGGGAACGCGGACGAACTGCACGTTACTTCGGGATGAACCTCTGAGGGAAGAAGGTCGGGTAGTAGACCCCGTTGGTCGGGGCCATGCCCCAGTGGGCGTGGTAGAGGTAGCCAGTGGTCATTACGGTGATGCGCTGACCCGGAAGCGTCACCGTTCGATACTCGACGATCGGTGGGAGCGAACCGGGCTGAACGACCTCCACGAGAAGCCAGGCGGTCCGCGGCGGGACGTCGATGATCCGGATGACGGGCGCCCAGCCGGCGACATTGTTGAAAGGATGCGGATCTTGCCCGAAAGGCTGGGCCGTGCTGTTCGGCGGGAGTGCCACCGGGTTGACGTTGCCCAGCTGGGCTTCGGCGGTGCCCGTGACCAGCACGAGTGCCGCGACGAACACCAGGCGCTTCATGGCGGTGGAGATATCAGCGATCGCGCCAGGTGTCAAGGAACGCCGATGGTGGCGGCCGTCCCGTATAATCCGGCCACGACGTCGCAGGAGGAAAACGCCGACATGAGATTCGCTCCGTCGATGAGCCGGCTGGGCACGGAATCCGCCTTCGAAGTGCTCGCGCGCGCCCGCGCGCTCGAGCGCCAGGGCCGCGAGATCATTCACCTCGAGATCGGCGAGCCGGACTTCGACACACCCGCCCACATCAAGGACGCGGCCAAGCAAGCCCTCGACGCCGGCGCGACCCACTATGGCCCGTCGGCGGGGCTGGCCGAAGTGCGTGAGGCCATTGCCAAGCACATCGCCGAGACGCGCGGCGTCCCGGTGATGCCGGAAGAGGTCGTGGTGACGCCCGGGGCCAAGCCCATCATGTTCTTCACGATCCTGGCCCTCATCGCGCCGGGCGACGAGGTCATCTATCCCAACCCGGGGTTTCCAATCTACGAGTCGGTGATCAACTTCGTGGGCGGCGTGCCTGTGCCCGTTCCGCTGCGTGAAGAGACCGGGTTCGGCTTCGACCTCGAGCTGTTCGAGCGCAAAGTCGGCCCGAAGACCCGCCTGATCATCATCAACTCGCCGGAAAACCCGACGGGTGGCGTCCTCGACCGCCGCCAGATCGAGCGCATCGCCGAGATCGCCGTGGCGCGCAACATCCCGGTGCTTGCCGACGAGATCTACCGCCAGTTCCTGTACGACGGCGAGTTCGTCTCGATCTTCCCCCAGCCGGGGATGCGTGACCTCACGATCTTGCTCGACGGCTTCTCGAAGTCGTACGCGATGACCGGCTGGCGCCTCGGCTACGGCGTGATGCCCAGGCCGCTCGCCGAGCACGTCACCCGGCTCGTGGTGAATTCCAACTCCTGCACAGCGTCGTTCGTCCAGCTCGCCGGCATCGCGGCCCTGCAAGGCGACCAGACGCCGGTCGCGCGCATGGTGGCCGAGTTCAAGCGTCGCCGCGACGTCATCGTCGACGGACTGAACACGCTCCCGGGTGTGAAGTGTGCGCGGCCGCGCGGCGCGTTCTACGTCTTTCCGAACATCACGGGCAGCCGGCGCCCGTCGGCCGAGGTGGCCGATCTCTTGTTGAACGAGGCCGGCGTGGCCGTGCTGTCGGGCGCGGCCTTCGGCCAGTACGGTGAAGGCTACCTGCGGCTGTCGTATGCGAACTCGGAGGCGAATCTCCGGCTCGCCCTCACGCGCATGCGGCCGGTCTTCGAGCGGTTGACGTCGTAGCGCGGATGACGGCGACCACGGTCGCCGACATCGTCGTCGATGGCCTCGCGCGGGCGACGACGCCGCGCATCTTCACCGTCGAGCGCGCGTCTTCGGTCGTGGCGGTATCGCAGGCCGTGGAGCGCCGGCGACTTCCGATCGTGAGCGCGGACAGCGGTGCGACGGCCACGCTGATGGCCGCGGTCACTGGGGAGCTGGCCGACGCGCCTGGTGCCGTGATCCTCGCCGCCGCCGACGAGGCGCGGGCCGGCCTCCGCTACGCCTCCGCCAGCCGCGCTCCGCTCATCGCGCTGGTCGAACGGTCAGTCGGCGCCGAGGCCGCGTCGCTCGTGAAGGGCGTCGTCGAGGCGGAGCCGATGTCGGCCGCTCACTGGATCGCTCACGCCGTGCAACTCGCGATGCGGGATCCTCGCGGGCCGGTCGTCGTGCGCGTCGCGCGCGACGCCGCCACCGAGGCGGCGCTGCCGGTCCGGACTTCACTCCGGCCGGCGGTCGCTCCGCCGTCGTCAGCGGCGCTCGACGATGCGGCCCGACTGTTGGTGAGCGCCGCGCGCCCGGTGCTCGTCGTCGGCCTCGAATGCCGTACCGGCGACGCTGGTGGATGGCTGAGGCCGTTCATCGAGACGCTGCCGGCGCCCACGCTGACCACCCTCAAGGGCAAGGGCGTGCTTCCCGATCCCCATCCTCTAGCGTTCGGTCTCGTCGGCAGTGCCGTCGGGCGATCCCTGCTCGAGCGTGCCGACCTCGTCGTGACCGTCGGTGTCGACGCCGTCGAGCTGCAGTCTCGTCCGTGGCCCATCACCACGCCGCTGCTGCACCTCGGCCGGACGAGCCACGCCGACGCCCTCGGCGCGAAGGTCGAGCTGATCGGTGACATCGCGCTGACCCTCGAGGAGCTGGCTCCGCGCCTGCGGGCACGCTCGCGCGCCGACTGGGACGTCGCCGAGCTCGACCGTCTCAAGCGCTCGGTCACCGCGCTCGCCCGCCCCGAGCGCTCGCGCGAGTCACGCGTCCTTCATATCGCCCGCGAGCTGATGCCGGCCGGAACGATCGCGACCGTTGGCTCGGTGGCTCACGTGGACGCCGCCGCGGCGGCATGGCCGGCCGTCGCGCCCAACGAGCTGTTGATCGACGCCGAACTGCCCGACTTCGCGTCGGCGGCGGCCGTGGCGTCCGCGCTCCATCATGCTGACCGACAGGTGATCTGTGTCACCTCGACGCCTGCGCTCGACGCGATCGAGCGCCTCGCGTGTTCGATCGTGACCGTGAGCCTCGGTCCCGTGCCGGCTTCCCGCGGCGGCGTCGCGACCGTAACGGCTCGAGACGAGGCGACGTTGAGAGTGGCCCTCGATCGTTTCGTTCGGCAGAAAGGGCCCGTCCTCGTCGACGCGTCGAGTATTGAGGATTGACCGTCCACGCGCCCTGTCCTCGGGGACGCGCGTCCGGGTGCTCTGGAAACGCCTGACGTGGTGGGATGGCTCGAGCGATTGAGGCCTGAAGACTTCGGCTGAGCCCCGGCGCGTTCGACGGCGCGGACGTATAATCCCGGCATGGTGCTCCTGTCCGCGGAAAACGTCAGCCAGGTCCGCGATCTGTTTCAAGC
>Ga0209157_1000733_pt1 | contig 27947 bp, 22 predicted proteins | sample GraSoiAngelo_135_FD_185892 | JGI IMG/M metagenome (GOLD analysis project Ga0209157, IMG submission 185892) | Grasslands soil microbial communities from the Angelo Coastal Reserve, California, USA - 14_0929_05_40cm (SPAdes) (version 2) | ecosystem: Environmental > Terrestrial > Soil > Grasslands ...
CGAAACTGAAAAACCGCGCCAGAAGCCGAAAGGCGGACCGCGCGGTTCCAAGGCCAGAGAAGCACCGCGCCCGATGAAAATGCCCGGCTTTCAAGAAGTGCTGCGTTGCGCGCTGTGCGGAACGATCGTGCCGCCACCGGTAGAGATCGCTTTCGAAAGCCACTGCCCGAAGTGCAAAGCCGAGCTTCGTTCTTGCAAGAATTGCCGTCATTTCGATACTGCCGCCCGCTTTGAGTGCACGCAAGATATTCCCGAACGCATCAGCAAGAAAGACCTGCGTAATCGATGTGGTTTCTTCATGGCCCGTACCTCCATCGAGCGGGAAACGCGGGACTCCGGCGGCGCAACTAGTGGCGCGCCTTCCGTAAAGCCGTCTGACGCTCGCAGCGCTTTCGATAATCTGTTCAAGAAGTAAATGCACGCTGTAGCGGCGGTCTGTGAGCGCTGCCGACCGGCGGTTAGAAGCTGCCATCGAATCAGCCACATGAGAGATCAACTTTTCGTGATTTTTGTGCCTCTTTGTGGCTATCCTTGTTTGTTGGAGGTTTAGATCCAGTGGTCGAGGACCGCTTAAAGATCGCCGTATTCATCGACTTTGACAATATCGAGATTGGAGTGAAGAGCACGCTGAGCCGTCACTTCGATATCGGCGCAGTTCTCGAGGCCATTAAGGAACGCGGCGAAGTCGTTACGAAGATTGCCTACGGTGACTGGAAGCGCGCGGGCGAACACAGTCGCAGCATGACCCAGCACGCGATCCAGATGGTACAACGAAACTTGACGCCCGGCGGGGACAAGAACGGGGCCGACATTAACCTGGCGCTGGACGCGCTGGAGATGGCATTCACGCGAAACCACATCAATGCCTTTGTTATTGTTGGCGGCGACAGCGATTTCATCGCGCTTGTCGAAAAGCTCAAACAATACGACAAAAAAGTGCTCGTTGTCGGCGGGCGCAGTTTTACCAGCATCATTCTTCAAAAAAACTGTCATGAGTTCATCGCTTACGAGAACCTGATCGGCCCGCAACCCGGACCACGCCGGCAGGCGGAGCGGACTCGGGCCGTGAGCGACGGCAACCTTTCCAAAGCATTTCCTCTTGTCCGGCGCGCCCTGAAAGTTCTGACGGACCGCGAGGTCTCTCCGCAACTCGGGCTGCTGAAGAGCACGCTTCTTCAACTCGATTCGACATTTTCGGAACGTGATTATGGCGCCAGCACCTTTCGCGATTTCATCGAAAAGATGGCTGCCGCCGGTTACGTCAAACTGAAACAGGTCGACCGCAGTTTACTTGTCGAACTAAAAGAACAAGCGCACGAACAATCGGAAGAACCTGAGCGAGAAATTGCGGCAGCGTCGGGGAACGGACAATCTGCTGAACATTCGCACGCCGCACCCGCCGTACCAACTCCAGTGCAGGCGGAAGAAGGTGTCCGCGCAATGCAGGAGGCGTTTCAAAGATCACCTATTACGCCGCATTGGCCAATGTATTTGAGAAATGTAAAGCAATTCATCAAGAATTCGTCGCCGGCATTCGATGAACATCGCTACGGGTTTCATAGCTTTCTTGATGCGGTGCGTCATGCGCAACGCGCCGGGTTGTTGCGTTTGGAACGGAACCGTCAAGGTATCTTGCGCGTCTTTCCGGGTGCCTTGCTGTCTCAGCTTCAGCGTGCTCCTATGCCCCCTGTTGAGGAGCGTGCCGGTGTCGAACGGGCAGCGGTTCCATACGATGTAGAAGAGCAAGTGCCGGCCGCAGAACCTGAACCACAACCCACGTTAACCCCTCCCGAAGAGGCCGTCCAAACACAGCCCGAATCTACAGAATTCAACTTGACGTCTCCGGCGGCGCTCGAAGAATCACCGCCTCGCAAACGCCGCACCTCGAGCGGAATCAAACGTAAGACCGGTGTGCCGCGTAAATCTGCGCGGCCGGCCGGCAAGCGGACAAAGAAGAAGACTTCTGCACCACCAGAACAGGGATCGGGTAGCTGACGCGGCACCATTTCCACCCTGCATCCTCTCTATGGGCATTCGTGTTCCTGAGAATTATTTCTTTACTTATCGGCAGATTTTTCACTTGTCTTTACTGATTTCTTGCCGCCTCCACAAAGACTAAACGATTCGTACTCATCCGCCGATAAATAGGGTGAGGTTCTATTGAGTAAGCAGGGACAACTCTGGGCACTTCCACGAGCAGCACAGGTGGCTGTCTGCCTGTTTGGAATGATCGGCATCTCTGGCTTGATCTGGGCGATCTTCACGCTAGAGCCCATGGATTACTCATATTTCTGGCTATTTCTGTTTCTCGCGATTGTCACTGGCCAGGCGAAAGTGCGATTGATCGCAGGGTCTTCACTATCACTGATTACAACAGTCGTTTTAATCGCGGTTATGATGCTCGGCACGCCGGCGGGAACCCTCGTTGGAATTTGCGGTGTCTTTGTCCAATCCATATTCCCGTCACGAAAATTCGTTTTCCGTCAGTTCATTTTCAATCTGGGAATGATCGTGCTCACCACATGGTTGTCCAGTGCGGCCTACTACAAGGTAGCCCGGGATGCTCATGCGATGGGGATCGACCGCCTGACCGGAGCTTTGGTGGCATCCATCGTCTATTACTTAAGCTGCTCGGTCTGTGTCTCGATGATTGTTGGCCTATCGGGTAAGAAGTCGATCTTGCGCCTTTGGCACGACAATTTCCTCTACACGGCGCCATCCTTTGTCGTCGCCGGTCTCCTGTCGTTCCTGGTTTCGGAGTTCATTGGCTCAGAGCGCGCCACGCTTCTACTCGTCGTTGCTCCTGTACTCTATCTTTGTTATTACTCGCATCGTGTCTACATCGAAAGCTTGGAGAAGGAAAAGCAACACGCGACAGAACTTTTCAATTCAACCTTATCGACGCTCGCGTTGGCAATCGATGCGAAGGACAAGAATACTCACGGCCACATTCAGCGCGTGCAGAAGTATTCGCGTGCCATCGCTGAAGCAATGCGCTTAAGTGAACTGGAAGTTAAAGGGATTGCGGCTGCGGCGCTCCTTCACGATATCGGAAAGCTCGCCATTCCCGAATACATTCTGAGCAAAGAAGGTCCCCTCACTCCCGAGGAAATGCGCAAGATGCGGTTGCATCCGCAACTGGGCGCCGAAATTGTTTCGAACATCAAGTTTCGATATCCCGTGACCGATTCGATCCTTGCGCATCACGAACGCTTCGACGGCAGAGGTTATCCCAACGGCCAAGCCGGAAAAGCGATTCCGCTCGGCGCACGGGTGCTGGCGGTTGCAGATGTATTCGATGCGTACACGTCCGGGCGGCTGGAATCGGCAGAGACGATCAACGGCGCCATGGAGGCATTACGGCAAGGCAGCGGAACATATTTTGACCCGGAAATTGTTCGTGTTTGGGAGTCCATTTATCGGGATGTCGTCAACTGGGGCACGACTCCTTCCCCCGAAGCTTATTCCGGCATTGAGCGCGTTACTTCCGACGTCAAAATTCTGGAAGGGCTCACAAAATCTCTCGCGAAGGCAACGACGACAAAACAGATATCACAACTCGTCTCGGATCTGATCACGAACCGATTTCCGCAGTGCGTGGTCGAATTAAAGGTGGGTGCACATGAAGGGGTCCCCGTCAAGTTCGGAGACCAGACCATTGCCACCATTTCGGTTACCCATACCGCCGCACCTTTCAACGACGATGAGGTGGCCCTGATTCGAGCCGTAGCCGAGAAAATCTCAGGTCCCTTCAACAAAGTAATGGCTCTCGAAATCGCGCAGCGGGAAGCGGCGGTCGACAAATTGACCGGTTTGGCGAACCGGCGTGGTTTGGAAATGATGGCCGCCACGCTTACCGGGAAGCCTGTTTCCGTCGTTGTCGTCGACGTGAACTACCTTAAGAGCATCAACGATAATTTCGGCCACAAGGCCGGTGACGCAGTTTTGGTCCGGATTGCGGCACATCTCCGCGCCGCTTTTAACGACGCTCAATTGACGTGCCGGCTAGGCGGAGACGAGTTCGTCGTGTTCAGCAAGGTCGACAGACGCACCTTGCGCATGCAGATTCGAAATTTCCGCCGCATGGTCGTGTGGGATCCTGCCCATGAGCCTTACAAGAGAATGCTGTTTGGCGCGAGCTGCGGATTAGGGACTACGCCTGTTGATGGCAAAAACATTGAACAGGTAATGCACTGTGCCGACAAGCGTATGTACGCCATCAAAGCGCGGTTCAAGCGATTTGCAGACCGTCCAGTAGCCGACTGCGTGGTCTAGCGTCTCCTCCGCAGTACTCATGGTTGATTACTCCTTAATTAACGTGTTATTAACGTATAGGTGTAACTCTGAACAGGAGACATGCATGGCCACGAAAATACCTAACGAATTTCGTGATCTCTTCGAGAAGAAGGCTTTTGGACATTTAGCGACGGTTATGAAGGACGGCAGCCCACAAGTCACGCCGGTATGGTGCGACTATGATGGTACTCACGTGCGGATCAATAGCGCAAAAGGCCGAATTAAAGATAAAAATATGCGTCGCAACCGCCACGTCGCACTCAGCATCCAAGATCCCGAGAATCCTTATCGTTTCATCGCGCTGCGTGGGCAGGTTGTAGAGATCACCGATAATACTGACGATCACATCAACGCGCTGGCAAAGAAATACATCAACCAGGACAAGTACCCTTACAAGCAGCCGAACGAAGTTCGAGTGACTTATAAGATTCGTCCCGATCACGTGCTGGCGTGGGCGAGGTAGAACCAAGGCTGCGCAAATTTGACACAGACATGCGCCGGTCATGATGACCATGAGCAAAGCTGCGTGAACGGAACCGGGAACCTCCGCCGATTACCGTAAAATACCCCACACCCCAGGAAGCAATTGCTTTGGAAAACGAGAAATCTCGGTGTTCCTGACTTGAGTTTGAGTTCCTTACGAGAACTGCCCACCTAGCGGGAGTTTACTGAGAGCAGAGAATTCGACCGCGTAAACCTCGCGGGACGCGGGATTCAGGCGTGATGAGTTGTCTTACCTAGGTTTTTTTCTTTGCCAGATCATCCAAACCGAGCATTTTAGCGAGTGGTTTTGGGGAAAGTTTGTTTCGAGCGCACAACTGCGGCGCGCTGCGGTCCTTTTGGGGCCGGATAGAGGAGGGCGAACTATGTGCACGGTCCGGCTGTTCATTTGCAGATCCCTCTGCACGTGTGCACCACCGCGTGTTTATTTTGCACCTCCACATGCACGCGTGCACGTTTCACCAGATCACTTTCAGGGCAAATTGAACCTGGCGTGACGAGGTTTGGGCGGAGGTGATCCGTCCCGCCCTCGATAGGGAATGACCTATCTGATCGAAGACCGTTAGGTTGTCGGTAGCTAAGCGGGAGTTTACTGAAAGGAGAGCATTCCAGCGCATAAACCTCTCCGGATGCGGGAAGTGTCGGCTCGATATCCACCGGTCTTTACACAGCCCCGGCAGCAGTACCGGACCCCGCGACAGTCGGTGTTAAAGCGACCAGTAGTTCAGACCCCACTAAGTTTGCAGTGGCCACGGTGACCATAACGTTAACGCCTTCTGCGACTACGGGAGGTGTTACCGGAGTGGGAGCAGTGGGAGCGACAGTGATCAGTTCCCATGAAGCGATCATGACCGTTACCATCAATTGCACGGGCCAATATTTGGTCGACGTACGCAGTCCGCAGCCAGGCGGAGGCATCTCCAAGACCTAGCATTCAATGTCATTCCTTTCAAACCGTCGTCGTCGCCTACGATCGATCCGGCGTTTAATAGCGCAGCCACCCTTGGGTTGTTCCCGCCGGTGGCACCGGCGCGTTCTCCGGACTTTACTCTCACAATAACAGGATCGAACTTTCAACCTGGCGCCGTCGTCAGCTTCGGCAGCGCGGTACTTTTTCCGTCGTTGGTCACGTCCACAACGATAACCGTCGCTGTCCCTGCCTATTTGGTCGCTCAGTCTGGTCTCGTGCCTGTCGTCGTGACAAATCCGACGGGCGGATCTTCGAATCGCGTTCTGTTCGGCGTGAACTAAGGTATGTCAGGTCTGGTGGACAGGGATGTCAAGAACGACATCCTGGTGTGGCGGAAATTCGGGGACGCACACGAATTCTGAAGTTCAAGATTCGCGTGCGTCCCTGAATTTCCCCTACAATGGTAATATGGCGAATCCGAAGCGCGCCTATTCCGAGAATGTCTCCGGAACGTTTTTTGTCGACGACACCTGCATCGACTGCGATCTGTGCCGGCAAATTGCGCCGGCGGTGTTTACGGAAGACGACGATCACTCAGTCGTTTATCGCCAACCAGAGACTCCTATCGAGGCGCACCGAGCAGCTATGGCTCTGGTTGCTTGTCCAACAGGGTCGATTGGAACACGCGGCAAAATCGACATTAAGACGGCCGCGTCCGCATATCCGGAATCGATCGAGGAGAACGTCTACTTTTGTGGCTTCGCATCCCCCAATTCCTACGGAGCAGCGTCTTATATCATTTTGCGTCCGGAGGGAAACGTCCTGATTGACTCGCCACGGTTCGCCCGAACGCTCGTAGGGCGGCTGGAGGAATTGGGTGGTGTTTCCCTCATGGTCTTCTCGCATCGTGACGATGTTGCTGACCACGAGAAATTCCACAAACACTTCGGTTGCCGACGCATCATCCACCGCGCGGATTCGCGAGGAATTGACGCGGAAGAACTGATCGATGGGCAAGAGATCCTTGCTTTGGATAAAGATCTGCTTGTCGTGCCCGTGCCTGGGCATACTCGTGGCCACATCGTGCTGTTATACCGTGATAAATATTTGTTTACGGGCGATCACCTGGCCTGGTCCGACTCGCGCCGTGGATTAATCGCTTTCCGCGATGTGGCATGGTACTCTTGGCCGGAGCAAACAAAATCAATGAAACGTCTGCTGGATGTGAGATTCCAGTGGGTGCTGCCCGGGCATGGCCGCCGTGGCCACCAATCGGAAGAACTGATGCATCAAAAGCTCACAGAATGCATCGAATGGATGAAGAACAGAAACTGAACTCTATGAAGTTAAATCAACGCATTCTCTTCATGGCCGTACTTTCACTATTGCCGGTGATTCCCGCAGGGATGGCTCAGTCGGTCAAGTTTACGGGACATAAGCTCAAGAATGGACTGCGTGTTATCGTGTCCGAAGACCATTCCGCTCCCACATATTCGATTTCGGTCGTTTACAACGCAGGTTCGAGAGACGAACGTCCCGGAAGAACGGGCTTTGCCCATCTTTTTGAGCATATGATGTTTCAGGGGTCGGAAAATGTGGGCAAAGGCGAACACTTTGTGCTCATCGAGAACAACGGCGGCGGCATGAACGGATCGACCAATAGTGATCGCACGGAATACCACGAAACGCTGCCGGCAAATCAGATTGATCTTGGGTTGTTTCTCGAATCCGATCGCATGCGGTCGCTCGTGATCAACCAGGCAAATCTCGATAATCAGCGAGAGACCGTCAAGGAAGAACGGCGCCAGCGGTACGACAACCAGCCCTATGGACTGACATTCGATACGTTGTTCGAGACCGCTTACGATAGCTTTGGTTATAAACACTCCACGATCGGCTCCATGGAGGATCTGAACGACGCGTCCGTTAAGGACGTCGCCGACTTTTTCAAGACATACTATGCACCCAATAATGCGGTCTTGACGCTGGTCGGAGACTTCAAAACAAGCGACGTTCTGTCCAAGATCGAAAAATATTTTGGCAATATTCCCTTGCAGGCGCCACCACCGGCACCGGATATGACTGAGCCGAAGCAAACGGGCGAGCGTCGAAAGACGGTGGAAGATCCTTTGGCGCAGATTCCGCGGCTCGATATCGGCTGGAAGATTCCACCAGGAAACACGCCTGACTGGTATGCTTTGTACGTTCTCGGCGAGATCCTGTCGACAGGTCAATCTTCCAGGTTCTATCAAAATCTCGTTCGCGAAAAGCAAGTCGCCGTACAGGAAGGAGCGGGACCATTCGAGCGAAGAGGACCATCGCTGTTCATTGTGGATCTTCTGCTCGTTCCTGGCAAAGATCCGAAGGAGGTTGAAAAGCTGGTCTATGACGAGTTGGAGCGCGTGAAGAACCAGCCGGTGACGGACTCAGAACTCCAAAAAATCCGCATGGAAGTAAAGCGCGGAAAAGTAGAGCAACTCGAAGGCACGTTATACCGTGCACAGGCTCTCGGAGAGAATGCGATCTTTTACAACGATCCGAATGTAATCAATACCGGCAATGACAAATTGATGAGCGTGACGAAGGAGCAGATCCAAAAGGTTGCACGGACGTATTTGATCGATAGTAATCGGACAGTCCTCACAACGGTCCCGAAACCACGAGCGGGAGGCGCTCAATGAAACGCTCGAAGCGAATTGCAATTTTTCTTGTAAGTGTTCTGGTTTGGATTGGCGCAAGCTACGCGCAGGAGGAACATGGAACCGACACGAGCAAGGTCGAGCGGAAGGGCCGCGCTCCCGTTTCAAAGGACCTCCTTAAGGTTACGCTGCCCAAACCTAGTGAAGCGACGCTGTCGAATGGTTTAACCGTTCTCGTCATGGAGAATCACCGGCTGCCGCTTATCTCGCTGCAGTTTAACCTAAGTGGCGCCGGGGCGGTATTCGAACCGGCGAACCTTCCCGGTTTGGCTGGCATTACCGCACAGATGCTTAGGGAAGGGACGAAAACAAGAAGCAGCTTGCAAATTGCCGAGCAGATGGACCAGCTTGGAGCATCGATTTCGGCGTCGGCGCCCTTTGGCGATCCCGCTACTGTGATCAATGCTTCGGGGTTGAGTGATAATTTCGAGCAGTGGTTCGCTTTGACGAATGATCTTCTGCTGAATCCAACTTTTCCCGGCGACGAATTAAACCGCCTGAAACAGCGGTTAAAAACACAATTAAGGCAGCAGCGCGCAAATCCCAACTTCTTGTCTCGTGAGGCGTTCAACAAGACAGTATACGGCTCCCATCCAGCTGCCACTGTTTCGGCAACAAACGAGTCGATCGACGCGATCACGCCCGACATGTTGGGAAAATGGCATCAGGACCGGTACGCGCCCCAAAATGCAATCCTTGGTATTACCGGCGACGTCAAGGCTTCGGAAATCGTACCAAAGCTCGAGAAGTGGTTGACCGCTTGGAAAAAAACGGACTTGAAAGAAGTATTTCCCCCCAACCCCAAGCCGGCCGTATCGAAACGAGTCGTATTGGTGGACCGCCCGAATTCCGTTCAGACGACGGTTACGCTCGGCAATATCGCTATCGACCGTCGCGATCCGGATTACGTCGCGTTGACCGTCGCGAATCATATTCTGGGCGGCGGACCCGCGGCCCGACTGTTCCTGAATCTGCGCGAAGAGAAAGGCTATACATACGGCGTCTACAGCAGCTTTGCTGCCGTAAAATACCCCGGCGCGTGGCGCGCCGGAGGCGATGTTCGGACAGAAGTTACAGCCGGAGCCATGACCGAGTTCTACCGCGAATTCCAGCGGATTCGTGACGAGAAAGTTCCCTCAGAAGAACTAGAAGAAGCCAAGGGCGCCCTTGTTGCGTCTTTTGCGCTGTCGCTCGAGAGGCCGGCAGAGTTGTTGGGTTACGCGATCGTTCGAAAAATTTACGGATTTCCGCGAGATTACTGGGACACATATCCTGCCCAGATTATGGCGGTAACTGCAGATGATGTTCAGCGCGTCGCGCGGAAGTATATAAACCCCGAGAACCTTCAGATTGTCGCTGTCGGCGATGCCGGCAAGATTAAGCCGATCATGGAAAAGTACGGACCGGTAGAAGTCTACGACGCTCAGGGGCAGAAGATCGGAAACTGAGATCCGGCAGGGTGCTGAACTTTTCCCTATGCTCGGCGCGCTGGCCGTTTCGCTATTCCTTTCCTGGGTTCAGGTCAGCTCCGAAACCTACATCGTGAAATCGTCCGCGGGCGAAGACCGCGCCAAGCGTGTCCTGAGAGAACTCAAGCATTTCCACCAGCTCGTCGGCAAAGATCCGAATCGTCCTGGAGTTTCTGCCGTGATTGCCGCGATCCTATGGTTTTGCGGCCTGCGCGGCCGGGCGCAGCGGCAGCTTTATAACGAAGGTGGATCCTTGCTCCTCACCCGAGCTGTACGCGTGCACGGTGCCGCCGTGAGACTCAACAAGATGCCGGACGATCGCAAGTCCTAGGCCTAATCCGCCACGCAAACGCGTTCGTGAAGTATCAGCCCGACGAAATCGTTCAAAGACGTATGGAAGAAATTCGGCTCCGATTCCGACGCCGGTATCCGTCACGTCGATTTCGGCATGATTGCCGGCTTTCGAAAGTTTGACTAAAATGCGGCCGCCGTTTGGAGTAAATTTGACGGAATTCGCGAGCAGATTCCAGACGACCTGCTGAAGGCGGTCAGCATCGCCTGATACGGGTGTATCGATCGTTTCCAATTGCAGCTCGATACGAACACTCTTTGCTTCACTGGCCGGGTGGATCGTTTCGACCGCAGCCTGGATCACCGCGGCGAGATCGACGTTTTCCATTCTCAGACGCAGCTTTCCGCTCAGCGCACGAGATAGATCGAGAAGATCGTCAACGATTTTTACTTGAGTTTTCGCGTTACGTTCGATTAGGTCGAGGGCCCGCGCGAATATCCTTTCGTCGTGCGGTTCGCTGCGGAGCATATACACTCCACCCAGAATGGGTGTGAGCGGCGTGCGAAGCTCGTGTGAAATGATGGCAACGAATTCGTCTTTCAGCCGGTTCGCTCGCTGCATTTCGCGGTACAGACGCGCGTTCTCCAGTGCGAGTCCGGCCCGGCGGCCGAGAACACGGAAAAATCGAACGTCTTCAGCATCGAAACCACTGGGTTTTGCCGGCGTCACCGCAATTACGCCCGCAATGTCGTTTCGGGTAGGAATGGGTACGAGAACTCCAGAGGCAGAGTAAACGATGTTCTCTGGATCCCCGGCCGAAAGGATTCGTTCTATTTCTCCCGCGTCCGGTCCCGTCGTCGCCGCCACGGGTGGCTGGTGTGCTGCGGCCATACAGAGCAGCGTATCTTCTTCCTTGACAAAAATGAAACATGAATCAGCCAGTTTCGAAACTAAGAAGTCTGCCGTTTCGACGAATGTTTTTTCACATTCCAGAGACGAAGCCAAAATTTTGCCGCACTCGACGAGCGTTCGAAAGCGTTCTTCACTGGCGCGTAACGCCTCCTCCAGGCGGCGACGGGAGGTAATATCGCGCGAAAACAGAGTAAGACCACCATCCGCGTTGGCGTATGTCTGGTGTTCGAACCAGCGTTTCATCGATACGTGCAGATGCTCGAAACGCACCGGGGCCGGATTGTTCAACACCTGGGCAATGCGATCATGAAACGCCTGGTCATCTGTTTCCATAATCTCTGAGGCTGTCTCGTTCGCGAACGTTACGTGACAGTCTTTGTCGAGAACGCAAACACCCTCACTGATCTTTTTGAGAACGTCGGCCAGGTTTGGTAAGGACATCCGGTTGGCACTATAAGGTGGCAATTCGAAATTCGCAATTCGAATGTGGTATCTTACTCGGTTTCTGCTGGTCCGTTAACGGTACAACATGAAGCGGTCAAAGAAGCTCCGGTTGCGATACCGCGAAATCCAGATGATTGTTCGAGGCTTGGTGTCCACCAGGCATGTTCTCCTGGCCCACATCGTTCCGATCCGCCGGTGTAATCTCACTTGCGCCTATTGCAACGAATACGATGACTTTTCACCACCTGTTCCGATCGATGAAATGATGCGCCGTATCGACAGGCTTGCGTATTTGAAAACCGCCATCGTGACCATCAGTGGCGGCGAGCCCTTGATGCATCCGGAAATCGAAGCCATTATTCGACGAATCCGCTATCACGAGATGATTGCTGGACTGATCACCAATGGATATTTACTGACCCCAAAGAAAATTGTCGCGTTGAATGAAGCCGGACTCGAACACCTTCAAATCAGCATTGATAACATTGACCCGGACGATGTTTCTAAAAAAAGCCTGAAAGTCCTGGACAAGAAACTGCAGTATCTTGCCGAGTTGGCCGACTTCGCTGTAAACATCAATTCTGTGATCGGCGGCGGTATTCGCAACCCTGAAGACGCCGAGGTCATTACGAGACGCGCTGTGGATCTCGGTTTCGCCAGTTCCCTCGGCATCATTCACGACGGCACGGGCTCGGTGAAACCGTTGAACCGCCGCGAAGAACACGTCTATCGCGAAATCAAGACCTATGGCAAGCACAGCTACAGCCGGCTGTATTGGTTCCAGGAAAATCTCGCCCGCGGCAAACCGAACGATTGGCAATGCCGCGCCGGTGCCCGCTATTTGTACATTTGCGAAGACGGCCTCGTCCATTACTGCTCCCAACAACGCGGCTATCCTGGCATCCCGCTCGAACAATACACTTTCGCCGACATCGAGCGGGAATATTTCGCCAAAAAAACGTGCGCGCCTCACTGTACTGTCGGATGCGTTCAGAAGATATCCGTCATTGATCATTGGCGAGATCCACAGAAAGAGGTAGCCCCTCCCTCTGAGAGAGGTCGGCGCGACAGCCAGCGGGCTGGCGCGCCGGGTGAGGGTCTCAAGTCTTTGCAAATCCTGAACCCTCTCCCGGCGGGAGAGGGTTCAGACGCCTAAGATGTGATATCCGCCATCCACGTAGATCACTTCACCGGAAATACCCCGGGAAAGCGAACTGACGAGGAACAACGCAGTATCGCCGACCTCGTCGATATCGACCTGCTTGCGCAGAGGGGCGCGTTCGGCATGCAGCTTGATCATGTTGGAAATTCCGCTAACGGCCGACGACGCGAGAGTTTTGATGGGTCCCGCGGAGATCGCATTGACGCGTATTCCATGAGGGCCTAAATCGTTGGCCAGGTAACGAACCGACGCTTCCAGCGCTGCCTTAGCCACACCCATCACGTTGTAATTTTGTATGACGCGTTCGCTTCCGAAATACGTCAGTGTGACGATACTGGCCTGACGGTCCTGCATGAGTGGCAAAGCAGCTCGAGAAATTGCAGCCAGCGAATACGCGCTGATGTCGAGCGCAACCGCGAAATCCGCCCTCTTGGTTTCGGCGTACATTCCGGAGAGCGCCTCACGCGGTGCGTATGCCAGGGCATGGACGAGAAAATCTAAATGGCCGGCTTCCGAGCGGATGCGATCCATGAGCGCCTGGATTTGTTCGTCGCTCGCTACGTCGCATGGAAGTACGATCGGATTGTTCAAAAGCGGCGCCAAGTCCCGAACATTTTCTCCAAGCCGTTCATTTTGATGCGTGAGAACGAGCCGAGCGCCCGCGGAATTGACGGAATTGGCAACTCCCCAAGCAATGCTGCGCTTGTTGGCGATGCCCAGAATAAGGCCGGTTTTGCCTTCCAGGAGCCGTGGCATAGAAGGCTCACATTACCATAGCGGTGGAACAGCATCCATGCTACAATCACCTACCGATCGGTCGGTAGGTATTCTTCATGGAACAACTGCCCGTATTTACTTTTGAGATCGTGGTGGAGAATCGCTTCGGCGTCCTCTTCAACATTACAGCTCTATTCAGCTCGCGCGGCTATAACATCGAGCGTCTGATGGTGGTTCCCGATTCCGAACCCGGGGTTTCACGCATCACCATGACCGCGCATTGCAGTCCGGCCCTCGCAGAACAAATTGTTAAACAACTTCACAAGCAGATCGATGTCATCTCCGTGGAGATGACGACCAAGGAGATTTCATGGCCAACGTCTATTATGAAAAACACGGAAATCCGAGCCTGATCCAATCGAAGAAAGTCGCGATCATCGGCTACGGCAGCCAGGGACACGCCCACGCGCTGAATATGCGGGACAGCGGCGTAAACGTGTGCGTGGCGACATATGCCGGCAGTCCGTCAGGGGCCCGGGCAAGGGAAGACGGACTTGCCGTGACCACAATTGAGCAGGCAACCCAGACCTCCGACGTGATCATGATTCTCATTCCGGACGAGACTCAAAAGCGAGTCTACAAAGCCTCCATTGAACCGCACCTGCGCGCGGGACAGACATTGATGTTTGCTCATGGCTTCAATATTCATTTCGGCCAGGTTATACCGCCGCCTTTCATCGATGTCTCGATGATTGCGCCGAAGAGTCCCGGCCACCGCATGCGTGAGCTCTTCGTGGAAGGTGTCGGCGTACCGGCGCTGCTGGCCATCCAACAGGATACATCGGGTCAGGCAAAGCAAAACGCGTTGGCGTATGCCTGGGCGACCGGCAATCTCAAAGCGGGTGTGATCGAAACCACCTTCAAAGAAGAAACCGAAAGTGATCTCTTTGGTGAACAGTCCGTGCTGTGCGGCGGCGTCAGCGCTTTGGTGAAGGCGGCTTTCGAAACTCTCGTTGAAGCCGGATATCAGCCCGAAATCGCCTATTTCGAGTGCCTGCACGAGCTAAAGTTGATTGTCGATCTTTTTTATCAGGGCGGCTTGAGCTACATGCGGTATTCGGTAAGCGACACGGCCGAATACGGCGACTACACTCGCGGCCCGAGAGTTATCGATTCCCACGTTCGCGAGACGATGAAGCAGATCTTGAACGAGGTCCAGAACGGGACATTCGCGAAACAATGGATCGCGGAAAACGAAGCCGGTCGGCCGAATTTCAAGAAGATGCGTGAAGACGAAGCGAAGCACCCGATTGAAGCAGTCGGCAAATCGCTTCGAGAGATGATGTCCTTCCTGCAGAAACCTAAACAAAAATCGGCGCCGGTTGGAGCTGCCGCCGGCGCTCGGGAGAGGTAATGACCGTTCGAGCCGAGTTGACTTCCTCGTCGGGTCATCCGCTGGCAGGCCAAACAATGACCGGGGCGGACATGGTTATCCAGGTCCTCGCTGACGAAGGCGTAGAGATCGTGTTTGGCTACAGCGGCGGTGCGATTCTGCCCACATGGGACGCACTTGGCCGTTACAACATTGAACAGGAATCGAAGCGGCGCAAACCCATCGAGCTGGTCGTCCCTGCTAATGAGCAAGGTGCCGGTTTCATGGCGGCCGGCTACGCCCGGGCCAGCGGTAAAATCGGCGTTTCGATTGTGACTTCAGGTCCAGGGGCAACGAACAGCGTTACGCCGGTTCGCGATTGTATGGCCGACTCCATTCCCATCGTTCTCATTTGCGGGCAAGTTCCGCGCGCCGCTATCGGCACCGATGCGTTTCAAGAAGCGCCGGTCTTCAATATCATGAGCGCGTGCGCGAAACGCGCGTTTCTCGTGCTCGATCCGGAAGAGCTCGAAGCGACCGTTCGAACCGCATTCGAAATTGCCCTCAGCGATCGTCCCGGACCCGTTGTTTTGGATATTCCCAAAGACGTGCAGAACTGGAAAGGCACATTCCGGGGTGAAGGCGTGCTGGACCTTCGAGGTTATCGAGAGCGGATGCAGAGTCTGTACGGCGCGCGCATGCCGGAGTCTAAGGGAACTGCGTTTCTCGACATTCTCCGGAAGAGCGAGCGGCCACTGATTTATGCCGGCGGCGGTGTTATCAAGAGCGATGCCGCGCGCGACTTGCGGCGCTTCGCAACGACACTCAACATTCCGGTGGTGACGACCTTGCTGGCAATAGGGTCATTCGATACTACGCACCCGCTATCGCTGCATATGCTCGGCATGCACGGCACAGCGTACGCGAATTATGCCGTCGAAGACTGCGATTTTCTAATTGCGATCGGCGCGCGATTCGACGACCGGGTCGCGGGCAATGCTGCCAAGTTCGCACCCAATACAAAGAACATTGCTCATATCGATATTGATGCCTGCGAGATCGGAAAAGTAAAGCTGGTCACGTGGTCTCACATCGCCGATGCAAGAAACGGTTTGCAGGATCTGTTGAATTTCGCGCGGGGTTTCCATAAGGATTTCTCACCATGGCTGGACCACGTCGCCGCATTGAAAAAGAATCATCCGTTGGATTACGACCGGAATTGTGATTTTATTCAGCCGCAGTATGTCATGGAGTGCCTCAATAAGATCACGCAGGGAGAGGCGATTATTTGCACCGGCGTCGGCCAGCACCAGATGTGGGCAGCACAATATCTCGACTACAAGCATCCCCGTTCATTCCTGACCTCTGGCTCCATGGGCACCATGGGGTTTGGTTTGCCTGCCGCCATTGGCGCGCAATTCGCGCGTCCCGATCGTCTCGTCATCAACATCGACGGCGATGGCAGTTTGCGGATGAACATCGGCGAGATGGAAACCGTGACGAACTATAATTTGCCGCTAAAAACGATCCTCTTCAATAACCAAGGCGATGGCATGGTTCGCCAGTGGCAAAAGATGTTCTTTGCCGAACGGTTCTGCGGTACGGAAAAATTCCTTCACCGGAAGGACTTCGTGAACGCCGCAAGGGCAGATGGTTTCGAATTTGCCGTGCGGGTGAGTGAGAAGAATCGCGTCGAACGGGTCTTACAGGAGTTTGTGCATCATAATGGGCCGGCGTTCCTCGAAATTATGATCGACCCAGACGCTTGCGTCTTCCCCATGGTCGCGCCCGGCCTGAGCTACAAAGAAATGGTCACAGGCCCGCACATTACGCCTCGGTCCCAGGAAACAACCAAGCCGGCCAAACCCGCAGATTTATTCTAGCGGGGAAAAATTCACGCATCCCGAATTCTGAAGTTAAAGAATTCGGGGTGCGTGAATTTTTCCCCGCTATTTCTTCAGCCGCTGTTCTAACCCATGGACTTCGTCGCGCAATGCTTTTGGCAGGCGTTCACCGAACTGATCGAAGAATTGATGGATGAGCGGAATCTCACCGAGCCAGCCTTCGACATCCACGTTGAGGAGCTTCGACAAATTGGCCGCGGGAATATCCAAACCGCCCACATCTAGATCCTCAGGACGCGGCAGTCGCCCGATCGGGGTATCGACCGCATTCGCCGTCCCATTGCATCGTTCAAAGATCCATTTTAGTATGCGGCTGTTTTCCCCGTAACCCGGCCACAAGAACTTACCTTTCTCGTCTTTGCGAAACCAGTTCACGACGAAAATCTTCGGCATCTTTGCACCTGGAGTCGCACCAATTTTGAGCCAGTGCGCAAAGTAGCTTCCCATGTCGTAGCCGCAGAATGGCAGCATGGCCATGGGATCGCGGCGCAGTTGTCCCACTTTTCCAGCTGCTGCAGCCGTCGTCTCGCTGCTGGCGGTCGCGCCCAAAAAAGTCCCGTGCTGCCAATTGAAAGATTCGATCACCAGCGGTATAACCGTGGCGCGTCGTCCGCCAAACAATACGGCATCGATCGGAACACCTTTCGGATCTTCCCATTCTTTTGCGATGACCGGGCACTGCTTGGCGGGAGTAGTAAAGCGGGCGTTGGGGTGAGACGCGAGCCGTCCTGAATCCGGTGTCCACTGCCGGCGCAACCAGTCCATCAATTCGGCTGGTTTTTCGTCGGTCATTCCTTCCCACCAGATATCGCCGTCCGGTGTGAGCGCACAATTCGTGAAGATGGAATTCTTCGTAACCGTCCGCATCGCGTTGGGATTCGACTTCATGCTTGTTCCCGGCGCAACCCCGAAGAACCCGGCTTCGGGATTGATGGCATAAAGCCGACCGTCATCTCCGAACTTCATCCACGCAATGTCATCGCCAATGGTTTCAACCTTCCAGCCTGGCACGGTCGAAATCAACATCGCCAAATTTGTTTTTCCACATGCAGACGGGAAGGCGCCCGTCACGTACTTCACTTCGCCTTTCGGGCTTGTCAGCTTCAGAATGAGCATGTGCTCGGCCAGCCAACCCTCATCGCGGGCCTGCACCGATGCGATCCGTAGCGCGTGGCACTTTTTCCCGAGTAGCGCGTTGCCGCCGTAACCCGAACCGAATGACAGAATCTCCCGCGTTTCTGGAAAATGGCAGATGTACTTATGTTCGGAGCTGCACGGCCATGCTGAGTCCTGCTCGTTGGGACCGATGGGAGAACCCACCGAATGCAATCCCTTTACAAAATCGCCTTCGGCACCGAGCTGCTCGAGAACTTTCGTTCCCATACGAGCCATGATGTGCATGTTTGCAACGACATAAGGCGAATCGCTTATTTCAACGCCGACCTTGGCGATGGGCGAACCGAGGGGACCCATACAGTACGGAATGACGTACATTGTGCGACCCCTCATGGAACCGGTGAAAAAGTCTGTCAGCCGGCGCCTCATTCGCGTCGGTTCTTCCCAGTTGTTGTTGGGGCCGGCTTCGTCTTGGGTTTTGGAACAGATAAAAGTACGATCTTCGACTCGTGCAACGTCAACGGTCGTGGAACGGACGTAAATACTATTAGGACGCTTTTGTGGATTGAGCGAAATCGCCGTGCCGCTCTGAAGCATAATGCGCATCATCAGCTGGTATTCCTGATCGGATCCGTCGCAAAGGTGAACACGATCCGGCCTGCACATCGCAGCCACTTCATCGACCCAATTCAAAAGTTTTTTGTTTTTGATTTTGCCGGCAGCCGCGGATACCGGCGAATCGACTTGCGCGTTTGCCATGTAATGCCTCTCCAATACGGCTGATAAGGACTAGGTTTATCATACAAGCCGTGTCATTTCGCAAGATAGCATTTATTTTAATTAGATTATTTCCATTTTCCAGACTGCCCTGACACATAAAGCCGCACGCGGCGTCATTGGAGCATTTTGAATGAGTCACGATGACGAGATAAAGCGGGCGAAATCACTTCACTGAGGCAGCGTGAGCCGCTTACTGCGTCAAGTCTTGCTGCCAGGCACTTTCGAAGTCGGAAACGCTGCGCTGCAATGCGGTCCTGAAGGCATTTTCAAAATTGTAATTTTGGCCCATCAGGTCGAGCAGGTTGCGGATTGCTGGCCTGCCGAATTGTGAAGCCAAATATTCAACGGCAGACAAGCTCTCGGCGTAGGCTATGCCGGCTGTGTCCGGAGACAGTCCCATGAAGGAGTCTCTCAGGTTCTTGAGCGGCGTGAGGTGATTTTCGCGCTGAAGCTGGGCGAGCAGCTTTCGAGCGTTTGCAGAAGACTTTCCTTCCTGAAGTTGCGCCACTCCTTCCAGAAACCAGATTGGGCTCCCCCGGCCAGGAAGGGAAGCGATGAAGGAGTGCGCCAGCTCATGGGCCAGAATCGCGCGAAGCCGGTCTGTGACGCCGGTGAGTCCTCTGGTTGGAACGCGGATTTTGCCGTCGAATAGCGCACCTGTCCAACTGGGCGCCTGCGTAATGTCGAAGTAAGTCTGATCCGGATAAAGAATCACCGCCACTGTAGCAGGTGCTTGCGATGTCAGATCGCGGCTGAGATGGTTGTACAGGTCTTCCAGCGTGTCGAGGATCTCTTGCCCCAGCCGATTATCCGTTGCTTTGTCGTTGTATCGCAGGATGAAGTGCGGGCTTTGAAGGACGGCGAGTTCGTTGTGCGTGCCTGCTTCGCGCCGCGCTTTTTCCAGCCGGTCTGAGATTTGCCGGCTGGGGCCCAACTGCAATCCGGCCATCCACTGATTGATGGCTTGCGAGAGTTTTTCTTGCTGGTAATACGCTTCGCCCAGCAGGTAGTAAGTCCATTGATTTTTCTTGTCTGATTCCAGAGAGGTCAGCAACAGCTCTTCAGCCGCGCGATAGTTGCCCAGGCGAAGGAGAATGACGGCAAGATTCGACGAGAGCATCGGGTTGGCCTTGTCGAGACGGAGGGCTTCTTCAAGATCCCGTTGAGCGGATTTCAGATCGCCTTGCGCGATCTCCAGCACAGCCACCGAATTTAGCGCATAAACCAACTCGCCCTTGGCTCGTGTGTCCGACGGATCGGCGTTCAGATTCTCCCTCAAGCGCACGAGTGCTTCTTTCGAAACAGTGCCGCCGCCGGCCAAGACCCTCGACGCTAACGGGCTGGAACTCTGTCCCGCGGGACCGCCCTGCGCGACCCCGATGCCCCATCGCTGGGCCGGCGACGGCGCCGGAGTTTCCTCCTGCTGGATCCTCAGGACGCGGGATTTTGGGAAGGTGCCAGTTCCCTCATTATTTGTGTACTTGACTTCTTGTGCCTCTTCCCAGGCTTTCTTGACCAATAGCACGCTGCCGTCTGTGAGGTAAATCACGTCGGCATAACCACCGGCGCAGGAAAAGCAAAATATCAGTGAGAACTCTAAGAACCTCTTCCTTAGTGTCATTCCGACCTATTGTGATTCCTCGGTCCGTACGGCTCAATAGATCGGAAGTGTTAAGGATTTGTCAGATGACTGAAATATTTCGTCCGGATTTGGATTTGGAACGCATCCCGCTTGTATGCGCTAGCAGTTAATATAATACTGTCCCATGGATAACGCACGTCGGCAGCTCCGCGAAATCATTCGGCAAAAGTCACTACGCACTGGTGAGTTCACGCTGTCGTCCGGAAAAAGAAGTTCCTACTACCTTGACTGCAGAATGACAACGCTTGATCCGACAGGTGCCCTCCTCATCGGCCGCCTGATGTTGGACTGCATCCGCAAGCATAATATTCGGGCGGATGCCATCGGCGGTTTGACGATAGGCGCAGATCCCATCGCAACGGCCGTCGCTGTGGTCAGCGCTCTTGAAGAACAGCCGCTTCCGGCCTTCATCGTTCGCAAAGAAACGAAAGGGCACGGCACACAAAAGTTGATCGAAGGCTATGACGGTAAGCCCGGCTCGCGAGTGATCGTCGTCGATGACGTCTGTACAACCGGCGATTCGATTTTCAAGGCCGCCGATCGAGCCGAGGAAGCCGGTTACGAGGTGGTGGCAGCATTTTGCGTCGTCGATCGCGAAGAAGGGGGCGCGGAACTTATCGCGAAGCGCTATCCTTTTTACTCGCTCTTTACGGCAAAGGAGTTACTGAAGGATGCTTAAGCTTGGCGCAACGATGATTCTTCTGGCACTTGCGTTTCGACCGCAATTCGGCCGCTCGAATCTCGGGGTGCTCGATGCCCGCGAGGCCATTTCATTTTTTGTCGAGGAGGGGAAAGGCGTACCGGGCCATCGCGAGACGGACCGCGATTTAGCCATCATGGCATTTGCCGCATGGTCCCGAGAGAGCGGCGGAAAACTGAAGTTCATCGAATCGAAGGAGCGCGAGCGTGCGCTTATTCGGCTGCGCTGGATTTCACCAACCGACGGACTCTACGGCGAAACCCAGCGCGTCGAGGTGAACGGAAAACCGGGGGCGATTGTTTACGTAATGCCGCAAGTTTCCGTCCAGGGCGAGCCATTGGCCAGCCGCGCCGTTCAAGACGTCCTGCTCCGAGACACGATCGTCTACCTGACATGCGTTCACGAGCTTGGCCACGCCGTTGGTCTTTCGCACACACGCAAGTTCGAAGACATCATGTATTACTTCGGATACGGCGGCGACATTCTCGACTACTTCATGCGGTACCGCAATAAGCTCCAGGCGCGTGGCGATATCGCCAAACACTCAGGCCTTTCGATGAGCGATGTCGAAGTCCTCCTCGGGTTGTATCGCAATTAGCGCCCTCAGATGATGACGTATTCTGCCGTGTTGTAGCTCAAGCCCAGCGTGACGATCTTGTGCAGCAGTTGCGGGTAACTGATGCCGCAGTGCGCAGCGGAGTCCGCGAAATCCTCGTTTTTTGCAATCTGTGGGTTGGGATTGGCCTCCAGCAGGTAACACTTGCCCTCACTCGTTAACCGGTAATCGAGCCGGGCATAACCGCTAAGGCTCAAGTGACGATAGATGCGTTTGGACAATAAAAGGATACTCCGCTGCAATTCTGACGGGAGATCGGCCGGTTTTGTAACCAGACCGACTTTTTTCTGGTAATCCGTGTTCCATTTGAGGCGGCCTGTTGCGATGTTCAACGCGCCTTCAGGCAAGTTGGTGATCATCAATTCCCATGGCGTATACGTTTGCAGTTTCCGATTGCCGCTAACGCCGACGTAAATCTCGCGGCCTTCGATGTATTGCTCCGCGATCGCGTGGCTGTTGGTTTGCCGGTGGATGAATTCGACGCGTTCTGCCAATTTCTGATCATCGGCGACGACCGATGCCTGCGAAATGCCCACGGAACCCTCTTCAACAACCGATTTGACGAGCAGCGGAAATTTCAACCGGCGGGGCCTCACGACTTTTTGTCCGATAGGAAATACGGCAAATCCAGGAACCAGTATCCGGTGATACGAAAGAATTTTCTTGGTCAGCGCCTTATCATGCGCGATCGTCAATCCGCGCGGATTACAGCCGGTGTACGGCTGCTTGATCAGCTCGAGATAGCTGACGACATGCTGGTCGTATAGCGCGCGCCCCTCGAAGTCTTCCAGAAGGTTGAAAGCGATCTGCGGTTTGTGCTCCTCCCGGGCTTTGGCAATGACTTCCAGATCGCTGCGCAGTCCAACGGGTGCGACGTCGTGACCCATTTGCTTCAATGTAGAGATGACGTCATATTCCGTCCTCCAGGGCTGCTCTTCTTTTTCGATGCCTTCGGGAATGACGTCCGGCGGCATCAGCTCCTGAGACAGGAGGACGAGGATTCGGAGTTTGATCTTCGGCTTGAAGCTCACAATGGAATCCGGTGGTAGCCCGTGCGCAAGACCTGCATCACCTGCATGGTCAATGTGACAACACTGAGCTCCCGAGCCGCCTCTTCAGGCATCGTCAGCCTCAGTTTCAGTGCGCGGCAGCGCACGATCATATGTTTCAAAATATGGTTGATCGTGTAGTGGTGCACTCCGGTCCCTCGAGCGACGATCTCACATATCTCGCCTCGGATGTGCCGCAAAAACTGAGCCGCGCTGGGGTATGATCGGTGGCGCGGCTCCCCTGAAAAGACACGATAGAGAATTCGCTCAGACGATGCCGGCCAGTGGATGGTGTAGTAAGCCCGCTTTCGCCGGTAATGTTCTCTCAGTGTCTTTTTCAGAGTTTCCAGAGGATCAACCTCTCGCCGGGCCAGGCGCTTCGGAGATTTTCCCGCCAGGCCTCTCATAATCTGCTCGACATATTCGAGCTTTCGCTCCGCGCCCCATCCTGCATATTGCCGCCGCCATCGTGTCCCGGGACTGAGCCAGACGGCGAACGTTTCGGCAAAATCCTCGGCGGGGTGAGCCTGGGCGTACCAGGCGTCCAGATTCAGGACGTAATCGCGGCTGCCGGGCTGAGGCTGATACCACTCGGGATATGGAACTCGATATGAGCCAAACGTGTCCGTCCAGTTCCCGCGCGCATGGAGCCGGAAGGCATTGTCGATCGCGTGTCCCGCTTCATGCCGCAGAATTCGCATGCATTCACTTTCCCTGGCGCCTTCGACTTCAAGCATCTGCGCACGTTCCAGCTTCATCAGCCTGGGATGCGCCAGATAAAACGGAATCGCGAAACCCGCAACGCCGTCGGGCGTGAACCATTCCTCGGCAAGCCAGACGTGCGGGCGAAAGTCGAGCGATCGGGCCGCGAGTTCGCGATAAAGTTTTTCGAGCCGTAGCTCTAAATGCGTGCCGCGAATTCGCAGGGGCAAGTCGCATAACCGGAGGTCGAGCAATTGGCGGTCCGTCAGGCGTTCTAATCGAACTTTCACGGACTTATTGTAGAATTTAGCCGGACAGAAATAGCAGTTTTGAGCAAAAGTCTGCTCTAATTAGGGACCCTATGCACTTTTTAAAGAGTTCGTTCACCGCAGTTTTTATTTCTCTCCTGTTATCGGCCTGCGGGAATACGCCTCAAGCGGCAGTTATTTCAGATGCCAAGGAACGTCCTGATGGTGGATCCGAACAGTCTCGCCGCGTCCAGACTACCGTGGCAAACCAGAAGGACATCGAACAACTTGCCGTAGTCACCGGTACTCTTGCAGCGGATCAGGAAGTCGTAATGGGTTTCAAGGTGCCCGGCCGCGTGGCGGAAATCCCGGTCGATCTTGGTAGCCCCGTTCAAAAGGGCAGCCCCATCGCCAAACTCGATACGATGGATTATGAACTTCGCGTCAGGCAGGCGGACGCTGCTTTGCAACAGGCTCGAGTGCGATTGGGGTTAGCGCCTGACGCTTCTGATCAAAGCGTCGTTCTCGAACAAACCACCATTGCCAGGGAGGCCCGTGCAACTGCCGATGCGGCGCGATCTCAGATGGAACGGGCTCAGCAGCTATTCACAAAGGGGTTGGTCCCGAAGGCCGATTTTGATGCGACTGAGTTCACTTATAAGATCGCCGAAGCCAAATACGAAGATGCGCTTGAGGAAGCGCGAAACCGCCAGGCGCTGCTCGCGCAACGGCGGTCGGAATTGGAAATCGCACGACAGCAACTTGCTGACGCCGTTCTTTACGCGCCGATATCCGGAATGATCCGGCAGCGAGAGGCGAATGCCGGCCAGTATGTCGCCGCCGGGGCGCCGATAGCAACGCTGGTCCAAATGCATCCCCTCCGATTGAGGACTGCGGTGCCCGAGCGTGAGGCGCGCAGTATTCGTCCTGGCCTGCCCGTGCGAGTCACCGTCGAAGGAGCCCCCGGTGTTCATCCAGGCCGGGTAGCGCGGATCAGCCCTTCGTTCGATGAAGCCAATCGCACGCTGTTGGTAGAAACCGAAGTTTCGAATACCGCCGGCATTTTGCGTCCGGGCGCGTCCGCACGAGCAGAAATCATCGTCTCCTCAGGTCAACGTGCGCTGATGGTGCCGCCGTCATCGATCGTTAACTTTGCCGGAATTGACCGGGTCTTTGTGGTAAAGGACGGCAAAGCATCGGAAAAGCGTATCCGAACCGGTCGCCACATGGAGACAGGCGTCGAGGTTCTGGAAGGGATCGAGGCGGGTGATTCCGTCGTCATCAATCCCGGCAACATGAGAGACGGCGAAACCGTCGCCATCGACTAACCAGACAAGGAGTTTTGAAGCTTGCAAAAACTGGCCGAACTATGCATTCGTCTTCCCGTCTTCGCGTCGATGATCGTGCTGTTTCTTGTCGTCGTCGGCGTGGTCAGTTATTTCCACCTGGACATAGACAAACATCCGGATGTTGAGCTCCCTTTAATCCAGGTCCGTACATTTCTGCCTGGCGCCGCACCCGAGGAACTTGAAGTTTCGATTACTCAAATTCTGGAGGAGGCGGTAAACACTGTTGAAGATTTGGCCGAATTGCGTTCCACCTCGGGCCAAGGTACGGCCGGAGTATTTCCTATCTTCAATCTTGATCGGAATATCGAGACGGCAATTCAAGATGTGCGTGATCGCGTTGCCACAGTCATTCGCTTGTTGCCTCCGGATGCGGATCCCCCAACGGTCACAAAGAGCAACAGCGACCAGAACCCCTCGATTTCCATTGCGCTGATCAGCGACCGGCCCGTGCGTGAATTGACGGAACTGGCGGATAAGGTCATCCGGCAACAACTGGAGCGCAGTCCCGGCGTGGGCGAAGTCCGAATTAACGGCGGCCAGGACCGCGCCATTAACATATGGGTCGATCCCGATAGATTAGCCGCCTACCAGCTTCCGATTAACGCTGTCCGTGATGCGATTGTCCGGCAAAACGTTGACGTTCCGGGAGGTAATGTGACCTCCGGCGCCTCAGAGCGAAATCTGAGGACCATTGGACGAATGGCCAGCTCTCGGGATTTTAACGATCTCGTCGTCACAACAATCAACGGCGCGCCAGTTCGCATCAGGGACGTCGGATGGGCCGAAGACGGCACCAAGGAACAGCGCTCGTCCGTTCGGTTGAATGGAAAGCCGACGGTCACGCTCGAAATTCGGCGGCAGTCAGGAGCGAATACAGTTGCTGTGATCGCCGGCGTGAAGCAGGCTTTAGGCCGTATCGCCTCGCAGATTCCGCCGGACGTGAAGCTGCAGTTGCTGGAAGACCAATCCGGATTTATCTACGCGGCCCTCCACGAAATCAATATCCATCTGATTGTGGGCAGCATTCTAGCCAGCCTCGTGGTGCTTCTCTTCATGCGCAACTGGCGAGCCATGTTCATTGCCGCGGTAGCGATTCCGTCGTCCTTGACCGCCGCTTTTGGCGTAATGTGGGCGCTGCATTTTACGTTGAACAGCGTGACCATGTTAGCGCTGGTCCTCATGGTAGGCATTGTCATCGATGATGCCCTGGTGGTCCTCGAAAACACATTCCGATTCATGGAAGAGAAGAAACTGGGATCCTTTGAAGCCGCCCGTGTCGCGACAGCGGACATCGGGCATGCGGTACTGGCCACGACCCTCAGCCTCGTCGTTATTTTCATACCCGTATCCTTTATGTCGAGCATTGCCGGACGCTTCCTCTATCAATTCGGAATCACTGCGGCTGCCGCGGTGCTGGTCAGTTTGTTGATCTCCTTCACGCTGACTCCAATGATGTGTGCGCGAATGTTGCGCGTCTCCGGGGCCGAAGGCAGCCATGACGGGGCGCGATCCCGCCAGGGCTTCTATCGGTGGATCGATGCAGGTTACATGGCGAGCCTGAAATTTTCGATGAAACATCGATTTGCTATCGCTCTCGTTGGGTTGGGCGTCATCGCCCTGGCTGTTCCGACCTATCGTTTGATTCGTCAGGACTACTTGCCGACCAACGTTGACGATGGCCAATTCGAAGTTCGCGTGCTCCCACCCGAAGGGCTGAGCCTGGCTGCAGTGGACGATGTCATGAAGATGATCGAAGACAAAGTACGCGCAGTGCGAGGAGTAAAGGTAATAGCCAGCACGTCAGGAGGAGATTACAGCGGAACGCTTAGCTCCGGCCGAATCTACGTGCAGCTCGTTCCGCACGAAGAACGCGTGTTCTCGTGGGTGCGTTTGATGAATGGCGTCATTCATGCCGATCCTTTCGAGGCCTTTCGTCACAACTACAGCCAGCGTGATGTAATGACAAATGTGCGGCGCGGATTGGCGCAGTTTCGGGATCTGAAGTTTCAGGTCAATAATATTCAATCGATCAATCTCAGCGTCGGGGGAAGAACGGATATCAATTTGACCCTCCGTGGGCCGGATATTCAGAAACTCGTCCAGTATGGAGAGGCTCTCGCCGCACGCGGTCCTGAACTGGGACTGTTGGATGCGCAAGTCTCGCTACAATTAAACCGGCCGGAATTGCACCTGCAAATCGACCGCCAGCGCGCCGCAGATCTCGAAACCGACGTAGCGAATATTGCTTCGGCGATGAGGATCATGGTCGGCGGCGACGAAAAGGTTTCACGGTTCCATGACACATCGGTGAATCAGGAATACGATGTCGAATTGAGACTCGCCGAAGGTTCTCGCAATGATCTCGATACCATTTCCCGTCTCTATGTGCCTTCAAGAACCGGGAAACTGATCCGGCTCGATAATCTCGTTCGCGTTGTACCCACGCAAAGCGTCTCTCAGATTAGTCGTTTTGACCGGGAGCGGCAAATCACCTTGCAAGCATCCGTTGCACCAGGATACGGTACGGCCGACCGCAACCAGGCCCTCCTCGAGGCCGCCCGCCAACTGAACATGCCCGCCGGATATTCCGTACTGGTCACTGGACGCGGGAAGGAACTGGAGCGAACGTTCAGTGAGTTTCTCATTGCATTTGCTTTATCCGTTGTCTTCATGTACATGATTCTCGCGTCGCTCTTCGAGAGCCTCACACACCCGTTCACAATTTTGTTGGCTCTGCCGATTTCTGTTCCCTTCGCCCTATTCTCGCTCTGGGCGCTTGGGCAGAGTTTGAATCTTTATTCCGCTCTGGGCATGCTGGTTTTGTTCGGAGTTGTGAAGAAGAACGCTATTCTCCAGATCGATCACATGAATGATTTGCGGGCCGAGGGAATGCCGAAGCTGGAAGCCATCTTGGAAGGGAACCGCGACCGCCTGCGCCCGATTCTTATGACAACCATGGCTCTGGTCGGCGGCATGCTGCCGCTTGCCCTTGGAACTGGTCCGGGGGCGGAAGAACGACGAGCCGTGGCCGTTGCGGTTATCGGCGGGCAGACGCTCTCGCTACTCT
>Ga0209157_1000734_pt1 | contig 27903 bp, 27 predicted proteins | sample GraSoiAngelo_135_FD_185892 | JGI IMG/M metagenome (GOLD analysis project Ga0209157, IMG submission 185892) | Grasslands soil microbial communities from the Angelo Coastal Reserve, California, USA - 14_0929_05_40cm (SPAdes) (version 2) | ecosystem: Environmental > Terrestrial > Soil > Grasslands ...
GATCGCCGACCTTCGCCGGATCGCCGAGCTCGCGCTCGAGGTAATCGCGGAGATCGCCGCGCGTCGTCTCGTACAGCGTCTTCCACGACACGACGCCGACGATCGACACGCCGGCCGCCCAGATGTCCGGTGCCTGGGAGAGGACCATGAGCGTCATGAACCCGCCGTAGCTGCCGCCGTACGCGCCGATGCGTCGTCGATCGGCGATCTGCTTGTCGACGAGCCACTCCACTCCCTTCGTCACGTCGACGAGGTCCTTCCCGCCCCAGTCGCCGCGGTTCGCCTCCTGGAACTCGCGTCCGTAGCCGGTCGATCCGCGGATATTCGGAGCGAGCACGACGTAGCCGTTGTTCGCGAACCACTGCGACGCGCGATCCCACCAGCGCAGGTGCTGCGCGGTCGGGCCGCCATGGATATGGACGATCGCGGGCGGTAAGACCCCCTCGCGGACGGCCTCGGCGTGTGGCACATAGAGGAGCGCGGGGATCTTCCGTCCGTCGGCGCCCGGATACCAGACGTGGGTCGGCTCGACGAGGACGTCGGGGTCGATCGATGCGGGCAGCGATCGTGTGAGCCGCTTCGGACCGACGAAACGCTCGCGGCGCACGTAGACATCCCATGGATCGCGCGCGCCGGTGTAGATGAACGCGACCAGATTGCTGTCCGGCCCGACTCGGGCCGACGCGTGCACGCCGGGCTTGTCGGCGATCGGATCCGTCGCGTGCGAGACCGTGAACACGCGACGGACGGAGACCTCGGACTCCTCGTTGTGCAGGTAGAAGACGCCGCGCAGGTCGCGCGACCATGAAGGCTCGCTCTCGTCGTGGATGTTCTGCGTGAGGAACCCCGTCTCGCCGATGCCGTCACCCTCGAGGGGCGCGAGCGCGATCTCAGTGCGTCCGCGGACGTTCGTCGTGAACGCGATGCGCGTGCCATCCGGCGAGAAGGTGCCGTCGCGCGACTCGCCGTCCTTGCCGCCGCGCGTGTCGAGTCGGGTCGCCGTGCCGCCCGCAGCCGGGATGACGTAGAGGTCTGAGTTGCTGCGCACCGATTCGCGGCGCGAGGTGAAGACGATGCGCGTGCCGTCCGGCGACCAGCGTGGCTGCGCGTCGTCGTGCGCACCGTCGGTGAGGGCGCGCTTCGTGCCCGCCGCGACGTCGATGACGTACACGCCGAACTTCTTGCCCCCGGCATTCGCGACGTACGCGATGAGACGACCATCCGGCGACCAGGCGATGTCGCGGTGCGAGACGTCGGGCTCGTTGGTCAGGTTGCGCTCGCGCTCGCCGGCGCGGTCGACGAGCCAGATGTCCCAGCGCTCGTTGCCGCCCGTGTCGCGGAGGAACGCGACCTGTTGAGCGTCGGGTGACCAGCGCGGCGAGACGCTGCGCTCCTTGCCGACGGTGAGCTGATAGAGCGTGTCTTTCTCGACCGGCGCGGAGTAGATGTCGAAGATGCCGCTCTTGTTCCACGCGAACGCGACCTCCGCGCCGTCCGCCGAGAGGTCGATGCCGCCGAACGCCCAGTCGACGTAGGGCGCGCCCACGAGATCCTCGATCGGGAGGCGGCGGAACTTCTCTCCGAGCGGTCGCGGTTTGAATCCAACCTCGTGCGGCACGATGTCGCTCGGTGCGTTCGCGAGCGTCGTCGCGGGCTGTTCGGTGCCGGGCGCGTCCCAGTCCTCCGCGAACGGTCGCGGTCGCTTCGTCTGCTTCGGTGGTGCAGGCGCCGCTCCGCCATCTCCGGCGACCGCGGCCGCGGGCACGGCACGCACTGGACGCTTCGCGCGCTCGATGCGACTCTGCGTTTCGCTCGCAACGACGAGCGTCGCGGGGCCCATCGCCGCCTCGCGCGCCGCGGTCTCCTCCTTCGGGACGATCGGGTCGTGATTCGTCATGAGGTTGTCGAGGCGCCCCTTGTATGCGCGGTCCCACGGCGGCGGCACGAGGATGGAGAACTGCTTGTTCGGCTTCGGCAGCTCGCGCTGCAGCTGTAGCAGGTTGTCCTTGCCGGCGTTCCACATCGGAGCGCGTCGCGCGGAGAGCACCGCGGAGAACTCGAGCTTCGACAGTTCGCGTGCCGCATCCGACGCGAGGTCGAGGTCGCCGCACACGAGCACACCGCCGGCCTTGCGCAACAGCACGACGGTCGCGCCCTCGCGCTTGCCGCGCACGCGGATGGTGCGCACATCGGGCCGGACGAGCTCGTCGTCGGAGAGCAGGACGTCGGCGCCGCCGGCGATGTTCGCCGCGTCGTCGGCATGCGCCGCGATACGGACGCCGAGCGCCTCGCGATAGCGCTGCGCCTCGCGCGCCCGCGCTGGATTCGTCGCGATGAGCAGCGCCGCGCTGCCCGTCCCCTGGATGAGACGGAGCGGACGCGGTCCGAACTCGGGGATGTCGACGAGAACGTTGCCGCGCGTGCTGTCGAACACGATGTACTGGCGCTCGTTCTCGAGCGAGTCGTACAGCTCGAAGATCCAGGAACGAAGCTGCTGAATGTCCATCCAGAGGCGCTCGGTATCGTACCGGCCGCGCTCGCTCATCGCGCGAGGTCGGGAAGGACGAGGAGATCGTCGACGCGGACCGCCGCGCGCTTCGCCTCGAGCTGCGCGATCGTGCGCGCGCTGCGCTCGTCATCCCAGTCGAAGAGCCGCTGCACCTGCTTCGCGCTGACCCCGCCAGCAAGCTCGATCAGCCGTCGCAGTACGGCGGCGCTCGCATCCGCCGACCCCAGGCGCTCCGCGGCGCGCACCGTCTCGGGGTAGCGGCGCACGAAGAGGTCGTAGGTGTAGTTGTAGTCATCGCTGCGCTCGCCGACGGCCTTCACGCGCGCGACGTACATCAGCCGCTGCAACTCCTCGATCGCGCGCTCGAGGTCGCCGCGTCCCTCCTTCGACTCGATGCCGAGATCGGCGCGCATGCGCTTCTTCTGCGTCTCGCCGCGGTGCGCGAGGTATTCGACGACGCGGCGCGCCAGGTCGGAGAGTCGTCCGGCGCGAACGTCGTCGAGGTGGTCATCGGTCTCGCCGGCGCGGCCGAACGTCGCGTAGAACGTCGGGAGCATCTTCATCGAGACGAACGTCGGCTTCTTCACCAGCAGCTTGCCGTAGTAGAGCTTCTTCGCCTCGGGCAACTCGTCCTTCCACGGCCACATCCAGTCCCACTTCTTGTGCTCGCTGTTCGTCGAGAGGTGATCGAACGCGGCGGGGACGGGGTACGCGGGCTCGCCGCTGAAGGCGAAGCAGAAGCCGAGCGTGTCGACGAGCGAGACAAGCTGCGCGCCGTTCCGCACGCGGTGCTTGTTCGCAAGCTTCGCGCGGTGTGCCTCGAGGCGATCGCCGAGATCCGGCGCGCTCGCCCGACGGAGGAGCGTCTTCATGAGAGGAACAGCGCGACGAGGCCGGCGACGATCGCGATCTGCATCGCGCGCGTCGAGCGACGGTGGAGCGCGTCGAACTCACGTCGCACCGGCGCCGACTGCGGCGTCTCGTCCCAGTCGCGCGTCTGCGATCTGAGCGACCGCGCGACGGGATTCGCCCAGCCGCTCGAGTAGATCGTGGCGGCGCACATGACCGCGAGCGCGAGCCAGCGCACGATGAGCCGCGTCTCGGGCACGCCGGTGACCTCGGTCCCCGCGGCGAGCGCGCTCGAGACGACGATGAGCACCACGCACAGCACCGCGACGCCATCCCAGCGACGCAACGCCTCACCGAAGATCGTCCCTGCCTCGCCGCGCGAACGCACCGTCCTGAAGATCGCGGGCGCTGCGGCCGCGCCGAGCGCAAGTCCGCCGCCGACGATGACCGCGAGCGCCAGGTGGTAGACGAAGCGAACTGCATCGAAACCGAGGTTCTCCACCGATGCCGAACGTATCATTGCTTCAAGGGAGCGTCATCGAAAGGCCGAGCGACGAGCGGCTTTGCCGCGAGGAGCGAGTCCTGCGCTCGAGTGACAACGAGAGATAGGATCGAATGCCCACGTATCGCGACTACTTCGCGGAGATCAAGAAGCGCGTCAAGGAAGCGACCCCGCAGCAGGTCGCGGATCTCCTGCGCTCGGATGACGTCCAGCTCGCCGACGTGCGCGAGAAGGATGAGTGGAACGCCGGTCACGTCCCCGGCGCGGTACACGTCCCGAAGTCCTTCTTCGAGCAGTGGGCCGAGGACCGGATCCCCGACAAGACGAAGACGACCGTCCTTTACTGCGCCGGCGGCGTGCGCTCGGCGATGGCCGCCGACACGCTGCAGAAGCTCGGGTACACGAACGTCATCTCGATGGCCGGCGGCTTCAACCGGTGGAAGGACTCCGGGCTGCAGTGGGTGACACCCGAGTCGTTCACGCCGCAGCAGGCCGAGCGCTACAGCCGCCACCTCCTCATCCCCGAGGTCGGCGAGAGCGGCCAGCACCGCCTCCTGAAGAGCAAAGTCCTCCTCATCGGCGCGGGCGGGCTCGGCTCGCCGGCTGCGTACTACCTCGCCGCCGCCGGCGTCGGCACGCTCGGCATCGTCGATTCGGACGTCGTGGACCAGACGAACCTGCAGCGCCAGATCCTCCACTCGACGGACCGCATCGGTGAGCCGAAGGTCGACTCCGCCAAGCGCACGCTCGAGGCGCTCAACCCCGACGTGAAGGTGATCGGGTACCGCGAGCGCCTGACAAGCGCGAACATCGACCGGATCCTCGAGGGCTACGACGTCGTCATCGACGGCGCCGACAACTTCCCGACCCGCTACCTCCTGAACGACGCGTCGATCAAGCACGGGAAGGCCGTCGTGCATGGCTCGATCTACCGCTTCGAGGGCCAGCTCACCGTGTTCAAGCCCCGTCCGCGCGGCGCCGCCGACTCGGACGAGTTCGGGCCGTGCTACCGCTGCCTCTTCCCCACACCGCCGCCGCCCGAGCTCGCGCCGTCATGCGCCGAGGCGGGCGTGCTCGGCGTCCTTCCCGGCGTCATCGGCACGCTCCAGGCGAACGAGGCGCTGAAGCTGCTGCTCGGCATCGGCGAGCCGCTCGTCGGGCGATACCTCCTCTTCGACGCGCTCGACGCGTCGTTCCGCGAGGTCAAGCTGCGGCGCGACCCGGGTTGCCCGGCCTGCGGCACGAACCCGACGATCACCGAGTACATCGACTACGAAGGGTTCTGCGCATCGCCGGCGGAGTGGCAGGCCGAGCACGACGCGAAGCGCGGCGCGAAGGTCACGACTGCCGCGGACTGAACCTCGCGCGCGTCCCACCCATATGCTGAACGCGTGAGACGTCCCTTCCTCGCCGCCCTCCTCGTCGTGGTCTTCGTCGCGTGCACGCCGCCGTCGGGGGGTCCTGACACAAGTGCGGGGACGTCGGTCGCCGGCGCGAAGCCGGCGATCAACGAGCAGAGCCGCGGCGCGATCCAGGCGCTCCTCCAGCGGCAGCACGACACGAACGCGACCCGTGACCAGAAGTCCTTCGAGGCGACGATCGACCCGGATCGCCGCGCGCTCGTCCGGTGCGCGAACGAGGCCTTCGACATCGCCGGCCGCCAGGGCGTGCAGGCGACGCCGCAGGTCGGGAAGATCGAGGCCTACCTCGACACGTACGTGCGCGCGTACGTCTCGGAGGGTTCGCTCGGGCTCCGGCGGATCTTCTTCAGACAGCTGCCCGACGGGAAGTGGGTGCAGACAGAGCCGAAGGACGAAGAGCTCGGCGGCGAGAAGAAGACGACCGTCGATGACATCCAGATCGACTACTGGGGCCTCGATCAGGACGTCGTCGACGCCCTCGGGAAGGGCACGCTCGCGGCGAAGAAGATCGTCATCGACAACCTGCTCTCAGACAGCCGCCGCGACGCGCTCGCGATCCGCTTCTACCCGACGAAAAGCGTCTCGGGCATCCAGGGCTGCACCGTCGTCGGCTTCCACCTCCAGAACGTGCCGAGCGATCCCTACGTCCGCTTCTTCCGCTACTGGTTCAACCAGGACCTGACGATCTCGCCTCCGACGATCTCCTTCATCACTCACGAGTGGCTCCACTGGGCGCAGGACCAATTCAGCCCGGGCATTACCGCGCGCCTCCCGTGGTGGCTCGTCGAGGGCTGGCCCGACTTCGTGGGCCAGTCGCGCACGAGCGACTCGGTCAAGTTCGTCGTCTGCCAGACGGCCACTCCGACGCTCAAGCAGCTCGAGGACGGCGCCGATCCGAACGGTCCGCCTGAGCTCGGCGTGCAGTACTACTCGTTCGCGAACTCGATGGTCGAATACCAGTACGCGACCTATGGCGGCAAAGACGGCTACAAGAAGCTCGCGCTCGCCTTCAAAGACGACGCGCGCTCGAGCGTCGCGTTCCCGAAGGCGCTCGGCATCACGCCAGAGATGTTCTACGACGACTGGAAGGCCGCGTCGAAGAAGAAGTACTGCGGCTAAAGCGATCGCTCGCGATGCAACAGCGTGTTCTCTCTCCATTCCAGACGATGGCACGCTCGCTTGCCGATATCTGCCCCGCCCGTACTAGTACTCAGGGTCCCGCTCGTACGCCGTGCGCCCAAATCGGGTAAACGTGTGACGGTTTTGGTACCGCGAATGGGTTGGCGCAGCGCATTCGCGCCGATATGGTCGCTCTCAACACACGAGGTTGGGCAAGGGAGCACAGACCGAGTGACGTTGATCGACATTTCCAATACGAAAGTCGCCGCACTTCCTCTCGAGGCGCTTACCCCCATTCCGGACGTCATCGAGCGCGCGCGCTCGGGGGACCGCTCCGCTTTCGGAGAGCTCTACGACCAGCACGTCGACGCGGTGTACCGCTACGTGCTCTACCGCGTCCGCGAGCCCTCTGACGCCGAGGACCTCACCTCAGAGGTGTTCACGCGGGCCTTCGCGAACATCCACCGCTACCGCTGGCAGGGCAAGTCCTTCCTCGCGTGGCTCTACACCATCGCTCGCAACGCCGTGACCGACCGACGCCGCCGCGAGCGTCCCACGGTCGACCTCGACAACGCCTACGGCGTCGCCGAGGACGGCCCGACGGCTCACGATCGCGCGGTCCGCGGTGAGCAGGTCGACGCGCTGCGTGGCGCGGTGAAGCACCTCACGACCGAGCAGCAAGAGGTGCTCGTCCTCCGCTTCATCGAGAACATGTCGAGCCGTCAGGTGGCGCAGGTCCTCGGCAAGAACGAAGGCGCGATCCGCGCGCTGCAGTTCCGCGCCCTGGGCCGCCTGCGCAAGCTGATGACGGCCGAAGTCGCCTAACCACCTCACTATCGCGACCTGAAACTTCGGTCAGCTGTTCGATCCTCCCGCCGGATCTCGCGCGCGAGCTCGCGCCGACCCAGACCCAGTACACAACGCTCCAGGCGGCCTACCAGATCATCATCGACAAGCACGTCGACAAGCCGACGTCGAAACAGCTCATCCCCGGCACGCTCGACGGCGTCGAGAAGTGGCTTCAAAGCCAGAATGTCGCGAGCGCCCCGGTCGTGGAACGACCGGATCTCACAGGTAGCGAGTGGTCCGATTTCGCGAAGCTTTCAGCCTCCCTGGACGCGGTCCTCTCCCGCTACTCGACGGTGAAGAAGGACCTCCTCGAGCGCGCGGCGACCGACAGCATGGCCCGCTCGATGAACGAGTGCCACACCTACTACCTCGACCCTGACCGGGCGAAGACCTTCAACAAGCCGCCGTCGCCCGTGTCCGGCATCGGCGTGACCATTAATCAGGCCGAGCCGCAGCAGCCCATAGAGGTCATCGACGTCATCGCGAACACACCCGCGGAGCGCGCGGGCGTGAAGAAGGGCGACAAGATCATCAAGGTCAACGGCGACGACGTGACCAAGCTCACGACCTCGGAGGTCGCCGACCGAGTGCGCGGACCTGAGGGCTCGCAGGTGACGATCGTCTTCGACCGCGACGGCACCCAGGTCGAGCTCACCATCACGCGCGCCCGCTTCGTCTCGCCGCTCACCGAGTCACGTCCCGAGGGCGGCGGCGACATCGCCTACGTGCGGATCAAGCAGCTCATCTCGAGCGTCACCGACGACGCCGTGCAGGCTCTGCGGAAGCTACAGGGAGCGCGGGGCGTCATCCTTGACCTGCGCGACGACCCAGGCGGCGAGCTCTCCGTCGCCGTCGACGTCGGCAGCCTCTTTGTGAAGACCGGGCCGCTCGTGTACCAGACCGGGCGCGACGGCAACAAGAACCCGATCGACGTGAACCCGCGCCGCTATCTCGGCCTGAACACCCCGCTCGTCGTGCTCGTCAACAAGAACTCGGCCTCAGGCTCGGAGATCATCGCGGCGGGCGTGCGGTCGAGCGGCGCGGGGACGGTCATGGGGACGCGCACCGCCGGGTGCGTCGGCAGCGGCCAGCCGCGCGACCTCCCGGACGGTGGTCTCCTCCTCGTCACGCTCACCAAGATGCAGGACGCGAAGACGGGCGAAGATCTCAACGGGCCGGGCAAGGGTGTCCTGCCGGATCAGAGCGTCGAGGACGACACCAAGACGCCGAACGTCGACGAGGCGATCCAGGCCGCGGTCGCGTACCTCCACTCGCACGTTTAGCTCTGCAGCCCGAGCGCGATGAGGCCCGCGATGAGCACGAGCACGCCCACGTACTGATTCGGCGCGAGCCGCTCGCGCAGCACGAGGATCGCGAGCACCGCCGGGATGAGCGGATAGGCGCCGCTTCCGGTCATCACGAACGAGGCGAACCCCGACTCGATTCCGAGCATGAGCAAGACGTTCGCGCCGGTGTCCAGCGTGCCGACGAGCGCGATGAGGGCGAGGGTCGCGGCCGTCCCGAGCGGCGCGAGACTCACTCCCCGCCACAGGACGAACGCGGCGACGAGCGCGATGGCAAAGACGCGAGAGATCATCACGAGCGCGTAGAGATCATTCGCGCGTGTCGCCGCGGAGAGCAGCACGCCCCAGACGCCGAAGCCGATCGTCGCGAGCGCGCCGACCCGAACCCCCTCGACGGGACGTCCCAACGTCTGTCGGAGCTCGCGCACGTCTGTCGAGGCGACGGCGACGCCGACGAAGGTGACGGCGATCGCGGCGACCTGACCTGGCGTCAGACGTTCGCCGAGGAACACGACGATGCCGATGACGCTGAGCGCCGCGTAGCTCGCGACGATCGGGCTCACGACCGCGATCGGTCCGAGCGCGAACGCGCGGTAGAGCGCCGCGAGCGAGGTCGTTCCGACAAGAGCGAGCGCGAATGACCACGGCAGCTGCGACCACTCGAAGCGCGGCCAGCGGCCAAACGCCGCGATCAGCACCGCGACGACGGCGAGGCCCAGCGTGAGCATGCCGAGCGACGCGAGCGCGACGCCGATGCGGCGTGAGGCCATGGCGCCGGCGTAGTCGGCGAAACCGAACGCGACCGCGGCGCCGACGCCGAAGAGCAGCGCTTCCAGCGGCTACTAGCTTCCGGGGCGCGCCGCTACACCAGGAGCTGACGCGGTGCGCGTGTGAGGTTGCGTGACCCGGTCTCGGTGATGACGAGCATGTCCTCGAGGCGTACGCCGCCGATCTCCGGGTCGTACACGCCGGGTTCGCAGGTGACGACGTCGCCTGCACGCAGTGGCGAGGTCCCGCTGCTCCCGACCGACGGCTCTTCGTGGATCTCGAGCCCGACACCGTGCCCGAGGCCATGGATGAATCCCTTGGGCAGTGCGCCATTCGTGCGAGGCTGGTGCTGCTGGCCTTTGCGTAGCGTGTCGTAACCGGCCTCGAAGATGAGGTCCTCGACCATCTGATGGACCTCGCGTCCGGTGACCCCAGGCCGCAGCGCCTTGATGCCTGCGTCCTGCGCGCGACTCACGACCTCGTACATCTTCTTGATATCGGCCGATGGCTCGCCCTTCGACACGGTGCGCGTCATATCGGCCCAGTACCGCGTCTGCTTGTGCTGCGGGAAGATGTCCATGACGATCGGCTCGCCCTCGTGCAGCGGTCCCGTGCCCATCATGTGCGGGTCCGCGCCCTGCGGACCTGGGGCGATGATCGCGCCGTCCGACGCGTAGCCGAGCTCGAGCAGGCGGCCCTCGACGATCGCTCGCAGCCGTTCTGCGGTGAACGGCGCGCCGTCGAGCTGAAGCACGCGTTCCTTGCCAACGGTCGAGCGGCGCAGTGCATCGACGCCTCTCGCCCAGGCGTCTTCGCAGGCGCGCTGCGCCGCCTCGAGCGCCTCGATCTCGTCGGGCCGCTTCGCGCGCCGGCGGTCGCCGAGGTCGAACCTAACAGTCGTCTCGATGCCGAGCGCTCGCAGTCGCTCGGCCATGCCGACCGGGAAGTACGGCGCGACGGTGACGCGCTTCGTCCCGCGCGATGCGAGGAAGCGCGCGATGACGTTCGCATCCATCTCCTCGCGCGACATGCCCTTGGCCATGAAGTCCTTCCCGCCGAACTCGTCGATGTTGAACACCGACGTCGCGCGCGACTGCTTGCGCACACGGCCCTCCTCGAGCGAGATCGCGACGACCACAATCTCGTCGCCATCCTCGAGCGCGATGATCGGATCGGGCGAGAGGAAGCGCGTCAGGTGGTAGACATCCGGGAACTTGTACCCGTCGGCGTAGAAGAGGAGCGGCGAGCCGTCGGACCGACCCATCCGGGTCAATCTACGGCAGCGACTGCGATGGCGGCAGGACGCCGAGGGGATCGACCGGTTGGCCATTGAAGTGGACCGCGAAGTGAAGATGCGGCCCGGTCGTCAGTCCGGTCATCCCGACATAGCCGATGACCTGACCGCGCGCCACGCGCTGACCTGTGGCGACCGGCGGGGGCGCGAACGTGTCGTCGAGATGCGCGGCCATGGACACGAATCCGTCGTCGTGCTGTAGGACGACGACCATCGCGCCGTCGGGAAGATGTCCCACGAAGACGATGCGGCCGCTTGCCGGAGCGGTCACGACTGACCCGAGCGACCCCGCGATGTCGATCGCGTCGTGGAAGTGCGTGAAACGGACGCCCAGGTACGTCACGGGTGGTTCGAGCCCGAGCGCGCTCGGACCGAAACGCTGCGTGATCACGCCGCGTAGCGGCCACGTCCACGTCGCTGCCGGCGCATCGGTGGCACCGGCGCCCTGAAGCAGCTCCGAGATCGTCATGGTCACGCGCGACGATTCGTCGGCGAGATCGCGGAGCACCGCGAGCTCGCCGTTCACGGAGACCAGCATCTGCGAGCGCGCGTCGAGCCGACGGAGCTCGTCCTCCTTTGCGGCGACGCTCTCGAGCGTGGCCTCGAGCGAGACCGAGTCGTCCGTGAGACGACGCGCGCGCTCCTCTAACGCGGCGCTCACCGCTGCCTGCTCCTCGAGAGCGAGCTGCGTCTCATCCGCCGACATCGCGGGGTGCGCCGCGCCACCGATCGCGCGAAGGGCGTCGCGGAGCACGCGGTCGCGCAAACGGGCGCGGTTGTCGACGAGCGCGGTGAAGGCGGACCGGTCGGTCTCGGTGGTCGCCAGCGCGTCGGAGAGCGTCTGCAGACGATCGCGCAACGCGGCGAGTTCGGCGCGCGCGAGCCGAGCTCGCGCCTCGATGAGCGCCGCGAGCGATGACGCGACCATGAGTCGGTCGACATCGATGCGGTACGTCACCGGCGCGGCGCTCGGGGTCGGAGCGGGTGTCGCGGACGGGGCCGGCGTCGCGGGGCTCGGTGCTGGGCTGGCCGTCGCGCCCGACGGCGCACTGGCCGTCGCGCTCGCGCGCGGCGCAGGACTGGGGCTGCCCGATGTGCTCGGGCTCACGCTCGCTGACGGTGACGGCGTGGCTGACTTCGCTGACCCTGTGGCGGTCGCGCTGGCGCTCGCCGACGCGCTTGGCGAGGGACGCGTCGACGGCATCGCGGTGGACGGCGTCGCGGTGGGTGACGGCGATGGAGACGGCGTCGGCGTCGTGTCAGCGCGCGCGGAGACTGCCGCCAAAAGCGAGAAGAGGAGCACGCCCGCTGCGACGGAAGCGCAGCGCCACACGGCTCACGAGGGATGCAGTCTCAATGCCCCTCGCCGCAAAGTGAGTCGGCCGTGACACGTTCGTCACATACCGGCGCCCTAGCCAGTTCGCAGCGCGCCAGGGGCGATGACCGGGAGCGTCTCCCAGCGCAGCGCGTAGGTCCGCAGCGGAAAGATTCGCGTGCCGTGGCGGCCTCCGAGCACGCCCGACGATGCGACGTGCGCAACGACGTCGTCGACGAGGATCGCGACCGAACGCGTCCGCGACCCGTCCGTGTCGAGCGCGAAGTCGAGTCGCTGGGGCGGCCGTCGGCGGCGCGCGAGGAGGACGTCGATGCCCTCGGGCATGCCAGTGACGAGACGAGCGCGGTCGATCTCGAGCGACGCGCCCTGCGCGTCGGTGAGGAGGACCGCGGTCTTCGTGAGCCAGCGCGCGAGGATGACGCGATCGGCCGCCGGTATGGGCCCCGAGCGCCGGCGCGCGAACAACACACGACGGAACGCGACCTCGAGCGAGCTCATCCATCCAGCGTTGCAGTCCGCGCACACACTGGTGACCACGCGCGCGATCCGCAGCGGCGCGACGTTCGCCTCGCCGCGCGTTGACGCGGAGGGGACGAGCCGTCCACCGTGGACCTGCCGCACGAGCCAGTGCGCGAAGACGTGTTCGCGCGTCATGGGGCGGTCGGCGCGCAGGCAGAACGGACAGCGCATCGAGCTCATCGATCGGTCACGTTAGAGCCGCTGGTCGTATCGTCGCGAGGTGCGGACGCCGCGGACTCGGGTGAAGCGATTGCCCAAGCGCGGCCACTACGACCGCGACACGATCGACGCGATCCTCGACGAGGGCATCGTCTGCCACCTCGGCTTCATCCACGCGGGCTCGCCATTCGTGATCCCGACGCTGTACGCGCGCTCGGGCGACGCGGTGCTCTTCCACGGCTCCGCGGCGAGCCGCGCGCTGGAGATCGCGAAGGGAACGCTGCCGGTGTGCCTCACCGTGACGCTGGTCGACGGGCTCGTTCTCGCGCGCTCTGCGTTCCATCACTCGGCGAACTACCGCTCCGCGGTCCTGCTCGGCAACGCACGGGAGATCACCGAGCCGAATGAGAAGCTCCGCGCGCTCGAGGCGATCAGCGAGCACCTCATCCCCGGCCGCTGGGCCGAGGTGCGCCGACCGTCGAAGAAAGAGCTGCTCGCCACGTCGGTGCTGAAGATGCCGATCGACGAGGCGTCGGCGAAGATCCGCGAGGGCGGCCCGCTCGACGAGGACGACGACTACACGCGCGATGTGTGGGCCGGCATCATCCCGCTCGAGCTGCGCGCGCTCGCGCCGGTCGCGGACGAGCGCCTGCGACGCGGGATCGCGGCGCCGGCATACGCGAAGCGTTACGCGCGCCCGAGGCGCTGATGGAGTTCATCGATCCGCCGGGCCTCTGGAAGGCGCCGCGCTACGCGAACATCGTCGTCGCCGGCGAGTTCGCGTTCATCGCCGGACAGACCGCGTTCGACGAGCAGGGCAACGTGGTCGGCGTGGGCGACATCGACGCGCAGTGCGAGCGCGCTCTGCAGAATCTGATGATCTGCCTACGCGCGGTGAAGGCGACGCCGCAGGACATCGTGAAGGTGACGAACTACGTGACAGACCGCGCGTACCTCGCGCGGCTCGTCGAGGCGCGCAACCGGATCATCGGCGAGCTGCGGACCGCGAGCACTGCGGTCGTCTCCGGCCTCGCGCGCGACACGCTGCTCGTCGAGGTCGACGCGATCGCGCATCTCGGCCGGCGCTAGGCACTCACGGCGTCACCAGACGCGGCTCGACTACGCGACGCGTGTGCCCTGCTGGTAGACCGCCCACACACGCCAGAGCGCGCGCGGGTCGGAGAGCGGATCGCCGTGCACGAGCACGAGATCCGCGGGCAGACCCTCCGCGACGCGACCAGCGTGCGCGACGCCGTAGAGGTCCCCGCCGATCCGTGTCGCCGACGCGAGCGCTTCATGCGGCTCGAGCCCTGCGGCGACGAGGAGCTCGACCTCCCACGCAAGGTGTCCCGCGCGCACCGACCCGCCGCCGAAGTCCGATCCAGTTGCGATCCGCACGCCCGCGCGCTTCGCCGCTGCGATCGACGCATATGCGCCCTCTTTGCGCTTCCCCATGCGCTGTTTCCCTTCGGCGCCGGTGAACCGTTCGATCGTGGTGGTCCGTGCGAACGTCTCCCACGACGCGAAGACCGACAGCGTCGAGACGAGCGTCACGTTGTTGCGCTTCATGGTCTTCGCGATGTCGTCGTCGAGCTCCATGCCGTGCTCGATCGAATCAACGCCCGCCTCGGCCGCAACACGCGCGCCGTCGAGGTATCCCGAATGCGCGGCGACCTTGGCGCCACGGGCGTGGACCGCCGCGACCGCGGCCCGTACCGCGTCGACGGTGAAGGGCGAATCGCGCACGCCACCCGGCGCGTCCATATACAGCTTCACCAGGTCGGTGCCGAGATCGAGCTGACCGAGCGCAGCATCCTTGAGCCCGGCGCTGTCGGTCGTGACCCACATGTCCGGGTAGCCGGTCTTCCCGATCCACGTGCCCGCGACGCGCATGTACGGCGCTCCGCGCTTGCCCTTGTGCTCCTCGCGGACCGCGATCGACAGCGGTACGCCCTCCGCGGACGGCGCGCCGACGTCACGCGCCCAGAGGATGCCCGCGTCCGCAAGTCGCTTCGCGTTGTCGCGCGCCACCTGGCGGAGGACCGCCGGCGCGTCGTTGCCGCGGTCGATCCAGTGCGACCCGCCCTGCATCGTGAGGTGGCTGTGGCAATCGACCATCGCCGGCACGATCGTCGCGCCACCGGCATCTATGACCTCGGCGCGCGTCTTGTCGGCCGAGTCGTTGGGGCCGATCCAGGCGATCTTCCCGTCCTCGATCGTGAGCGAGATCCCCGTGCGCAACGCCGGCGACGCGCCATCGGCGAACGCGGCGTCATGCAGGAGGATCCTTCCCACCGCGGCGGATGGTAGGTGAGGCGCGCATGCCATTGAGATCGCGGGCTCGGGCATTGAGCGCGAGCTCATCGTGCCCTTCGCGGGCGCCTTAACCGCTCGACGCCGTAGTGCGACCGGCGCGCTCCCGCCTGACGCGCTCGGACAGGAGACGCTTCGCGCGCTCGAGCTCTTCGCGCCGACTCTTGGACAGCCCGCGCCCGCCGCGGTTGATGAAATAGGTCAACATCCGCATCCCCGATCCGGGCCCTTTTGGGGAGACGCGCTTCGAGGCGAGGGTCCGCGCGATGGTCCGAGCGTCCTTGGTGAACAGACCCTTTGGCGGGTGCGTCGAGTCCGTGGTGACGGTCCGCACCCAGCGCTTCGGCTTTCGGCGCCTGCGGTCGGCCATCGGAAGGCGACGCTAGCGGCGGACAGGAGACCGAGCTCCCTCTCGATCGCCTCAATGCCTGGCATCCCTTGGCCTTAACTGTGCAGAGCGTTCATCCGAGCCACACGTGATGCCACACGGATGCGCCCTGCCCTCCACGTCGGCGCGCGCGCGAACGGATCGGATCGCGTGAGCGCTCTTCTCACTCCGCGCGACGAACAGGAGCGCGTGCGCGCGCGGCTCGAGCTCGTCACCCGGCTCGGCGAGACGATCGGCGACGCGCGCGATCTCGTCGAGCTCTTCCGCACCCTTCACGCGGAGACCAGCCGCGTGATGGACGCGACGGTGTTCCTCCTGTCGATGTACGACGCGGCGAGCGAGACGGTGCACGTCGTGCGTCAGATCGACCGCGGCGAGGAGCACGAGGGAGGGTCGTTCCCGCTCGGAAAGGGCTTTACGAGCGAGGTGATCCGCACGGGAATGCCCAAGCTCGTGCGCCGTTGGGCCACGGAGGGTCCGCCGATCCGGCTCCTGTACGGGACCGAATCCGGCGAGCTCGTCACGCCGCAATCCGCCGCGATCGTGCCGATCATTTCGAAGGGTCAGGTCGTCGGCGTGATCTCGACACAGAGCTATGCACCGCAGGCGTACGACGACACCGATATCGCGACGCTCGGTGCCATCGCGTCGCACGCGGCCACGGCGATCAAGCACATGCGCGCCACCGAGCAGATGGCCCTCGCATACCGGCGTCACGCGCTGGAACTGGAGGCTGTGCTCGCCAACATGAGTGACGCACTCGTCATCGTCGATGCGCGCGGCGCGATCGTGCGCCTCAACCGCGAGGCCCGGGAGCTGCTCGGCCTCGACGGCGCGAGCCTCGTGCTCGGGCAGCCCTTCGACGCTCAGCGACTCGAGCATCTTCCGAAGAGCGCACGAGAGATCGCGGCGGCGCTCTTGCCGATCGTCGACTCGGTTCGCGCCGGTGCGAGCGTCGACGAGCGCGATGTCGAGCTCACGATCGGCCAGCATCGCGTGCTCAGCGTGAGCGCGACGGTGCTGGGCGCAGCGGGGGCGGAGCCGCAGGGCGGCGTGATCGTCTTCCGCGACGTCACGAGCCAGCGCGAGCTCGAACGCCTCCGCGAGGACGTCTTCGCGATGGCCTGGCACGACATGCACACGCCGATCACGGTCATCCGCGGACACGCCGCGCTCCTCCTCGCGCGTGTGAAGCATGGCCGCCTCGACAAGAAGTCGTTCGTCAATGCGGCCGAGCTCATCGTCAAGCATTCGGACCGGCTTGCGGACCTGCTCACCGCCCTGTTCGACATTCGCTGCCTCCAGGCCGGCATGCTCAAGCTGTCACGCTGGCCCACCGATCTCGGGCTGCTCGCGGCGGAGCTCGTCGAGGGCCTGAACGCGACGAGCCGGCACAAGCTCGTCGTCGACGCGAGCGACGGTGTCATCGGGGAGTGGGATGAGCGACGGATCCGGCAGGTGCTCACGAATTTGCTCAGCAACGCCGCGAAGTACTCGAGCGAAGGCTCGACGATCAGCGTCTCGGTGCGCGCCGACAGCGACCATGCGACCGTCAGCGTCCGCGATGAGGGCATCGGCATGGAGGCAGACGAGATCGCGCAGGTCTTCCGACGTGGTTATCGGGCCAACCGGGCGCTGAACGTTCGTGGCGGCGGGCTCGGCCTCTACCTCGCGCACGGGCTTGTTTCGGCGCACGGCGGGCGGATGTGGGCCGAGTCACCGGGACACGACCGCGGAAGCACGTTCTCTTTCGCGCTGCCGATCGGCACGCGGGAGGGTGAGACCGGGACGGCGTAGTGAGACGACGCGCACTCGGCACGGTCTGCGTCATCGCGCTTCTGCTTTCGCTCGTCCCCGCTCGCGCCCACGCGCTCGACGGAGCGAGCGACAAGATCGACCCCGCGCTGCTCGCTCTCATGACCGCGAACCCCGCTGCGTTGCAGCCGGTCATCGTCGAGATGCAGCCGCCCCCCTCGACCGCAACGGGAACACCGAACCTCGCGCGAGCGAGCGACGCGCTCGACCTGCTGCGCACCTACGGTCGCGCCGTCGGTGGGCTCGCGATCATCGATTCCGCGGCTGGGTTCGCGGATGCGAATGGGATCAATGCGATCAGCCTGCTGCCCGCAGTCGCGTACATCCACTACGACGCCACGGTGCTCGCGAGCATCGATCCTCTCCCGACACCCACGCCTCTCCCGACGCCGACGCCGCTCGCGCTGCCGACGCCCACGCCGGTCCTGCCAACGCCGACGCTCACCCCGCTTCTCTCGCCGCCGGTCACGACGCCGCCCGCTTCGATCACACCGCTGCCGACGCCAACCCCGACTCCAACACTGCCTCCGACCCCATCACCGACGCCGGCTCCATCAGTGGCGCCGACGCCGAGCCCGACGATCGCGCCGGCAGCCACCCTCTTGCCGTCGGTATCACCCGCCGCGACGACGACATCGCCGTCGCCCACTCCATCACCCACACCGTTGTCCGCGCCGACCAGCTATCCGGCTGTCTACCCCGTCGTCGTCGGCGCGAGCGCGCTGTGGACCGAAGGCGTTCGCGGTCGCGGTGTGTCCGTCGCCGTACTCGACTCGGGTGTGGCGCCGGATGCCGACCTCGCGAACCGAGTCATCGCCTCGGTCAACTTCGCTGACCCGCGCAGCGCTGCCGATCCGGGTGGTCACGGGACGCATGTCGCGGGGATCGTCGCGGGCGACGGCACGCGCTCCGACGGCGAGTTCGTCGGGGTCGCGCCGCAAGCGAACATCGTCGACGTCCGCGTGCTCGATAGCAAAGGCGCCGGACGCCTGTCGTCCGTCATCCGCGGGATCGAATGGGTGCTGGCGCATCGCAACACGTACGGCATCCGCGTGATCAACATGTCCTTCGGCGCGCCGGCGCGGACCTCTTACCGCGCGGATCCGCTCGCCGCCGCCGTCGAGATCGCGTGGAAGGCCGGAGTCGTGGTCGTCGCGGCATCGGGCAACAACGGACCGGCGCGCGACAGCACAGTGTCGCCAGGCATCGACCCGTACGCGATCACAGTGGGCGCGAGCGACGACGCGGGCACGGTGACCCTCGCTGACGACTCGCTCGCGCCGTTCTCCGCCTGGGGTACCGCTGACGGGAACGCAAAGCCGGACCTCGTCGCACCTGGGCGGCGCATCGTGTCGATCCGCGTCGCGGGCAGCCTCCTCGACACGTTGTTCCCCGATCGCATCGTCCGTGCGCACAACGGCGCGACATACCTGCGCTTGTCGGGGACGTCGATGTCGACCCCGGTCGTATCCGGCGCGGTCGCGCTGCTCCTGCAGCGCAACGCCAGCCTCACACCCGATCAGGTCAAGGGGATGCTCACGCGATCCGCACGCAGCTACGGAACGCCACCGCCCGACCCGACCGCGAACGGCAGCGGGCTGCTCGACGTATTCGGCGCGTCGCGCGTCTCCGTGACGACGACCTCAGGCGTTGCGACGACGAGCCTTGTGAACACGACGACCCTCAGAAAGCAGGCGCGCCCCGCGAACGCGTTCGCGCGAACGACGTTCGTTCTGCTCGCGCGATCCACGCCGCTGCGCTGGATCGACGCGACGCTCGGCGGGATCTCTTGGGACACGTTCACGTGGGACAGCGTCGTGTGGGACAGCATCGCGTGGGACAACTTCGACTGGGAATCCGTGGCCTGGGACTCCGTCGCGTGGGATGAGAGCGTGGCCTGGGACGAGAGCGTCGCTTGGGACTCCGTCGCCTGGGACGAAAGCGTCGCCTGGGACGAGAGCGTCGCCTGGGACACCTTCCGGTCCGACTGACGCCCGCCGACTGAGCCCAGCACCCTCCGGCTAAACGCAGCCCCAGGCCCAGTTCACAAGGGCTTGTATCCTTGCGCTAGCACGCGGGGTGGTATGGGGCGCGACAACGGGGGACGCAACAGACGGGCGGTCCTCCTGGTCGACGACGAGCAGGCTGTCATCGACCTGCTCGCAGCGATCGTCCAGCAGGCTGGCTTTGCCCCGCTCGTCGCCAAGAACCCAAAGACCGCGATCGAGCTCTACGAGAAGGAGCATCCACTCCTCGCGGTCATCGACCTCAATCTCCGCCCCTTCGACGGCTTCGCGCTGATCATCGACTTGCGCCGGCGCAGCGCGCAGCTGCCGATCATCGTGCTCACCGGCCGGGACATCGAGGAGGACAAGGTGCGCGCCCTTGAGATGGGTGCGGACGACTACGTCGTGAAGCCATTCGGCCATCGCGAGATCCTCGCCCGCATCCGCGCGCACGCGCGCCGATCGGACGCCGGACAAGCGGACGAGCTCGGACCCGCGCTCGAGGTCGGGTCGCTTCGGCTCGATCCGGAGGAGCGCACGCTCGAACGCGACGGCGTCGCCACACGCCTCACGGGCACGGAGTTTCGCCTGATGCACTTCCTCATGAGCCAGAGCGGGAGTGTCGTGCCGACCGCGGCGATCGCGCGGCACGTCTGGGGTTTCGACGACGCTCCGGCGCGCGAGGTCGTGCGCGTCACCGTGCACCGCCTCCGCCGCAAGCTCGGCGACGACGGCGCGCACCAGCGATTCATCCACACCGTGCCCGGCGTCGGTCTTCGTCTGCGCGCCGATCCTTAACGATCGCGTTACGTAGCCCCGCTGTAACGCGAATGTTCTGCCCAGAGCCGAACGCCGGTCGATATCGTGCCAGTCAATCCTCAATCCGACGACTGCAGTCGTCACACATGGCGGGGGGAGCAAGTGATCAAGATCCTTGTAGTCGAAGACGATCCCGACGCACTCGACCTCGCGGCCTATGTACTGCGGCGCGAACGGTTCGTCGTGCTCGAGGCGAGCGACGGCGCGCAGGCGATCAGGCGGTGGAAAGCGGATCGTCCTGATCTGGTGATCCTCGACCTCGGTCTTCCGAGCATGGACGGGTTCGAGGTGCTGCGGCGGATCCGGTCGGAGGACCAGACGCCGGTCCTGGTGCTCACCGGGCGGCGAGACGCACAAGACATGCTGCGCACGTTCAACCTCGGCACGGACGACTTCCTGCCGAAGCCGTTCGAGTTCCGCGAGCTCGTCGCGCGCATCCGCGCGCTGCTGCGCCGCGCGAAAGTGACGCCGGTCGAAGCAAGTGAGCCGAGCGTCCAGGTCGATGGACTGAAGCTCGATCCCGAGACGTACGAGGTCACCTGGCGGTCGTCATGCATCCGTCTAACGCCGACCGAGTTCCGGATCCTGTATCTGCTCGTCACGAACGCCGGCCACGTCGTGCCGGCGAGCCGCCTCTATACGTACGTGTGGGGCAGCGAGGGCGCGGACGCGAACGCACTGCGCTCGCACATGAGTCACCTGCGCCGCAAGCTGGAGGCGGACGGGGACGCTCCCGGGTCGATCAGCTCCGTGCCATCTGTTGGCTACGTCTATCGCCGGATCGCGCAGGCGGCGAAGCCGGCACCGGTCGAGGCACCGGTCGCCGCAGAGCTGGAGGCCGTAGCGGCGTCGACGTCCTGAGTTAGGTCAGCTCGTCCAGTCCATTACGACCTTCCCGCACTGGCCGCTGCGCACGACATCGAACGCCTGCGCGAAGTCTTTCGCGGCGAAGCGATGCGTGATGACCGGGGTGATGTCGAGCCCGCTCTGCAACATCGACCCCATGCGATACCACGTCTCGAACATCTCGCGGCCGTAGATGCCCTTGAGCGTGAGGCCCCGGAAGATCACCTGATCCCAGTCGATCGCGATCTGCTCGCTTGGGATGCCGAGCAGCGCGACGCGCCCGCCGTGATTCATGAACTGCAGCATCGAGCGCAGCGCCGCGGGGCTGCCCGACATCTCGAGGCCGATGTCGAACCCCTCGAGCATGCCGAGCTCTTTCATGACCTGGTCGAGCGACGTCGTGCGGTAGTCGACGGCGAGCGTCGCACCCATCCGGCGCGCGAGGTTCAGGCGGTACGCGTTGCTGTCGGTGACGACGATGTACCGCGCGCCGACCATCTTGCTCACCGCCGCGGACATGACGCCGATCGGGCCTGCACCGGTGATGAGCACGTCCTCGCCCGCCAGCTCGAACGAGAGCGCGCTGTGCACCGCGTTGCCGAGCGGATCGAGGCACGAGCCGATCTCGTCGGGCATGCCGGGCGGCAGGACGTACACGTTGACTGCCGGCACGGACACGAACTCCGCGAACGCGCCGGGACGGTTCACGCCGATGCCCTTCGTGTTGCGACAGAGGTGCCGCCTCCCCGCCCTGCAGTTGCGACAGTGCCCGCAGGTAACGTGTCCCTCGACGGCGACGCGCTGTCCGGTGGAGAGGCCCTCGACCTCGCTCCCGACTTCGACGATGCTGCCCTCGAACTCGTGCCCGACGACGAGGGGCACTTTGATGGTGCGCTGCGCCCACGCGTCCCAGTTCACGATGTGCAGATCGGTTCCGCAGATCGACGTGTGGTGCACGCGTATGAGGACGTCGTTCGGTCCGATCGAAGGCCTCGGAACGTCCTCCATCCAGATCCCCGGCTCGGCCCGCGACTTGACTAGTGCCCTCATTCGCTCAACCGCACATTCCGCAATTCAAGTCGAGCGACGAGCGGCTTTGCCGCGAGGAGCGAGTCCACCTCGCGAGTGACAACGAGCGGTTGGGCAGGAAGCGGTGATCAAGTGATCACCGCGAGCTCGCGTGCGATCTTCGTGAACGCGAGGACCGCGCGGTCGACCTGCGACGGCTGGTGCGCCGCCGAAAGCTGCACGCGGATGCGCGCCTGGTCCCGCGGCACGACCGGGTAGCTGAACGCGATGACGTAGATGCCCTCGCTGAGGAGCCGGTCGGCCAGCGTCGACGCAAGCTTCGCGTCGCCCAGCATCACCGGCACGATGGGATGCTCGCCGGGCACGAGGCGGAAGCCGGCTTTCGTCATGCCGTCGCGGAAGCGTTTCGCGTTCGCGAACAGCCGCTCGCGAAGATCCTTCGTCGACTCGAGGAGATCCAGCACCGCGACCGACGTCGCGGCGATCATCGGGGCGAGCGTGTTCGAGAAGAGGTACGGCCGGCTGCGCTGCCGCAGCAGCTCGACGATCTCTTTGCGTCCACTGGTGTAGCCGCCGGATGCGCCGCCGAGCGCCTTGCCGAGGGTCCCGGTGAGCACATCGACGCGGCCCATCACGCCTCGCTCCTCGTGCGAGCCTCGCCCGTTCGGCCCCATGAACCCGACGGCGTGCGAGTCGTCGACGAAGACGAGCGCGCCATGCTTGTCCGCGAGGTCGCAGATCGCGCGCAGGTCCGCGACGATGCCGTCCATCGAGAACACGCCGTCGGTCGCGATGAGCTTGAAGCGGGAATCCTTCGCCGCCTCGAGCTGGCGCTCGAGGTCGGCCATGTCGTTGTTCGCGTAGCGGAACCGCTTTGCCTTCGAGAGGCGAATTCCGTCGATGATGCTCGCGTGGTTCAGCGCGTCGCTGATCACGGCGTCCTCTTCCGTGAGGATCGTCTCGAACAGCCCGCCATTCGCATCGAAGCACGAGCCATAGAGGATCGTGTCCTCGGTGCCGAGGAAGCGCGTGAGTCGCCCCTCCAGCTCCTTGTGGATGTCCTGCGTCCCGCAGATGAAGCGGACCGACGACATGCCGTAGCCCCAGCGATCAAGTGCGGCGTGCGCGGCCTTCACGACCGCGGGGTGATCGGAGAGTCCGAGGTAGTTGTTCGCGCAGAAGTTGATGACCTCCCCACCAGGTTTGACGCTGATCGCCGCGCCCTGTGGCGAGGTGATGACGCGTTCCTTCTTGTAGAGGCCGCTCTCGCGGATCTGCGCGACCTGCTCGTCGAGTGCGTCGAGGAAGCGGCGGTTCACGACACGGCGCATCATCTCGCCTCGGCGCGTGACGTGCACGCGCCGTCGATCAGCGCGAGGCCTTCGCGCCCTCGGCCGCGCGGAGCACGCGGGCCGCCGCGTCGCGGAATGCCGTCGGTGAGGAGTCCGCCGCTCCGACGAGATCCATGAGCGCGTCGAAGCCGGGATCGGTGCCGCGCCGCGGCAACTCCCCGTCGCCTTGCCGCCACAGCTCACGCGCGCCGAAGACCAGCTTCGCGACCGCGTCCTGGAAGTCGTCGGTGCGGAACTCGTTCCACAGCGACACGCGCTCCGCCACGTCGCGCAGCACCGCGTTCCGCTCCTTCGCCGGCTTTATGCGACAGCGACCTTCCCGTATCGCTCGTACAGACGCTTGAGCGTCTCGAGCGGCGCGTCGTAGTAGCTGCGCGGGTCCACGTCGATCCAGTCCGCCGCCTTCGGCGGCTTGCGGTCGATACCGCGGTACCGCGCGAGGTGGCGGGCCGCGGGCTTCGCCGACCCGTCCGCGCGCCACAGCCCGAAGAAGCGCTCGTGCGGCGCGACGTCGAGCGGCGGCAGATCCCAGATGTCCGCGACATAGTCGCTGAAGCACCACAGCATCGCGCCGGTCGTGCCCGCTTCATAGAGAAGGTCGAGCGCCTCCGCGACGTACACGTCCTCGGCGTCCTCGTCCTCGTGCGTCTCGGCCGGCATGCCGAACTCCTCGAAGAAGACGTCCTTGCCGCCCAGCCAGCGCGTGACCTCCGCGAGGAACGCGGGCAGCACGGGATCGGTGGTGCTGCGTGCCCAGGCCGCGTAGAGCGGGTATCCGTGCATGCAGAGGAAGTCGCAGACCGCTGCGGCCTCGGCTGGTCCGATGTTCCGATCCTGCTCGAGGTCTTCCATGTGCAGGCCGATCGTGATCGCGCCGGACGGATCCGCGGCGCGGAGCGCGTCGGTCATGCGTCCCAGCCACGCGCGGCCCTGCTCCCTGGTGAGCGGGACGCAGACGTTGGAGTTCTCGTTGCCGAGGTCCCATGCCCAGCGCGCGGGATGGCCGTGCAGCGCTCGCGCGACCTCGCGGCAGAGCAGCTCCTGCGCGGCGATGACGTCGTCGTCCGCGAACCAGTTGCGGGCACGTGCGTCGACATAGCGTCCGCCCGACACGATCCGGAAGCGTCCGAGCGGCTCCGCTGGTTCGGTCGCCCACGCGGGCAGCCAGTTCGCGCCGCTCATGTGTCCCGTGAAGAGCGTCGGCACGATACGCAGCCCCGCCTCCTGCGCGACATCGGCGACGTCGACGAGCTGCTGGAGGGCGCGCGTCGACACGTGCCGCGGTTCGGGTTGGAAGTCCTCCCACAAGAGAAACACGCGCAGCGATGCGCAGCCCGCGTCGGCCATGACGTGCGCGTCGCGGGCGAACTCGTCGCGCGAGAATGAGCGCCACCACCGCATCGCGCTGCGCGCGGGCCAGTAGTTCATCCCGACGTCGAACGTGGTCATCGCACGCCCGAGGCACCGCGGGCGAGGACGCCCTCGTACACGCGCAGGTAGTCCTCCACCATGCGGTCCCGGCTGAAGCGCTCGGCGCAGCGCGCGCGGATGGCTGCGCGGTCGAGGCGTTCTACAACGCCTACCGCGTCGACAGCCGCGGCGATGTCGTCAACGACGAAGCCGGTGCGCCCGTCCTCGACCACCTCGGGAACGGCGCCGCGCCGGCGCCCGATCACCGGCGTGCCGCAGGCCATCGCCTCGATCATCGAGAGGCCGAACGGCTCTGCGAAGTTCACGAGATGCACGAGGGCAAGCGCGTTGCCAAGGATCTCGTCACGTTCCTGCGGTCCGGCGGACCCGACGTAGCGGACACGGTCGTCATCGATGTGCGGCGCGATCTGGCGCGCGAAGTATTCCTCATCGTGGATGATGCCCGCGATCACCAAACGCCGCTCGGTGCGGCGCGCCACCTCGATCGCCTCGGCGACGCCCTTATCCGGATGGATCCGCCCGAAGAAAACGAGATCTTCGCCCGCGGTGGTCCGCGGCGTGAACTCCCCGAGGTCGATCCCGTGATAGATCGTCGCCGCATACGTGAGCGAAGGATGACGATCGGCGTCGCTGATCGAGACGTACGTGACCTTCCGGTCGTAGCGCTGGTAGACGGGGAGGATCTGCTCCGAGCTGAAGCCGTGGATCGTCGTGACGAGAGGGATGCGCGTCAGCCCGCTGTACGAGAGTGGCAGGAAATCGTAGTGGTTGTGGATGAGGTCGACGCCGAACGCGGCCGCGCGCTCGTAGGCATTCGCGATGTGCAGGCACTCCCAGACTTTGGGATCGAGCGAAGGGTCCTCGTTGAGCGAGCGCGGCGCGACGCTCTCCAAGCGAGCGGCGGTGACCGAGTCCGCCGTCGCGAAGAGCGTGACGTCGACGCCTCGCTCCACGAGCCCTTCGGTGAGCAGTGCGACGACGCGCTCCCAGGGACCGTAGTGACGGGGCGGCACTCGCCACGCGATGGGGGCGAGGATGCCGACCCGTGGCGTCACGTTGCCCGGGTGCCCCCGCCGCCGCGTTCGACCTGGCCGTCGTGGATCTCACCGCGCCATCCACCGGTCGGTGCCTGGCGCTTCTCGATGAATTCCTTGAAGCGCCCCAGGTCGCCGTCGACGCGGCGCTCGAGCACGCCCAGCGCGTCGCCGACCTTCTCCGCGGTCTGTTGCGGCTCGTAGGAGATCTCGAGCGACACGCGCGTCTTCATCGGGTCGACTTGCTCGAATCGGACGACGCCCGCGTTCGGCGCGCCGGTCGTGCTGCGCCAGGCGATGATGCGATCCGGGGTCTGCTCGGTGATCTCGGCGTCCCACTCCTCTTCTTTGCCGCCGACGCGCGCGCGCCAGCGCATCGTCTTCTCGTCGAGCTGCACGACCTCCTTCACGCCGTCCATGAACTGCGGGAAGGTCTCGAACTGCGTCCACTGGTCGTAGGCCGCGCGGACGGGAACGTCGACGACGACGTCCTTCTGGATCCGTGGCATGAGCTCTCTCCTTCGCGTGTATCAGGCCGCGGTCGAGCCGATGAGCTCCGAGACGGCGCCGTGCCAGGTCTTGAGGAAGTCGTGTGCATCGAGAACGTCGTCGCGCGTGATCGGTGCCACGACCTGCTTCTCGTCGCGCTTAACGACCGCGACGCTGTTCTCACCGCAGACGCTGCACGCGAGCCGCACGACGAGCGCGTTCGGCTCGGCGGTGATGCCGCGCACCGCGCACGACGCGAGGCGAGCGCCGCAGCACGGGCACTCCATCTCGCGGATGTTCTCGAGGATGGCACCGATCCAATCCACGCAGCACTGCCTTGCATGTGGCTCGCCAGCGCGTCGGACGCCCGCCAGATGACCCAGCAGGCATGCGTTTACGGCGCCTCGTTCTCCGTGGGGAACGCGCCGATGAGCGCGCCCGAGATGCGCGCCTGCGAGACGAGATCGAGCCAGACCGCCTCGATCGTCGCGTCGTCGGCCGATGTCTCATTCTCACCTCGCACGCGACGCAGCGCCGCGACGACGCAGCCGCGAAGTGTCGGCGCGCAGACGTAGTCGCCGTCACTCATGCGGGCGACGCTCGCGATGTGCGGCGAGCGGCGATGCACCTCGAGGTAGTCGGCGATGTCGGACGGTGCCTGACCGTGCAACGTCGACCCGTCGGACGACAGGACGACAGCGACGTCGTACGGCGTCATCGTGCTGAGCTCGACGTCGCGGCCGCCGATGTACATGACGTCCCGAAGCCGCAGCGTGATGCGGCGATCCCCCACGAGCGCGCCCGAGCGCGCGAGGATACGCGTCGCGATGGTGAGGTCGGTCGCAGGCTGCTCGCGAACGAGCATCGTTCTAGGGTGTCATTAACGACGCCGCTGTCACAGGTGGTCGCAGCCGCGGCACGACCGGTGGGAGAATCAACCGGTGACGGTCACGACGGCACCGCGTATCGCGGACGACGAGCTCGTCCGCACCGTCGAGCGCTTCGCGGGGATCGGCTTCTGCCATACGCCATCTTTCTCGCCGGACGGCTCGCGCATCGCGTTCCTCAGTGACCTCTCGGGCACGCCGCAGCTGTGGACCGTTAGCGTTGAAGGTGGTTGGCCGGAGCGCGTGACGACGTTCCCCGACCAGGTGACGAACGCGGTGTGGTCGCCCACCGAGGACGTCATCGCGGTCGAGGTCGCGCCCGGCGGTGGTCTCAATCAGCAGATCTACGTCATCCGCCCGGATGGAGCGGAACTCCGACGGCTCAGCGCCGGCGGTGACGACAACAACCAGATCGCCATGTGGTCGCGCGACGGCAAGACACTGTTCGTCGCCTCGAGCCGCGACGACGCTGCCCGCTACGACGGATTCGCGATCGACGTCGCGACGAATACCTGGCGTCCCGTCGGCACGCAACGCGGCCTCACGCGCGTCACCGACAGCGCCGCGGACGGGAGGCGCGTCGCGCTGACGCGCACGGTCGCGCGGGGCGACTCGAACGCCTCTGTCGTCGAGGGCGGTCGCGAGACCCTGCTCACCCCGCATGAAGGCCAGACCCAGTTCTTCGCGGTGCGCCTGGTCGACGGTGAGGTCTGGGCGATCGCTGACCAGGGCCGGGAGCTCCTCGGTCTCGCGCGCATCACCGCTCCGGGACGGGTCGAATACCTCGCCGCGCGCGACGACGCCGAGCTCGAGGGTCTGCGCATCAGCGACGACGGAAAACGCGTCGCGCTCGTCTGGAACGTCG
>Ga0209157_1000737_pt1 | contig 27882 bp, 28 predicted proteins | sample GraSoiAngelo_135_FD_185892 | JGI IMG/M metagenome (GOLD analysis project Ga0209157, IMG submission 185892) | Grasslands soil microbial communities from the Angelo Coastal Reserve, California, USA - 14_0929_05_40cm (SPAdes) (version 2) | ecosystem: Environmental > Terrestrial > Soil > Grasslands ...
TCTCGAGAATCGCAGTGTATCTGCCCTCCGTTCCGAGTCTTTTTCCGTTCTTCAATCTCCCCGAGAGGCGAAAGGTCACCGTCACCCATGCGACGTTCCCCCTCCTCGTTGCCCTGAAGTCGTCCCGCATCTCCAGATTCCTGCTCAGCATGCTGTCGAAGGTCTTCTTCGCGCCCTCACTGAACTCACTCCAGCCGTCGAACTTCAGAGGGCCGAGATCGAAGAAGACGAGCTTCGGGTCCTTGGCGTAAAATTGGGCGGCATTCCCGGGATTCATGGTGTCCCAAGCCTTGAAACAACTCGCTATCAACGTCTTCAGATTGCCGGGGCGTCGGTTCTCATCAGACACGAATCTCAGGAGGGGGTCGGGAATAATAAGTTCTTCGAGACTCCACCACCCAACTACTGCCCCTCCCTGCACCTTCGCGTCATTTCGTTCAGCGAGGGCGGTTATCTCCGCATCTGCTGTCATACTTGTCGTGCGTCTGCGGACAGAGAGGAGTAGGCGAATTCCGCCTACGCAACAAGCTCCGACGGGTATCTCCACCAGTGGAAAAGGACAGCCGTGACCACCGCTATTCTGGAGTAAATCGAGAGGCCCATCAGGGTTGAGGTGACGGGAAAGGTGAAGAGCCATCCCTGGAAGACGAAGAGGACCGTGCTCCCCAGAAAGCCCAGCTGGCCAGCAAGCCACGGAACAAGCGGGACGTGGAAGCCGAAGAGAAGGTCACCGGTGAAATAGTACCCCACATCGTTGAGGAGAGAGACGAGCAGTCCCAGACTGAGCGCCAACTGCCAGTCTTTGAGTCCTTGGAAGACGAGCAGGACCCCGAAGGGTGCCATGTAGGTGAGGATTAGCCAGATGTGGTAGCCTGGTGCGCTCGTTGCGAAGAGGTCGATCCAGTTAATGTTCACGAACCCATAAAAGATGGCGAATACTATGAGCTTCAGCAGCGTCAGCTGCTTCCTGCTGCTCGGTCTCACCCCCGAGATGATGCTCTCGAAGCCGTTGATGAGAAGGACGATTGTTAAGAGGGCCACCAACGAAACCAACGCCAGATTCGGTTCGAGCAGTGTTACGCTGGCCAGAACCACAGTGAGGGACCCCACCGTGAGCGCCGAGACTCTTAGCCAGCGAGGATGCCCGGCGTGAGCTACATTCGCGAGTCGAGCAGCGCCCTGGATGATAAGGCCGGAGGCGAGAAGAGAGATCAGGGTCGAAACTCCGAGTCCCGGAGAGAAGAACCCAAGTGCGACAATCGTGACAACGAGTGCTCCCCCTATGAGACCCATGCCTCTGAAGCTCCGAGAGAGATGCCCCACACCCCCTGATGATATCATCCTCACCGCGTTGAAGAAGAGGCCCAGAGAGAGAAGCAGGACGAGTGTCCCGTTCCCGTAACCAGGGTTGAGGATTATCACCATCGAAATCAGAACGGAGACGAGCCCGAATATGATCTCCGCTCCCCGGAACCAATCGGGCGGGTTCTGAGCCACCTTCTTCGAGAGGCTGAAGTTTCCATAAAAGGGTGGTGTTGTCCGCTTCTCGAGTTTGCCTCGAGTCACAGAGGACACTTGGCCCGAGCAGACTGACCGTTGCGAACACCCGGACAGACGGTTCTACATAACGGGATCAGCCCTCCCGTGGCGCCCCGGGCGGTCTGTGATTCAACTTATCCGTAGATAGCCGTTGCTTCGAGCACGAAAAAACGAGTGAGGCGGACGCCTTTCGGCGTTCCGCCGATTTTCAACCTGCACTACTTTATCTCTTCTGCGCGTCTTCCCAGAGGCCTACGGTATTCCCTTCCGAGTCCTTGAAGTAGGCCGTAAACCCCATATCGGGTACTTCCGTTTTCTTCGCGACGACTTTTCCGCCCAGCTTCTTGACGGTTTCCAGCGCCTTCTCGATGTCTGCCACCCGGATGGTGACAGTCACCGACTTTAGCGGTCCTTGTCGCTTGCCCAAGCCACCGTTTATGGCGCCGGGGGTGGTAGGTTGGCCGTTCTTGTCTGAGGGTGTGGTTCCAGCAAGGAAGTATTCCGTACCGGCGAATTGGTTCAGCTGCCAGCCGAATGCCTTGTTGTAGAACGCTTGCGCGCGTTTCAGGTTGTCTGCAGGAATTTCGAAGTGAGTTACGCTGCCGTTTGTGCTGCTCACGTCAACACCTCATATCGTTCTCCCTAATAAGCGCCCATGGAACGCCGACTTGTCGTAAACCATACTTATAGCCCCCGTCGTCAAGCTGGCACATGGATGCTTCGCAATAAGGTTCTTCTCTACGACGGGTCGGAGGTCTCGTCTCAGGTCGTTGAGTCAGAAGGAGCCCTGAGATGGGCATCGTGGAGGCCTGACGGGAGCGAGGCTCTCATGGTGGGGAACAACGGGACGATCTTGGCATACTCCGTGGACAAGAGAGGTGTCAGGAACGTCTCATCACCCGTCAAGGCCAACCTGAGGGGTGTGGAATTCTCTCCCGACGGTAGGCTAGCCGTTATTGTGGGCAATTCGGGAACTATTCTGCTCCTCTCCGACCTCCTCAGGCGTCTCGAGAGCGCGACGTCCTCAAACCTGAGAAGGGTGGCCTGGAAGCCTGACGGCAGCGGGGCCCTAATCGTGGGAAACGAGGGGGCGGCTTACTTCCTGGCGTCCAGGGGACTCAAGCGAGTCTACGGGGTAGGCAACAATCTTCGGTCGGCAGCGTGGCATCCCAAGGAGGACTACGCCGTGGTCGTGGGAAATTCGGTGAAGGCCACCCTCGCAGGGCTCGTGCCCGCCCCGGGGTTCTACAGGTTCGATACAGACTCCTTCTTCCTCACCCAAATTCGTCAGACCTCCCCCGAGACGCCCAAGGACCTGACCTGCGTGAGCTGGAAGCCGGACGGAAGCCAGTGCATCATAGTCGGATACGACCAGACTTGGCAAACGTCCGAACTCTACTTCTTCGACGGCAAGTCCGTAAGTGCCTCCGACTGGAAGGAGGAGAATCTCCTCCCGACGGGCTTCGCCTGGCACCCCTCTGGGAGGTACGGCCTCATCGTGACCGGAGGCGTGAACAGAGGAGAGACGGGGATGGTTCTGAGCTATGACGGAGTCAAGCCTTCTGTCATCCACCGAGAACCAGACTACAACATCTCCTGCGTCACCTGGAATCCACGGGGTGACTACGCGCTGATACTTGGCTCGAGGGGTGCTCGGTCATTTTCGGCCTAGACGGAATGCTTATGAACCGCGCGCACATCCGTGATGGCATGTGCGACTGCTATGAAGAGGAATTCGAAGAAGTGGCGCTCGAAACGAGCGAACCTGCCCCGGTTGTAGTCCCGCTGCTGGTAGCAAAGAGTCGAAAGAAGTAGCCGCAGGCAGTCGTTCGCCGGCGCTCCCCGTCTCCAGGCTGGACGGCAAGCTCGACTGTCATACTTAAATTGAATAGTGAGAAGTTTTCGAGGTGTCTTTCTTTGACCGCCCCCGCTCTGCCCGGTGATCACGAATAGCCGAGTACCTCATCGCGCTTACCGGAATCCACTCACGAAGTGAAGAGACGATCCAGGCGACTCAGGACTGGGAGCGCGCCAGGATAAGCCCCAGGGAGCTTTCGAAGAGGTTCAGCGATGACACGCGTCGCCTCGTCGACCTGCAGCAGTCCCTAAGCTTCGATTTCGTCTCCGACGGGCTCCTCACCATGCACTGGCAGGACATCCTGAGGCCGTTCACGACGAGTGTGAAGGGAGTCAAGAAGGGCGCGATGGTCCGGTGGTTCAACACAAACACCTTCTACTTCACCCCCGTGGTTGCCGGAGAGCTACTGAGCGACGGGAGCGCGGTTTCGCGCACCTTCAACCCCAGCCTCGTGAAGTCCGGAGCGATAACGAAGGTAATCCTTCCCGACCCTCTGACCTTCGTCGAGCTGGCGGAAAACTCATATTACACGAGTAGAGAGAGACTCATCTTCGCCTACTGCGACAACGTCTTAAGACCCGAGGTCGAGCACCTCTCCAGGATGGGGATAGGATACGTGCAGTTCTCCGCGCCGGGCGTCGTCGCGCGCTTCAGAGGGAAGCCGCTACCGAGGGCGGAGCTCGAACAAGCGGGAGAGGGCCTCAGAACGGTCCTGAAGGGGGTCAAGGTCAGGTCTGGGTACCACACGTTCTTCGGCGATGCCGCACCATACCTCCCGGCACTCTTCGACCTCATCCCTACCGACGACATTGGATTCGACTTCACCGAGACAGACCCCGCTTCGCTGGGGTCAGGAGAGGGATTGATAGCGGGGGTGGCCGACGCGAGGAGCAGCTACGTCGAGAGCGCGGGGGAGCTCGCACTCAGAATGGGTGGGCTCGGTGAGAAGTTCAGAAAGATAACGCTCGCACCGTCATGTGACCTGCAGTACGTCCCGAGAAGCGTTGCGGACGCGAAGCTGAGAAACCTCGCCGCAGCCAGACTGAGGTTGATTGGTAAGTGACCGACCACAAGGCCTTCCCCACTCAGGAGATCGGGAGCTTACCAAAATTTTCGTGGAGGACGAAGCCGTTCAGACAGCAGCCCCTCGAGGAAGGGGACATCGCGGTGGCGCGTGCTTGGGGGAGGAGGCTTGGCGTGAAGAATCTCGAGCCGCTCCTCCGCCTACTCAAGAAGCGCAGTGGCTTCACGGACGAGGAGAGAAGGAGGATCGTCGAGTTCTCGATGCTGTATGCGATAGCGATGCAGGAGAAAGCCGGGGAGCACCTACGAGAGCCTGGGCTGGATCTGGTCTGGAGCGGAGAGCAGGCCCGCACCGAGATGTACGAAACTCCCGTCTCCAACATTAAGGGATTCGAGTTTCTCGGCAGAGTCAGGAGCTTTGACAACAAGTACTGGCGCGAGGCGTCGGTAAGGCGGAAGCCAGCCTACCTGAGAGACTACCACCTCGACGAGTTCCTCTACACGAAGAGCCACGCCCGCAGAAGGCCAAAAATCCCCGTGACAGACGCGATCACGATCGTCGCCTGGTCTGACCACTACTACTACACACGAAAGTGGGGTAGGAGGTCTCTCGCCCCGGCGGCGAAGAGGTTCAGCGCGAGGAGGGAGATGACCCTAGAGCTGGCCGGCGTGATACGCCGGGTAGTCAGAGACCTCCTCCGGCGAGGTGCTCGAGAGATACAGCTTGACAGCCCTGCCGCGACCCAGTACCAGACGGTTGAGGACGCAAAGCTCGTCGCCGAGTCGTTCAACGAAACGACAAGGGGTCTCGATGGAACCTTCAGCCTTCACAGCTGCTTTCCTCCCAAGTACGGTTACGGGATTCTCTTTCCTCACCTTCTCGAGGCGAAGAACTGCAGCAGGTTCTCGTTCGAGTACGCCAACAGGGATGGTTACGCAGTCGGGGTCGACGACGGAAGGAGAGTAGGCTACGAGGACCTGAAACTCTTCAGGGATTACGGATACGAAAAGGAACTTGGCGTTGGCGTCGTCCATGTGCACACGGACAGACTCCCGACCCTCGCCGCCGTGAGGGACAGAATTCTTTACGCTCAGAAGGTCACCGACCTTCCGCCGGAGAAAATCTTCGTCAACCCCGACTGCGGACTGAGGACGCGGAGCCCTGAGGTTGCCTACGAGATGCTAGGCCTCGTCGCCGCGGGTGCCGACGAGGCCCGCGAGGCGTTAGCCGGCAATTGATACCCAGGACTACGACGATCGGGAGCTATCCCGCCTTCCCGCTCGACGAAGACGTTGATTATTACCAGAAGATGCAGGAGCACGGAGTCACGGACGAACTCGTCGACCCTTACATATGGAGCCTGGAGGAGGCGATACGAGACTTCACCGCCTCGGGAATCGAGGTCGTCTCGACAGGCCAGACTCGAGGGGACCTCTACTCCATCTTCCTCGACCCGAAGTTCGTCAGGGGAGTGGGATGGAAAGGGGCGGAGGCGTTCGTCTCGGAGAAGGTCAAGAGAATCTCTAGCATTAGGCTCAACGATGTGAGACACGCGAGGGAGATCCTCCCCGAGCAGTTCGAGCTCAAGGAGCCGATAACCGATGCGTACACCCTCGCCAAGTTCGCGAAGGTGACGACCGGGGCCTACAGAGACACCCGAGAGTTCGCGCGCGCGATAAACAGGGAGATCATCCTGCCGGAGATAGAAGACCTGCAGAGAGGCAACTTGGTCTCGATGCTGCAACTCGACTCGCCGAGCATCTCTTCAGAGTCTTCCACCCCGGATTACATTCTCGACCTGTACGAGGAGATCGCCGGGGTTGCCAAACTCCCGCTCGTCCTCCACGCCTGCGGCGACACGACGAGGCTCTTTCGCCTCCTCACGAAAGCCAAGGTCGACGTCCTCTCCCTCGACTTTTACCACTACCCTCGCCTCCTCGAAGAGGTGGCCAAGGGGAATTACGACCAGCGGATCGGGGTCGGCGCCCTCGACGCACAGAGCCCACGAATCGAGGACGTTGAGGAGGTCAGGGGCGTAATCGAGCGGGCGAGGAAGGCACTCGGTGAAGAGAGGGTCAGCTTCGTCCACCCACACTGCGGGCAGCGGAGTCTGGACAGGGAGGTGGCCTACGCCAAGAACGCCAACCTCACGCTCGCGAGAGACGACGCCTACTTTGGGGAGGCGGAGGAGGCGAGGCCTCACCAGCTCCAAAAGAAGGAGTACGACAGGAGGGGATACTTCCTGGTCTCTGTCAGGAGGGAGACTAGAGAGATCGTGGCGACATTCTACACCTACGAGCACAAAGTGCTCAAGAGGTACAAATCGAGGCAGGCTGAGAAGATCCTTCAGTCAATCAACGAAGAGGCCGACACGCTGGGCATAAGCAGAAGGCACATGGCCTACATCACCCTGGAGCTCGGAAGGGCCGAGGAGTCCCTGCAGTCACCCCACCTGTTGTACAGGCAGAGATGGTAGAGTGTTTGAAGCTTCGGCAGAAACTCGAGAGAAGGGACTTCCTTCGAATCGTGGAGGTCTTTCCCCCGAACTTCACCGCGGAGAGGGATAGGGAGCCTCTGATCGGCCTCCGCCAGAAGACGCGCGACTTTCTGGAGAGGGTGAAGAAGATACAGAACCTCGCGGATGCGATACTCGTAGCTGACGTGAAAGACCTTTCGAGGCTGAAGCTGGGGACGATCTACTCGGCCGCGATGGTGCAGGAGGAGGTGGGAATCGAGGCCGTCCCTGTCATAACAGCGCGCGACTCGAACAGACCCGCGATTCGCTCGGCGATCCTCACCGCTCTCTCGTTGGGGCTGGACTCGCTGATGTTTGTCTGGGGCGACACCTACGCGGACGACGGCGCGAAGAACGTCTACGACTATACGGGGGTGGGCGAGATGATGATAGAGGCCGGAGCACTCTTCGAGAGGGCGGGGGTTCGACCTACTTTCTTCGCCCCCATTGACCTGGCGACGCTCGATGCCCCTCGAGGGAGGCGTCTCGCCCACTCGAGGTTGAAATCCGGGGCGGAGTACCTTCTCGCTCAGCCGCCGACGGCCGACGTCTCCTACACCTTCCCCTCTCACATGAGGACGCTGAGGAGGCGAAGGCTGAACTCCAGGGTCCTCCTCAACGTCTTCCCCTTCAGGAGCTCAGATGACATAGAGTACTGCCGCAAGAAGTTTGGCTGGGATATCCCCCCTCACCTCGGCGCGATTGCGGAGAAAGGAGGCGAACCGGAGCTGCTCAGGGAGGCGAAGAGGGTGGCCGATAGGCTGCGCGCCGTTGGTTGCCAGGGTGTCTATGTGTCAACCCGGGGTAGGCCAGAGCTGGCCAGGTTCATCCTGGACTAGCAAACCTCGACGGTCGCAATCTTAAAAGTCGATAAGAATCATCCGCTGGGGCTGCCGATGAACTCCGATTTTATCAGATTCCTGGAGGAGATTGGGAAGCACGACACCGGCTTCGCTGGGGGAAAGGGGGCCAACCTCGGGGAGATATTCCGAGCACGCCTTCCCGTGCCTCCCGCCTTCGTGGTTACGACGAAGGCCTACGAGGTCTTCTCGAAGTCACACGGACTCGAGCAGAAGATCGAGAGAATCCTCTCCAGGATAGACGTGGACGACTTCGCAAATCTGGAGAAGGGAGCTGCGGAGATCAGGCGGATCGTTGAGTCGTCCGCCCTCCCCGGAGAGGTTTCGCGCGTAGTAGGACTCGCCTACGAAGAACTCTGCAGAAGGTCCTCCGTCAGAAATCTCCCAGTTGCAGTCAGGAGTTCGGCGACGATGGAGGACCTCAGAGAGGCAAGCTTTGCGGGGCAGCAGATCACGCTCCTTAACGTGCGGGGGAAGAAGGCGATACTCTCGGCGATCCGCAAATGCTGGGCGTCGGTCTACACGGCAAGGGCAACATTCTACAGGGTCAAGAAGGGGTTCGGGTCCCACTCAATTCCTACGGCGGTCGTCGTCCAACGACAGGTCGCGAGCCAGAAGGCGGGCGTCGGCTTCACCCTCCACCCACTTACAGGAGACAAGGGGGTCATCGTCATCGAGGGAGGGTACGGGCAGGGGGAGGATGTTGTGTCGGGGAGGGCTACCCCCGATACGTTCGTCATCGACAAGAAGAGCGGGAAATTAATCGAAACCCGGATAACTCGCAAGACCTCGATGAAAACCACGAGCAGATCGGGGTCGGGCCTCGTGACCGTAAGGGTCCCGAAATCTCTGAGGGAGAAGCCGGTCCTGACCGAAGATGAGCTGAGGAAGCTGTGGAGACTCGGACGGGCCTTAGAAGAGCACTATAAGTATCCTCAGGACTTCGAGTGGACGATAGAAAGGGGGGAGGTCTTCTTGGTCCAGACGAGGGCCGTTACCTTCCTAGCGAAGGAGAGGGTTGAGCATGTCGTCGAAGAATCTCCCATCGCGAAGGGGCTCGGCGCCTCCCCGGGGCTCGGCACGGGTCCCGTGAAGATCGTGCTCGGGATGAAAGACCTGGGGAGGGTCAGCAAGGGTGACATCCTCGTCACGAAAATGACAACGCCCGACTTCGTCCCCTCGATGGTGAAGACGGCCGGAATAATCACCGACGAGGGTGGGATGACAAGCCACGCCGCAATCGTCAGCAGGGAGCTAGGCGTGCCCTGTGTCGTGGGGACCTCCGACGCGACGAAGCTTCTGAAGGAGGGGATGGTCGTCACAGTCGATGGGTCCAGCGGAAACGTGTTCAAGGGGCGTGTGACGGTCATCACACCCTCGAAGAGCACTGCGGAGGAGGTTGAGGAAGCACGAAACCTCGTCACCAAGACGAGGGTTTACATGAACCTCGGCGTCCCCGAGAAGATCAGAGATTACGCGAACATCCCATTCGACGGTATCGGGTTGATGAGAATCGAGTTCATAATCGCGAGCTACATCGGGGAGCATCCACTCTACCTGATCGAGACGGGGAGGGAGAAGATGTTCGTAGACAGGCTGGCGCAGGGGATCGCGACTGTCGCGAGGGAGATAGACCCCAGACCGGTGGTGGTGAGGTTCTCAGATTTCAAGTCCAACGAGTACAAGGAGCTGAAAGGCGGCGAGAAGTACGAGGAGACCGAGTCCAACCCAATGATAGGATGGCGTGGCGTCTCCCGGTACATCGCTCCCGAGTACCTTCAGGCCTTCAAGATGGAGGTGAGGGCGATAAAGAAGGTGAGAGAGGAGATGGGTCTGACGAACGTCTGGGTAATGCTCCCCTTCGTAAGAACGCTCTGGGAGGTTGAGAGGTGCGTGGGGGTGATTGAGGATGAGGGGCTAAGGCGCGGAGACACATTCAAGGTCTGGCTTATGGCGGAGGTTCCCTCGATGGTCTTCCTCGCCGACGAGTTCTCTCGTCTCTGCGACGGCCTCAGCATAGGGTCGAACGACCTGACCCAGCTGATACTCGGGATAGACAGGGACTCAGGTAGGCTGGGACGGTTGGGCTACTTCGACGAGAGAGACGAGGCGGTCAAGCGCGCGATAAAGCTCCTGATAGACGGCGCCCACGGAGCCGGGAGGACAGTCTCAATCTGTGGGCAGGCCCCCTCAGTCTACCCAGACCTCGCCGAGTACCTTGTGAGCCTTGGTATCGACTCCATCTCGGTCAACCCGGATACGGTTGTCAAGACGAAGAAGCTCGTTAATCAGGTCGAGAGCAGGCTAGGGAGGACGGCAGTTCAGCGTCTCTAATGAGGATAAGCGTTATATTCTCAACTTGAGACGGTGAAGCAGCGCCTTGGCAAACGATCGGACTGTGGGCGGAGGCATCTTCGCTGGCAGCGTCCTAGGAATCCTGGTCTACGCATTCCTCCTCTACTATTCCCCCCTCTTCATCTTGGAGATTACTGCATTCCTCGCGGTGGCGCTCCTTCTCGGGATTCTTGCGTGGATCGGCTATACGATGGCGACAACGCCCCCGCCTGAGCCGATGACGGATATCCCAGAGGTTAAGGCTGACAAGTCGACGGGCAGGTCCGAAGAAAAGTAGTACGGACATCCAGCCGCGCAGCCCAGAATTCGTCAGGGGAAGCATCAAGAGATTCCCTGAACTTTCTGTCCATCACAAAGAGCACGCCAATGCAGAATCCCCCCCAAAAGCGACAAGGTCGAAGAAGCGGGACCCGAAGACCTGGAGTCCAGTCCACCTAAAATGAATCCGGCTCGCCATTCCCGAGGCTGAGCCTCAGGGGTTCTCTAGGAATCGAAGCTTCTCGTCCACCCGCTCCTGATTGAGCTGCTCGTAGCTCGCTACTGTGCCAATGTCATGCCAGAAGCCCTTGGTGTAGTATGCGCCAACTCTCCCCCTCGTCTTCAAGAGCCTCGGGATGAAGTCGGTCATGAGGTCATTCTTCCTCCTCTCCCTTGACATCTTTACGATGAGCTCCTGCCCACTCTCCCCGACGACCATGTTACCGGTAGTGACGCTCATCTCGTACGAAGGCTTCTCCTCGAAGGAGGCAACCCGACCATTCTTTACCTTCGCCACACCGACAGGGAGCGTGTACCTGTTGTCGAGGACGAGTGTGGCATCCACTCGTAACGAATGATGTCTCCTGACAAGGTCTGTCACATTCAGGTCGGAGATTATGTCTCCATAGTAGACGACGAGCGTTTCGCAGTCGCCGAGTTTCTTCGCCAGCAAGGCATTCGCGACGGCGTTGGCGCTCCCGCCCATCTGCTTAGCGTCCTGTGAATAGGTCAGTCTTGCGCCCAACTTTGAGCCGTCCTCGAAGTACCTCTCTATCTCATCTGCCTTGTAGCCGGTAAGCAGGACGATTTCGCGTACGTTGTGGTAGACGAGCAGTCTGATTATGTACTCGAGCAGCGGTCTCCTCTTCGCTCCGACGGGTATCATCGTCTTCTGGAAGAAATCCGTTAGTGGTCTGAGCCGCTCGCCCCTCCCGCCGCAGAGGACTGCCGCCTTTGCAACCATCCTATCGGGTTTCGCTCCTTTCCCTCTTAAAGTGTGAGAGTGATGGAGCGATGGCAAGACTATTTAATCGACGGAGGGGCGCGCCGGCCAAACACTGGGATTGAGAAGTTGAAGATGAAACTGACCGCAGTCGTCGTGGCGGTTCTTACCCTCGTGGTTTCAATGGCCTTCCCCACTTTTGCTCTCTCTTGGGTCCTCCTCACAGCCCTGGCATACGCAGCCTACGGAGTTATTCGAAGCGCTTCGCGAAAGCTGGACTACCTCAACGACCTTCCCAACGCGTTTCGGGTCGCGCTCGCGGCTGTTGGAGGATACCTGATCGGAGCTCCTCTGAACTTCACCCTCCCCTCCTCTGGCATCCTCCTCTTCGTCCTCTCGATCTACCTCAACGACGAGTACCAAAGGAGGGCCCTTCTGACAATGACCGAGGGGAGGAGGGGGGGATCGGTCGCACTCCTCGGAATCGATGGCAGCGGCAAATCCACTCATGCAGTGCGTCTAGAGAAGTGGTTCCTCTCGAGAGGCTACTATTGCACACTAGTCCCATTTCACAAGTATCTGTTCGTAGAAAGGCTGACCCGCAAGGGGGGAGAGAGGGCTCCTGGTGAGGTGCAGCGCGGAGGAAACCCCTTCCGCCCCCTGCTGTCGCTCGCTGATAACATACTCCTGAACTTGATCACGTCCCTCGGGATCGGACTCGAAGGAAGGGTTGTCATCTACGACCGCTACATCTGGAGCACCTACGTGAAGTACAGGTCGTTGGGCTATCCCGTTGAGCCGCTGTCCGCCCTTTACATGCTTCCGAGACCGAATCTCGCCTTCATCCTAGACGTTCCCGTGACAAGGTCGATGGAGATTATTCGCGGAAGGGGAAACCACATCAGATACGCATCCGAGGTCCTCAAGGAGGAGAAGGAGGAGTACCTCAAGATCGCCGCTTCACGAGGCTATCCTGTGATTGATTCTACCCGCAGCTTTGAGATTGTGCAGGAAGAACTCGAGAGGAGACTCGAGAGGGTCTTCCCCAGGAGAAGCAGGCGGAGATGAGCACGGCGGCGCGTGCGTACGTGCATGGTCTGGTGGAGGAGAACTTAGGACTCCCGAAGGGTGTCATCGGGTCGGAAGACCTCCCCGCGGACCTCGTCGACCTCATCACCTCGGCCGTCACGGGCAAAACATCTCGAGAGGCCGACAGTCCCCTGGTCGAGCAGAAGCTGAACGAGTTCCTCCTCGAGGTGAAGAGGTACTCGCTCGAGAGGGACGGCTTCTTCGCCTGGAAGGCGCGCTGGCCGGAGGCTCGTCCTTTCGCGGCCTGCCTGACCCACGACGTCGACAACATCGAGCACTCGCGGAGGCACATCCTCTCGACAAGGAGGAGGTTCACGGCTGGCGACTTGATTCTGGGCTTGCTTGGTCTGAGGTCCCTCTACAGGAACATTGGTTTGGTCGCCGGCGAGGAGGGTAGGAGGGGATTCCGGTCCAGCTTCTTTCTACTCACCTCGAACTATTCACTTGGTGACCTCGTCCCCTCGATCACCCCGTTGAAGGAGGACGGCTGGGAAATTGGGCTGCACGGCGACTTCGGAACGCACGACTCCCTTGAAAAGATGAGCGAGGCTGTAGAGAAGTTCCAGACCGCGACAGGTTCCTCTCCCGCCGGGGTGAGGGAACATTATCTTCGGTTTGACTTTGAGAAGACGTGGCAGATCATGGAATCTGTCGGTTTCGCCTACGACACGAGCGTTGGCGCCCGGGACTCACTGGGGTTTCCACTGGGTTTCTCGACGCCCTTTCACCCACCGACTCACGACTGGTCTTCGATGAAAATACTAGAAATTCCGCTCGTCTTGATGGACACAACTCTGTGGAGCTACCTGAAGCTCGAGGAGCAGGAGGGGATGGCAGAAGTCGAGCGGATGATCGAAAGGGTCAGGGAGGTCGGTGGTCTTTTTACCCTTCTCTGGCACCAGGAGGCAATAAGGATGCGTGGAGGAAGGCTGTATCCCAAAATTCTCGAGAAGCTGGCAAAAATGGATTGTTTCGTCTCCTCAGGGATCGACGTGGCCTCCTGGTGGGAATCGAGGTCGGTCCCCCTAGTGAGGGAGGGGCACGAATACAGGTTCCTAGGCACCCCACCTCCTGGGCTTCGTCTGCATCTCGAGTACTCCCAGGGGCGGAGACCGCGGGTTGAAGGTGGAGACCTCGTAGCGACCCAAAGGGGCAACCTCGTCAAGGTGAACTCGGGTGAGTTCAGTCTGAGGGTCGAGTAGCTATGGCGCAGAAGATTCTCGTGACAGGTGCGGGCGGGATCGCGGGCGTAAATTTCGTCAGGGCGATAAGGGCCTCTCGGAGAGAGTACTACGTGGCGGGGACCGACCACAGCAAATATTACATTCAGTTCCCCGACTTACAAGCTAGGTACCTGACGCCAAGACACGACGACCAGAACTTTGTGGGGAGAGTCTCAGAGATCGCGAGCAAGGAGGGGGTCGAGTTCATTCATCCCCAACCCTCCAGCGAGGCGCTGGTGCTCTCCGCGAGAAGAAGAGAGCTCCCCGCATCCGTCCTCCTCCCGCCTCCGAAGGTGATGACCGTCGCGCAGGATAAGCTCGAGACCCAGAAGGTCTTGGCGGCGTCGGGGGTCGCCGTCGCGAGGACGAGGACAGTTCGAAGGGTCTCAGATGTGGAGGGCCTCTTCAAGGCGCTGGGCTCCCCCCTCTGGATTCGTGCGAGACACGGAGCTGGAGGGAGGCTCAGCCTTCTCTGCGGGAGCCACCAGGAGGCGAATCACTGGATCAGTTTGTGGCTCGCCAAGGGAATCGCGATAGAGGAATTCATCATTCAGGATTATCTGCCGGGGCGAAACATCGCGTGGGACAGCATCTGGTGGGATGGTCGGCTCGTCACATCGTACTGCAGGGAGAGGATTGAGTATCCGTTCAAGCACATATCACCCTCCGGCATAACAGGTACTCCCTCCGTCGCCAGGACAATCCGGGACGCGAGAGTGGATAATATCGCAGAGATGGCGGTAAAAGCGGTGGACCGCCGAGCCTCGGGGGCGTACTCCATCGACGTCAAAGAGGACGAAGACGGAAAACCCTGCGTGACCGAGGTCGATGCGGGGAAGTTCCACTCGACGATGCCGCTCTGGGGATACGTGGCGGTAAGACACTTGAAACTCCCGTGGTACTCGAACCTCGCCGAGCTTTACGTCACCCTGGGGATGAAGGGGAAGTTGAGGGGAGGCATCCCGGCCCACAACTTGATTCCATCGGGATACTATATGATCAGGAACATCGATTCGGGAGTCCTGCTCTGGAGGGAGGACGGCTGGAAGGAGAGAGTGCTCTAAAGTCCGCGAGATACAGCGTCTTCATCTTCGACCTCGACGGGACACTCGTCAGGATTCCTGTCGACTGGCAGTCGGTGAGAGATGACCTGAGGGCGGAGTTCAAGACCGAAGATGCTTTCTCCCCCCTCTTCGGATCTTTGCAGAAATTTCTGGCCGAGAGGCCGGAAGCCAGGAAGAGGGTCTTCGCGCTGATAGATAAGCGAGAGATCGCCGCTCTCGCCGCCTCTTCACTCATCGAGGGGGTCGAAGAAACCCTCTCGAAGCTATCCAGGGGCGCCAGTCTCTCTCTTGTTACAATGCAGGGGAGGAGGGCTAGCGAAGGAATCCTCAGGAAGTTCGGGCTTGCTAGGCTCCTCCCCATCCACTTCACACGCGAGGATTCCCTGGAGCGCTCGCAGCAGTTGCGAATGGCGATGAGCCGACTCAGTGCGAAGAGAGACGAAGTGCTCTTCGTCGGAGACAGGCTGAATGACGCCAGGTCTGCAGCGGAGGTTGGGGTCGCAGTCGCCCTGATCTCACAAAGAAGGCAATCCGAAATCCGTCCCGACTATCAATTTGGGGGCATCAAGGAATTCAAACGCTATTTCTTGGAATGAGGAGACCAATAGTGGGCGGTCCTGCCTCGCTCGCTGGCTCGCTCCTCCTCACCAGCCTCGACGATTCCTCCTCGAATCAGGAAGGTATGGGGCCATCGGCGGGTGCGAATAGATGCGATACACCCTCGACACCGGCTCAGCCCAGGCGCGCAAGCAGCCTAGCGTGCAATCCAGCGTTCGCGGCGGCGAGTACATCAAGACGCTCCTCGAGGTTTAGGGCAGCGTCTAGCTCCCGTCCCCTTCCCGTTGTGAGGGTCGCGCCCGCCTCCTCCGCGATCACCCTTCCCCCCGCGAGGTCGGTGACTCTCATCCTACCACGCAGGTCCACAAACAGGTCGACCTTCCCCTCTGCTAGCAGGCAGAGCTCGAGGGCGTTCGCGCCGAAGTGAAGCTGCCTCTTGACCGAGACCACAAGAGGAACGAGCCTCTCGACCACGCCCCTCGGCGCCCTAGAAAAGTCGATTGCGGCTACCGAGTCTTGAAGTTCTGTGACCGCGGAGGACGTAATCTTCTTGCCGTTCTTCTCGGCGCCAGCCCCCACCTCGGCATAGTACACGTCTCCGCTCACAAGGTTCCGAACCAGGGCGTGTTTCGTCTTACTCAGTCGTCCGCCCTCAGTGACGGCGAGAGAGGTACAGTAGAAGGGGATCGCCCTCTCAAAGTTTGCAGACCCGTCTATAGGGTCCAGCAAGACAGTCCAGCGAGACCTTCTACTCCCGACCTCTCCCCTCTCTTCGCTAACTATTCGCACGTCTCCCGCCTGAAGGAGAATCTCCATCGCTGCAGACTCTGCGTCCCTGTCTACGACGAGCGTCTTGTCCCCCGAGGCCCCGACTCCGACGACTCGCAGCTGATCTTCGGAGTCAGAGTGCCGCGAGGCCACCGTCTGGACGCGCTCGGAGGCCTCCTTGAGCAGGCCCTCCCAATCTACCATGCTCTGGTCCCTATCAACGTGATGACGCGTCGAACCCGTGACTTTTCAGCTTCACCATGACCCTAGCCAGAGTCCTATCGGGGTCGCTGTCCGTATTCACAATCTCGAGGTTCCTCTGACCAAGCTCTCCGTGGATGTACTCAATCGATGAGTAGTATCGCTCCCTGAAAAATTTGCTGACGTTCTTCTCCCTTTCGTTCTTCTCCTCCTGCCTTCTGCGAATTGTAGTCGAATGCGCCCGCAGCAGCAGGTACAGGTCGGGCCGAAGAACGCGTTCGCGCAGTATCTTTCTGACCATCTCTAGGAGATGCGGGAAGGCCGCGCTCTTCCTCAGGTCATACCTTATCAGAGCGTAAGCCAGGTCCGAAAGGAAGTAGCCCTCTGCGACGATGTCTCTCTCGCGACGTGACCTCGCGATGATCGAGGCGTACTGCATCGTCGCCCCCATCAGGCTGTAATCGGAGAAAGTATCCGCCCTCTCCGCGACGGGAATCTCGCTCGAGACAGCGTGGGCCGACTCGGCGAGCCTCATCCATCCCCTTCGCTCGAGCGTCTTCGCGAGCGTCGTCTTCCCTGTCCCCGAGAACCCCTCGAGGACGATGAAGGTCAAGCGGGGCCTCGGGAAAATCGCGTCTATTTACGTCTCTAAGGAAAGGTGAGAAAGAGCTGGAAGTTAGAGATGAGCCCGTAGATGAGGAAGGCGAAGTAGCCGAGGCCCAGGTATGCGACCGTCGGCACGCCGTACTTCACCTCAACCTTCGAGCCCTCCCCCGCCTTCGCGAGGGCCTCCTCTCGAGCCTTGTTTACGTCGCGTCCGATCTCAGTCCTAACCCCGGCGGAGATTACGGCCTTCGGGATCCACTTCCACTCTTTCTCAAACTGGCTGACTGGTATCTCAAGGCTCCTTCCAATCTGGCCCTTAAGATACAGGTAGCCGACATGTGCGGCCAGTGCAATCGCCGCTGCCCCCAGAGTAAGAGTCAGGGAGAGGAGCGCAGGGTCAGCACCAACAACGAGAAAGGCGATTAGGTCTGCTTGGCCCAGCGTCCCGTACCAGGTGGCCACGACGACGATTAGCGCGACGAAACTAAGCTTTACGAGCGTGGAAAACAGCTGATTGCCAAAGAGGAGGGCAAGAGCAATCCCGATCGCAGCGGGAATCCAGACCGGGTCTTCCACCTCCCTCCTCTTCAGGTCTTGGTAGGCTGCGATAAGGAGGGAGGCGGCTATCAGAGCCTGGGAGAGCATCCCGACACTCGAAATGAAAGTTGCTTATAAGCGACGTCGCATTTTACTATTGTTGCGTCTCCCAACGTTCGGTGGCTACGTACGTCTCCTTGCACTTCTCTCTCCTATTAGCCCATCCGTTCGGCCCGGCGGCTGGCTGGATTCAGCTCTCGAAAGAGGGGCCATCTTCTTTCCGACCATGACGTACGTGAGGTTCATGATCAGCTCAATCTTCTATCCGCTCCTCGCGGAGATCCCTGTTGTTCTCCTCATACCGCCTCCCCTTTCACTCGCGCTCGTCTCGCTCCTCCTTCTGGGACAGACAGTCCCGGTGGTAATCCCGCGAGTAAAGGCATGGCAGAGACGGAGGGCGGTCGAAGCCGAGCTCCCCTTTGTGGGGATGCTGCTCTTCGTCCTGTCCCACGAGTCATTCCCCAACATCGTCGATGCCTTCTCCAAGATACGAGAACTCGGCTCGGATGTCTTCCCGGGGATGTCTCTCGAGGCCTCGATCCTCCAACGAAACGTGACGTACGGCGGAACCTCGGAAGCCTCTGCGGTTGAATCGACGTTCGCTGCTCACCCGAGTGAGCAGTTCAGATCCTTCCTTCACGGCTATCTAACAGCACTGCTCACCGGTAGGGAGATTCACGGCTTTGCCAGGGAAGAAGCCGGCAGATTCGTCGCCGGTCTCGAGGAGAGGTGGCAGGGGTTCGCAAGGTTGACCTCGTCTATGACCGAGGTCGCATTCACCCTTCTCTCGATTTTCCCCGTGGGCATACAGATGGTCGCGACGACTTTCCTAAACCCGCACTCTGTGAACCTCTTGCTTCTTTCACACACTCTTCTGGTCGGGACGACGGTCGGAATCATCTTCCTGATCGACAAGGTTCAACCGGCGATTCACGACAAGGAATATTCATTCGCCAGCACCGCTCTCCTAGTCGCCTTGTGGTCGAGCTGCAGCCTCCTGATGTACACCGGGTACCTGACACCGATCGAGTCTCTCATTCCGCCCCTGTCCGTCTCACTCCTACTCGTCGTTTGGAGCCGTCGCCACTTCCGCCTACTGCACGCGGGGGAGAGCGAGGTAGGGCTCCTTCTCCATGACCTGGCGGAGGAGAGCAGGGCAGGGGCCAGCCTCCCCATCGCACTCTCGAGGGTCATGGCGTATTCTGCGAGGTTCCCCTCCACCCGCGAGTCGCTTCGAACATTCAGCACCCTTTTGGACCTTGGATACGACCCGGTCGCTGCCCAGAAGAGAATCACTCACGGCTCCTGGCTCGTGAGAGTCTCAATGTCAATCCTGGCAGTCGCGTTTCTAACTGGCGGCGGCTATGAACTGCTTGACAGGCTCTCCGCCTCCTTCCGGCGGATATCCGATGCTCGCCACTCGCTCTCTGTTTCAATTCTCCCCTTCGCGGTCTTAGGCGTCTTCGTTCCTCTGATCTCCGGAGCTGCCGTTTGGCTTCTTTCAGGAATCGGCTCCCTGGGTTCCTTTCTCCCGAACCTCGCCGCTCAATCGCAGGGTCCGGGCGTCGCCCTCTCCATATCACTGACCTCCCTGCTGAGCGGCCTGATAGTGACCAAGGCTTACACGCTCTCGCTCAGGAATCTCGTTGTGATGCCCCCGCTGATCGCCGCAACTCTTGTCTCCCTCCTGATCTTCGGCGTGCGGTGACCTCGCCGAGGCGGTTAAATAAATGACGGGAATAATGTAGTATGAAAAGACGGCGGGCAATTAGCCCCTTCATAGCGACCGTCCTCCTCGTCGCCATGACGATCTCCCTCGGGGGTGTCCTCTACACTCAGTTCAGGGACACGGTGGTTTCCCAGATTCGCAATCCATCTGTCTCCCTGATCGATGTGAACGTTGCGGACGACAGGCGAACAGTCACACTACTCGTCAAGAACGACGGCAACGTAGACTTTCGAGTCTCCAGTTTCGGTCTCGCCTACGGGGCTGCTACTCAGAACTACGTCATCGGGAACAATGTCTCTCTCATTTCTGGAGATGCGTCGATGAAGCCTGGCAGCCTTCTAACCGCCAGGTTCAAGATAGTGACGACTAGGCTGCCAAGCTTCGCCTCATTTACGATTACGGTCGTAGCTGATCAACTTGCGCGTGCCTTCAATGTCGAAGCGTGAGCGCAGACGACGCCGCGCAGTCGTCGAGGTCTATTCGAGTCTGGTGATAATCGCGATGGTTGTTTCCCTCTCGTACCTCGTCTACTCGCAGGCCCCCCGCCCCACCAGCTCGGGACACCTCGTCTTCCTCAACAACATCCGTCGTGTCTTCGACTCCCCCCCGCTGGTTCTTGTTGCGATTAACTCTTCCGCCCCCGACACAGTGGTGGAGGTGGAAATCGACGAAGCGTCCTCTTCTGATGGTATCTTGGCGCTGGTGGGTTCTTCTTACACGCCGGTCAAGTACCTCTGCGCTGAGGGCGCCACGACCTTCTTCTCCGTCTACGCTGCGGCCCCGGGTGAGTTGGTCGTCAATGCAGACGGGGAGTCTTGGGTCGATGGGTATGCGGCAAGCTCTCTCCGGGTGGATGCGGGGTGGCATGAAATCATACTGAGCGGTGCTCTCAGTTGCGAAATAGCCCTTCCCGGGGGGCAAGCACTTACCTTTCCCGGGAGCGGCGTCAGCTCTATCCCCTTCATTGGACGACTGGAGTCTCGCTCATTCGCGTTATACTTGCCCTTCACCGGCACACGACATCAGCTTCGGATCCTCTTCAGTGGAGGGGTTGATTCCTTTGAAATTCAGTAGGCGGGGAATAGGCGAGATCGCCGGCTCCCTATCAATGCTCGTCGTGACGATGGCGCTACTCACAACAGCGAGCTTCCTCTCCTTCGCCTCGGTGAAGGCGGGTGCCTCGATGCTCACGGCGGGGGCGGAGCGCGAAGCAGTCGCCGCGGGTCAGCTTGTAGGGGTCGTCGCGACTCAATCGAACAACACCGGGTCGTACCTCTGGCTTTTCAACTATGGGTGGGAGGCCGCTGCGATCTCAAGGACCTACGGCCAGACTGCAGGTCCACTCTCTTCCTGCGGACTGATATCACAGAGTTCCATGTGCGTTCTCTCCTTCCCCCCAGGGACAAGAGGAGAGGTAACTCTATTCGTCGGGGCGAATACCATTGAAGTCAAGCTCTAGCCTCTCAGAACCCTTGGAGGTCCTCTCCTTCGAACCTCCCAGGGATGGGTCACTCCTCGGCAATTACCTTGTAGCGTACGAGATACCCGCGAAGGGCGGAATCGGGCACAAATCAGCTTTCGCGGTCTACGTCTACGAAGCGGGTGGTCGTGGGTTCTATCTCGTGAAGGAGCCGTACCTCGACCCTCTTCTCCGTTCGACGGTCGCGTACGCGATAGCCTCTCTCTCTTCGTGGCTCGCCCCCTCGCCTGTCATGGAGATCGACCCGATAGGTTACCTGTTCGCGGAACTCAAGAGGGGAGGCCCCAACATGAAGAAGCTTAGCGCGGACGAGGTAAAGGGCGCGGCTCACTTTCTCGCTCGGGAGATACTCGGCTACTCCGTCCTCGACCCATTGATTCGGGATCCCGAGATCGAAGACATATCGTGCGAGGGCCCTTCGAAGTTCATCAAGGTGTGGCACCGCAGGTTCAACTCCAGGGGTTGGCTCGAGACGAACGTCTGCCTGACCCAGGAGAGGCTCGATGCCATCGTGACGCGTCTCGTGCATCGCTCGGGGAGGTCGATCTCCACCGTCTCTCCGATTGTGGACTCAGTCCTCCCCGAAGGATTCAGGCTGGCTGCTACCTGGGGGAGGGAGGTTACCAGCCTGGGAAGCAGCTTTAGCATAAGGAAGCAGAGGGTCGAGCCCTACACTCTCTGCGAACTGATCAAGGGCGGTACTATCGACTCTAAGGTGGCGGCTTACCTCTGGATGCTTCTGGAGCTGAAGGGCTTCGTCGTGATCGCGGGGGTCACCGCCTCGGGGAAGACTACCCTCCTCAACTCTCTAGCCGCGGTCCTCAACCCTTCTTGGAAGATAATCTCAATCGAGGACACGAGAGAGATCGCGCTTCCCCACTCAGGATGGAAGCCCCTTCACACGCGGAACATTCCGGCGGCGGGCGCCAGCATCGACCTCTTCGATCTGGTGAAACTGAGCCTTCGAGAGAGGCCTGACTTCGTCATTCTCGGCGAAGCCAGGGGGCAGGAGGTCCAGGCGCTCTTCCAGTCGGCCGCGGCTGGCTCGGGATGCGTGACGACGTTTCATGCTCCAAACGTAGAGTCGCTCGTCGCGAGGCTCACAGAGCCGCCCCTGTCCGTCTCGCGTGCCCTTCTATCGCTCATAGACGCGATAGTCTTCATCGTGAAGAGCGCTGACGGTGGGAGAAGATTCGTCAGCGAGGTGGTCGAAATGCACGAGACCCCACTTCAACTCTTCAAGGCGGACGGCGCCACCTGGGAGGGAGATCCACAGGAGTCCCACAAGCTCGTGAAGAGAGGGGTGGGGTTTGGTTACTCGGAGAGGAGGATGAGCTACGAACTCCATCGGAGGTTCGAGTTCCTCGAAAGGATGGTGGGCGAAGGAAAGACATCTTCGTACGCGAACATCTCCTCAGAGCTTCGCAAATTCTACCTCTCCGCGAGTTTTACCCTCTGAGAGTTGAAGATGGAGACGACCTTCTCCAGGGTGTCGATCTCTTCCGCCGTCTTGTCTTCCCTGATTCGTTTGATTCGAGGGAACCTGAGCGCATAACCGCTGTCGTGCCTGTCGCTCTCCTGGATGCTGTCGAAGGCAATCTCGAGGACAATCTCGGGCTTGACCGATCGGCGGTACCCATAATCCTTGATTGTCAGATTCTTGATTCTCGCAGTCATCGAATCTATTTCGCTGTCCGTCAGACCCGAGTATGCCTTCCCAATCGTCTTCAAGCCGTCTCTCCCCCGGACGGCGAATGTATAATCGCTGATAACGCCGGCGCGCTTTCCGTGGCCATACTCGGCCGCCACAATCACCGTGTCTATCGTGTCGAGCTCCTCCTTCAGCTTCACCCAGCTCTTCCCTCGCTTCCCCATGGCGTAGACGCTCTCCGGGTCCTTGAGCACGAGCCCCTCGTAGCCAAGTTCCCTACTCCTGGCAAAAGCTCTTGCGATCTCCTCCATGTTCGCCACCTTAAACCTCTCCGCCGCGATTAGCGCGCTCTCTCGAATGGCTCCCGCTAACGCGACACTCCTTTCTCTCAGAGGGCGGTTGATGAACTCCTCGGCATCGAGTAGGAGGATGTCAAAGACAAAGTACTCGACGGGGGCGTTACGCGCCGCGTCCTCGAAGTTCTCTATCCGCCGGAGCCTCCTCTGAAGTAACTGGAATGGGAGAGGCTTTCCGTCCCTGAACGGCACTATCTCGCCGTCAAGGATGAAGTCGTGTTCGATGGACGCGGCCGCCCGAGAGACCTCCGGAAAACTCTCCGATACGTCTTCCAGACGCCTGGAGAAGATTCTTACCTTCCCTCCAAGTTTGTGAAGCTGCGCCCTCACGCCGTCGTACTTGTACTCGGCGAAGATGGGCTTCTTGAAGTAGTCGGCGATTTCGGTCGCAGTGGCCATCGGCTCAGCGAGCATGAAATTCAGCGGGCGGAATGGAGTCATCGTTACCTTGGAGAGCTCGCCGAGGCGAGCCCTGTAGGCGAGGAGTCCGATATCACCGGCCAGGAGGTGTGCCTTCGCCACCTCCCCCCTTGAGAGGGCGTAGGCCTTCGCGATAGCCTCTTCAACCAATCCCTGAACGATTCCCGTCCTCATCTCCCCCGTGAGTATCTTCACAACGTACTTCGCTTCGGGTGGCGAAGACCTCAGGAGGAGCGACTTCAGCAGAGCCCTTCTAGAGGAGGACGACCCCTTCCCCTTGCTCCTCGCCATTGTGTCAAAGGTCTCCTGCAGTTCGGCGAGGGTGATGCTCTCCCCAAAGAGCGTCATTTCCTGCTTGGTCTTCAGTGCCTCCTGGGCAACCTCCCCAAGATCCCCGTGCTTCAAGTAGAGCTCAGAGATCGCGCGAGGGGGGGTGCCTGAGATCTCGGTCAGGAGCTCCCAGATGGTGGAGTAGCCTACCTGTGTTTCGTCCCTGCTACCACGCGGAGATGAGCGGCCTGTCGCGAGTCGTGCGGCGAGCGCTGCGTCTTCGGCGCTCAGGTTTCTGAGGTAGGCTGAGAGTCTCTCGACCTTCGCGTTCTTGCTCTGAGTTTCACTGACCTCATCCAGCACCTTCGCGAGCCCGGAGAGGAGGGCGCTTTCATTCATACTTGTCCAGCGGGCAAGCCATCAGGTACGCCGCCTCCCCGTCCCTGTAGTAGCCCTCCAGCCTGCTAACCCTCTTGTAGTTCAACCTCTCGTAGAGAGCGATTGCCTGCAAGTTCGATACGCGGACCTCAAGGTAGCACTCCCGGGATGACTTCTTTGCCATCTGCTCCTGGGCATACTCTATCAGCTTCGTCCCAACCCCCTTCCCCCTGTGCTCAGGGAGAACGGCGACAGAGACGATGTGCCCCTTCCTCGCGAGACCGAACCTTCTCAGGTGTGAGAAGCCGTACTCGATACGACACATGATGTAGCCGACGACATTATCCCCCAGTTCAGCGACGAGGAAGGTTTCGGGAAACTCCGAGAGTATTTCGTAGTAGAAGTAGTCCGAGTAGTGTTCGGGGAGAGTCTTCATGTTTATCGTGACGACAGCCGGGATGTCTGCCTGGGCGCTGTGTCTTATGTCATACTCCGCTACCCTCCCTACAACGACCTTCTGCAATCTCCCACCACCTCGAGGTGGCGAGTTCTGGTTAAACCTTATCGGGTTACCGAGCAGTTCAAATAAAGGCTGAGAGGCGCGCGCCTGTTCTTTGTCAGTCCTCACCACCCTCGAGCTCGACACGATAGTGAGGGGAGCTTTTTCTGTCAAGGACTCCTTCGTCCTTCCAGACGGGGAGGCGGAGTACAAGGTCGTGTACGATGAGAAGGCGAAGGGGGCCTTCGAGCGTCTGTACGACACCCTGAGACCGAAGGGGTACGTACCGCGCCTCACGGGGAGCAGGGATGACTGCGTCCTCCTCGTCAGGAAGGCACCAACGGAGAAGGGCTCCTCGCGGGCCCCTGTCGTCCTCGGACTCCTCACCCTGGCGGCCGTTGTCGCCTACGGGTGGCTTCAGTACATCGTCTACCAGCAGCTGTTGCCGGAGCGATTGCCTCTCCTGATGGGGCTGGCCTACGTCGTGATCCTGATTCTCGTCATCGGCCTCCACGAAGTTGTGCACAGGCGAAGCGCGAGTCGAGGGGGAACGCGGGCCCCCGTCCCTTATTTCCTCCCCGGGATTCCCGCTTTCACCCCCCTTCCCTCCTTCGGGACGGTCCTCGTCCACAGGGAACCGCCCGTGAACCGCGACGCACTCTTCAGGACAGGATTCCTGGGACCCATCGTGGCTATAGTTCTCTGCATCCTCTTCTATGCAATCGGAGTGCTCACCGCGGCCACAGTCTCGATGGAGCAGGTGCAGAGTGTACGCGCGGCCCTCCCCAATATCCAGCTCACGACGCCCAACCCGAGCATCATCGAGAGCCTGATAGTTTCATTTATCAGCCTCGTCGGGGGCGGACCGCAGACTACCTCGGGCAGCGAACTCATTTCACCGATAGCAGCCGCCGCTGACACAGGACTGATTCTGACCTTCTTCAACCTGCTTCCGGCCACTCAGCTGGACGGCGGGCAACTCTGCGAAAGCATCCTAGGCTACAGGGGGCTCCGCATAACGACCTACCTGAGCATAGTCGCGCTTCTGGTTCTCGACACTCCAAACTACTGGATCACTGCTGTGATTGTACTGGTCATCGCGGGGAGGCCCACCCGCCTCAGCACCCTCGACGAAGTCTCGGAGGTCTCGAGGACGAAGAAGATACTCTTCTCCGTCGCCCTTCTGCTCGCGCTCGCATCCGTACCCATCCCTCAGAATATCGCGAACCTGCGGTTAGTCGCCGGATAGGGAGCACTCGCAGGCCCTAGTGACGACGTTGACCTTCGCAGTTCGTCCGAGTTTCCCCAGCAGTTTCCCTACTGCCTCCGCCGAGCCCCGGGCGGTCGCGAAGCCCAGTTTTGAGCGTGCGTAGAGCTCCGGGAGACCGGACATCAGGATGATGCTGTAGCTGCCCTTCAGCTTCCTCAGGTAGTGAAGTTCCTCTAGCCCCTCGACGTAGACCCCCTTCTTCTTCGTCGGCCCCTGATCGGTCATCCTCCCCGTGATGAGCATCTCAAGGGCATCGGAGCCGAGCCCCTCTCCGCACTCGCAGACGAGCAGGACCTCTCCCGCCTCCTTCACACAGCCGATACAGCTCCAGACGAGCCGGAGCGCATCCGAGAACGTATCATCGTACCCCTCTCCACCGATCCCGATGATAGCGGCTCGCGCCCGCGGGGCTGAGAGCGTGGGGAAGCTGTTCTTCACCTCGTCGAAGGAGGCATCCCTGAGCAGTCGGTGAGGTCTGCTGCTGCGGGGAATGACTGTGACGAAGCTCGAGTTCCTGAACCTCTCTGCGACCCCCTTCAGGGCTTCCGCAGAGGACGTCTCGGAGAACGGAGTCGGCTCGTCGGAGGTTCGTGACTCGTAGGCCAGCCTTCTCGTGTTTGTGACAAAGGCGAGGGGAAGGGCTACCTTCGAGTCGAGTAGTCCTAGGAGTGGGTCTGGTCCCCCCGTAGAGAGAACCAGTCTTGAGTTATCTTCATCAAGCTGCGCGGGGACTTTCAGGTCGATTCCCCTGTCGTACGGAAGGCTCACCTTCTCGCCACCTCCCCGCACTTGCCCCCTGAGCTCAGGAAGTCGGGCCTCCACCCTGCGAGGGTCGGCTGCGAATATCCTTTTACTTCCTTCCACTGGTCCTTCACCGAGTAGCCGCTTCACCACCTCGAGGGTGGGAGGCTTACAGTCGCAGATGACTAAGTCGCTGAACTCCGCCAGGCTTCCTTTGAGCCTCTCGATCTCCTCCTCGGCGAGACTGTCCTGAGCGGGTTCGATTAGCTCCCCGAGATTCTCCGCCCCGAGAGTGACGAGGGTTTCCGTGTCGCCGTACGGAATCCAGATCTCGGGCAAGCACCAAATCGAAGCTTCCTTTATTATATAACTGAAATGACGTAGAACTCGCTTGTCCTGGAAGAAGCGTAAGAGCCTAGTCGAGTCGGTCGCTGCCGCCCTCATCAAGGCTGGCGCCCTTCAGTTCGGAACGTACACCCTTCCAAACGGGAGGGAGTCCTCCTACTTGATAAGTCTAGACGAGCTCCCGAGCTTCCCGGGAGCCTACCGTATGATCTTCGATGCCTTCCTCGAGCTCGTGAAGATTGGAGTCGGACTGAAGAACTTCGATGCGCTCGCCGGTATTCCCGTCGGAGGGCTGATGTGGTCCTCCCCCATGGCCCTCACGCTCAGGCTGCCGATGGTCTCGGTGAGGAAGGAGGAGAAGGGAAGACTCAGAAGAGTGGAGGGGGCCGTAAAACCAGGCTGGAAAATCCTTGTCATCGACGACCTAATCGCTTCGGGTGAGACGATGTCGTCGGCCTGTGGCGCGGTAAGGCAGGAGGGCGCGGAGGTTCGCGACGCCGCGGTCCTGATTGACAGACTGGAGGGGGGGCGGGAGAGACTCGCTAGGAATCAAGTGAAACTACACCCTCTGACTGACATTCTGGAGCTCGGCGACGCCCTCTTCGCGGAAAACACGATCGCGAAAGAAGACCTCAACGCTATCGTAACACAGGTCGGCGGGCGCGCTAGTAAACCATGAGCCCTTTTTCTTCCAGGGTAACGTGAAGGTTGTTCACGGCCCTGTAGACCTCGCTCTCTTTCTTCGCGCCGGTGCACACGAGTTTCCCGGAGGCGAAGAGGAGGATCACGGTCTTCGGGTCAGCCATCCGATGGATGAGTCCCGGGAACTGTTCGGGCTCGTACATCGACTTCGATAGCTGCCGGGCCGCCTCTTCGAGGTGGACCTTCCCTCCGAGGCTCGCTGAGGCAACGATATTCTGGATCTCGACTTCTGCTTCGTTCTTGATCGGGATGTTTCCTTTCTTCAGCCGCCTCACGACCTCCTCAACGGCCTTTCTCGCCTGCTCCTCCGACTTGGCTCCCGTGCAGACCATCTTCCCGGAACTGAAGATAAGGGTGGCCGTCTTCGGATTCTTGAGCCTGAAGACAAGCCCCGGGAACTGGTCGGGATGATACTCGACGTCGACGAAGTTTTTCGTTATCAGGTTGAGGTCGACAGTCTGGTTTATCGAGGCGGAGGCCACCACGTTCTCGATGCTGACGATAGCCTTCGTCTGCGGCATGGGAGCGAGCAAAATCTCAATCGGTATTTAAAGGGTATTTAAGCTGCGGTCTCTCCGCCCTT
>Ga0209157_1000740_pt1 | contig 27842 bp, 28 predicted proteins | sample GraSoiAngelo_135_FD_185892 | JGI IMG/M metagenome (GOLD analysis project Ga0209157, IMG submission 185892) | Grasslands soil microbial communities from the Angelo Coastal Reserve, California, USA - 14_0929_05_40cm (SPAdes) (version 2) | ecosystem: Environmental > Terrestrial > Soil > Grasslands ...
TCGGGATGCCCGAGGTATTGCTGGCGAGGATCGCCGCCGGCCGAGCGAGCCGATCGAGCTCGGCGAAGACGCGCTGCTTGAGCTCCAGGCGCTCGGGCACCGCTTCGATAACGAAATCCGCCTCGCGCACCGCACGTGCGAGATCTGACTCGTACGAGATTTTCCCGCTCGACGCGGCAACCTTTATTTCATCCAAAACCTTTTGCAGCGACGGCATATCGGCTTCGGCCTTGCGCAGCTGCTCGGCGCTCACGTCGTAGAGCACCATGTCGAGGCCGCCGCGCGAGAGCGTAGCGGCGATGCCGGGCCCCATGGTGCCGACGCCGATCACTGCGCCCTTCACTGATTCTCTCCCTTATCCACGCCCAGCGTGCCCTCTAGCCGGTCCAGCCTGCGGTTGTAGTAGTCCCAGAAATTGTCGATGGCACGCCGGGGATAGATGTTCTTGCGCTTCTTCTCGACCTCGTCCGCCGGCGGCGGCGTGTGCTTCAGACCGCTCGCGGTGAGCCGCAACTGAGCGCGGCAGGCCTTCTCGAGAAAGATCGCGCACAGCGTCATTTCCTTCACCGTGCGGCCGACGGACACGATGCCGTGGTTGCGAAGAAATGCCGCCTCCCCCCGCCCCAGGCACTCGGCGAGGTCCTTGCCCAGCTGCGGCGAATCGATGAGATCGCTGGTCGTCAGGTAATGCGGCGGTGGTCCTGTGAACCAGCAGCCCTCGTTAGTGAGCGGCATCAGCTTCTCGCGCGTGCAGGAAAACAGCGTCGCCCAATGCGGATGCGTGTGGCAGACGAAGTTCAGATCCGGGCGCGCGCGCAGCACCTCGGTGTGGATCGGCCATTCTAGGTGCCGCACTCCCTCGCCGGCGAGGATGTTGCCGTCGAAGTCAAGCAGGATGAAGTCGTTCTCGTGCACTTCCTCCAGGCCGATGTTGCCGCGCTTCAGCCACACGCCGCGCTCCCACGGATCGCGCATCGAGCAATGCCCGAGCGACATGTCGTTATGGCCCTCGAGATCCAGGATGCGATGCGCGCGCGACAGGTCCCATAGCGCGCGGCGCGCCTCGTCGTTCTTCACCATGATTGGCATGTTGCGGGCAGCACGTTCAGTAGCCATCGGTTTTCCTGTTCACATTTCGAATTGCGGAATGGATTCGACCTCGCGCTCGGCGGCGGCGATCCACTCGCGCATCGCAGGAAGCGCGAGCACGGCATCGGCGTAGGCGCGGCACGCCGGCGGCAGCTCGACCTCGTAGGTCCTGAAGCGCAGCACCACCGGCGCGTACATCGCGTCCGCGGCGCCGAACGCTCCGAACAGGAACGGCTGCCTGCACTTCGACCAGATCTCCACGACCCGGTCGATTTCTGCAAGCACTTCCGGCGTTCTCCCCCTGCCGGGATAGCGCTTGCGCACGTTCATGCTCATGTGCTCGCGCAGCTTCGGAAACCCGGCATGCATTTCCGCGCACACCGAGCGCGCCTGCGCCCGCTCGACCGGATCGTCCGGCCACAGCGGATGCTTTTCCGCGAGATATTCGAGGATCGCAGCCGAGTCCCACACGCGGCTCGCCCCATCGACGAGGCAGGGCACCTTGCCCGAGGGCGAGTAGCGGAGAATCTCCTGCCTGGCGCCCGGGCCGTACAGGGGAATTCTCACTTCCTGGAAATCGAGCTTGAGAACCCGCATGGCGATCCATGGGCGCAACGACCACGAAGAGTAGTTCTTGTTGCCGATGACGAGCAGCGGACGCGGCATGCGGCAAGTTTAACGGTATAGACTTGCGCCATGCGACTCGACGCGGCGAGCGCCGGGCGGCTCGCGGCGCTCGCGCTGGCGTGCGTCGGCCGCGAGTTTCCGAATCAGCCGGGACATGTCATGCAGCGCGCCGGCGAGCTCGACCGGCCGCGCAGCCTGCACCCGGCGTTCTTCGGCTGCTTCGACTGGCACTCCGCCGTGCACGGCCACTGGCTGCTCGCGCATCTGCTGCGCTGCTTTCCGGGCCTGCCTCAAGCCGGTGCGATCCGCTCGGCGCTCGACAGCACGCTAAGCGCCGCCAATCTCCAGGTCGAGGCCGAATACCTCAGGCGGCACCCGGAGTTCGAGCGCCCCTATGGCTGGGCATGGGCGCTCAAGCTGGCGCAGGAACGCGGAAACCTGCAGCCCCTGGAGGAAGTGATAGTGCAAGCCTACCAGCAGTGGCTTCCCAGGCAGACCTACCCGGTCCGTTCGGGCACTCACACCAACACCGCCTTCGGCCTCGCCTTTGCGCTGGATCACGCCCACCCCGAGCTGAAGCCGCTGTTGATCCAAAGAGCCATCGACTATTTCGGCAACGACCGCGACTATCCAGCCGCCTGGGAGCCCGGCGGCAACGATTTTTTCTCGCCCTGCCTCATCGAGGCTGATCTCATGCGCCGCGTGCTGCCGGATTTTCGCGGCTGGTTCGACGCCTTCCTGCTCGAATTGCCGGCCTCGCTGCTCGAGCCGGCGCGAGTCAGCGACCGCAACGACGGACAGCTCGCGCATCTCGATGGGCTGAACCTCAGCCGCGCGTGGTGCTATTTCAGCCTTGCGCGCGCCCTGCCCGACAGGCCACTTTTGCGCAAAGCGGGTGAGCGCCACCTTGAAGCCGGCCTCGCACAGGTCGCCAGCGGCAGCTACGCCGGCGAGCACTGGCTCGCCACGTTCGCCGCTTACGCGCTTGCCTGCGCCGGGGACTAGCGCCTCGCGCGCCAGCGAAACTGCGGATAGCGCTCGCGCGGACCCAGGGGGGCGAGGTAGAAGGGCACGACGGCCTCGAGCGCCTGCGCGATGAGCCCGAAGGGCAGCGTGCAGTCGGCGCCGCAGACGCTCGGCACTTGCATCGAGCGGTAGTTGTCGCGCGTCATCAGCGGATGCGGCGCCAATTCCATCAGCCGCGCGAGCAGGTACGACATGCGATCGGAAAGCGGGATGATGAGCCGCCGGCGGCGGGTGATCGCGCAGACGAACTCGACCAGCTCCCGCAGCGTGTAGACGCGCGGCCCGCACAGGTCGTAGGCCTTGCCGTGCGAGCGCGGCTCGTCGATGGCGCTCACTATCGCGTGCGCGACGTCGCCGACGTAGACCGGCTGGAAGCGCGCCCGCGGGCAGGCCACCAGCAGCGCCGGGAGGAAGCGCGATAGCGCCGCGAACATGTTGATGAACGAGTCATCCGGGCCGAACACGATCGACGGGCGGAACGCCGTGACCTCGAGGTCGTCGGCGGCCAGCACCGCCTGCTCGCCGATCGCCTTCGAGCGCAGGTACTCCGAAGGCGCCTGCGGCGCGGCGCCGAGCGCGCTCATGTGCAGCAGCCTCTTCACGCCGACCGCGCGGCAGGCGGCGACGACCGCCTGCGGCAGCTCTACGTGCACGCGCGCGAAGTCCGGGCCGTAGTCGTGCGGCCCGCGCTCGTCGCGCCGCCCGCGCCGGCTGTGCAGGATCCCGATCAGGTTGATGACCGCGTCGCGCCCGGCGGCGAGCCGCTGCAGCACGCCCGGTGCCGTGATATCGGCCTCGAGCACCTCGACGGTCGGCAGCTGGATGAGGTGCTTCGCGCGCTCGCGCCGCCGCGACGGCACGGTCACCTTGATCACGCGCCGTGCAAGCTCCGCCGCGAGGTGGCGGCCGATGAACCCCGCGCCGCCGAGCACGAGGACGTTCTCGACCTTCATCGCGGCCTAAGGCAGCTCGTCTTCGGCCGTGGGTTCGGCCCCGGTGCGCGGCGGAACGGTCCCCAAGCGCGCCTTGATCGGCGTCAGCTTGTTCTCCAGCACCGCCGCGTAGAACACCGAGTTCGCCATCACGTTTTTCACGTAGTCGCGCGTCTCGCTGATGGGAATCGTCTCGACGTAGATCGCGCCTTCGAGCGGCCTCGAGTCGCGCCAGCGCCGCGCGCGCGCCGGGCCGGCGTTGTAGGCGGTCGAAGCGAGGATCGGGTGGCCGACCTGGTTGAGCACCAGCTTGAGATAGCCGGTGCCCAGGCCGACGTTGGTCTGCACCTCGCCCACGTGGTGCGGACGGTAATTGCGCAGGCCGAGCTTCGCTGCGACGTAACGCGCGGTGCGCGGCATGAGCTGCATCAGGCCGGTCGCGCCGGCGCTCGAGCGCGATTCCTGGAGGAAGCGGCTCTCCTGGCGCACCAGCCCGAGCACCAGGGCCGGGTCGACGCCATGGGTCTTCGCGTATTCCTGGAACACGTCCTGGTACGGCACCGGGTAGCGCAGCGCGAAATTGTGCACGCGAACAGTCTTGTTGGCGGTTTCGATGACGCGGTCATAGATTTCCGCGCGGTGCGCAACCTCGGCGGCGGCGATCAGCTTGGCGTCGTCGAAAAAGCGGATGGTATGGATCCACTCGCGCACGCCCTCGGTGCGCAAGCCGAGGCGGATCAGCTCGAGCGCGCGGGCAATGCCGGGATCGCGGTTTGCCGCCGCCACCTCGTCCTCGCCGGGCAAGTAGATCTTATCGGGCAGCGCGACCATGTAGCCCAGCTCTTCCTCGGCCAGCAGGCCATAGAAGTCGGGCCGTCCGGCAACGCGCAGGTAATAGGCGCGGCTGCCGGTCTCCTCGCCCTGCGCGGCAAGCGCCCGGCCGTACCAGTAGGACCAGGCCCGCTCCTGCCGCGCGCCGGCGGACATCTGGTCGATCGAGTCGCGCACCACCTGCCAGTTTCCGCGGCGCAGCGCCGCACGCGCTTTCCAGGCCAGCTGCTCGTCGGTAAGCCGCAGGTCGCCGGCACGCGCATACCAGGCGAGCGCCTTGTCGTAATGCTCGCGGGCCGCCTCGTGACCGACGCGGCCCCAAAGGTACTTGAGGTCAGCCTCGGGCAGGCGCGCGACGAGCGGCCCGTCGAGCGCAGCGGCGGCGCCCTCCGCGTCGCTGCGCGCGAAGCGCACCACGGCGAGCACCACCACTTCGCGCGTCGCCCGGTGCTCGAGGTTCTTGGGCAGCCGGGAGAGCAGGCGCTTGGGCTGGCGTGCCGCCTCGGCCAGCATGCGCTCGTCCGGCGCTTCATTCCGCGGCAGGTAGCCGAGCGCGGTTTTCGCGGCGGTGATCTGCCCATACTCGAACAGCACGCGCACGCGCCGCCAGACATCGCCGAGCGTGAGCTGGCCTTCCTCCATCATCGCGTCGGCGAGCTTGCTGCAGCCTTCGGGCAGCTCGCGCGGCTCGAGCCACATCGCCGCCGCCGCCTCGGCGTAGGCGCTTTCGTCGCCGCGCTGCAGGCGCGACGCCCAGCCGTAGCAGCGCACCTCCAGGTCGTCGCGGCTGTAGAACGCCGCCTGGCGGTCGAACTCCTGCCAGTCGCCGCGCCTGCCGAGCACTTTCAGCCATTCTTCGCGCAGCAGCTCGGCGACGTAGGTGCGCTCGAATTTCGACAGGAAAGCGCGCACCTCGGTCGCCGGCATGTCCTCCAGCCGCAGGGAAAGGCGCCAGTACTCGAGCCATGGCTCGAGCACGTGATGACTCAGCTTTTGCGCGTGCTTCGCGAACTTGATCGGATCGCCGGCGCGATAGGCGTCGAAGGCGCCGAGCAGCGCGTCATCGCTGCTGTTGCCGGCAAAAGCCGGCGCGGCGGCCAGCCAAAGCGCTACACTCGCTCCCAGTATTTCTTTAAAAATCATCGAGGCAAAGGATAGCACGCGGGTGGATGCCGTCGCTCTGAAAACGTGGCGAAAGACACAGCGCGAACGTTTAATTACCGCGCGCTTGGCGCTCTCGCCGGCGCAGCTCGATTCCTGGCGCGAGCGCATCGACGGTTTTATCGCGCGTTCGTTCCCGGGGCTCGAGCGCAGCCGCGTGGCTTTCTGCTGGCCGGTCAAGAACGAGTATGACGCGCGCCACCTCGCCAGAACGCTGCGCAACCGCGGCGCGTTGACAGCGCTGCCCGCCATCGTCGCGCCCCGCTCGCCGCTGGTGTTCCGCGAATGGCATCCGGGCGTCGCTCTCGCCAACGGGCCGCTCGACATTCCTTTTCCCGTCTCTTCGCCGGAAGTGCTTCCCGACGCGGTCCTGCTGCCGATGAACGGATGGGACGCGCAGGGCTACCGGCTCGGCTACGGCGGCGGCTACTTCGACCGCACGCTCGCTCGCCTAGCGAAGAAGCCGGTGACGATCGGCGTTTCCTACGAGCTGGCGCGCCTCGAGACCATCTACCCACAATCCTGGGACATCCCCGTCGATTATGTCGTCACTGAGCGCGGTGTCTATCGCAGGGATGCCCAGGAACTGGTCTTTCTGGGCAAAGAGACTAAAGCTAGCGCTTGAGCGCCAGTGTCAGCCCGTCGCCGATCGGAAGCAGCGACAGCGCGACGCGGGAATCCTCATGCAATTTGTCATTGAAGCTGCGCAGCGCCTGCGTGGTGGCGTCCCGCGCCTTGGCGTCCGCGACCGCGCCCGACCACAGCGTGTTGTCCACCGCGATCAGCCCGCCGCGGCGCAGCAGCGCGAGCGAGCGCTCGTAATAGTTCTGGTAGTTCTCCTTGTCGGCATCGATGAAGACGAAATCGAACGGTCCCTCGAGCTGCGCCAGCGTCTCGAGCGCCGGCGCGAGGCGCAGCTCGATCTTGTGCTCGACGCCCGCCTTCCTCCAGAAGCGCCGCGCGAGCGCGGTCCACTCGGCGTTGATGTCGCAGCACAGCACGCGGCCATCCGCGGGCAGCGCGAGCGCGACCGCGAGGGCGCTGTAGCCGGTGAACGTGCCGATCTCCAGGCAGCGCCTGGCGCCGATCGCCTGCACCAGAAGAGCCATGAACTGTCCCTGGTCGGCGCCGATCTGCATTCCGGCATGGGGATTCGACGCCGTGGCTTCGCGCAGCTCGCGCAGCACTTCGGCTTCGCGCACCGAGTGCTCGACGATGTAGCGCGCCAGCTTTTCCGGAAACAACGGATGCCGGCTCGCCATCAGACCAGGAACAGCCTGTATGCGGGGTTGCGAGTCTCCTCGGCGTACGGGTAGCCGAGATTTTCCAGGAAGCGCCTGAATTGCTTCATCTCGCGGGAAGGAACCTGCATGCCGACCAGCACCCGGCCGTAGTCGGCGCCGTGGTTGCGGTAGTGGAACAGGCTGATGTTCCAGTCGCTGCGCATGCTCGAGAGAAAGCGCATCAGCGCGCCGGGCCGCTCGGGAAATTCGAAGCGATAAAGCAGCTCGTCTCTAGCCGATAAAGTCTCGCCTGCGGCTCGGGGCGCGCGCCCGCCCACCATGTGGCGCACGTGCCACTTGGCCAGCTCGTTGTCCGACAGGTCGAGGGTGGTCAGGCCGTGGCGGCGCAGGTTGCGCACGATGCGCGCCGTCTCCCGGCTGCCGTGCACCTCGACGCCGACGAAGATGTGCGCTTCGGAGGAGTCGGCGATGCGGTAGTTGAACTCGGTGACGCTGCGCGCGCCGATCTGCGCGCAGAATTTCTTGAAGCTGCCCGGGCGCTCGGGGATGGTGACGGCGAGGATCGCCTCGCGGTGCTCGCCGAGCTCGGCCTCCTCCGCGATGAAGCGCAGGCGCTCGAAGTTGGTATTGGCGCCCGAGGCCACCGCGACCAGCGCCTTGCCGCGCGCGCCGTGGCGCTCCACCCAGGCCTTGGCGCCGGCGATCGCCAGCGCGCCCGCCGGCTCGAGCACCACGCGCGTGTCCTCGAACACGTCCTTGATCGCCGCGCACATCGCGTCGGTATCGGCGAGCACCATCTCGTCGACGAGCTCGCGGCACAGGCGAAACGTCTCGCGGCCGACCTGCTTCACCGCCACCCCGTCGGCAAAGAGTCCCACGTTTTCCAGCGTCACGCGCCTTTTGGCCTTCAAGGATCTGGTCATCGCGTCCGCGTCGACCGGCTCAACCCCCACCACCCTGATCGAAGGACGCACGCGCTTGACGTAGGCCGCAATGCCGGAGATCAGGCCGCCGCCGCCCACCGGGACGAAGATGGCGTCGAGCGGCCCGGCATGCTGGCGCAGGATCTCCATGCCGATCGTGCCCTGCCCGGCGATCACTTCCGGGTCGTCGTAGGGATGAACGAAGGCAAGGCCGCGGCGGCGCTTGAGGCGCATCGCCTGCGCAAACGCCTCGGCGTACGAATCGCCGTGCAGCACGACCTGCGCGCCGCGCGCCAGCACCGCGTCGACCTTGATGCGCGGCGTGGTCACGGGCATCACGATCACCGCCCGGCAGCCGAGGCGCTGCGCGGCGAGGGCGACCCCCTGCGCGTGATTGCCGGCGCTCGCCGCGATCACGCCCCTGGCGAGGCGCGCACGCGGCAGCCCGGCCATCTTGTTGTAGGCGCCGCGCAGCTTGAACGAGAATACCGGCTGCAGGTCCTCGCGCTTGATGAGCAGGCGGTTGCGCAGGCGCCTGGACAGCCCGGGCGCGAGCTCGAGCGGTGTTTCGCTCGCCACGTCGTAGACGCGAGCCTTGAGGATCCGCTCGAGATAGTTGTCGTGCTTCACGCCGCCCCCTGGAACGGACGAATTTAGCATGAGGGAGACCGAAATGAAGCTGTCACAGCTGAAATCGCAATGGTCCGTGATGTCGTATTACCAGCGCTTCGAGAGCGCGGTCGCCGTGGCCCTGACATTCGTCATCGGCTTCATCATCCTGGTCGCGCTCTATCGCCTCGCCTCGACCGTCGTCGTCGGCATGCTGTCCGGCATCCTGGACCCGCTCGACCAGAAGGTGTTCCAGAACGTGTTCGGCGAGATCATGACGCTGCTCATCGCGCTCGAGTTCAATCACACCCTGCAGTACGTGGTCAAGCGCGAGCAGAGCATCATCCAGACGAAAGTGGTGCTCCTCATCGCGCTGCTCGCGATCGCCCGCAAGTTCGTCATTCTCGATCTGCACGAGGTCGGGCCGGCCGAGATGCTCGGGCTGGCCGCCGTCGCCCTCGCCCTTGGCGTCACGTACTGGCTGATCCGGGACCGGGACGAGCAGCGATGAACTACCGCGAGCGCGCGCTGAAGATCTTTCCCTGGGTCTGCGCGCGCTGCGCCCGCGAATTCAATGCGAAAAGCGTGCGCCAGCTGACCGTCCACCACAAGGACGGCAACCACGACCACAATCCGCCCGACGGAGCGAACTGGGAGCTGCTGTGCATCTATTGCCACGAGAACGAGCACGCCCGCGAGGTGGACAACGACGGCCGCCCGGCCGCTGCGGAGAAGAAGGCCCCTTCGACCTACCGGCCTTTTGCCGACCTGCAGTCCAGGCTGAAGGGCAAGAAGACCTAGGCAGCCTGCAGCTTGGCGACGCTCAGGGCGAGCCACTTCACGCCCAGGTTGCCGAAGTTCACCTGCACGCGGGCTTCGCTGCCCTGGCCTTCGGCGTCGACGATGATGCCGGAGCCGAACTTCGGATGCACTACGTTCTGGCCGATGCGAAAGCCACCGGCGTCACGCGCTTTCTTGAACACGGATTGCTCCTTTTTTGCCGCTCCCCAGACGAATTCCTTCCGTTTGGAAAAGCGAGGTGTAAGCCACTTCATGAGCTCCCCCGGGATCTCCTCGAGGAAGCGCGAAGGGATGTTGTAGCGCGTCTGGCCGTGCAGCAGGCGGGTCTGCGCGTGCGACAGGTACAGGCGATGGCGCGCGCGCGTGATCGCGACGTAGGCCAGGCGGCGCTCCTCTTCCAGGCCGTCGCGCTCGGCGACGCTCTGCTCGTGCGGAAACAGGCCCTCCTCCAGCCCCGAGAGGAATACCACGTCGAACTCCAGGCCCTTCGCCGAGTGCACCGTCATCAGCTGCAGCGCGTCCTGCCCCTCGCCCGCCTGGTGCTCGCCGGCCTCGAGCGCCGCGTGCGTCAGGAACGCTGTCAGCGGATCGACCACCTCGCCCGACTCGGCGGCGCGCTCCTCGTCTGTGAACGCGGCGGCCGCGTTCACCAGCTCCGCGAGGTTCTCGAGGCGGTCGGCGCCTTCGCGCTCGTTCTTGTAGTGCTCGCCCAGGCCGCTGCGCGCCACCACGGCTTCAACCACTTCGGGCAGCGGCAGGTTCTGGGTTTCCTTTCGCAGCTCTTCGATCAGCCTTTTGAACGCCGCCGCCTTGCCATCGATTGCCTGAAACAGCGAGATGCTCCTTTGCTTTGCCGCGTCCTGCAGCTGCTCGATGGTGCGCGCGCCGATGCCGCGCGGCGGGAAATTGACGATGCGCAGCAGCGCGTTGTCGTCGTCGGGGGCGGCGACCAGCCGCAGGTAGGCGAGCGCATGCTTGATTTCCGCGCGCTCGAAAAAGCGCAGGCCGCCGTACACGCGGTAAGGCACCCCCTGGGAGAACAGCGCATGCTCGAGAACGCGCGACTGCGCGTTCGAGCGGTAGAGCACGGCCATGTGCGAGAGGCGCGCGCCTTCGCGCGCGAGCGCCTGCACCTCCTCGACGATCCAGCGCCCCTCGTCGCTGTCCGACCCGCCCTCGAAGACGCGGATCGGCTCGCCGCGCCCGGCGGCGGTCCACAGGTTCTTCCCGAGCCGGTTGCGGTTGTTCGAGATGAGCGCGTTGGCCGCGTCGAGGATGTTGCCGTGCGAGCGGTAGTTCTGCTCCAGGCGCACCACCTTCGCCACCTTGAAGTCGCGCTCGAAGTCGGCCATGTTGCCGACGTTCGCGCCGCGGAAGGTGTAGATGCTCTGGTCGTCATCGCCCACGCAAAAGAACTTCGCCTGCCCGGAGGCGAACAGCTTCAGCCAGCGGTACTGCAACCGGTTCGTGTCCTGGAACTCGTCGACCAGGACGTGGCGAAAGCGCTGCGAGTAGTGCTCACGAAGAATTTCGTTGCGCGCGAGAAGCTCGTAGCTTCTGAGAAGCAATTCGGGGAAATCAACCACGCCCTCGCGCTGGCATTGCTCGTCGTAGGCGGCGTAGAGCTCGACGAAGCGGCGCGAGCTCTCGTCGGTCAGGGCGACGTCGCGCGCGCGCACGCCCTCCTCCTTCTGGGCGTTGATGAAATACTGCACGTCGCGCGGCGGGAAGCGGTCTTCGTCGACGCCCAGCGTCTTCAGCAGGCGCTTCACCGCCGCGAGCTGGTCCTGCGAATCGAGGATCTGGAACGCCTGCGGCAGCCCGGCGTCGCGGTGGTGCGCGCGCAGCATCCGGTTGCACAGGCCGTGGAAGGTGCCGATCCACATGCCGCGCGTATTCACGGGCAGCATCGCGCTCACCCGCGTCAGCATCTCGCGCGCCGCCTTGTTGGTGAAAGTCACCGCGAGGATGCCGCCCGGCGTCACGCGGCCGCTCTTCACCAGCCAGGCGATACGCGTGGTGAGGACGCGGGTTTTTCCGCTGCCGGCGCCGGCGAGGATCAGCGCGTGCTCGTCGGGCAGCGTGACGGCGGCGAGCTGTTCCGGATTGAGGTGTTCGAGGTGCAGCGACAAAGCGCTGCAATTATATAAGCTGCCTCAACCATAGGCAGTCTTCACTTGGCCTCCCCTTATAATCGGCGGCTTCGCGGCAAGAGTCCCATGCAGGATACCTACGATCCCCAGGCAGTAGAGCGCGCGGCCCAGCAGTACTGGGAAGACGAGCGCTCGTTCCGCGCCAGGGAAGACCCCGCCCGGCCGAAGTTTTATTGCCTGTCGATGTTCCCCTACCCCTCGGGGAAGCTGCACATGGGGCACGTGAGGAACTATACCATCGGCGACGTTCTCACCCGGTACTACCGGATGCGCGGCTACAACGTGCTGCAGCCGATGGGCTGGGACGCGTTCGGACTTCCCGCCGAGAACGCGGCGATGGCGAATCGCGTGCCGCCGGCGAAGTGGACCTACGACAACATCGGGTACATGAAGGCCCAGCTGAAGAGCCTCGGCTTCGCGCTCGACTGGCAGCGCGAGCTGGCCACCTGCCGGCCCGATTACTACAGGTGGAACCAGTGGTTCTTCACGCGGCTGTTCCGCAAAGGCATCGCCTACAAGAAGACCGGCGTCGTCAACTGGGACCCGGTGGACCAGACGGTGCTCGCCAACGAGCAGGTGATCGAGGGCCGCGGCTGGCGCACCGGCGCGCCGGTGGAGAAGCGCGAGATCCCGATGTACTTCCTGCGCATCACGTCGTACGCCGAGGAGCTGCTCGCCGCGCTCGACGAGCTGCCAGGCTGGCCCGAGCAGGTGAAGCTGATGCAGAAGAACTGGATCGGCCGCTCGGAAGGGGTCAAGGTTGGTTTTGAATATGAAATAGAGAATCAAAGGCGCGTGCTCTGGGTCTTCACCACGCGCGCAGATACGCTGATGGGAGCGACCTTTGTCGCGGTGGCGGCTGAGCACCCGATCGCGACCTGGGCAGCCGGAAACAACAAGGAGCTTGCTGCGTTCGTCGAAGAATGCAAGCGCGGCGCCTTCATGGAAGCCGACCTCGCGCAGATCGACAAGAAGGGCATGCCCACCGGCGTTTTTGTTTCTCATCCAATAACCAATGAAAAACTCCCCGCGTGGGTGGCCAACTACGTCGTGATGGGCTACGGCGAAGGCGCGGTGATGGCGGTGCCGGCGCACGATGAGCGCGATTACGAGTTCGCGCGCAAGTACGGCCTGCCGGTGAGGCCGGTGATCCGTCACCCGCTCGGCGACGCGGTGCCGCCGCCCTGGAGGGCGGAGTACGCGGCCTACGGGGTTTGCATCAATTCCGGGAAATACGATGGCCTGGACTACCGGGCCGCGGTGGACGCTATCGCGTCCGATCTGGAAAAAAAGCACCTGGGAGAAAAGCAGGTGCAGTGGCGGCTGCACGACTGGGGCATCTCGCGCCAGCGCTACTGGGGCTGCCCGATCCCGATCGTGCACTGCGCGGCCTGCGGCGACGTGCCGGTGCCCGACGAGCAGCTGCCGGTGAAGCTGCCCGAGCACCTGGTGCCCGACGGCACCGGCAACCCGCTCGCTCGGATGCCCGAGTTCTACCAGACGACCTGCCCGTCCTGCGGCAGGCCCGCCAAGCGCGAGACCGACACGATGGACACCTTCGTCGACTCCTCGTGGTACTACGCGCGCTTCGCCTGCCCGGACCAGGACCGGGCGATGGTCGATGAGCGCGCCAGGTACTGGCTGCCGGTCGACCAGTACATCGGCGGCATCGAGCACGCCATCCTGCACCTGCTGTACTCGCGCTTCTTCACGCGCCTGATGCGCGACGAAGGACTGCTCGAGCTCTCCGAGCCGTTCACCAACCTGCTCACGCAGGGCATGGTGCTCGCCGAGTCGTACTACATCGACATGCCGGGGCGCCGCGAGTGGATTCATCCATCAGAAGTAAAAATAGAGAAGGATTCCAGGGGTAAAGTCGTTTCGGCAAAACGCACTGCCGACGGCACCGAGGTCGTCTACGACGGCATCGGCACGATGTCGAAGTCGAAGAACAACGGCGTCGACCCGCAGGACCTGATCGACAAGTACGGCGCCGACACCGCGCGCTTGTTCGTCATCTTCGCCTCGCCGCCGACCAACACGCTGGAGTGGAGCGACGAGGGCGTCGAGGGCTCGTACCGCTTCCTGCGCCGGCTGTGGGTCTACGCGGCGCGGTTTTCCCGGCGCAAGGGCATGGCCGGCAAGCCCGGCAAGGACTCCCGCTTCGAGATCCACTCGGTGCTGAAGCAGGCGAACTACGACCTGCAGAAATTCCAGTTCAACACCGTGGCCTCGGCGTGCATGAAGATCCTCAACGCGCTGGAGCGCCTGCCCGAGGAGGACACCGCGGCCGACGAGGAAGGCATGTCGATCCTCATCCGCCTGCTCTCGCCCATCACGCCGCACATCGCGCATCACCTGTGGCGCGAGCTGGGTTTCGGCGAGGATGTGATGCGCGCGCCGTGGCCCGAGCCCGATGCCGCCGCGCTCGAGCAGGACGAGGTCGAGCTGGTGGTGCAGGTGAACGGCGTCAAGCGCGGTACCGTTCGTGTTCCGAAGTCTGCCGACCAACGTGCGCTGGAAGCTATCGTAAAGTCGCTCGAATTCGTGAAGAAGCAGATTGGCGACAAAATCGTTAAGCGCATCGTTATCGTTCCAGGACGGCTCATTAACGTCGTGGTGGGATGAGGATCCTCATCACCGTGCTCTGCCTCGCGCTCGCGGGCTGCGGCTTCCGGCTGCGCGGCACGGCGGAGGTGCCGTTCAGCACGGTTTACCTGCCGGCCGCCACCGGCGGCATCGCGCTCGACCTCAAGCGCAATATCCAGGCCGGGACCAACGCCAAGGTCGTCGATGACCCCAAGCAGGCGGACGCGGTGCTGCAGTTCACCGAGGAAACCCGCCAGAAGGAGATCCTTTCGCTGACCGGGACCGGCCGCGTGCGCGAGTTCAAGCTGCGCTACCGCGTCGGCTTTCGCCTGCACGACGGCAAGGGCGCCGACTATGTGCCGCAGAGCACCGTGGAGCTGACGCGCGACGTGAGCTTCAACGACGCCGAGGTGCTGGCGAAGGAGGCCGAGGAGCAGCTGCTGTTCCGCGACATGCAGTCCGACATGGTGCAGCAGATCATGCGGCGCCTCGGCGCGGCGCAGAAGCCGCAGCCTCGCGTGCCATAGATGCAACTGCGCGCCGAGCAGCTGCACGGCCATCTCGCGAAGTCGCTCGCCCCGGTTTACGCCGTCCACGGCGACGAGCCGCTGCTCGCCCTGGAGGCGGCCGACGCCGTGCGCGCGGCGGCGCGCAGGCAGGGCTTCTCCGAGCGCGTGGTGCTCGAGCCGGGGCGCGGCTTCGACTGGAGCGAGTTCACGCACGCCGCGGCGAGCCTGTCGCTGTTCGCCGAAAAGAAGCTGGTCGAGCTGCGCCTCGCCGCCGGCAAGCCGGGCTTGCAAGGCGCCGAGGCGATCGCCGCTTATTGCCGGCGGCCAGGCGCCGACATCATGCTCCTCGTCTCGATGCCGCGGCTCGACCGCAGCACGCAGAACGCGGCCTGGTTCCGCGCCCTCGCCGGAGCCGGCGTGATCGTCGATGTTTACCCGGTCGATCGGCCCCGCCTGCCGGCCTGGATCGCCGAGCGGCTCGCGCGCTCGCGCCAGAGCGCCCCGCGCGAAGTGCTCGAGTTCCTCGCCGACCGCGTCGAAGGCAACCTGCTCGCCGCGCACCAGGAGGTGCAGAAGCTCGCGCTTCTCGCGCCCGAAGGCGAGCTGAGCATTCAGACGGTAAACGAGGCGGTGGCGAGCGTCGCGCGCTACGATCCCTATGTCGCCGCGGAAGCCCTGCTCGCGGACGCCCCCGCGCGCTACGTGAGGGTGATCGAGGGCTTGCGCGCCGAAGGCGAGCAGCCAACCTTCGTGCTGTTCGTGCTGAGCAGCGTGCTGTTCGTGCTGCACGGCCTCGCTCGCGGCGAGCGCGCGGATCCGCTCTTCGTCCAGCATCGGCTCTTCAACAAGCCGCTGCAGCGCGCGGTGCAGGCCGCGGCGCGGCGCTATCCGGCGCCGCTCCTCGCAAGCGCCATTGCGCAGGCCGCGGCGATCGACCGCGCCATCAAGGGCGTCGGCAGCGGCGCGCCGTGGGAGGAGTTCATCGCGCTTGGGCTAAAATTGGCCCATGGATCAAAAGCTTGACGTTCGGCAGCACATCCGCGAGCTGGGCCGCGCGGCGCGCGCCGCCGCGCGCGCGCTGGCCCGCGCCGACGCCGATGCGAAGAATCGCGCTCTCGCCGCCATGGCGAAGGACATCAGGTCCAGCGCGAAGAAAATTCTTGCCGCCAACAGCGCCGACGTCGCTCAGGCAGGCAAGGACGGCGCCGACGCCGCGTTCATCGACCGGCTGACGCTGACGCCGAAGCTCATCGAGCAGATGGCCGAGGGCGTCGAGCAGGTGGCGCAGCTCGCCGACCCCGTCGGGCAGATCTCCGAGCGCGTCAAGCGCCCGACCGGCATCGAGGTGGCGAGGATGCGCGTGCCGATCGGCGTCATCGGCATCATCTACGAGTCCCGCCCCAATGTGACCGCCGACGCGGCGGCGCTGTGCGTGAAGTCCGGCAACGCCTGCATCCTGCGCGGCGGCTCCGAGGCGCTCGAGTCGAACCGCGCCATTGCCGCCTGCGTGCGCGCCGGGCTGAGAAGCGCCGCGCTGCCCGAGGCGGCCGTGCAGCTCGTCGATACCGCCGACCGCGCCGCGGTCGGCGAGCTGATCACGCTGACCGGATATGTCGACCTCATCGTGCCGCGCGGCGGCAAGGAGCTGATCGAGCGGCTGTCGCGCGAATCGCGCATCCCGATGATCAAGCACCTCGACGGCGTGTGCCACGTCTACCTCGACGACAGCGCCGATCCGGAAATGGCGGTCAGGATCGCCGACAACGCGAAGACGCAGCGCTACGGCACCTGCAACACGATGGAGACGCTGCTGGTCGCCGAATCAATCGCGCCCAAGGTGCTTCCGAGAATTGGAACCATCTTCAAGGGGAAGAACGTCGAGATGCGTGGCGATTCGCAGACCCAAAAATTGATTCCAGAGGCAAAAGCCGCAACCGAAAAGGACTACTACACCGAGTGGCTGGCGCCGATCGTGTCGATCCGCGTCGTGAAGGGCCTCGACGAGGCGATCGAGCACATCGCCAAGTACGGCTCGCAGCATACCGACGCCATCGTCGCCGGGGACCGCGCGCGCGCCGAGCGCTTCCTGCGCGAAGTCGACTCGAGCTCGGTGATGTGGAACGCCTCGACGCGCTTCGCCGACGGCTACGAGTACGGCCTGGGCGCCGAGGTCGGCATCTCGACCGACAAGCTGCACGCCCGCGGCCCGGTGGGGCTGGAAGGCCTCACGACGCAGAAGTTCGTCGTGCTGGGCCACGGCGAGGTCCGCACCTGAAAGTAGGCATCCTCGGCGGCACTTTCGATCCGGTTCACAACGCGCACCTCGCGATGGCGCGCGCCGCAATGCGCGAGCTCGATCTCGACAAGCTGCTGTGGATGCCCACCGGGGCGCCGCGCTACCGCAACGCGCCGGTCGCGCGCGGCGAGGACCGCGTCGCCATGCTGCGGCTCGCGATCGAGGGCGAGCCGCTCTACGAGATCGACGCGCGCGAGCTGGCTCTCGGTGCTTCCGGCTATACGGCCGACACGCTGCGCGAGCTGAGCGCCGGGCTCGAGCCCGGTACCGCCCTCTACCTGCTGCTCGGCGCCGATCAGTACGCAAAGTTCGACACCTGGCACAAGCCGCAGGAGGTCGCCCGCCTGGCGCGGATCGCGGTGTTCTCGCGCCCGGGCTTCAAGATCGAGGACCAGGCGGCAAGAGTCATTCCGTTTCCCGCCATGCCGGTCTCCGCGAGCGACATCCGCGCGCGCGCCGCGCGCGGCGAAGACCTGTCCGGCCTGGTGCCGCCCGCGGTGGCAGACTACATCGCCCGCCGCAGGCTCTACGGCTAGATGGACCTGCGCAAGAAGCAGCGCGTGGTGCTCGAGGCGCTGGAGGACATCAAGGGGCGCGACATCGTCGTCTTCAACACCGCGCGCATGCCGTCGATGTTCGAGCGCGTGGTGATCGCGAGCGGCGACTCGACGCGCCAGGTCAAGGCGCTCGCCGACCGGGTGCAGGAGAAAGTCAGGGAGAACGGCGCGCGCATCTACGGCGTCGAGGGCGAAGCGAGCGGCGAGTGGGTGCTGGTCGACCTCGGCGACGTGGTGGTGCACATCATGCATCCGACGGTGCGCGATTTCTACAATCTGGAGGAAGTCTGGGGCGGGAAGACGGTGCGGTTCCAGCGCAAAAAACCCGAACGCCGTGGCAAGGCTGCACGTTCTCGCCGTAAGCGCTCGGCTGCCTGACTGGGCAGAGGCCGCCTGCGCCGACTATGCGCGGCGCATGCCCCGCGGCTACGAGGTCGCGCGCATCGCCATCAGGAACGGCAAGCGCCTGCACGCAGCGCTGCCCAAGGGCGCCCGCCTCGTCGCGCTCGACGAGCGCGGCAAGGACTTCACCACGGCGCAGTTCTCCGCCCTGCTGAACATCGAAACGGCGTTCGTGATCGGCGGGCCCGACGGGCTGGACGAAGGCATAAAAAGGCAGTCCGCCCTGCTGCTGCGCGTGTCGTCGCTCACGCTGCCGCATGCCCTGGCACAGGTGGTGCTGATGGAGCAGCTCTATCGGGCCGCGACCCTGCTCACCGGCCACCCGTATCACAGAAGCTAGCTGCTACACTCGGGCAAAATGACCGGCCCGCTGGAACGTGGAATCTACCTGGCGTCGCGCAGCCCGCGGCGGCGCGACCTGCTCAGCCAGATCGGGGTGCGCTATCACCTGCTGCTGTTCCGCACGCGCCCCGGCGAAGGCCCCGACGTGGACGAGACTCCGCTCGCCGGCGAATCGCCCGGCGCCTATGTGGAGCGCGTGGCGCGCGCCAAGGCCGAGTCCGGGTGGCAGCGCATGATGCAGCGGAACCTGCCGCAGGCGCCGGTGCTGGCGGCCGACACCACGGTGGCGCTGGGGACGCGCATCCTGGGCAAGCCCGCCGACCGCACGCACGCCGCCGCGATCCTCGCCGAGCTTTCCGGCCAGACGCACCAGGTGCTGAGCGCCGTCGCGCTGAAGCAGGCCGACTGGCTGGAAAGCTCGCTCTCGGTCTCGGACGTGCGCTTCAAGCCGCTCACCGAGCAGGAGATCCAGCAGTACGTCGCCAGCGGCGAGGGCGACGACAAGGCCGGCGCCTACGCGATCCAGGGACGAGCAGCGCTGTTCGCCATGCACCTGAGCGGCAGCTATTCCGGCGTGATGGGCCTGCCGCTTTACGAGACCGGGCAGCTGATCGAGCGGCTGCACACTTCTCGTGCAGGAAGATATTCTCATTAACGTCACGCCGCGCGAGACGCGCGTCGCGATCACCGGCGCCGGTGTCGTGCAGGAGCTCCTCATCGAGCGCACCGCGAGCCGCGGGCTGGTCGGCAACATCTGCATGGGGCGCGTGGCGCGCGTGCTGCCCGGCATGCAGTCGGCGTTCGTCGAGATCGGCCTGGAGCGCGCGGCGTTCCTCCACGTCGCCGACATCTGGGAGCACCGCAAGGCCAACGGCGAGCCGACTCGGCCGATCGAGAAAATTCTCGCCGAGGGCGAACCGGTCCTGGTGCAGGTGCTGAAGGACCCGATCGGCTCCAAGGGCGCGCGGCTTTCCACGCAGATCTCGATCGCCGGGCGCATGCTGGTCTACCTGCCGCACGACCCGCATATCGGCATCTCGCAGAAAATCGAGGACGAGAGCGGGCGCGCGGCGCTGCGCGACCGGCTGAAGGAACTGCTGCCGGCCGACGAGAAAGGCGGCTTCATCGTGCGCACGCGGGCCGAGAGCGCTTCCGAGGACGAGCTGCGCGCCGACATCGACTACCTGCGCCACCTCTGGCGCGTCATCCAGGAGCGCGCGCTCGGCGCGGCGCCGCCGCAGCTGCTGTACCAGGACCTGTCGCTCGCGCAGCGCGTGCTGCGCGACATGGTGAGCGCGGGCACCGCGCGGGTCATCGTCGATTCGCGGGAGAGCTTCCAGAAGCTCGCCGCGTTCGCCGACAGCTACATGCCGCAGGTGCGCGGCAGGCTCGAGCACTACATCGGCGAGCGGCCCCTTTTCGACCTGTACAACGTCGAGACCGAGATCGAGAAGGCGCTGTCGCGGCGCGTCGAGCTGAAGTCGGGCGGCTATCTGATCATCGACCAGACCGAGGCGCTCACCACCATCGACGTCAACACCGGCGGCTACGTCGGCAGCCGCAATTTCGACGACACCATCTTCAAGACCAACCTCGAGGCGGCGCAGGCGATCGCGCGCCAGCTGCGGCTGCGCAACCTCGGCGGCATCATCATCCTCGACTTCATCGACATGCAGAGCGACGAGCACCGCGCCGCGGTGCTCGAGGAGTTCAGGAAGGCGCTCGCGCGCGACCGCACGCGCATGACGGTGAACGGCTTCACCGCGCTCGGCCTGGTGGAGATGACCCGCAAGCGCACGCGCGAGTCGCTCGCGCACGTGCTGTGCGAGCCCTGCCCGACCTGCGGCGGGCGCGGCGAAGTGAAGACCCCGCACACGGTGTGCTACGAGATCCTGCGCGAGATCGTGCGCGAGGCGCGCACCTTCAACGCGCGCGAATTCCGCGTCCTCGCCTCGCAGGCGGTGATCGACGTCCTGCTCGAGGACGAGTCGGCCTCGCTCGCCATGCTGTCGGAATTCATCGGCAAGCCGGTCTCGATGCAGGTCGAGCAGAGCTATACCCAGGAGCAGTTCGACATCGTGCTGATGTAAAGGGTCAAAGTCCCTAAGGTGATGGAGATCTGCTTTACCCCGGCGAGGCAGCTCGCGCGGCTGATCCGCGCGCGCAAGCTCTCGGCGACCGAGGTCGTCAACGCGTTCATCGCGCAGATTGAGCGCGTCAACCCGAAGGTGAACGCCATCGTCACCTTCACTCCCGAGCTCGCCCTCAAGCGGGCAAGATCGATCGATCGCGGCAAGCCCTTCGCGGGCCTGCCGATCGCCTACAAGGATGTAGTGTCGACGAAAGGCATCCGCACCACCTGGGGCTCGCCGATCTACCGCGACCACGTGCCGCAGGAGGACCACGTGATCGTCGAGCGGCTCTCTGCGGCCGGTGCCACGACGCTCGGCAAGACCAATACGCCGGAGTTCGCCGCCGGCAGCCAGACCTTCAACAAGCTGTTCGGCGCGACGCGCAATCCCTACGACCTGTCGAAGACCTGCGGCGGCTCCTCGGGCGGCGCCGGCGCGGCGGTGGCGTGCGGCATGCTGCCCTTCGCCGACGGCTCCGATCTCGCCGCGAGCCTGCGCAATCCCGGCAACTACTGCAACGTGGTCGGCTTCCGGCCGACGCCTGGGCGAGTCCCCGCGTGGCCCTCGCCGAATGCCTGGGACTCGCTCGCGGTGATCGGCCCGATGGCGCGCACCGTGGACGATTGCGCCTTTCTCTTGTCTGCCATGGCAGGCCCGGACCCGCGCGCGCCGGTCTCGATCGCCGAGCCGGGCGAAATCTTCTCGAAGAGCCTGAAGAGAGACTTCAAGAAAGTCCGCGTCGCGTGGAGCCGCGACCTGGGCGGCTTGCCGATGGACGATCGCGTCACCGCCGTCCTGTCCGCGCAGAAGAAAGTGTTCAAGGATCTTGGCTGCGTGCTGGAAGAGGCCGAGCCCGATTTCTCCGGCGCCACCGAAGCCTTCGAAACCCTGCGCGCGCTCGGCTTCCTGCAGCGCTACGGCGTCCACCTCAGGCAGCACCGTGACAAACTCAAGGACACCGTGATCTGGAACATCGAGGAGGGCCTCAAGCTCACGCCCGACAAAATCGCCCGCGCGCAAGCGCTGCGTAGCGACCTGTTTCACCGCATGCGGCGGTTCCTGGAGCGCTACGAGTTCCTTCTGTGCCCGGTCAACCAGCTGCCGCCCTTCCCGATCGACGAAGAATGGCCGCGCGAGGTCGCCGGCGTGCGCATGAACAACTACCTCGACTGGATGAAGAGCTGCTACTACATCACCATCACCAGCCACCCGGCGATCTCGGTCCCCGCCGGCTTCACGCCCGACGGGCTCCCGGTCGGCCTGCAGATCGTCGGCCGCTACCGCGATGACTTCGGCGTCCTGCAGCTCGCCCACGCCTTCGAGCAGGCCACACAATTCTGGAAAACGCCGCCCGACGCTTGCGGCATAGATCCCCGTTACGCGAGACAAGGCAGTAATCTATCGGGTCAATTGCAGCAATTACGGGAAGAGGTTCGAGCAATGGGCAGATCAACCAGTCGCAATCTTCGCAACCGTAGGCGGAAGCAGCAGATTAAGAAAAGGCTGCGGCAACAAAGCAAGCAGAAAGGGAGAATTCGGCCTGCGTCATGAACGATCACAGGCAATCGCCATGTCCGATACCGACAAAGTCCACATCGTCACCATCGAAAGCTGACCGTTGAAATGTCCTGGCTGATGGCCGCGGTCTACGACCGCTTCATGCGCGGAAGCGAGGAAGCCTGCCTCGCGCAATGGCGCGCCGAGCTGCTGCGCGGGCTGTCCGGCGCGGTCCTCGAGGTGGGCGCCGGGACCGGCGTCACGCTGCCGCACTATCCGAAGTCGATCGCGAGGCTCGTGCTGAGCGAGCCGGACGCGCACATGCGGCGGAAGCTGAAGCGGAAGGTCGATGCGTCTGCGCTGCGCAATATCGAAATCTCTGACGCGTCGCTCGACTCGCTGCCTTTCAAGGCCGGCGAATTCGATGCGGTGGTTTGCTCGCTCGTCCTGTGCTCGGTGCCCGACCAGCCGGCGGCGCTCGCCGCGATCGCCCGCGTGCTCAAGCCGGGCGGACGGCTGCTGTTTCTCGAGCATGTCGCCGCGGACGGCAGGCCCGGGCGGCTAAAATGGCAGCGCCGCATCGAGCCGGTCTGGAAGCACCTGATGGGCAATTGCCATCTCACGCGCCGCACGGAAGCGGCCATCGCCGCGGCGGGATTCAAGATCGAGCGGATCCAGAGAGAGAGCATCCGCAAGGCGCTGCCGATCGTGCGGCCGAGCATCCGCGGCCTCGCGCGCAAGCCGTGACCCGGGCGGAATAATGGACTTCGCCAAGCGTTTTCTGTTCAAATCCCAACCGAACCAGGAGATGACCATGCATGCGGCAAGATCGATCGCAGGCGCGCTATTTGCCCTCGCCGTCAGCGCGCCGGCCAGCGCAGCGATCCGCGAAGAGCCGGTGAGCTACAAGGACGGTGACACCGTGATGAAAGGCTTCGTCGTCTATGACGACGCGAGAAAGGCGAAGCGGCCAGGGATCGTCGTCGTGCACGAGTGGTGGGGAATTACCAAGCATGTGCACGACAGCGCCCGCTCGCTCGCGGCGATGGGCTACACCGCATTCATCGCCGACATGTATGGCGAGGGCAAGACCGCCGACAACCCCAAGACCGCGGGCGAGCTAGCGGGAAGCGTGAGCAAAAACCCGGCGCTCAAGCAGGCGCGCTTCAACGCGGCGCGCGACGCGCTGGCGAGGCATGCGACCGTCGATCCCAAACGAATCGGCGCCGTCGGGTTCTGCTTCGGGGGCTCGGTGGTGCTGGACATGGCACGCGTCGGGGCGGATCTCGGCGGCGTCGCGGCATTCCATGCCGGCCTGACGACCAGCACGCCCGCAGCGCCCGGCAAGGTGAAGGCGAAGGTGCTCGTGCAGAACGGCGCCGATGATCCGTTCATCAAGCCGGACTCCGTCGAAGCGTTCAAGAAAGAGATGGTCCTGGCCAAGGTCAACTACCACTACATCGACTACCGGGGCGCAGTGCACGCCTTTACGAACCCCGAGGCAACCGAAGCGGGGAAGAAGTTCAACCTGCCGCTTGCTTACAACGCCGCAGCGGACAAGCAATCCAAAGCGGAAATGGCGAAGTTCTTCGCCGAAATCTTCGGCAGGAAATAAAGCCTAATCGGCGTACACCCCGGCCTTCTTGATCAGCGGGCCCCACTTCTCGATCTCGGCCTTGAGGTGCTTGCGCAGCGCCTCGGGCGTGGCCTGGCTCACCGGCATGGTCTGGGCGCCGAGATCGGCGAAGCGCTTCTTCACCGTGTCGTCCTTGACGGACTCCTGCAGCGCGGCGACGAGCTTGTCAATCACCGGCTTGGGCGTGCCCTTGGGCGCGTACAGGCCGTGCCAGATGCCGACCTCGAACCCCTTGAGCCCCTGCTCGTCGAGCGTGGGGATTTCCTGCAGGGACGGCACGCGCTTCTTCGAGGTCACGGCGTAAGCCTTCACCTTGCCGCTCTTGATCTGCGAGGTGGTGTTGGTGGTCTGGTCGCACATGAAGTCGACCTGGCCGCCGAGCAGGTCGTTCATCGCGGGCGCCGTGCCCTTGTAGGGGATGGTGAGGAAGTCGGTCTGGATGGTGCTCATGAACAGCATGCCGCACAGGTGCGAGGCGGCGCCGATGCCGGCATTGGCGTAGGTCACCTTGTCCTTGTTCGCCTTGATGTAGCCGAGGAACTCCTTGAAGTCCTTGGCCGGGAAATTGGCGCGCGCGATCAGAGTCATCGGCACGTCGTTGATGAGGCCGATCGGCTCGAAGTCCTCGATCGGATTGAAGCGCAGCTGCCGGTAGAGCCACGGGACGGTCGCCATGCCGATGTGATGGATGAGAATGGTGTAGCCGTCGGGCCTGGAGTTCTTCACCTGCTCGGGCGCAAGGATGCCGCCGGCGCTCGGCCGGTTCTCGACGATGATCGTCTGGCCGAGGGGCTTGCCCATCGCCTGCGCGATCACCCGCGCGACGGTATCGGTCGGCCCGCCCGCCGCGTACGGCACGAGCATGGTGATGGTCTTGGTGGGGTACTGCTGCGCCAGCGCGCTCGTGCAGAACGCAATCGATGCGATCAACGACGTAACCAGCGAGATCCGCTTCATCATGGGCTCCAGTGGGGAAGGCGCAATTCTACGAAAGGGTGCCCTTTCCCCAATCTTAGCCAATCTGGGCACTCCTGGATGTGAGGATGCCTCTGCGCGAACTTGTGGATAATATCGGACTGGCACGCGGGACAGGATGCACTTTGAAGTGCTTTTTTATCGGCAAATTGGCTCATCCGTGAAAACACCAACGACCATCCCCCCTGGCTCGTAGTCGTCGCAAGTTGAGGTGTTGCAATCAGCAACCTCGGAGTCGGAAAGGTAGTCCTTCCTAATGTTTCGAAGGCTCATTGAGCGTCTTTCAAAGCCATCAACTCCTCCATCTTCGCCTACTGTCAAGCGGACGATCGCGTTTGTCACCAACGTCGCGCAGCCGATACAAGTCCAGCCGGAATCTAAGTTTGATTCCTCATTGGCAAGCACTAGGCTCCGGGTTCACATTCCAGCGCGCGAATTGGCCAAACACACATCGGTGTGGCTCGTCCCATATGGTGAATTGCTCCGAGACCCTTATCTTGGCTTTCTTGGTAACGCCACGACATCTGTGTTGGGAAAGCTCTCGGCCGGAAGTGTTCTAGCCCAGCGGGACCTGCTTAAAGGCCTGTTGGCGAAGCTTAGCGCTGAACGCTCGCAGCTATCGATATTTGCCGACCTCACAGACGACTACAGGGCGCTTGGAAAGCTGCTCAATGAGCCAATTTGGCTAGCCGAGTATCAACGTCAACTAGGCCAAGTGGCCAAACTTATCGTATGCAGTCCCGGACTGGCCGTTGCACTTCGAAATTGCGCAACTCGAGGATTGCACGTTATCGATGACCCCTTTGAGTCCACGACAGCTGCAGAGCCACGGGCGCCTCGCGACAAGCCGCTGCGTTTGCTGTGGTTCGGAAACTTTGCTTTGGAAGTCTTCCCGTTCATAACCGCATCCTTAGCCGCCATTGTCGAACAGGTGAAGCACCTTGACGTCGAACTCGAATTTGTTACCCGGATGAAACTGGTTTCGCTCGTCGCTGACCTGGAAAAAATACTTCTCGCGCAGTATCCAAAATTGCGGTTTCGCTTTACAGCTTGGTCCTTGGTGAATACCGAACTTGCACTAGAGCGTTGCGATATCGTGTTGTTGCCCCAGGAGCATGAAAGCGACTACGGACGGGTTAAATCGTCAAATCGCCTTGTAAGCGCAATCCGCGGTGGCCGATTCGCAGTTGCATCTCCGATTGCGGCCTACCAGGAGCTTGAGAAATATGCCTGGGTCAATAAGGATCTTGCCAACGGCGTGCTGTGGGCGCTCGCGCATCCAGACCAAGCGAGGGAGCGCATCGACAAAGGCCAAAAATACGTTTCAGTCCGATTCTCGCCCGAAACAATCGGAAAACAATGGCGGGATGTGTTAGGTGTTCCACCAAGTTAGAAATTACACAGCGGAAATGCGCTACTGCGTGATCCTGAAATATCCACGGTGGGCAAAGGTGCAACCAAATTTAGTTGCGCGCTCGTCGTCTCTAGCCAGCATGAGGGGATTCGCTAAGCGATAGGCTTCGATTGCCTCCAGGGGCCCTGGACCAAACTCGGGCCGAACCGGATGTCCATTTATGATCGTATCCTCAACGATCAGATAGTCGCCGCGTTTCAGAAGTGGAACGAGGCCATTAAGCTCGCGCAGCACGTGGGAAGCTGAGTGATCGGAATCAAGGATCAATAGCAGGCGGCCGGAGCGGCTTTCCGGGATGGACTGCCGGATCATTCGTATCGTCCCGAAATCCGCGCTGTCGCCAAGGAGCAGGCGAATCTTGGGATGCGCTGATGCAAGCGGGTGCAGTGCTTCGTGAGTAATATCCACGCTAACGACAACGCCTTCTCTCTCGTCGGCATCGAGCCAATCCGCGAAGAACAGGGCCGATCCGCCGTGGCGCGTGCCCGTTTCCAATACCCAGTGAATGTTGTTCTCGAACATGAGTTCCTGATAGTTCCACATGTCGAGAGGAAATTTTAGCGTTCTCACTCCGCGGTAATGAGTTCGCTTCCACACATTAGCCTGGTAATACCACTTCAGATACTCGACGGGCGCGCCTTGCATGTGGGTTCACCTCATTTGCGGCGTTCGCCGACTATGCGCATATCCCTCGGTTCGCGCAGCTTAAACTGCGCCTGTTCCTGACGAATATTTGTTAGGCCGACCTCACTCATGAGTTTGCTGAGACTTGACGGGGTGTAGCCCCAACGATGAACCATGTACGGGTCCTGCCATGCCGGGTCCCCGTAGAAAACCCACATCGTCCGCTGCCCTTCTTGGCCCGGACCCGCTCCCACTTCCGGGTTGTCCAGAAGCTCACGCGCTGCCGAAAGTAGGTTGGGACATTCGAGGATCATCGCGCCGCCCGGTTTAAGCACGCGTATCCATTCGCGCAATACATCCGCGATCTCCCAGCGCCAAAAATGCTCGACGACATGTACAGAAAGGATTTCGTCGATGCTGCCGTCCTCGAACGGGGTCAACTTATGTAGGTCGCAGAGGACATCGGGTTTGAACCCGCGCCGGCTCGCGACCACGTCGACGTTGATATACCCAGGCAGGATCTTGTCGCCGCATCCGAGGTTGAGCTTCTTCACAAGTGCATCCCGGATGTGTCTAGGGGGGTGTCGGGGGCATTTTCTTAGTCATGGCTATGATGATCGGTGTAACACGGGGGGCTACGGATACATGCTACGCCAATGCGCGAAACGAGGATGTTGGGTTGGTGGCGCGCTTGATATGACGGCATGCAAGGTTGGGGTAAGGACAGTCAAATCGAGGATTTCCGCTGGCACGATCTGCGGCATACGTGGGCGAGCTGGCATGTGCAATCCGGGACTCCGCTGCATGTACTGCAAGAGCTGGGTGCGTGGGAGAGCACGGAGATGGTGCGGCGCTACGCTCACTTGTCGAGCGAGCATTTGGCACAATACGTCGAGCGTTTCTCGCCGTTGCGGGTGGGGGCTACGATTTGGCTACGGTCCGCGGAAGCGAAAGTGGGCGGAGCGTCGTAACTCCTTTGAGAACTGTGGCGCGCCCGGCGGGATTCGAACCCACGACCCTTGGCTTCGGAGGCCAATACTCTGATCCGCTGAGCTACGGGCGCTTCGGAGAGGACGCGCAGGATAGCCCGATTTCCTTTCCCCGTCCACGCGTTAGCGCCGCAGCAGCCACAGCAGCAGCGAGACGACGGCGGAGATGATCAGGCAGGTGACGATCGGAAAGTAGAAGTGGAAACCATCGCGCTCGATGTGCACGTCGCCCGGCAGCCGTCCCAGGCCGAGCTTCTCGATCCACGGCCATGCGAGACCGATGACGATGCACAGGACGCCGAAGATGACCAGCCATCGAGCCATGTAAAATCATGCCCTTATTCGAGGTAGAGCCGTGAGCACCCGCGATCCACATTCGTCCTTCATCAAGACGCCTCGGCAGTTGATCGTGGTGATCGTGCTTTCGTTCGTGGTGCCGATCGTCGGCATTATCCTGCTGGTGCAGCTGGTGGTGAGCCGTCCC
>Ga0209157_1000745_pt1 | contig 27674 bp, 29 predicted proteins | sample GraSoiAngelo_135_FD_185892 | JGI IMG/M metagenome (GOLD analysis project Ga0209157, IMG submission 185892) | Grasslands soil microbial communities from the Angelo Coastal Reserve, California, USA - 14_0929_05_40cm (SPAdes) (version 2) | ecosystem: Environmental > Terrestrial > Soil > Grasslands ...
ATTTCTGCCGTAGAAATTACTTCTTGTTCAGTCCGCCGGCGGGATTTCTCGTTCTCTGGTTGAACGACTGCTCATCGATTGGGGCGCAGAATTCTTCCCGAATTTCGCGTTTCGGCTGCAGTCTCCATATCTTCTTTTCGCTGGTCCAAGGTCGCGTATAGAACTTCGGATCATCCATCACCATGGTGACTTCCATGTTGTCTCGATCGAGGCGGCGCCAGCGTTCTGTGAGATGCATCTCATCGCTGTGGACGTCGCCAAAATGATTGACCCAGGTCCTGTCGTCAACCCCGACGGTTTCAACGACGAATGTGTCGCCCTCCCAGCGGCCGACGGAGTATCCATACCATCTCGGATCGGGATCTTTCGGCAATTGCCGGCCATCGGTCCAAATGGTGCGCCACACATGCGTCCACTCCCAGAACTGAACGACACGATCCGGAAGCTGGACGATTTCGACGGGACGGCCGAAAAAGAACAGGCGCGGCCAACCCAGCGGATTGCAGTCGCCAATCGGGTCATTTCCTAAAGCCGGCGGAACGCCCCGGCGCCGGCTGATATGTTCTTCCGGATGAGCTGCAGCATCGGCACTTCCAAGCTCGCGCCCATACGATGGCTTGTTCAGGTCGAATTTCCGTTGTCCCTCCGGAGTCAATGGTGGCGGCGTGCGGCTTAGGGAAAGATCTGTCCCGCCTGCCAAATTCCAGATGCCCGTCAGGTCGTGTGGATCGTGCGGCGGTGAAGGAGCAGCGGCGGCATTGCCCCTTCCACCCCTTTGCGCAGCTAACGGTAGCGACAACAGTGCGAGCGCCAAAGTGACGAAACTGACGCGGATTCGCATGGGGAAACTCCTTGCCCTAGTCGACGTTTCGTCCGGCTGGGACCACTTCCTTGCCGTTGGATACGATTGGCTTCGACCGGTCCACAACCCCGACCGGAGTACCGGCCTTCGAGGGAAATACACTCAGGGTGACTTCATCTCCGGGCACAAACATCTTTCGGGTCCATCCTTGTCCGGTCAGGACGCCGGGAGAATTCAGTTCTCCGGCCCAGTGGACAATGTTCCCGCTTTCATCCTTCACATCGAAATAGAGCTGCGCGTGGGGATTTCGCCAAACGAATTCCGTTACAGTGCCCTTTAAGGTCGTCGGTTTGGAGTGGTCATAAGAGATGTTGGTGCCGTGATGGCCGAACACCGGTGTCGAAACAACAGCCAAGGCGATCGCGAACAACACCAGCAACGCCACATTGGTTTTCATAAGACACCTCCTGTGTCTGGGAAATTCGGGGTCTGTCGCCAAATTTCCCAGACTCGTCCGAACGTTAGCGCAATTGCCGGTCATCTGGCAAACCGAATATACTGGCGCAACATTGAACAACGATAAAACCGCGCGGAAGAAATAATGCATGATGAAGGAGAAATAGTGAGATTTGGATCGCGGCACCTAGGCGGTAGTGCGCTGAGAACGGTGGCAGTGTGCCTCTTTGGTGTTGCAATCGCAACGGGTCAGGCTGGACAAGCTCAACGGCCGCCGATGGCGGAGGAGGTGTTCAAGAACGTTCAAATCCTGAAAGGCATTCCCGTCGACGAATTCATGGACACCATGGGAATGTTTGCGGCCGCGACCAGCCTGAACTGCACGAGTTGTCATGCCTCGGACAACACGAATACGTGGGACAAATTTGCCCTCGACACACCGCTGAAGCAAACAGCGCGTCGCATGATGAACATGGTCAGCACCATCAATAAAGAAAACTTCAAAGGCGTGCGTTCAGTGACGTGCTATACCTGCCACCACGGCGACCAGCGGCCCAAGATCGTTCCCAGCCTGATCGTGCAATACTCCGCGCCTGTCGAAGACCCCAACGAAATCGAAATTCCTCCAAACGCGAAAGGTCCGGCGGCGGACGAAATTTTTGCGAAGTACATTCAAGCGCTCGGCGGGGCCGGGCGCATCGGCAATTTCACCAGTTTTGTAGCGAAAGGAACATACTCAGGCTACGAAACGGATCTTGCCAAAGTGCCTGTGGAAGTCTACGTCAAAGCTCCGGCGCAACGTACGCTGATCGTCCATGCACTGTTCGGCGACAGTGTTCGCGTATTCGATGGCCGCTCCGGTTGGGTTGCCTCGGCCGACAAGCCGATGCCACTGATGCCATTGACCGGAGGCAATCTCGAAGGCGCAAAACTGGAAGCTATGGTGTTCTTTCCCGCACAACTCAAGCAGGCGTTCAGCCAATGGCGCGGCACCTCCACAAGCATCGATGATCGCGAAGTTCAGGTCCTGCAGGGAACAAATCCCGGGCAGCCGCCGGTAAATTTCTACTTCGACCAATCCGGTCTGCTGGTCCGGCTGGTACGCTTTGTCGATACCGCGGTCGGCCGCGTCCCGACACAAATCGACTATTCCGATTACCGCGACCTGGGCGGAATCAAGTTGCCCTTCAAATGGACCGCCACCTGGACCGACGGGCAATCTACTGCCGAGTTGAATGAGATCCAGAGAAACGTATCCATCGACGGCGCGAAATTCGCTCGGCCCGCTCCGGCGCCTCCACCGAAGGGGAATTGAGGGGGCGCACACCTGAACTCCCGAATTCGACAATTCGGGAGTTCAGGTGTGCGCCCCCTCGCCGCTACCGCGGGTTGTCGTGATGTGACCCGTCGATGATGTGTTCCAGATCCTGATCCTCGCAGCGAGCAGGTTCTTCCAATTCCTGATCCGTGAGTTTCAGTGTCCGGGGGCGTGCGACCCAGGGTTCGGCCAGCACGGCTGGATCGTATGCGGTGGCCTGGTACTCGATCGTATCTCCCACACGACGTAAACGCTCCACGACTTTGAGGTCCTTGCTGTGGAATGCTCCGTTGTCGATCAGCCAGGTCTCTTCATTGAAGTTGACGGTTTCGACAACCAGCGTATCTCCTTCGAAGTGGCCGATGGCATCGCCCAGATAACTTGGCGGAAGTCCCTTCCGATGCGGACGTCCATCGGTGGGGATGATCCTGAAGAACGCGCCATTAACATCGTCATAAAGAAACACGACCTCGCGCGCGTTTTGTACGATCTTGTGCGGTGGTCCGATGCGCGGCACGCCGGGCGCCTGGCACTGCAAGAGCGTATCCGTCTGCACCTGACGGTCGCTTAGATCTTTGACCTTGGCCAGGAACTCGGGCTTGTACTTGGGAAAGTTCGGCGCCGGACGAGCGCCGGCACCGCGGGCGTTTGCCCTAGGAGCGCCCGGCTCTTGCGGACAGTCAATCACGCAAACAGAACCGCCAGGCAATTGTTGCGCTCTCAGGAAGGCAAATCCGCCACCTTTATCCCAGGTGCCATTGAGGTCCGGCCTGCTATCCGCCAAATGTGGTGTTGGTTTGGATGGAGCTTGCGCATTGAGTTCTGAAACCAATGTGTACGCCGCCGCAAAAATTACAGCCACGGCAACTACAGTAAAAGGCGACAAACGATGATGTGTCATAGGCCCTCCTCGATGCACTTCTATTGGATTGGCATGGCGCCGCCCAGCGCATAGTAACGGCCGTCCGCGTAAGTGATTTTTGAAATCCATCCCACATGCTTCGTCCCATCCCGGGCCGGAACAATTTGCACTGTTACGACTTCCCCTGGGGTGCCCATAACGGCTTCTTTGCTCAAACCTGCCCGGCGCATCATTGCCGTCGGCAATGTTTCAAGCGCCCAGGTGGACACCGTTCCGTCCGTCTCTTTCACATCCAGATAGACATAGATGTGAGGGTTCATCCAATTCACCTTCGAGATGGATCCCTTCAAAGTAAGCGATTTCGCCGTATCGAACTGTCCCGCCACCGAGTGATGCGCAAACGCGGCGGATGCCACCAGCAGCAAGGTGGCGAGAATTCCTATCAGACAGTTAAATCGCTGTCGCATTGGAAACCTCCGTACGCATATCGAATAATCCCACAACTGCGAAAATCATAGCCCTGGACCTTAGCCTCGTCCAGATATATTCCCCTCCTCGCAGAGGAGGGGAGGCCGCCATTAAGAATTGTCGCGAAGCCTCCGGAGCGGCGCAGACGGGCGCGAAGCGCGAGCGCGATAGCGCGAAGCCGTAATAGTGATCAGACCGGCATTCCATCGATTTCGCCGAACTTCTATTGAGGCTTCGCCCTTCTCTTGAGGCTGCGCGCTATCGCGCTTGCGCTTCGCGCCACCCCTCCTCTGCGAGGACGGAATGCGCTCCACAATTGTTATAATCCGGCCATGAAACAACGCCAGCTTTTGTTTTTCACTCTCTCTGTGGCCCTTGCAATTGCTGCGCCGAGCGTCTTGGTTGCTCAGAGCCACCCCGAGTACATTGCCCTGGGCCGGATCAGCGCCGCGCTTTACAAGCCGGACAAAGGTCCGGCGCCACATGTCGCTTTCGTGATCGGGCACCGCACAGCAAACTACCTAAACCATCTTGCGTGCAGGGAACTACCGAGCCGCGGCTTTCTTGCACTCTGTTTCAACACCCGATTTCAGAACAATGAAAGCCAGGTACGCTGGGAGGAAACGCCGCTGGATGTGAAAGCAGCGGTCGAATTCGTTCGCCGCCAGCCCGGGATCACCAAGGTTATCTTGTTTGGCCATAGCGGCGGCGGACCGCTGATGAGCATCTATCAGGCGGTGGCGGAAAACGGCCCTTCGTACTGTCAAAAGCCGGAGCGGCTGGTGAAATGTGGCGACGATTTGCGGGGGTTGCCGCCGGCCGATGCGATCGTGTTCGCCGACGCTCATGCGGGGAATCCCGTGCAGGCGTTGCGGAGCTTGAACCCGTCGGTGACCATCGACGGCGGCAAGCGTTACGTCGATCCTGCGCTCGATCCCTTCGACGAGAAGAACGGATTCAATCCGAACGGTCCATCACATTATTCGAAGACGTTTCAGGACCGCTACTTCGCGGCTCAAGCCAAGCGCATGAATGAATTGATCGATCGTGCGCTGGCGATCCAAGAGCGGATCAAAAAAGGCGATTATCCGTATCCGGATGATGACATTTTACTCATCCCCTCGGGCGGCAATCCGGGCGCCGGAGCCGGAGGTGACGCGAAACTTGCCACACTCGACCCTGCGATCGCCGATCTCCAAAGCACCGCCCGGCCCGAGAAGCTACTAAAGAACGACGGCAACATTGTCACACAAATTGTAAAAAGCGTGGAGGTCGCCGAACCTGGCATGGCTAAGACCAATCGGGCATTCGACACGGGAACGAAGATCTTCACCTTGAAATCGTTCCTGACCGCCAACGCCACACGAGCAACGAATGCGAACAACGGAATCGATTATTGTTCCAGCAATAACTCGACGACCTGCGCTGTACAGTCGATCTCAGTACCGATCCTGATTGCCGCCATGGGCGCATACCAGTTCATCCGAGACGACGAAATCATTTTTGACAAGTCGTCGAGCCGGGACAAGGACTACTTCGTTCTCGAAGGCGCCGTACACGGTTTTACGCCGTGCACAGCGTGCGAAACTACCCGCGGCCAATATTCAAACAGCGTGAGGAATCTTTTCGATTACATCCGCGATTGGACGAACAAGCGTTTCTAGCGGGAACAAATCGGGGAAGGTACACAAAAGACACAAAAACGAAGCAAAAAGCACAAGAACTTTGTGCCTTTTTGTGGTTCGTTCTGCCTTTGTTAGTCAGAGCAACGTGGCGCTTAGAATATTTCCGGAAAGTAAAACGTCATGACCGTGTTTCCTTTTGCCCGTTGGAACCATGAGTTCCTGGTGAGCCGGATCGAGCAGATGCCGTTAACGTTCAGCCCGGATATCTGTTTAACCGGAATTCGCCATCGTCGCGGAACGTCGCCATCGTCGAAAACGCTCCAAAGTGATGTGGCCTGAACGGATCGCTCCTGTAACGTAGACCGATAAGCTTCTTCCAATCGGCGCAGGCTTGAACCTTCGGGTTCACATTGGCACGCATCCGGTAATCCGGCAACTGCTTCGAAACCAGCTGGGGTTACCTCTGGGCTGCCGCGAGCTCGAAGGCGCAGGATCAATTGAGAAGAAGCAGAAGAAACCTATCGCGGTTGCGACTAGGCCGCCAAACACAATGCGTTTAGAATTGCGTCGTACCACGTCCAACAGCCTCCTTCCCATGTCGCACTGAGTGTATCTTCAACTTGTCAAATCCCCGAATTTTCTGCCTCCGACAGGCGACTATGCGTTATAGTGACGCTGCCCTTCGCCTCGAACTTCAGAGGAAAAATGACATCCGACGAAATGAATCGAGCAATGGAGTTCATCCTCCAGCAGGAGGCTCAACTTTCTGTCCGTATGGATGAACTCGCAAAACAGATGCAAGAGCTTTCCGAACTTCACAAACGCGATCATGGGTTGCTTGTCCGGATGGCGGTCCAAGAGGAAAGGATGACTGAATTGCTCCAGATCCAGTCACGCCGTCTGGATCGGGCAGAGCAAGAAGATCGAGCCGCACAAAAACGGCACGAGGAAATGCAAAGGGAATTCCAGCACCGAAACGAACAATTGCTGCAAGAACTGCGAGCCGGATTCGATCGTCTCCTCGCGAGGCTTTCAGAAAAGCCCAATTGACCCGCGCCGCGGTCGGACTAGATAAACTGCGATGAAGAAGCTCCTATTTTTCGATGAAGGGTGGGACATTGTGTGGTAGGGCAACAGTTATCCCGATAGCGTGAACTATTGGAAACTGCGAGTCGACAAAGATCTGCCGGTCCACGGCAACATCCACACCTACGCCGAAGTTCTCGAACTGCTCAGGAATCAAACTAGGAACGCGCAGGACCTCTGCGATCACGTCGCAAAGTCGCACCTTTCCATGCAAGGCTGCCGAGTCCGGAACGCGTTCTAGCATTCCCCTCCTCGCACATGAATTTTGAAATCGGACGAATCCTGCATCTCAAATCCGAAATTTCGAAATCTCAGATTGGACCGTCGCAGTTCGCATAGTCCAATTTGCAATTTCGGATTTCGGATTTGAGATTTTTAGGATGCAGGAATCGTTCGATTTCAAAATGTCTTCTCTTGTTGCTGAGTCTTTTAAGCGCGAGTCGCCTCTCCTTTGGCAGAGGCCGCCGCGTCCACATCAAGGGCGGGCTCCCTGGGGGGTTAGTACGGGTGCGGTTGCCGGGGGCACGTATTGATCCCGCAGCCGCTTGCGGTACTCCGGATAGATCGTCGATACGCCGCCGCGGACGGCCTCGAGCGGGAGATTGAACTTGCCGGTCATCTCTCTAATAAACGGATTCGTGCCGGGCAGATAATGCGGCACCACGCCGGCAGGCCGTGCAATTTCCCAAACCGGCTCGCACGGTTCGGGCGGCACCTGGACGGTTGGGTCGTACACCCAAGTCTTGCTGCGCAGGTACGGCTCCTCGAGGTAAATCGGATCGTAGAGGATCATCGCAATCGTCAGGTGGTCGCCGTGGCGGACGATGTACTCGCGGATCGTCGCCTGATTACTCGAGGGCACCCCGTTGTGCGAGATCAGGCCCTCAGTCAAATGCGTGGTCGTCACCAGCAGCGTGTCTCCCAGCCAGGTGCCCGTGGAGAAACCGGAGGCCGTATGACGGGCGTCGGGCGAGGGATGCGGGCGGCCGTCCATCCAGATCGTGCGGGGCGTCCGGTCGATCGTTCCGGTCATCTTCCAGGCAACGACCCGCCCTGAGATCGGATCGATATCTGAGCTAAGCTGCAAACTTTGCGGCCCTCTTACCACGTAATGACTGGTGTACATGATGCATTGGCGCTCAGGCATCGCCTGGTACGACAGCAACCAAGAGTCGGCGCGGGTTCGGGCCTCGTCGTTGATCGGGAGGCCCGTGTAGTCGCCTGGGAGCATTCCTTCGAGATCCTCGTGATTCCGGGCCGCCCACACTCCGGTCAAGTCGACTTGTGCAAAGGCAGGCACAGCCGTCAGCACAACGAGCAAGGCCAGAGCGACATGCATGCAGGCGGTTTGTAAAAAATCTGTGTGAACATTGATCATCATTGCATCACCATCGGGCTGAGCACGCGGACGGATCCCACTTCGATCCGTCCGGCTCTCGCTTGAAGGCCGGGCTGGTCTCATATGACAGTTGCAGATACCTGGGGTCAACGATCGTGGTCGTGACGACCAGCCAGTCGGTAGCGTCGGGTTCTTTGAAGAGATCCCAGTACTCCGTCATCGCTGTGCCTGCGCTGTATGGAACACCATTTCGCCGCAGATATCCAGGACGCAGGTTCGTTGTCATGACCTCAAGGCTGCCGTAGCTCGGCCCGCCCGTCGCTGGGTTTGCGTTTCCTTCCCCGCCCCTAGTACTGCCGGCCGCGAGACCGAGCCAGCGCGCCAGCGATTCGCCCTGCCACGTGGGTTGGCCGCCGGGCGGGCGCGCGGCCCCGAAGTGGAACAGTCGCGTCTGGCGGCCCGCATCGGTGTCCACGCGGAGCGTGTTGTCGTCCTGCCACGTGATATGCAGCCGGCCGGGAATCCGCATCAGGCCGGCAGCGCCAAAGGCCTTGCACTCCTCACCCGCCGCTTCGTCCTTTGCGGGATCCCACGCTTCAGCCACCCGCCGCGCCTCCGCGTTCATGGGGATTCCGCCAAGAGTGCCGAAGAAATCTCCCTTCGCCGGTACTACCATCCGAAATCGCCAGTCTTTGTTGACAATCGAGACCCAGTAGCCGGTCAGATCAATGGGAGCGCTCGCCTTCGCTGAAGGAGCAGGAGCCGGCGTACCGCGTCCCTGCCCTGCGGCTACACGGCCGGCGCCGAGCGCGAGCATCACTATCGCGATTACCGTGGGCCGGCTGATGTTTCCCGCCGTCATTATCGCGATCCTCCCTGGGCTATCAAACTTTTGTAGATGGCGTCGACAAACATGCGCGTGGTCCAGTTGCCGGTCTCGGACCCATACTGGCGCCGATAGCCCGCGGTTGGGTTAGCCTGCTGAATTTCTTCCAGCGTCCTCCCCTTTTTGATCAGGTCCTGGACGCGATCGCGGATGATCGAGACCATGTCACGGTAACCGACCAAGTCGGTCGCCGTACACAGCCGTCCGTGACCGGGCACGATCAACGTACCGTCCTCCTGATACGGAAAGGGCGTCGACGAGAACGTCATCTCGATGAGGCGGTTCAAGCTATCGACGACGCCCTGTACCGAGCCGCCGCGGGCGAGATCGATGACTGGAAAGCGCGTTACGTCGAACACGTCCCCGGTCATGACCACATCGGACCGGCGGAAGTACACCAAGCTGTCAGCGTCAGTGTGGGCGGCGGGCTGGTACATGACCTGGATGGCTTCCCCATTCAGCACCAGCTTTCGTTGCCGTTCCCCGGCAGCGGCCGAATAAGTGGTCGTCGGCCAATCCGGCACCGGGTACGGCGCCTGTTTGCCGGTAGGCGCCGACATCCGCGTGAGGACGCGCTCCTCCGCCAGGATCGGCGCGAACTCGCGGTCAGCGAATCCCTCTCTCCGGTAGCCGGCCGGCACAATGGGCTGGCCCGCCGCCGACAGGGTGGAATTACCGCCGACATGATCAGAATCGGCGCTCGTGTTGATGATGTATCGGATCGGGCGTGGCGTCAGCCGCTTGATCGCGGCGAGCAGCGCGCCCGCCATTTCCGCCTTGCCGGTGTCCGTCACCACCACCCCGTCCGTGCCGATGTGCACAGCAACATTGCTACCCGCGCCCGCGATCATGTAGAAGTTCGGCTTGATCTCGAGGACTCGTAATCCGCCATCGCTCTGCGGCGCCGCCTGCGCGGCGACGCGCGACGGCGGTCCCGCGGCCTGACACACGACAATCACCGCCAGAAGCGCCAGCAGCCGCGCATTGGGGGCGATGACGGTGCGGATACTTCGACGTTCGATGCTCATCGAAATACCTCCTCGAGACTGTATCCGAAGTCGATGGTGTGGAAGCTAGCACGGCCTTTTGAGAAATCAAAAATATTTTTGTGCGTGCTCACAGACGAGGAACGCGCTGGCAACCATCGCCTTCATTTTTATCGGTAAACGGAGGCAAAATGTTGTGTACTTAAATTGGAGGGAACTCTCATGGCAGGCAATGTGAAACCGATTCCACAGGGATATCACTCGGTGACCCCATATCTGTATGTCAAAGGAGCCACTAAGGCGCTCGACTTCTACAAGCAAGCATTGGGGGCGACTGAAAAATTTAGGATGCCGATGGCTGACGGACGGATTGGCCATGCGGAAATCACGATCGGTGACTCGGTCGTCATGCTGGCCGATGAATTTCCCGAGCGCAACGTTCGCGGTCCTCAAACATTGGGAGGCGTCTCCTCGAGCCTTATGATTTACGTCGAAGACGTCGACGCCACGGCACAGCGCTTTATCAAAGCAGGCGGAAAAGTTCAGCGGCCCATCGAGAACCAGTTTTACGGCGATCGCTCCGGCAATTTCGAAGATCCTTTCGGACACGTCTGGACGATCGGCACGCACATCGAAGATCTGTCGCCGGAAGAGGTGGCTCGCCGCGCTCCGAAGCAGTAGGGAAAGCTGTCCACATCGGACGGGTCGTACAATGGTACGATCCCAACCGCAGTTACAAGGAGAAAGGAAACGGGAAATATGTCGAAGACAAGCATCTTGCTTGTTGCCTTATGCTTAGTGCTCGCAATAGCTGCCGTCGCCTTTGCGCAGCAGAGAGCAGCCATTCCGCAAAAGCCGGACAATCCTGAGTCCCTTGTTCATGTTGAAGCGGCGAAGAAACTCGCAGGCAACGATCCGTTTTTGATGAAACCGTACAACTTTTACTGCCCTATTGGCGCGGCGAGAGCAAACAGCCAGACCGCGCCGGATCTCGAGCCGGTCAAGATTTTCGACAACGTTTATGCCATCGGTAACTCGGAAACCACCACATACGTGCTGCCCACGTCGGAGGGCCTGGTGCTGATCGATTCCGGTTTTGAAAATAAAGTGGAATCCACTCTCGTGCCGCACCTGCAGAAGCTCGGCTTTGATCCGGCTAAGGTCAAATACATTCTCCTCGGCCACGGACACGCAGACCATTTCGGCGGATCGAAATATTTCCAGGACCACTACGGCACACGCGTAGGAACGACGGCGGCTGATTGGGATTTGATTTATCCCGCTAATCCACCCGCCAACCAGAACCAGGGGAAGAATGCACCGCCGGCCCGGCCAAAAAAAGATTTGGTATTAGCCGAAGGCCAACCGTTCAAACTCGGAGAGCTGACGGTAACGGCGATTGCGATACCTGGACACACACCAGGCTCACTCGCCTTCATTTTCCCGGTTAAGGACAAAGGCAAAACACGGATCGCGGGCCTGTTCGGCGGCACGATTCTGACCACGAACATCATCCCGACCGAAGGCCTGAAGCAGTACGTCCAGTCGATTGCGCACTATCTCGATGTAGCGAAGAAAATGAAAGTCGAAGTTGAATTGCAGAACCACCCGATCTTCGACGGGACGCCCGAGAGACTCGAGAAACTGAAGACCTTGAAAGCCGGAGAGCCGAATCCATTCATGGTGGGCAACGACCGGTATCTGAAGATGTGGAACATCATCGCCCAATGCATACAGGCCGAAATCGCCCGCCGCGAAGGCTCGGCGGACTAACGGACGCGCCCCCTCTCCCTCTGGGAGAGGAGAGGGTGAGGTTTCAAGATTCGATCAGACCTGTAAACTCGCGCGCGTCAGCCGGCGGCTTTCGCGCGCCGTTTAGGACCTTGCAACTATCACGGCGACGGCAATCATCACAAGGAGGCCAGCCACATCGACCAATTCCCACGGAAAGTCTTCTCTTCTCAGTGCGGCCGGCAGCCATGACATAGAGGCTAACGGGTCATCGCTGATTGCGGAGGCGGCGGATGCGCGGACCCACTTGTCACCCTCGCTGTCAATTATCAGTCCACCCCTAATCTTTGCTTTTGAAGTGGACTCGGCACCAACGAGGGTGATTTCAGTGCCGTCGAGTTCATACGTGCCGCTCACGCCTGTGGATCCTTCGAACAAAAAGTATGTCCCATCAGCCTTCAATTCTATGTAATGGGAGCGGGTTTTCTTATGAATGTATTTGCCCGGAATATCTGCAGCCATAGCAAGACTCGAATGGTACTTTCTCATCATCTTATCTAATCCCCCTGGCGCGGTTGCACATTTCACACTCGTGAGCACCAGGCGATAGTGCGCCGCACGGTTGCAGCCGGCTTTTGCCAGTTACGCCGCAATTCTTGTAAGAATACGATGCGGACCCGCCATCTAAACCCTACCCCATTTATAATTCTCACCGCGGCCGCTGGCCGCAACCAACCTGCTGTCAGCGATCAGCGGTCAGCATTCAGGTTAGCCATCAGCATTCAGCTTCTGTATCAGGAGGGTGAGCATCCCTTTAATCTCGACGGCGTGTTGGGACAGTTGCTGGTACGGCTTCGCTGGATGAGTGTCAGATCCCGACCCAAAAGGAGTTGATATTCGAGTTCGCTGGCCGAACCGCGCGCCACAGAGCAGAAGCGGGAGAGTCTGCATCTCCGTCTCGACCGAAACCTTCGGCTATATTCGATGGAATTGACGATGCGGCACGACGCATCTGAGACGCCAGGCCATAAGTCTCTTCACATGGAAATGCACCCGTGACGTGATAGATCGCCGGCGTCAATTGATGCGCCCGAGCCCATACCTTGAGTTGACGGAAGTCTTTCATAGCCTTCAGTTAATTCGCCCCTCGATCATGTCCACCCGGTTCCAGCCACGGGGCTCCTGCTTGCGACCATCTGGCATTGGCCGGGAACCCGAAGCCTGGGGACCGCTGAGAATCAGTTTGAAATTCCAAATTGAGACTCAGGCGAACGCTGGCAGATTCTTTTGGTCAGCTTAAAACCGAGTCGTTGAGTATAGAAGGCAACCGAACGACTAACGTCGTTCACTTGATACCGGACGCCCCACAATCCCGAGACGACGCTCTGGGGTTTTTCCTCGGATGAGTCTTGGGCTCCTGCGGATGTTTCCTTTCCCGGTTGATGAAGTTCGCGTTCCAGGGTCGATTGCCAGCGAGGCATACATACCGGCGCGGATGCATCAACCCGCCTTGGCGGCGTCGGCACGACGCTTGAGGAAGGCGGCCTGCCGATCCCGCAGTACCTTGATGCGTTCGCGACCCCACTTGGTCTTCCATCTCCCAGTAGGTGGCGGCCTGACGCATCCATTGGTTCTCCTGGCTGGGAAAGCTCATTGCGATGGTAATGAAATCGTCGGCGCTTTCAGGCCAAAATTCGTTCATCCACCAATTGCGCGCCTTACGCATTTCCGGCTCGCGACGAAGCTCGTACAGCTTCAGGATTAGTTCAGCGTCCGCGGCGGTTGCTTTCTTCGGCATGGTCCCTCCTGAGAATTTTCAATATGTGCATTGGTCCTTTTCGCGGGCCTCATGGAATCTAATTTCTGCTCCGCGGCTCACGCGGTGCAAATTCAGGATAACGCGCTCTGATTTCTCTGCGGTGTTCTTCCTCATCCGGTGTGGTTCTCACATCGCGGAGCTTTTGATGGCGGACGTCTTTTGGCTATCTGGCAAAGTGTTCCGCGACAGCGTGAAATTTTTCGATGTCGCCGCCGTTCTGTTCCAGCAATCGTTGAAACCCGAAATTTTGTGGACGGGCAACAAAAGTCTTTCGACCGGTGACAGATTAGCGGCGGGTAACGATCCCTTGCCCGTTACCGTGGAACCCATTCCTCGAAGAAGCAGTCATGCGCTCCAAGTTGTAACTCTGACCTTGCTCAAGCGCTCTGGCCTTTAGTCCAACGGTTTAGTTCCCTCCAGCTAGTTCCGTCCAGCTAATTCCGTCAAGCTAGTCCTTCCGGTTAGGACCATCCGCCCAGGACCTTACAGCTAGTGAATCCGAGTGATAGACGGCAATGAAGAAGACGGGTAAACCTTGGACCTCCGACCTAAGCGTCGGAAATACAAAAATTCGCGGACATCGCGCCGGAAGTGCTTATGCAGCGCGACGTCAGAAGGGTAAAGAATCAATGAATCAGACAGACAGGACGTCTATTGGATCAAAGAAAGCTGCAGCAATCGTGCTGGCAGTGATTGTGTACGTGATATTGACAGGAGGGTGGGCCTCTGCCCAGCAGGGTTCGGGTTTGAGCGCGGTCGGCGCCGTCGACCCGGCCAATGGCTACCCCAAGTGGTATATGGATGGAAGCGGTCTGCAACTGGCGCAGTGCCTGGACACGAGAGCTGGTGACCCGTGCTTGCTGGCGGGAACCTTTCCGAATCCCGCGGCAGCCATTTCGTTTCCAGGCAACTTTCCTGACGAATTCATGTACTGGCTCGCGGAAGCCAGCATCAACGGCGTCGGCGTGAACCGCGCGGGAACGGCGCTTCTGGTGCTTGATGTCACGGGCGCCTTCGGTGGGCCGACCGGCACGCCGGCGGACGGGGCCGGCGCTCAGATCACGTTCGCTCGCTTCCGGCTCCGGGTCAAGAATAGCCTGACGCCGGGGGCGACCTACACGATGACCGGTCCGCTCGGCAGCCAAGCGTTCGTCGCGGACGGGACCGGGACGATCAATTTCACCGATGACCGGGGATGTCCGGGCACGCCACCCGCCTGCGACTTCACGCTCGCGCTTAATCAACCCAATGCCGGGCCGTTCCTGAGATGGGACGCCACGGGCCCCGCCCCGCCGGCGGGTTTCATCGGCGATCCCGCCATCCTCCATCCCATCACCGGCAGCCCCTTCGGCAACAATTTCTTCCGCCTTGACGGTCCCAATGTAGGCGGTCTAGGCGTCAACACCATCCAGACCAACCTGTTTTCGGTGATCGGAAAGATCTTCGTCCGGCCCGCGACCACCACCACCCTGACCGCGTCGCCCAATCCCTCGACAGTCGGGCAAGCGGTGACGCTGACGGCCACAGTGCGCCCCGTGGCCCCGGCCACTGGTGTGCCCACAGGCTCCGTCTCCTTCAGGGACGGCGCCACGACAATCGAAACGGCCACGCTGGACGCCACCGGAACCGCGTCGATCGTCGTCTCGACGCTCGGCGCCGGCAATCATTCCCTTACGGCCGTCTATGCCGGCAGCCCGGATTTCCAGACCAGCACGTCCGCCGTGGTAACCCAGGTCGTCAGGGCTGCGACTACCACCACTCTGTCCTCAACGCCCAACCCCTCGACCGCCGGACAGGGAGTGACGCTGACAGCAACCGTGCTCCCCGTAGCGCCAGCTACCGGCGTGCCCACAGGCTCCGTCTCCTTCAGGGACGGCACCACGACGATCGGATCAGCCACGCTGGGCGCCACTGGAACAGCGTCGATCGTCGTCTCAACGCTCACTGCGGGTAGCCATTCCCTCACCGCCGCCTATGCCGGCGCCGGGAATTTCCTGGCCAGCACCTCCCCCGTGGTGACCCAGGTTGTCAACGCCCCAGCAGCGTCAACCACCACCACTCTGACATCGGCGCCCAACCCCTCCACGACAGGGCAAGCAGTGACCCTGACAGCGACGGTGAGCCCCGTGGCCCCGGCCACTGGCACGCCCACCGGAACGGTTACGTTCAGGGACGGCACGACGACGATTGGATCAGCGACGTTGGGCGGCAACGGAACAGCGTCGATCATCGTCTCGACGCTCGCTGCCGGGAGTCATTCCCTCACCGCCGCCTACGGCGGCAGCGCGAATTTCCTGGCCAGCACCTCCGCCGTGATGACCCAGGTCGTCAACGCCCCACCGGCGCCCGGCACGGATACGGTGACCATCACCCGCGCCCAGCTAATCTTGAGAACAGGTGAGCTGCGCGTGGATGGCGTCAACACTCCAATCGGTTTGGCCACGAGCGTCGAGATCCACAGTGACGGCGCCGTCGGCACCAGCTGCCCCGGACCACTCATCGCCACGACCCCCGTCCGCGGTAGTAACGCGCATTGGTCCTTCCGGGACGTCATCAGCTTCAGCCCGGCAACGATTTGTGTGAAGTCCGACGGTGGCGGCGTCGCGACGAGCGCTGTCACTCCAAAGTAGCTCCTCCTCCTCGATCTAGCGCTCTCCTCCTCGAGCGCTGCGGCCGCTTGGGCATCTCCGCCCCTTCCGATGCCTGAGCGGCCTCTCTTTTTCCGTTTGATCTTGACCGTAACGAAGTTCCGATCCCGAAACTCAGTCAGTTTCGGATTGGCCTCGAAATACCGATCAAGGGTGTGACACCAACTGCACCATTCACCGCCGACTTCGAGCAGGATGTGCTTGCCCGACCGCTGTGCCTCCGCAATCGCGTCCTTAATGTCGCGGACGGCATCGCGTAAGGGATCGTATTTCGTCACGGGCACGTATTGTCCGGCGAGCAAAAACAACCGCGAAGAGAATGGCTGCTTTTCGGCACACGGCGCGATCCTTCGTTAGACCGCGGGCCGGCATCCAGGTGTCCGTTTCAAATCTCAGGTGTCCGCTGGCAGTTATCCATGTTTAATGCACTTGGTGCAATGACCAACTGACCCAATGACCGGATTCGAGCTCCATAGAATTTCACAGCGGATCATCCGGACATTTGGTCGTTTAGCCAAGTTCATTAGACAACGCAGATCTGCCATCGGACATCTGACACCTGCACAAAGGGGGACGGAGGCCTCCGTCCCCCTGTCAGTCCGAGTCCGCTAGAAGTCGAATTGGTCGATGTTCGCTTTGGTGATGATCAGTGGAGGACCCAAAACGATTTCGCTGCCACGCACTCGAGTTTGCCGAGCCGGCCTGCCTGAATCGAGTTCACGCCGCTTGGAATCTTGTTTTGTGTAAGGAGCGCGGGCGCATAGACGTCAGGTATCCCAGATCGTGGGTGCTCCAGAGCACGACACGCTGACGCAGACCGCTTGGGCTGGGGCAGCCAAAAAGAATTCCGCATTTCAGTTTCGATATCAGCGATTGAAGACTCGACGAGCAGTTAAGCGGGCTACCATCGCAGTGGCTCACGCTCAACTCGGAAGTGGCGGACGCAAAAACCCCGCGGCTGACCGAAGCTGAGGATGCTGACGCAAAGATAGTGTTTATTCTGTGTTCTCTTCTCTGCTACTTACTTTGTTCTCTTTTCCGCGTCATAAAAAAGAGTAAACGTAAAGGCCACAAAGCAACATCAGCCGGGATTCGGTTCCTGTCCCGTCAGCCTTCGCCCTCCTCGGATGAAACCCTAGGGCTGTCAGCCGCTGCCCCCCATGCAAGCGGTCTATGCCGCCCATGTCGGCTAAAATGAAGGAAGTGGCGCGGGGGTAAGGGCGTGAGGCTATCCTAAAACCCAAACGCGTGAAAAAATGCGGTCATCGCCACCGAGAAGACGGCCACGATAAGAGCAACGGAAAACGCGAGCCCAAACAAGGCGCCGGCCGTTTCAATGAGCGCGAAGTGACCCGGTAATTTGTCCATAGTTCGTCTTCTCTCTTTTACCGCTGTGTCCCAAAACAGCAAATGGCACCGTGGTGCCGCCATTGACGCTGGCGATCTTGAGCAGTTGGCGCGCTTACGATGCGATAGCAAACGTCTATGACTGCGTGTGGCAACACGCTTCGAAGCCGCGGCAGAAGCGATGGCGGCCGAAAAGCTGGTCAAGAATCCCGCTCCAACGTAAAGAAAGCCGAACGCTCTCGGTGAGGTCAATACCTGTGTCAAAGCGGCTTCTGACCGCTTTGTATCGTATTCCACGTCGAAAATGCGCGTTTGCGGGTTCATAGCGGCGGGATTTGTGCCGCTTCAATCCCCCCGAGAATATCTGACTGGTTATCGGACCACTTCTGACCCGTTGGTCTGAAAACATTGCCTAAGTAGCCTTTTTCGGTTCCGTCACCGCACCCTTGACTTCGATCTGGACTTTCGCGCTCCATAAGCGGTTGCACACTTCACAGTCGTGCAGCGCAGGCGATAGTGCGCCGCACAGTTGCGCCCGGCTTTTGCCAGCCCCGCCGCAGTTTTTGTGAGAGTACGACGGGCCCCGCCATCCGAACCCCACTCCGTTTATAATTCCTACGCTCAAACGGATTTCAAGGAGCTTCGGCCACCTCCGGTAGAATCCATAATGCTCGGTGCGCTGAAGCATTTAAAAGGAGATCTATGAAGAAACAATTTGTGCTGACCGGTTTAGGCCTTTCGGGAATTCTGGTGGGTGTTCTTATCGTCGGCTTGGCCGCTGGATTCGCGGTTCAGAACGGGCAACGCGGCCCCGCGACTCCAGCCGCGCCATGCGGTCCTAATATCCCGGGCGATTTGGGAATAAACGCCGCGAAGAGCTCGCGCTGTTTTGAGCTACGGATGTATACGGTCGATACCAGCAAGAGCCGTATCAACGATCTGCACAAACGGTTTCGAGACGGCGAAGTCGATATATTCAAGAAGAACGGCATGGAGGTTCTTGGCGCATGGCAAAGCCTCGATGATCCCAACACTCTGGTCTATTTGCTTGCACATAAGGACCGCGCGGCCCGAGATGCCTCCTGGGCCGCCTTCCAAGCTGACCCTAAGTGGATTGAATTGCGGACAAAGTATCCCGTAACGCTGACTCCCAAAATCTTCATGATGAGCGCGGCCGACTATTCACCGCTGAAGTGAAATCTCATCCTGCCGGTAGCTCTCAGAGTGTAAAGAGTTGTTAAACTCTGGTGCGTTGCGGCTCTTCTTTGAGGGCTTGTCTCTATAATGCGTGCATGAGCCGATTCACAGATCGTTTAGTGTCTTCGTTGCTGCTCGTTTTGTTTTTGCTCGCCGCCATGTTTGCTAGAGCCGCAGATCGACACCGGTTCGCTCCAGAAGGCACGTTCATAGCGACAACGGGCCGCATTATGATGATCGATCTGAAGAACAAAACGTTAAGAGTGCGTGCATCGGATGATCAGTTCACTCAGCGTTTCTTGATGGCGAAACAAGGCGATAGATCTCGGGTAATCACGTTCCCGGGCGGCGCGACGATCCGCTTCCCTCAGCGAACGGGAAAGCATCCTTCCCCAGCCAGCAGCACTACACCGAACCTGAACCAGTACGTGGTCGTGATCACCAGCAAGACTGTGATTCAGGACGGGGCTGAACCGATGCGCCTCGAAGACTTCACCATCGGCGAGACTATCTCTATACACGGCTGGTACGCCGGTAATACCCTGACCGCGTCGAGAATCGCAAAGTGGTCTTAGGCCGCGCGTTCGCTCGAAATCCGTTGACGCCGCTTTCCGCCGGACAGATCACGCTCTGATAGGAGCTACAGCCTGCGGCTTGAGGCTTGCGCAGTAGCGCGCTTGCGCTTCGCGCGGGCTCGCGCTGCGAGCGGCCGCCGGGTGCCCATTTTACGAAGCAGCGATGCTTCCATTCGGGAAAGACTGGGTGTACATTGGGTTCCGGCGAATAGACCCAAATCCGAGTAGATTCTGAATCTTGGTCCAACGGGCGGAGTGGTTCTACCCCGGCTCGTTGAGGAAGGGAACTTGTTATGGCGCGAATCTCGCTGAAAGTGAATGGAAGGTCGCGAGTCGTAGAGACGGACCCCAGCACTCCGCTGCTATACGTGTTGCGCGACGACCTGGGGTTGAATGGGCCCAAGTTTGGCTGCGGTCTTTCTCAATGCGGCTGTTGCACGGTGATGCTGGAGGGCAACGCCGTACGCTCGTGCAGCATCGCGGTGAGCAATGCACAAAACCGGAACATTACCACGCTGGAAGGTTTGGGCAGCGTAGCCCGTCCTCACCGGCTCCAGAAGGCGTTCATTGAAGAGCAGGCGGCGCAGTGCGGCTACTGTATGAACGGAATGATCATGAATGCCAAGGCGCTGCTCGACAAAACCCCCCATCCAACCGAGGCGGAGATCCGGCGGGCTCTGGACGGCATCCTGTGCCGTTGCGGAAGCCACCTGCGGGTCATCCGGGCTATCCAACGGGCTGCGGTCTAGGAGGTGCAACATGGAAAGACGACACGTTTCCCGCAGAGGATTTCTTAAAAGCACGGGCGGGCTGGTTGTCAGCTTCAGTTTTTCCGCACCCATCTCCCAGCTCCTGGCTCAATCGCCAGACCTGCCCGCCGTGGAACCGGAGGCAACACAACTCGATTCCTGGCTCGCAGTCGCCCAGGATGGAAGCGTCACGGTCTTCACCAGCAAGGTGGAACTTGGTACCGGCATCGAAACCGCTCTGGCCCAGATTGTGGCCGACGAGCTGGATGTGCCGTTTCAGAAAGTCCAAATGGATTGGGGGGACACCGCCAAGTCGGTCGATCAGGGTATGACCGTGGCCAGCCGGACGCTCGAACGAGCCGGACCACAGTTACGCCAGGCCGCGGCGGCGGCGCGCCAGCAGCTTCTGAAACTGGCCGCAGCGCGGCTGGAGGTTTCTGCGGAGCAGCTTACCGTGCGCGATGGTCTCGTGAGCGTCGCGAACAACCAAGCCAAGAAAATCTCCTATGGCGAACTCATCGGCGGCAAGCGCTTCAACCTGAAAATCACCGCCACGGGTGAAGGCTGGGATATGAAAGTGGCTCCTGAAGCGCGCGCCAAGGATCCCAAGGAATACAAAATCGTGGGCACTTCCATGCCGCGCATCGACCTGCCGCCGAAATTCACGGGAGAGTACACGTACATTCAGGACGTCCGGATCCCCGGTATGCTCCACGGCCGAGTGGTTCGCCCGGCCGTAGTGAATTCCAAACCGTCAAGTATTGACGAAAGCTCCATCCGGCACCTTGCCGGCGTAGTAAAGGTGGTGCAGCAGGAAAACTTCGTCGGCGTAGTGGCAGAGACTGAATGGGCCGCGATCCAGGCCGCCAGAGCTTTGAAAGTGACTTGGTCGCCTCCTGCGGAGAAACTTCCCGCGAATAAAGACGAGCTGGATGCGTACCTGAAGAATACCAAGAGCGTCATTGACATGAATCCGGTGAAGAAGGGCAATGTGGACGAGGCGCTCTCCAGGGCGAGCAGGACTTTTCAAGCCACCTACCGTTGGCCGTTCCAATTGCACGGAATGCTCGGCCCCTCCTGTGCCGTGGCAGATGTCCGGGCCGACCGTGCCACCGTCTGGACCGGTACACAAGCTCCGTTTATGACGCGGGACAAGTTGGCGACTCTTTTGGGACTGACCAAAAAGAACGTTCGCGTCATCCACAAGGAGGCCGCCGGCTGCTACGGACGCCTGGAGCCCGACGACGTGCCGGAGGACGCGGCCCTGATGTCCCGCGCGGTGGGCAGGCCCGTCCGCGTTCAATGGATGCGGGAAGATGAGCACGGCTGGTCACCCAAAGGGCCACCGCATCTCATTTCGGTCCGAGCCGCCGTGGATAGCCAGGGCAACGTCATCGCGTGGGATTACCTGGACCGCAGCTTCCCGTGGACCGATGCCAGGGGCGTCCTGCTTGCTTCCCGACAAGTGGGCCTCAAGCCGACGGACCCAGGATTTCCCAATGGAGCTACTTCGGCGGGTGAAGTGTATCAATTCGCGAACCAGAAGATCGCCGCTCAAAACCTGCCCTGGCAGACGGCGGGACCTATCCCGCTGCGTACTTGTAACCTGCGCTCGCCGGGACAGCCGGCGCGCTGCTTCGCCAGCGAAGGCTTCATGGATGAACTGGCCTCGGCTTTAGGCGTGGATGCCATCGAGTTCCGGCTGCGGTATCTGGGTGAGAACAAGCGGCTGCGCGAAGTCCTGGTGGCGGCAGCTCAAAAGGCTGGCTGGAAGGAACGTCCTTCCCCCGCGCCTTCCTCTGCCGGCCCCAAGCTTGCCGGCCGAGGCATTGCGATTACAGACCGCGCCGGCGCCATGGTTGCCGCCGTCGCCGAAGTTGAAGTGGACAAACCGACGGGCAAGATTGCAGTCAAGCGCATCACCATCGCGCACGACTGCGGCAGGATCGTCAACCCCGATGGCGTAAAAAATCAGATTGATGGGAACGTGATTCAGGGAGTCAGTCGAACGTTATTGGAGGAAGTTCAGTTCGATGCCACCAGTGTGAAGAGTCTGGACTGGAAGAGCTACCCGATTATCAGCTTCCAGAACATCCCTTCAATTGAAATCGTGCTGATCAATCGGCCGGAGATGGAGGCGCTAGGCGCCGGCGAACCGTCCATTGTGCCGGTACCGGCGGCAATAGCCAATGCCGTTTTCGACGCGACGGGAGTTCGCTTCCGGGAGGTCCCTCTCACGCCGGAGCGAGTCCTGAGCGCTCTAAAAAGCGGCCCAGCTCCGAACCAGCGGGCGTAGTCCCGAGTGCAAGCTAAATTTCCGCCCTGAAACAGGCGAACAACGAATCGGCGGACCATTACCCGGCGTGCGCTATTGTCTCTTGAGGGTTTGCTATTTCTTGAGGCGCGCGCTAACGCGCTGCTTCGCGGGGCCTGCGCCCGCCGATCTCTCCCAAAGGGTTTGTCTTGCTGTTCCTATTTTTTGTTTACCTAATCTGCGAAATGGCGCGGACGCCAAATCCATTTGACGTTCGCACCGCAGTGGTCTTAGGCTGCTACCACTGATGGCGTGAAAGGAGTTTTGCAATGAAGAGAGCATGCTTCGTGACAATCATCCTTTTGGTTTTCGCGACAACAATGTTGGCGGAAAAGAAGGACGTAACGATTACGGCGGCCGATGGCTTCGCCTTGAAAGGAACGCTGTATTCGGCCGGAAAGATCGGACCGGGGATTCTTTTGCTCCACCAATGCAATGCGGACCGCCAGATCTACGACACTCTGGGAACCATGCTAAGCGCGGCCGGTTACAACGCTCTCACGTTGGACTTTCGCGGTTTTGGAGGCAGCAAGAACGCTCAGTACCCGGATCTTGCGTCGGCGCGGGACAAAATGCCTGCCGATGTTGACGCGGCGTTCCAGTTCCTGACAACGCAGGGTCTCGTGAACAAAACCGTGTTGGGAGTGATCGGAGGCAGTTGCGGTGTCAATCAGGCGATTCAAGCGGCGCGGCGGCATCCTGAAGTCAAAACGCTCGTGCTGCTGTCGGGCGGAACGGATGGCGACGGCGAAACGTTCATAAAAAATGCCGCCAAGATGCCGATCTTTGGCGCCGCCAGTGAGGAAGACACCAATGCAGCGGCATCGATCAAGAAGATCGTTGGTCTCTCAACAAATCGAGACAGCCAGATTACGATGTTAAAAGGAGCCGGGCATGCCGCCTCGATGTTTGAAAAAGAACCGGACCTCCAAGCCGACATTGTGATTTGGTTCAGGACGAATCTACCGGTTTCCGGCTACGCCGTATTACCGTCCTTGAAATAAGGTGTAAGAAAATGGCCACAGGGAAATTCGGGGACAGACAATTTCGGGGACGCACCCCGAATTCCTGAATTTCAGAATTCGGGGGCGTCCCCGAAATTGTCGTCCAGAATTCTGTCCCCGAATTTTCCTTTTTGTGGCTGTTTATGAAAGCAAGTTCCCTGAGAGACATCATTCTGACGCTTGCCGCGGGCGGGCTAGAGATCTTCGAACGCACGACGGGACGCCGCCAGGAAGACATCGTGGCCATGTGCCGGCGGCTTGTTCATCTTAAAGGAGAAGCTTCGGCGATCTCGCTCGGCGATAAGATCCTAACCACTTACAAAGGCCTTTCCACGCGCAACCGGCTTCAATTTTTCGAACGGCTCCTCACGGAATTCATGCCGGATAGCAGGCGGCTCGACGAAGCGATTGCAGCCTATCAGCGGGATCCGAATGCAAATACCGCGGCGGCGCTGCAGGGAGCAGCCGAATCGCCGCGGCAGGAGTTGTTTCGCGTCCTGAATATGGGACCTGACGGAACGGCGTCGATCGTTGCGATGCGAGCCGACCTTCGCAGCTTCCTTGCTGAAAATCCGCAGCTCAAGCCTGTCGATGGAGACATGATGCACCTGCTGCAATCATGGTTCAACCGGGGTTTTTTGCGGATCGAGCGCATCAGTTGGAAAACACCCGCGTTCATTTTGGAAAAGCTCATCGAGTACGAGTCCGTCCACGAAATCCGGGGATGGGAAGACTTGCATAGGCGTCTTGCCGATGATCGGCGGTGTTTTGCATTCTTTCATCCTGCACTGCCTGATGAACCGTTGATATTTGTCGAGGTGGCGCTCACACAAGAATTACCGGCTTCGATCCACGACGTCCTTTCAGCCAAGAATCCGGGGGAGCACGCCGAGATCAAAGCCGATGCAGCCATCTTTTACTCTATCAACAATTGCCAGCCCGGACTCGCGGGTGTGTCGTTCGGCAATTTTCTCATTAAGCAGGTCACCGATAGCCTGGCGGAGGAAATCCCGAGTCTGAAATATTACGCAACGCTCTCACCCGTTCCCGGATTTCTCGCATGGTTGAAGCAGCAATTGACGACGCCGCAACGGGTAATCGCGTTTTCCGAACCCGAGCTTTTGCTTCTTTCGCAGCTCGAGGGCTCATCATGGTGTGAAGATTCGAAGGCGCAGCAACTGAAGCCGCTGCTCCTATATTTGTGCGCGTATTACCTGTTATACGCCAAACGCGGCGATGAGCCGCGCGACCCCGTGGCGCGCTTTCATTTGCGAAACGGCGCACGCCTGGAACGGATCAACTGGCTCGGCGACCGGTCCGAAAAGGGGCTACGCGAATCGGCCGGTCTCCTGGTGAATTACGTCTACGATCGCAAAGCCGTGGCGCGAAACCACGAGGTCTACGTCAACGATAATGAAATCGTTCATTCCTCTATGATCGATCACCTGCTTAAGAAACGGCCGTCGCTCGCTGCGGTGTGACCCGCGGAGCGGTAAATGGAGCGAAATTGCGGAAGATCCACCCTCTCCCAGAGGGAGAGGTATTTTTCTGATTTGGCCCCCACATTTGTCTTTTAGTACAATCCGCCCGAGGCAAAACCAATATGAAACATTTTGTTTGTGAAGAAATTTCGAAATCGGACGAATCCTGCATCTCAGATCCGAGATTTCGAAATCGGAAATTGGACGGTCCAATTCGAAATTTTTAAAATTCCGGATTTCAGATGCAGGACTTGTCCAATTTCAAAATCTAAGGAGGCGGTATGGTGAGAAGAACGTTGTTCAGTCTTTGCTTTGTTCTATTCATTGTTTCGGTCCCGTCCCTCATGGCCCAAACCGCGGGTACGGGTGCCCTGACCGGCACGGTCATGGATTCCTCGGGTGCAGTCCTTCCCGGCGTCATGGTCACTACGACAAGTGTGGACACCGGCCAAACCCGCAGCGTCATCACAGGTGAGGACGGAACATACAGGGTGACGCTGCTGCCTCCGGGCAATTACAGCGTGAAGTTTGAACTTACCGGGTTCAACACGTCAGAGGTTACGTCCGTTAAAGTGAATGTGACCGAGACGGCTGTGTTGGACCGAACCCTGCAGGTAGGCGCACAAGCCGAGGCGGTCCAGGTCGAGGCTGCGGTAGAAACGATTCAGACGACCAGCTCAGCTCTCGGGACAGTGGCGACGGCCGTCACGATAACGGAACTTCCTCTCAGCACCCGGAACTACACCAATCTCCTCGCCAACTCGACGGGAGCCAACGCTTCTGTTCAGGACGCAAGCCTCATTGGAAAAGGGACAACACTCATAGCTGTGAACGGCGCGGGCAATGGCCAGAACACGTTCCTTCAGGACGGCGTCGTCATCAACAACTGGTTCAGCTTTAACACCGGAGTCGAAGGAGTGTCGGTCGGCGGTTTTGCGATTCCCAATCCCGATGCGATTTCGGAATTCAAAATTCAAACGTCGAGCTATGACGCCGGTTATGGCAGAAATCCAGGTGCGAACGTCAACGTGGTTACGAAGTCGGGAACGAACAGCTTCCACGGATCGGGGTTTGAATTCTTCCGCAACAGCGCTTTAAATGCGAATACGTGGTTCCGCAACTATCAGGGCCTTCCGAAGCCGCTCTTGAATTCGCATCAATATGGAGGCGCGTTCGGCGGACCAATCAGGAAAGACAAGCTGTTCTTCTTTACGACGTATCAGGAAACGGGACAGAAGAATGGTCTCACGGGTTACGGCGCTGCGAGCGCTACGGCGCCGCCGATCCCGCTGGGCGATCGTGGCAAATGCCCCCCTGGTTGGACTTCGCTCTCGCAGTGTGACGGCCCTGGACAACGATTCGTGCCCGCGTTAGCGTCGGCGCTCAGCCCGGAGGCGCCGTGCAATCGAGGTCCACAGCCCATGGATCGGAAGGGAAACCTGAATAACACAACGTCGAACGGCGGCATACAAATTCAATGTCCAACCGGCGCGGTAACGAACCCGCTGTTCAATCTCAATCCCGTCGCGATCAGTCTTCTTCAGCTCCAATTTTCGGACGGCCGTTATTTGGTTCCCACCTCCGGCGCCAACCCCGGAGGTCCTAACGGGGGATACGTGCTGCAGAACTATTCGATCCCGGCCGTTTTCAACGACCATAATTTCATGGCGAATGGCGATTACCTGATCGGCAGCCAACATTCATTGGCCATGCGGTACCAGTATGAAAAAGATCCGCTCCTGGCGCCGTTCCCCGTTCAGAATGCGCTGCAGCAGGGCAATTTTGTCCCTGGAAATCCCATCCGCACGATCAAGTCGAACCACTCGGCCCTCCTGAGACTCACGTCGATTGTGTCGGCCAACTTGGTGAACGAGGTCCACGGGGCCTACCAGCGCTACCCCGTAAACAACGACATCCTCACTCCATTTAAAAATTCGCAGGTTGGTATTACCAATTTGCGGGCCGGCGTCGATATCCTCTCCGGTATAACGATTGGCCAGGCGTCCGGCGCGGCAATTGCAGGCGGGATGTCGATGGGCGGGCAGTATCAATACGGCGGAACCGTGGCCATCAACCAATACCAGTTTGGCGATCAGATTTCCTGGACTCACGCGAAACATAACATTCGGACCGGCTTTGAGGCGGCGAGGATCCAACAGACGGCATATAACTATGGTAGTCCGGTGGGCAACCCGACGTTCCAGAGGTGGGCCGACCTCCTTATCGGACGGGCCGGATGTGCCGCGTTCACAGGGACGGGCACGTGCAGTCCAACGAACCCCGGCAACACGAATGGTACGGCGGGCAGCAGCATTACGGGTGGCGTCGGCGGCACGATTAGTACGGGAACCACGATACCTTACGATTGGCGGATCACCGACCTCGATGCCTTCCTTCAAGACGACTTCAGGGTCAATGCACGCTTAACATTGAATCTGGGCGTCCGCTGGGAGTACGACGGGTGGGCTAAAGAGAAGAGGGGATACTTCACCAACATCTGGAACAGCCTCCTCTCCAAAGTACCGAATCCCGGGTCAGGGTGCGTCATCAATGGAGGATCGATCGGCTTAGGAGCGGCTGGAACTGGATGCAGTCTGGCCGGATTTGTTGTCCCAGCCAACTTCAAAGGCACACCCCCGGACGGCATTTATCGTAACACGATTGATAATGTCATTAAGACCCACGCACCCTACCACAACTTCGCTCCTCGAGTCGGATTTGCCTGGCAGCCGATGGGCAATGGACGCTGGGTCTTGCGGGGAGGCGGGGGCTTCTTCTATGAGATGATCCCCGGACAGAACACGACCGGTATGACCGGCGGCAACACACCTCTCGCCGGCTCTCCTCTCGTCGGCGGGCTGACGACGGCGAGCCTCGCCAATCCTTGGCAAATACCGGCCACGACTCCGGGACCTGCAGGAACCTTCGGCTTCACACCGAGATGGATCAACTTAGCCACCGGAGCGAATTCCAACATCGCG
>Ga0209157_1000746_pt1 | contig 27632 bp, 20 predicted proteins | sample GraSoiAngelo_135_FD_185892 | JGI IMG/M metagenome (GOLD analysis project Ga0209157, IMG submission 185892) | Grasslands soil microbial communities from the Angelo Coastal Reserve, California, USA - 14_0929_05_40cm (SPAdes) (version 2) | ecosystem: Environmental > Terrestrial > Soil > Grasslands ...
GCTCGACTTCGACACGCTGCAGCCCTACGGCAGCTTCATCGGCTCGGCGGCGGTCGTGGTCCTGTCGCAGCGCGACTCGGCGGCCGCCGCGGCCGCCAATCTGATGAAGTTCTTCCACGAGGAATCGTGCGGCAAGTGCACGCCCTGCCGCGTCGGCACGGCCAAGGCGCTGGCGCTGATGGGCGAGAGCAAATGGAACCAGCCGTTGCTTGGCGAGCTCTCACAGACCATGATGGACGCCTCGATCTGCGGCCTGGGCCAGGCGGCGCCCAATCCCGCGCTGACCGTCATGAAATACTTCCCGCAAGAGGTGCAGTGATGGAACGGGTGACCCAGCAGCAGGTGGCGATGATGCCGATCGAGTTCAAGCTCAACGGCCAGACCGTGGTCGGACGGCCCGACGAGCTGATCATCGAGACGGCGCGCCGGCACGGCATCTCGATCCCGCACCTGTGCTACACGCGCACGCTGCGGCCCGACGGCAACTGCCGCGCCTGCGTCGTCGAGGTAAAGGGCGAGCGTGCGCTCGCGCCTTCGTGCTGCCGCTTCCCGACCCAGGGCATGGAAGTCACGACCGATTCAGCGCGCGCCCTCGCCTCGCAGAAGATGGTGCTCGAGCTGCTGCTCGCGGACATGCCCGAGCACGAGTACACGCTCAACAACAAGGTCGATGTGTGGGCGCGCAAGCTCAAGGTCGGCAAGCCCAGGTTCGGATCGAGACCGCAACCGAGGGCCGATCTGTCTCACCCGGCGATTGCCGTGAATCTGGATGCGTGCATCCAGTGCACGCGCTGCGTGCGCGCCTGCCGCGAGGAGCAGGTGAACGATGTCATCGGCTACGCCGGGCGGGGGGACCACTCGAAGATCGTGTTCGACTTCGACGACCCGATGGGCGAGTCCACCTGCGTGGCCTGCGGCGAATGCGTGCAGGCCTGCCCGACCGGCGCGCTGATGCCGGCGCGCGACGCCGGCCTGCAGGCAATCGACAAGAAGGTCGACTCGGTGTGCCCGTTCTGCGGCGTCGGCTGCCTGCTCACCTACCACGTGAAGGAAAACAAGATCCAGTTCGTCACCGGCAAGGACGGCCCGTCGAACCATGGCCGGCTCTGCGTCAAGGGCCGCTACGGATTCGACTACGCCCATCATCCCCACCGGCTGACGCAGCCCCTGATCAGGAAACAGGGAGTCGGCAAGTCCGCGGACTTCGTGGTCGATCCGGGCAACTGGTCCGAGGTGTTCCGCGAGGCAAGCTGGGAAGAGGCCTTGGATGTTGCTGCAAAGGGTTTCGCAAGGATCCGCGACGAAGATCGTTATGCGTTGGCGGGGTTCGGTTCAGCCAAAGGCTCCAACGAAGAGGCCTTCCTCTTCCAGAAGCTGGTGCGCACCGGCTTCGGCACCAACAACGTCGACCATTGCACGCGCCTCTGCCACGCCTCGTCGGTCGCGGCGCTGATGGAAGGCATCAATTCCGGCGCGGTGTCGAACCAGGTGAACGACGTGCAGAACGCCGAGGTGATATTCCTGATCGGCGCCAATCCGACTTCGAACCATCCCGTGGCTGCGACCTGGATGAAGAACGCGGCGAAGAACGGCGTGAAGCTGATCGTCGCGGACCCGCGACGCAACGAGCTGGCGCGCCACGCGACGCATTTCCTGCAGTTCAAGCCCGACACCGACGTCGCGCTGCTGAACGCGATGATCCACAGCATCATCGACGAGGATCTGGTCGACAAGAAATTCATAGCCGAGAGGACGAGCGGATTCGAGGCATTAAAGGAAAACGCCAAGAGCTTCTCCCCCGAGAAGATGGCGCCGGTGTGCGGCGTCCCGGCGCAGACGATCCGCGAAGTCGCGCGGCTCTACGCCGCTTCCAAGGGCTCGATGATCCTGTGGGGCATGGGAATCAGCCAGCACGTCCACGGCACCGACAACGCGCGCTGCCTGATCGCGCTCACCCTGATGACCGGGCAGATCGGCCGGCCGGGCACCGGGCTGCATCCGCTGCGCGGCCAGAACAACGTGCAGGGCGCCTCCGACTCGGGGCTCATCCCGATGGTGTTCCCCGACTACCAGCGCGTCGACCACCCGGATGCCAACCAGCGGTTCGAGAAGCTGTGGGGCATGGCGCTCGACAAGAAGCCCGGCCTCACGGTAGTGGAGATCATGAATGCCGCCTACGACGGAAGCATCCGGGGCATGTACATCATGGGCGAGAACCCGGCGATGTCGGACCCCGATCTCGAGCACGCGCGCGCGGCCATGGCCAGGCTCGAGCACCTCGTGGTGCAGGACATCTTCCTCACCGAGACCGCCTACCTGGCGGACGTCGTCCTGCCGGCGACGGCCTGGCCGGAGAAGGAGGGCACCGTCACCAACACCGACCGCATGGTCCAGCTCGGCCGCCGGGCGCTCAAGGCGCCGGGCGAGGCGCGCGAAGACCTCTGGATCATCGTCGAGCTCGCGAGGAGGCTGGGGTTGTCCTGGAATTACTCTCATCCCAGAGAAGTCTTCAATGAGATGAGAAGCTGCATGGATTCCATCAAGGGCATCACCTGGGAGCGCCTGGAGCGCGACTCGTCGGTCACCTATCCGTGCGAGAACGAGGGCGATCCTGGCCAGCCGGTCGTGTTCCAGACGCATTTCCCCACCGCCACCGGCCGCGCGAAATTCGTCCCGGCGGACCTCATTGGCGCCGCCGAGCGGCCCGACCGGGATTATCCGATGGTGCTCATCACCGGCCGCCAGCTCGAGCACTGGCATACCGGCGCCATCACGCGCCGCTCCGGCGTGCTCGATGCGATCGAGCCCGAGCCGGTGGCGTCGCTGCATCCGCTCGATCTCGCGGCTCTCGGCGCGAAGCCGGGCGAGCTCGTCACCGTCGAATCGCGGCGCGGCAAGATCGCGCTGTATGCTCGGGCCGATGACGGCACGCCGCGCGGCGCGGTCTTTATCCCGTTCTGCTATTACGAGGCCGCGGCCAACGAGCTGACCAACCCGGCGCTCGACCCCTTCGGCAAGATCCCGGAGTTCAAGTACTGCGCCGTCCGGGTGACTAGGGGCGGGCAGCGGCCGGGCGACCCGGGCTACGGAAAAGGGCGCACGCTCGGCGAGCTCTACGGCTGAACCGCCCGGCCCGCGTCAGTAGCTGAACTTCAGGTCCTTGCCGATCACGGTCAGCTCGACGTAGGAGCTGCCGTTGTGGTTGTCGGGCGAAAAGCTCACCAGGTAGCCGCCGGCGTCGTAGCTGCGCAGGCCGTCGAGCGCCTGCATGAAGCTCTCCCGGGTCGGCCTCGGGCCGGCGCGCCGCAACGCCTCGACGGCGACCTTCGCTCCGATGTACGCCTCGAGAGACGTGAATGAAAAATCCTTCTTCCCCAGCAGCTTCTCTATCGCTTCCTGGTATTCCTTCACAACCGGCACCGCGCGCCTGGTCGGCGGCGGCACCACCTGGGCGATGGCCACGCCCGCTCCCTCCTTGCCCAGCTCCTTGGCGAGCGGGCTCGCTCCCGGGAAGGAGTTGCTCACCATCTGCGGCCCGAATCCGGCCTTGCGGGCGCTCTTGATGAAGTCCGAGGTCGCCTTGTAGAGCGTGGTGAAGATCACGACTTCGGGATTGCCCTTCATCACCTCCTTGAGGCCGCCCTCGATGTCGGGCTTGGCGCGGTCCTTGAAGGCCGCCACCGACACCATCGCCAGGTTGCGCTTCTTCAGCGCGCGCTCGACCGCAGTGAGGTTTTCCCTGCCGACGACATCGTCGTAGTGCACGACGGCAAAGCGCTTGATCCCGAAAGTGCTGTAGTGCTCGACGATCTTCTCGAGCTCGTCGGCGTAGCTCGCGCGCATGTTGTAGACGTGCCTGTTGAACACGCGCATCGGGTCGGCGCCGGTGAACGGGGAGAGGAACGGCGCCTTGTGCTGCTCCACGAGCGGCAGGGCGGGACGCGACAGCGTGGCGCTGGCGTACCCGAAGAGGGCGAACACCCTCGTTTCCTCTAGCAGCTTCTTGCTGTTGGCCTCGGCGCGCGGCACCTGGTTCGCGTCGTCGAGCGTTGCCAGCTCGATCCTGCGCCCGTTCACGCCGCCGGAATCGTTCACCTTCCTGAAGTAGGCGAGCGCGCCGTTGCGGATGTCGTTGCCCAGGTCGGCATTGGCGCCGGTCAGCGGTGCCGACTGGCCAATGACGATCGTGCTCGCGCTGACGCCTGGCGATTGCTGCGCTTGCACGCTGGCGGGAGCTGCGAGCGCAAGGCTGATCAGGAGTCCCGTCAGCCTATTGTTGCCCGGGATCATGAACCCTTCCTCCCCGCGGCATTCTGTGGACCGGCTTGACTTCCGTCAAGGCCGCGCCGTCCCTGCATCTTCCACAATCCCGCCTTCCACTACCGCGCCCTGGAAACCCATGCCGTCCGACATCGAAATCGCACAGGCAGCGAAAATGCACCGCATTTCTGCGGTGGCCCGCGAGAAGCTCGGCATTCCCGAGGAGCACCTCGAGCCCTACGGCCATTACAAGGCCAAGGTGCATCTCGCCTACCTGGACTCGCTCAAGGCGAGGAAGGACGCCAAGCTGATCCTGGTGACGGCGATGACGCCGACGCCGGCGGGCGAGGGCAAGACCACCACCACGGTCGGCCTTGGCGACGCGCTCAACCACATCGGCAAGAAGGCGATGATCTGCCTGCGCGAGCCCTCCCTCGGGCCGGTGTTCGGCGTGAAGGGCGGCGCGGCAGGGGGTGGCTATGCGCAGGTGGTGCCGATGGAAGATATCAACCTGCACTTCACCGGCGATTTCTCGGCCATCGCGCTCGCCAACAATCTGCTCGCGGCGATGGTCGACAACCACATCCACCACGGCAACGAGCTTGGCATCGACCCGCGGCGCATCCAGTGGCGCCGGGTCGTCGACATGAACGACCGCGCGCTGCGCGACATCGTGGTCGCGCTAGGCGGCACCGCGAACGGCTTCCCGCGCGAGGATGGTTTCGACATCGTGGTCGCCTCCGAGGTAATGGCCATTTTTTGCCTCGCGACCTCGCTCGTGGACCTGAAAAAGCGCCTCGGCGACATCGTCATCGGCTATACGCGCGAGCAGAAGGCCGTCACCGCGCGCGAGCTCAAGGCCGATGGCGCGATGGCGGTGCTGCTAAAGGACTCGCTCAATCCCAACCTGGTGCAGACGCTGGACAACAACCCGGCGTTCATCCACGGCGGGCCGTTCGCGAACATCGCGCACGGCTGCAATTCGGTGGTGGCGACCCGCAGCGCGATGAAGCTGGTCGACTACGTGGTGACCGAGTCCGGTTTCGGCGCCGACCTCGGCGCGGAGAAGTTCATCGACATCAAATGCAGGATGTCGGGACTGCGCCCGAACGCGGCGGTCATCGTGGCTACCATCCGGGCGCTCAAGTATCACGGCGGCATCGACGTCAAGCAAGTGAACAGGGAGGACGTTGCCGCGCTCGAGAAAGGCCTGGTCAACCTGGAGCGGCACGTCGACAACGTGCACAACGTCTACGGCATCCCGTGCGTGGTGTCGATCAATCGCTTCAGCTTCGACACGCCGGCGGAAATCGAGCTTTTGCAATCAAAGATGAGAAAACTGGGGGTTCCCGTGGTGCTCGCGACCCACTGGGGCGACGGCGCGAAAGGCGCAGCCGAGCTGGCGAAGATCGTCGTCGCGCTGTGCGAGAAGCCGACCAAGTTTTCCTACGTGTACGACGACCACGATACGCTCTGGGACAAGATGAACAAGATCGCGAAGAAGGTGTACCGCGCCTCCGAGGTGACGGCTGACTCCAAGGTGCGCAACCAGATCAAGAAGCTGCAGGACGAGGGCTACGGACATTACCCGGTGTGCGTGGCGAAGACCCAGTACTCGTTCTCGACCGATCCGCAGCTGCGCGCCGCGCCCTCCGGACACTCGGTCAACATCCGCGAGGTACGACTCGCCGCCGGCGCCGAGTTCGTGGTGATGATCTGCGGCGACGTCATGACCATGCCGGGTCTGCCCAAGGTGCCGTCTGCGAACAAGATCGACCTGGTCGACGGCAAGGTTGTGGGCCTGTTCTAGAATAAATGATGCTCGAGTATCTGGTCTCGGCAGCGTTCTGGGTCGGGCTCGTCAAGATCATCGGCGTCAATATCATCCTGTCGGGCGACAACGCGGTGGTGATCGCGCTCGCCGCGCGCTCGCTGCCCCCGAAGCAGCAGACACAGGCGATCATCTGGGGTTCGGGCGCCGCCATCGTGATGCGGATCATCCTCACGCTGTTCGCGGTGGCGCTGCTCACGCTGCCCTGGCTCAAGATCATCGGCAGCGTGCTGCTGTTCTGGATCGGCGTGAAGCTGCTGGTGCCGGAGGACGACGACGCGGAGATCGAGGCGAGCACCCAGCTGTTGTCCGCGATCAAGACCATCCTGATCGCCGACCTGGTGATGAGCCTGGACAATGTCATCGCCGTGGCGGCCGCGGCGGGTGGCAGCATCCTCCTGCTGATCCTCGGTCTCGCCATCTCGATCCCGCTGGTCATCTTCGGCGCCACGCTGCTGCTGAAACTAATGGAACGCTTCCCGGTCATCATAACGATCGGCGGGGCGTTAATCGGCTGGGTCGCCGGCGAGATGCTGGTGACGGACCCCGCGCTCGAGGGCTGGCTGACGGGGCTCGGCGTCGAGTTCGTGCAGGCCAAGCCGACGATCGCCGGCCTGAGCCTCGAGCTCCTCGCCGGCGGCGTGGGCGTGGTGCTTGTCGTCGCGCTGGGAAAATGGCTCGCCAAACGAAACCAAGAGAGGAGTGCCGAATGAAAACAGTTCGTGTGCATATCGCAGCTGCAGTCCTGACGGGACTTGTTCCCGCGGCCGCCCAGGCCTGGGAGCCGACCAGGACCGTCGAATTCGTCGTGCCTGCGGGTACCGGCGGCGGCGCCGACCAGATGGCGCGGGCCATCCAGGGCATCGTCGCCAAGCACGGCCTGATGAAGCAGTCGATGGTGGTGATCAACAAGGCGGGCGGCGCCGGCGCCGAAGGCTTCCTCGACGTGAAGGGTGCCAAGGGCGACCCGCACAAGATCATCATCACGCTGTCCAACCTGTTCACCACGCCGCTCGCGCAGGACACGCCGTTCAACTGGCGCGATCTCACGCCGGTGAAGATGATGGCGCTCGACCAGTTCGTGCTGTGGGTGAACGCCGAGACGCCCTACAGGACTGCGAAGGAATACATCGAGGCAGCGAAAGCAGGCTCGAGCGACCCGGCCAAGCGCTTCAAGATGGCCGGCACCGGCGCCAAGCAGGAAGACCAGATCATCACCGCAGCGATCGAGCAGAAGACCGGCGCCAAGTTCACCTATATCCCGTTCAAGGGCGGCGGCGATGTCGCGGTGCAGCTGGTCGGCAAGCACGCCGACTCGACGGTGAACAACCCGATCGAGGCGGTAGCACACTGGCGCGGCGGCAAGCTGCGCCCGCTGTGCGTCTTCGATCCGAAGCGCATGCCGTACCAGGCCAAGGTGACCGACAGCATGTCCTGGGCCGACATCCCGACCTGCAAGGAGCAGGGCCTCGACGTCGACTACCTGATGCTGCGCGGCATCTTCATGCCGGGGGGCGTCACGCCCGACCAGGTGCAGTACTACGTCGAGCTGCTGCGCAAGGTGCAGCAGACGCCCGAGTGGAAGCAGCTGATGGAGCAGGGGGCCTTCAACCAGACCTCGCTCGAAGGCAAGGAGTACGCCGACTGGGTGGCGCGCGAGGAAGCCCGCCACGTCGCGCTGATGAAGGCGGCCGGGTTTCTCCACAAGCAATAATTTTCGGGAGGAGGGGGATGAACCAGGGGCGCGACGCGCAGCCTGCATTCAGGCACAGGACCGCCGAGATCGTCGTGGCGGGGTTCATTTTCCTGCTCGGGGCGATCGTCATCTACGACAGCGTGCGGCTTGGCGCGCGCTGGGGGGATGACGGCCCGCAGGCGGGATACTTCCCGTTCTACATCGGGCTCATCCTGTGTGCGTCGTCGGCGGTGAACCTGGTGCTCGCCATGCTCAACAGGCGCGACAAGGACAGGACCTTCGTCGAGGTCGGCCAGCTGAAGCTCGTGCTAACGGTGCTCATCCCCTCGGCGATCTACGTCGCGCTCATCGGCTGGACCGGCATCTACCTCGCCTCGGCCGTGTTCGTCGCATTCTTCATGCGCTGGCTCGGCAAGTACCCGTGGTGGAAGGTCGCCGCGGTGAGCATCGGCAACAGCGTGGCGTTCTTCCTCATCTTCGAGATCTGGTTCAAGGTGCCCTTGCCGAAGGGACCCCTCGAAGCTCTGCTGGGGTTGAACTGATGGACGAAGTCCAGTCCCTGATCCAGGGCTTCGTCGTCGCGCTGAGCTTCAAGAACCTGGCGCTGATGTTCGTCGGCATCATCCTCGGGGTCATCATCGGCGTGCTGCCCGGGCTGGGCGGCGCGAACGGCGTCGCGATCCTGCTGCCGCTCACCTTTTCGATGGCGCAGACCCCGGGGGGCACTACCTCGGCGATCATCCTGCTGTCGTGCATCTACTGGGGGGCCCTGTTCGGCGGCGCCATTACCTCCATCCTGTTCAACATTCCCGGCGAGCCATGGTCGGTGGCTACCACCTTCGACGGCTATCCGTTGGGGCAGCAGGGACGCGCCGGCAACGCGCTGACAGCGGCGTTCACCTCGTCGTTCGTCGGCGCGCTGATCGCGGTGATCGTGATCACCTTTCTGTCGCCGGTGGTGGCGCGCTTCGCGCTCGAGTTCGGCCCACCGGAGTTCTTCGCGGTGTACCTGCTCACGTTCTGCGCCTTCGTCGGCATGAGCAAGGAGCCGGCTTTCAAGACGCTCGCCTCGATGATGCTCGGCTTCGCCCTGGCGGCGGTGGGCACCGACCCCGTCACGGGCGCCCTTCGCCTCACATTCGGCTCGACGGCGATGCTGAGCGGCTTCGATTTCCTGGTGGCGGTGATCGGCCTGTTCGGCATCGGCGAGATTCTGATCACGCTCGAGGAAGGGCTCGCCTTCAAGGGCGCCGCGGCGAAGATCAACCTGCGGGTGGTGCTCGACACCTGGAAGGAGCTGCCGCGCTACTGGCTGACTTCGCTGCGCTCCGCAGCGGTCGGCTGCTTCATGGGCATCGTTCCAGGCGGCGCGACGCCGGCCTCGTTCATGAGCTACGGCGTCGCGCGGCGCTTCTCGCCGAACGGCGACAAGTTCGGCACCGGCCAGGTCGAAGGCGTGGTGGCGCCGGAAACCGCGGCGCACGCGGCGGGTACTTCGGCCCTTCTGCCGATGCTCACGCTCGGCGTTCCCGGCTCGCCCACCGCGGCGGTGCTGCTCGGCGGACTGCTGATCTGGGGGCTGCAGCCGGGGCCGCTGCTGTTCATCGAGCAGAAGGACTTCGTGTGGGGCCTGATCGCCAGCATGTATCTCGGCAACATCGCCGGCCTGGTCGTGGTGCTGACCTGCGTGCCCGCGTTCGCTGCCATCCTCAGGATCCCGTTCTCGGTCATCGCCCCGATCATCATCGTGATCTGCGCGATCGGCTCCTACACCGTGCACAACTCCAACTTCGACGTCTGGATGATGGTGGTGTTCGGCGTCGCCGGCTATGCATTCAAGAAGCTGAGCTACCCGCTCGCGCCGCTGGTGCTTGCGATCGTGCTCGGCGATCGCGCCGAGGCATCGTTCCGCCAGGCGATGCTGTTCTCGCAGGGCGACATGACGGTGTTCTTCTCCAACCGGCTGGTCGGGACGATGACCGGCCTGGCGCTGCTCCTGCTCTTCTGGCCGCTGCTTTCCTGGCTGCTCAGGCGTCTCCGAGCTTCTGCTTGAGACGCGAAAGCGTCTCCGGAGTCAGGTTGAGATAGGCGGCGAGCTCCTTCTTCGGGATGCGGCCGGCGAGCTCCGGGTGCTTGCGCTGGAAGCGCGACAGCCGGCCCGGCGCGTCGAGCAGGTGCAGCGTGATGGTGTGCGCCATCACCTCCGACATCAGCTTCATCACCTCGTATTCGAAGCGCAGCTTGATTTCGGGGTGACGCTCGAGAAACTCCGCCCACAGCGGCATCGGCAGCTCGGCGGTGCGCACCTTGGTCACCGCGACGATCGAATAGGGCACCGGCGTGCGCAGGCGCCACGCGGCGTACGAGGTATCCATCTCGGTCTCGGCGGCGAAGCGCAGGATCATCTCCCGCCCCTGGGTGTTCGACACCACGCGCTTGAGCATGCCGTCGACGATGAAGAACTGCTCCATCTCCTCGTCGCCCTGCCGCACCAGCGGGTCCCCCTTGCGGTAGTCGGCCACCGCGAGCAGCGGCTCGAGCTCGGTCCATTGCGGCGCGCTTATCCCCTGCAGGATCAGGTTCTGCCGCAGCTGCAAGCGGATGCTGTTGCGCTCCGGATGGGTCGCGAGGCTGGTCATCGGAGGCGGCATTTTAGTCCCTTGACCTCAGTCAAGGCCGTTCGGGGGAGGGCATTCTTACCATTACGATCCTCACAGGAGGCACCTCATGGGCACCGTCGAATCTCAAATCGCCACACAAGTGACCGACGGCTTTCACCTGGTCATCGATGCCCTCAAGCTGAACGGCATCGACACGATCTTCGGTCTGCCTGGCATCCCGATCACCGACTTCACCCGCATGGCGCAGGCCGCAGGCCTGCGCGTGATTTCGTTCCGCCATGAGCAGAACGCCGGCAACGCCGCCGCCATCGCCGGCTTCATGACGCAAAAGCCGGGCATCTGCCTGACGGTGTCCGCCCCCGGCTTCCTCAACGGCCTGACCGCGCTGGCCAACGCCACCACCAATTGCTTCCCGATGATCCTCATCAGCGGCTCCAGCGAGCGCGAGATCGTCGACCTGCAGCAGGGCGACTACGAAGAGATGGACCAGCTGGCCATCGCCAAGCCGCTGTGCAAGGCCGCCTGGCGTGTCCTGCACGCCGAGGACATCGGTGTGGGCATCGCGCGCGCCATCCGCGCAGCGCTGTCGGGCCGCCCGGGCGGCGTCTACCTCGACCTGCCGGCAAAGCTGTTCGCCCAGACCATGGATGCCGAGGCCGGCAAGAAGTCCCTCATCAAGGTCGTCGATCCGGCGCCGAAGCAGATTCCCGGCGCCGACGCCGTCAAGCGCGCCGTCGACCTGCTCAAGGGCGCGAAGAAGCCGCTGATCGTGCTCGGCAAAGGTGCGGCGTACGCGCAGGCCGACGCAGAGATTAAATCTTTGATTGAAAAAACGGGCATCCCCTACTTGCCCATGTCCATGGCCAAGGGCCTGCTGCCCGACACGCACGAGCAGTCCGCTGCCGCTGCACGGTCCTACGTGCTGCCCGAGGCCGACGTGGTGTTGCTCGTCGGCGCACGACTCAACTGGCTGCTCTCGCATGGCAAGGGCAAGACCTGGGGCGGCAAGGGCCACAAGGACTGGGGCGGCCAGAAGTTCATCCAGATCGACATCTCGCCGCAGGAGGCGGACAGCAATGTGCGTATCGACGCTCCGGTGGTCGGCGATATCGGCTCCTCTGTTTCTGCTTTTTTGAATGAAATCAAATCAGGTTGGGCGAAGCCGTCGGCGGAGTGGCTGCGCGCCATCGCCGAGCGCAAGGATAAGAACATCGCCAAGATGGCCGAGACCCTGGCCAAGGATCCGAGGCCGATGAATTTTCACAGCGCGCTCGCCGTGGTGCGCGACATCATCAAGGCCAACCCGGACGCGTGCCTCGTCAACGAAGGCGCCAACGCGCTCGACTTCACGCGCAGCATCGTCGACATGTACAAGCCGCGCAAGCGCCTGGACGTGGGCACCTGGGGCGTGATGGGTATCGGCATGGGCTTTTCAGTCGCGGCCGCCGTGGTCAGCGGCCTGCCGGTGATCGCGATCGAGGGCGACAGCGCCTTCGGCTTCTCCGGCATGGAAGTCGAGACCATCTGCCGCTACAACCTGCCGGTGTGCGTGGTGGTCTTCAACAACAACGGCGTCTACCGCGGCACCGACGTCAATCCTGCCGGCGGCCCCGATGTGGCGCCCACCGTGTTCGTCAAGGGTGCGCGCTATGACAAGCTGATCGAGGCCTTCGGCGGCGTGGGCGCGCACGCCACGACCCCGGCCGAGTTGCGCAAGGCGATGGAAGAAGCCGTCCGCTCGCGCAAGCCCACGCTCATCAATGCCGTCATCGATGAGACCGCCGGCACCGAAAGCGGTCGCATCACCAGCCTGAATCCGACGAGCGGGAAAAAGAAATAGAGTTTTTGGAGATCAGCATGGAAGCGCTCAAGGGAATCCGCATCCTCGACATGACCCACGTGCAGGCGGGCCCGACCTGCACCCAGCTGCTGGCATGGCTGGGTGCCGACGTGATCAAGCTCGAGCCGCCGCAGGGCGACGCGACGCGCGGCCAGCTGCGCGACGTGCCGAATGCGGACAGCCTGTACTTCACGATGCTCAACTGCAACAAGCGCTCGATCGTGGTCAACATGAAGAGCGCCGAGGGCAAGACGGTGTTTGTCGACTTGCTGAGGAAGTGCGACATCGTGATGGAGAATTTCGGACCCGGGGTGCTCGACCGGCTCGGCTTCACCTGGGAGAAGGTCCACAGCCTCAACCCGCGCGTCGTGATGGGCTCGATCAAGGGCTTCGGCTCGAGCGGCCCGTACGCCGATTTCAAGGCCTACGAAAACGTGGCGCAGGCGATGGGCGGCGCGATGAGCACGACAGGCCTACCGGAGGGGCCTCCTTTTGTTACCGGCGCGCAGATCGGCGATACCGGGACCGGCCTGCACCTCGCGATCGGGCTGCTGGCGGCGCTGCACCAGCGCGACCGCACCGGCGAAGGACAGTACGTGGAGGTGGCGATGATGGACGGCGTGATGAACCTCTGCCGCGTCAAGTTCCGCGATCATCAACGCCTTTTTCGGGGTCCTTTAAGTGAATATTCAGTAGAAACCGCGCAGGGCATGGGCGCCGTGCCTCGCGCCGGCAACGACTCCGGCGGCGGCCAGCTCGGCAACGCCATTCACTGCAAGCCCCACGGCCCTAACGACTGGCTGTACGTGGTCGTGCAGGAAGCCGTGTGGGAGGGGTTGGCGAACCGCATCGGGGGCGATGCGCTGGCAAAAGACCCGAGGTTTGCAAAGATCGCCGACCGGCGCAAGAACCAGGATGAAATGTGGAAGCTCATCACCGAGTTCGCGAAGAACTACACCAAGCGCGAGTTCATGGCGATCCTCAATCCGCTCGATGTCCCCTGCGGGCCGATCATGAGCACCGAGGACCTGGCCAACGACGAGCACGTGCGCGGGCGCGACATGTGGGTCGAGCTCGACCATCCGCAGCGCGGCAAGTGGTTCAACGTCGGCATGCCGATCAAGCTCTCGGCCTCGCCCGCGGTGATCAAGCGCAGCCCGACGCTCGGCGAGCACACTGAAGAGGTTCTGCGCGAGGTGCTCAGGTACGACGACAACAAGATCAAGTCGTTGCAGCAGGCCGGCGCCTTCTCCGCGCCGCCGAAGAAGGCGGCATGATGAGAATCGCGATCGCAGGCCAGCAGGATTTCGGCAAGGCCGTGCTCGAGGCTTTCCTCGCGCGCGGCGACGAGGTCGCGGGCGTGTTCTGCGCGCCCGAGAAGCCGGGCGCCAGGCCCGACGCGCTGAAGACCGCGGCGCAGGAAAAGGGCGTTGCCGTCTTTCAGTTCCAGTCGCTGAAAGCGGACGCGGCAAAAAATGCTCTCAAAAAACTCAACGCAGAGCTGGGCATCATGGCTTTCGTGCTGCAGTTCGCGCCGCAGGACTTCGTCAACATTCCCAGGCACGGCACGATCCAGTACCACCCGTCGCTGCTGCCGAAGTACCGCGGTCCGTCGTCGATCAACTGGCCAATCATCCGCGGTGACCCGAAGACCGGCCTCAGCATCTTCCGGCCGACCGATGGCCTCGATGAAGGTCCGGTGATCCTGCAGAAGGAGACCCCGATCGGCGCCGACGACACGCTCGGCACGGTGTACTTCGAGCGCCTGTTTCCGATGGGGGTGAAGGCCATGCTGGAAGCAGCAGATTTAGTCATTTCTAATAAACATAGAGAAGTGGTGCAGGACGAATCCCTGGCCAGCTATGAAGGCTGGTGCCGCAGGGCCGAGGCGCGCATCAACTGGGCCAACCACGTCGACTTCGTCTACAACCTGGTCCGCGGCTGCAACCCCGCGCCGGGCGCCTGGACCACGCTGGAAGAAAAAGAATTGCAGATCTTCGACGCCCGCAAGCATCCGGTGCGCACGTTCGGTGCGGTCAAGGGCAAGATCGGCGAAATAGTCGAACTGTCCGACAAGAGCTTCCAGGTCAGCGCTCAGGGCGGCCGCATCGAAGTGCTGCGCGCCAAGCTCGGCGATGGCAAGAAACTCGCCGCCGCGGAGCTGCTTTCCTCGGGTGCAATCAGGGCCGGCGCGATCCTCGGCAACTGATTTCATTTCGCTTTCCAAAACCCGCGTAAATATTTGACGCAGCGTAGTTTTGGCTGCAACAATCCGCCCTAGGGTCCTGATCCAAAAGAGCGGGGAGGGCGGGGCATGAAAGCCGGTTTGTGGAGGACCGACTGGTTTCTCGGTGCGGTCGTGGTTCTGGTCGTGCTCGCCTTCAATCGCGCGAGCGATCTGATTCCGAGCCTCGAGCAGAAGGCCTACGACCTCGGCGTGCAATCGACTTCGCGCCTGCCGTCCGACAAGCTGGCGGTGATCGCCATCGACGACACGAGCATCGCGAACATCGGGCGCTGGCCCTGGTCGCGCGAGATCCACGCCCGGATGACCGACCTTCTCGCCGGCGCGAAAACCAAGGTCATCGCGAACACCGTGTTCTTCAGCGAGCCGCAGATCGATCCGGGATACGTCTACATCACCAAGCTGCTCGACCTCGCCACGGCGCCGACGCCGGAGATGGCGCCGATCGTCACGCTGCTCAAGGAGGCGGAGCAGACGCTAAATACCGATCGCCGGCTGGCGGAGAGCTATGTCAAGGCGGGCAACGTGCTGCTGCCGGTTTTCTTCCGCATCGACCTTCCGCGCGGCCGGCCCGACAGGCCGCTGCCGGAATACTTCCTGAAGAACGCCGCTCCCGCGAAAATCGGCGATGACTTCGGCGCCTTGACGACAGCCGAGGTGCAGCTGCCGGTCGAGCTGATCGGGCGCAGCGCCGCGGCGCTCGGCCACCTCAGCGCGCGGCCGGACGTCGACGGCGGCGTGCGCACCGAGGCGCTGGTGCTGCGCTATTTCGACCATCATTTTCCGTCGCTGTCGCTGATGATCGCCGCGAAAAGCCTCAACCTCGGGCCGGGCGACATCAAGATCCAGCCCGACAGCGTCAGCCTCGGGAGGCTGCGCATCGGCACCGATCCCCAGCTCAAGATGTACACCTATTTCTATGGCGACCGCGGCGAGCAGCCCGCGTTCCCCGTCGACTCGTTCTACGATGTCTACAGCGGCAAGATCCCCCCTACCAAGTACACCGACAAGATCGTGCTGATCGGCGCCACCGCCGCCGGCATCGGCACCTACCAGGTGACGCCGGTCTCGGCGGCAACCCCGCCGGCCGTCGCCCTGGCGCACGCGGTGTCGTCGATCCTGCAGGAGCATTTCTTCGTCGTGCCCCCGTGGGCGTCCGCGGCGGAACTGCTCATCATCGCGCTCGTCGCCGCCTATCTCACCGTGCTGCTGCCGCGGCTCAAGGCAGGCCCGGCGCTGGCGATCTCGGGCGGCGTGTTTGCCGGGCTGCTGGTGCTGCACTTCGCGCTGATGAGGTCCGCAGGCATCTGGCTGCAGCTCATGCTGCCCGCGACGCTGCTGTTGATCGGCCATGCCGCGCTGGTCTCGAAGCGCTTCATCGTCACCGAGCGCGCCAAGCTCAAATCCGACGAGACCTCGGCCGAGTCGAACCGCATGCTCGGGCTCGCCTACCAGGGCCAGGGCCAGCTCGATCTCGCCTGGGACAAGTTCCGCCAGGTGCCGCTTTCCGAGGCGCTGCTCGACAACCTCTACAACCTGGCGCTCGACTTCGAGCGCAAGCGCCAGTTCAACAAGGCGGAGGGCGTGTTCCGCTATATGCACGAGTTCAACCCCAAGTTCCGCGATCTCGAGTTCAGGCTGTCGCGCGCCAAGCAGCTCTCCGAGACGGTGATCCTGAGCGGCGGTGCCTCGCATCCGGGCGGCTCCCTGCAACTCGGCATGGGCGAAAAGCCCAAGTTCGGCCGCTTCGAGGTGCAGAAAGAGCTCGGCAAGGGCGCGATGGGGGTGGTCTATCTCGGCAAGGATCCCAAGATCGGGCGCGAGGTGGCGATCAAGACCCTGGCCCTGTCGCAGGAGTTCGAGGCCGGCGAGCTGGCCGACGTGAAGCAGCGCTTCTTCCGCGAGGCGGAGACCGCCGGGCGCCTGTCGCACCCCAACATCGTCACCATCTACGACACCGGCGAGGAGCACGACTTCTGCTACATCGCCATGGAGCTGCTGAAGGGCGGCGACCTGGCGCCTTACACCAAGGCCGGCAACCTGCTGCCGGTCGATCAGGTGGTGTCGATCACCGCGCGCGTCGCCGATGCCCTGGGCTACGCGCACCGCCAAGGCGTGGTGCACCGGGACATCAAGCCCGCCAACATGATGTACCACCGGGAGAGCGACGCGCTGAAGGTCACCGATTTTGGCATCGCGCGGCTCACCGACAGCTCGAGGACCAAGACCGGCATGGTGCTCGGCACGCCGTCTTACATGTCGCCCGAGCAGCTCGCCGGGAAGCGGATCGAGGGGCGCTCGGACCTGTTCTCGCTCGGCGTGACCCTGTACCAGCTGCTCTGCGGGAGACTGCCGTTCGAGGGCGAGTCGATGGCGCAGCTCATGTTCAAGATCGCCAGCGAGCCGCCGACCGACATCCTCGCCATCAACCCGGCGCTCGCGCCGTCGCTGGTGGCGTTCGTCGAGCGCGCGCTGGCGAAAAACCCGGACGAGCGCTTCCAGACCGGCGAGGAGTTCGGCGCCGCACTGCGCGCGACGCTGTCCGCGACGGCGATCAGCGAGGTCGACATCCGGCTCTGAGCGCGCGCATGGACCTCACACAGACGCTGGAAATCGCAAGCTGCACCGATCCGGGCATGGTGCGCTCGCACAACGAGGACTCGGTGGCGGCGGACGCGGCGAACGGGCTGGTAGTGCTCGCCGACGGCATGGGGGGCTACAACGCCGGCGAAGTAGCGAGCGGCATGGCGACCACCGTCATCGTCACCGAGATGCAGCAGGTGCTCGCCAGCGCGCGCCCCTATGACGTCGACCCGCGCACCAGCCAGGAGATCGCCGCCCGGCTGCTGCGCGAGCAGGTGCTGAAGGCGAATACCTCCATCTACCAGGCCGCGCAAAGCCAGCCGCAGTACGCCGGGATGGGCACCACGCTGGTGGTCTGCCTGTTCTACGACAACCGCGTGCTGGTGGCGCACCTCGGCGATTCGCGTCTTTACGTCCTGCGCGACGGCAAGTTCAAGCAGGTGACGCGCGACCATTCCCTGCTGCAGGAGCAGATCGACTCGGGCCTGATCACGCTCGAGCAGGCGAAGAACGCGCAGCACAAGAACCTCGTCACCCGGGCCCTCGGCATCGACCCGAGCGTCGAGCCGGAAATGCACGAGTACCGGACCAAGCCGGGCGACATCTATCTGCTTTGCTCGGACGGTCTGTGCGACATGGTCGACGATGACGACATCGGCATGGCGCTGCAGGCCCTGGGCGGCAACCTCAAGCTCTGTGCGCAGCAGCTGGTTCAGATGGCCAATGACAATGGAGGGCGCGACAACGTTTCAGTTATACTCGTCCGCGTCCTTCGGGAGTACCCGGCCGCGCGAGGCGTGATGGCTAAGGTATTCGCGTGGTTAAAATAACCTCCCCAAGGGGTCAGCTATGGCGAAACTGATACTCAGCATGGATGGACTGGTGCTCAAGGAGATCCCCTTGACGAAGGAGCGCACCACCATCGGCCGCAAGCCCCATAACGACATCCAGATCGACAACCTCGCGGTGAGCGGCGAGCACGCGGTGATCGTCACCATCCTGAACGACTCGTTTCTCGAGGACCTCGGCAGCACCAACGGCACGGTCGTCAACGGCAACCCGATCAAGAAGCACTTCCTGCAGAACAACGACGTGGTCGAGCTCGGCAAGTACAAGCTGAAGTTCGTCGGCGAGGCCGCAGCCGCGGTCGGCGCCGAGAAGGCGGATTTCGAGAAGACCATGGTGCTGCGGCCCGCGGCGATGAAGGCGGCGGCCGAGCAGGCCAAGGCAATGACCGGAGGCGCCGCCCCGCAGGCCGCCCCCCAGGCGGCGGGCGCTGCGCGCGCCACCGCCTCGCACCAGGCCGTCGCCAGCGCCACGGCCGCCGGGATCGCGGACAAGGACCCGAGGCCCGCCCCCGCGCTGGCCGCCCGGCCGGCGCAGCCGCTCGGCGCCATCCAGCTGCTTTCGGGCAACAACGCGGGCAAGGAGCTCGAGCTCTCCAAGCCGCTCACCACGCTCGGCAAGCCGGGGGTCGGGGTCGCGGTGCTGACCCGCCGGCCGCAGGGCTACTTCATCACGCATGTGGAAGGGGCCAACCGGCCCGCCGTCAATGGCCAGCCGATCAGCGCCGCGCCGCACGCGCTCAAGGATCACGACGTGATCGAGCTCGCCGGAGTGAAAATGGAATTCTTCCTGAAGGCGTGACGCCGAACGGCAGGCCATCTGAAACAGCATATCGTAAGGATCGCCCTAGGCCTCGCGATCACGCTGTTCTTCATCGGGCACGCCGCCGGACTGTACCAGGTCGGCTTCATCAGCCAGCTCGACAACATCATCTACGACACGCGGCTGCGCGTCACCATGCCGCGCGGGGTCGACCCCCGCATCGTCATCCTCGACATCGACGAGAAGAGCCTCGGCGAGATCGGCCGCTGGCCGTGGAGCCGCAGGCTGATGGCCGAGCTGGTCGACAAGCTGTTCGACAAATACGGCGTCGGGGTCCTCGGCTTCGACGTCATCTGGGCGGAGCGCGATACGAGCTCCGGGATCGACGTGCTCGACTCGCTGGCGCAAAAGGATCTGAAGGAGGTCCCTGCGTTTCAGCAGATCTACCGCGACCTGCGGGAAAAGCTCGACAACGACGGCTTGTTCGCGGCGTCGATCAAGAGCCGGCCGGTGGTGCTCGGCTATTACTTCAACGCCGAGGACAATGCCGTCAGGGCCAACAGCATCCCTGATCCGGTGATTCCGAAGGGAACGTTCGCCGGCCGCAACCTCAGCTTCCTGCAGTGGAAGGGCTACACCGGAAACCTGCCGATCTATCAGAAGCACGCCGCCGCGGCCGGTCATTTCAACCCGAAAGTCGACGACGACGGCGTGTCGCGGCGCGTGCCGATGCTGCTGGAATTCGAGGGCGCGTATTACGAGCCCCTGTCCCTGGCGATGGTGCGTACGTACCTGGCGCTCAAGACCGGCAAGTTTCCCGAAGTCGAGCCCGGCTTCGCGCCGGAGCGCTACGTGTCGAGGAGCTACGGCGGGCTGGAATGGCTCAAGGTCGGCCCGCTGACGATTCCGGTCGACGAGACTGCGAGCGCCCTGATTCCGTATCGGGGGCACAAGTTCAGCTTCCCTTATCTCTCGCTCAGCGACGTCATCAAGGACCGCATCATGCCCGATGCCTTAAGGGGCAAGATCGCCCTGATCGGCACCACCGCGCCGGGCCTGCAGGACCTGCGCTCGACGCCGGTGGACAGCGTCTTCCCCGGCGTGGAGATCCATGCCAATCTGATCGCCGGGATGCTCGACCGCGATCTGAAGCAGAAGCCGCCGTACATGCTCGGCGCCGAGGTGGTGCTGCTCGTCATCGGCGGCGCCGTGCTCGCGGTGCTGATCCCGATGCTCTCCGCCCTGTGGGCGACCGTGGCGGCGGGCGTCGGCTTCATCCTCATCGTGGCAGTGGACCTCGCAGTCTGGCAGCAGGGCGGGGTGGTATTGCCGCTCGCTGCCTCGATCCTCATGACGACGGCGCTGTACACGATGAACATGGCGTACGGCTATTTCGTCGAATCGCGCTCCAAGCGCCAGTTCACCGACCTGTTCGGCCAGTACGTGCCGCCCGAGCTGGTGGACAGGATGGCCGCGGATCCCCGCAAATACAATATGGAGCCGCGCAGCGCCGATCTGACGATCCTGTTCTCCGACGTGCGCGGCTTCACCGGCATTTCCGAGGCGCTCAAGCCCGACGAGCTGCGCGAGTACATCAACGAATACCTTACTGACATGAGCACCATCATCCGCAGCCAGTACCGCGGCACGCTCGACAAGTACATCGGCGACGCGATCATGGCGTTCTGGGGCGCGCCGGTGGACGATGCGCAGCACGCGCGCAACGGCGTGCTCGCCGCCATCGAGATGCAGCGCGAGCGCGGGAGGCTGAACGCCAAGTTCGCCGCGCGCGGCTGGCCGACGCTCAAGATCGGCGTCGGCGTGAATTCCGGCACCGTGCGGGTCGGGGACATGGGGTCGCAGGTGCGGCGTGCGTACACGGCGATGGGCGACGCGGTCAACGTCGCCTCCCGCCTCGAGGGCCGCACCAAAGGCTATGGCGTCGGCATCCTGGTCGGCGAAGCCACGCGCAACGCCGTCGGGGACGTCGTGTTCCGCGAGGTCGACCGCATCAAGGTGACGGGCAAGCACGAGGCGGTGACCATTTACGAGCCGATCGGGCTCGAGTCCGAAGTGGACAAGGACGCGCACGACGAGCTGAGGCTGTGGAACCAGGCGCTGCGGCATTACCGCGCGCAGCAATGGGATCAGGTCGAGGTATGCCTGCTCAATCTGCAGCGCATGAATCCCGCCTGCGAGCTCTACCAGGTGTATGCGGAAAAAGTAGCGGAAAGGCGCCGCCAACCGCCGCCGCCCGACTGGGACGGCGTGACGGCGTTCGACGAGAAATAAGGAGAACAGCGTGCGACTGAGAGTCCTCGGCTGCTCGGGAGGGATCGGCGGGCGGCACTTGCGCACCACCTCCTTTCTTCTCGACAGCGACATTCTGATCGACGCCGGCACCGGCGTCGGCGACCTGTCGCTCGCCGAGCTCTCGCTGATCGACTACATCTTCATCACGCACTCGCACCTCGACCACGTCGCCTCGATTCCGTTCCTCGTCGACACGGTGGGCGGCATGCGGACCAAACCGCTCACGGTCTATGCCCAGCGCGCCACGATCGAGATCATGCGCAACCATCTTTTCAACTGGGCGATCTGGCCCGACTTCAGCGAGATCCCGTCCCCCGAGGCGCCATTTCTGCGCTACGAGGAGATCGAAGTCGGAAAAACGATTTCCTTGTCGGGACGCGACATCACGCCGATCCCCGCGCGCCACACCGTGCCGGCGGTCGGCTACCACCTCGACAGCGGAAACGCGAGCCTGGTGTTCACGGGCGATACCGGGCCGAACGACGCGCTATGGCGGGTCGTGAACCGCATTCGCAACCTCAAATTCCTGATCATCGAGACCGCGTTCTCCAACAAGGAGCGCCATCTCGCCGAGGTCTCGCGCCACCTTTGCCCGCAGACGCTGGCCGAGGAGCTCGCCAAGCTCGAGCGCAATGCCGAGGTCTTCATCACGCACATGAAGCCGGGCGAGATCGAGCCGACCATGCAGGAGATCGAGGAGTGCGCCGGCGCCTTCCGGCCGCGCATGCTGCAGAACAATCTGGTGCTGGAGTTCTAGGTGCTTCCCGCCGCGCTGCCGCGCGCCACCCCGGAGCAGCTCGCCAGCCTGGCGCCGCTTGCCGGCCTGACGCGCGAGCGGCTCGCGGAGCTGGCCGACGTGGCGGCGGTGGAGCGCGCGCCGCGGGGCAGCGACCCGATGAAGGAGCGGCCGAAGGCGACGCAGTCGGTGTTCCTGCTCCAGGGGGAGCTGCTGGTCGTGTTCCAGGGAGGTGGCACGCTGGTGGTGGTCGGCGGCACCGAGGACGCGCGCCACGCCCTCAACCGGCAGAAGCAGAAAGTGGTGCGCACCAAGGCGATCACCGACGTCGACCTGCTTGCGGTGGACGACGAGGTCCTCGACATTCTCGCCACCTGGGACCAGGTCGCCGCCGCGGGAACCGAGAGCGACAGCTCCCAGATGGCGCGCGCGATGATCACCGGCGCGTTCTCGCTCGGCAACCTGCGCGGCGGCGCGTTCTCGCAACTGCCGGCCGCGCACATCGAAGAACTGCTCAAGCGCTTCGAGCACGCCAAGACCGCGCGGGGCGAGGTGGTCATCCGGGAAGGCGACGAGGGCGACTTCTACTACGTGATCGAATCGGGCCGCTTCCAAGTGGAGCGCCTGGTCGGCGGCGCCAAGATGGTCCTTGCCGAGCTGAAGAGCGGCGAGGCATTCGGCGAGGAAGCGCTGGTCTCGGAAGCCAAGCGCAACGCGAGCGTGATCTCGCTCGGCGAGGGCGAGCTGCTGCGCCTGGGCAAGCAGGATTTCAACGCCTTGCTGCGCGAGCCGCTGCTGCGGCGCCTCGCCTTCGACGAGGCGGCCGAAAAGGTGCGGCGCGGCGCGCTCTGGCTCGATGTGCGCTATCCCTCGGAATACCAGTACGACAAGCTGCCGGGCGCCATCAACGTGCCGCTCGCCGAGGTGCGCAACATGTTCGCGGTGCTGGACCGCTCCAAGGAATATGTGGCTTATTGCCAGAGCGGGCGGCGCAGCGCCGCGGCGGCGTTCCTGTTCGCGCAGCGCGGCTTCAGGGTTTGGCTGCTGGAGGGCGGTTTGCGCAGTGCGGAAAGACAGCCGTAAGGGGAGAAATTCATGGAAAATCATGGACCCTGACGCTACGATGAGGGCCTAGAATGGCGGGACAACGGAGGGCGGGAATGAGCGCAGTGCTGAGCCATCAGGCCACGACGCAGACCGACGTCGCTGCGCGCCTGGCGTTCCAGAAGCAGCTCCAGGCGGTCACCAACAAGATCCACGCCACCAACAACATCGACGAGATCATGCTCGAGGTGAGCGCCGACATCTGCGCGCTGTTCAACGCCGACCGCCTCACGATCTACTCGGTGGGCGAGGACAGGCAGGCGATCGTCTCCAAGGTGAAGACCGGCCTCAACTCGTTCAAGGACCTGAAGCTGCCGATCGCCGAGCATTCGATCGCCGGCTACGTCGCGCTCGCGAAGAGGACGGTCAACCTCAAGGACGTCTATGACGATGGCGAGCTGCGCGCGCTGAATGCCAATCTGCGCTTCCTGCAGGAGGTCGACAAGCGCACCGGCTACCGCACCAAGCAGATGCTGGTGGCGCCGATCGTGGAGCCGGGCACGAGCGAGCTGATCGGCGTCATCCAGATCATCAACAACAAGACCGGCGTGCCGTTCGGCGGGCTGGCCGAGGAAGGCGTGCACGAGCTCGCCCAGACCCTCGCCATCGCGTTCAAGCAGCGCCAGAAGCCGCAGCTCGTCAAGACCAAGTACGACTACCTGATCGCGGATGCCGTGCTTTCGGCCGGCGAGTTCGAGCTCGCCTCGCGGCAGGCGCGCAAGAAGGCGATCGACGTCGAGCAGGTGCTGACCGACGAGTTCCAGGTCAAGATCCCGGCGATCGGCGCCGCGCTGTCCAAGTTTTTCAGCGTGCCGTACGAGCCGTACAAGCCCGAGCGCATCAAGCCGACGGAGCTGCTGAAGAACCTGAAGCGCGAGTACGTCGAGGCCAACCAGTGGCTGGCGATCGACGACACCAGGGAAGGGCTGGTGGTCCTGTGCCTGGATCCCGAACGCATCCGCTCCTCGCGCATCGCGTCGAACGTATTCCCGAAGTCGCGCCTGCTCTACAAGGTCACGACGCGGAAGGAGTTCAGGGAAACGATCAATCAGTTCTATGGCCAGGAATCGGCCATGGACAGCGGCAACATCGACGAGCTGCTGTCGGACCTTGACGAGGAGATGCCCGAGGCGGCCGACGGCGGCGGCGACGAGGTCTCCGAGGCGGCCGACAACGAGCTGGTGAAGCTGGTAAACAAGGTCATCATCGAAGCCTACAATCAGGGCGCCTCGGATATCCACATCGAGCCTTACCCGGGCAAGGGCAAGACCGAGATCCGCTTCAGGAAGGACGGCTCGCTCGGACCCTATATCGAGGTGCCGGCGAGCTACCGCTCGGCGCTTGCCGCCCGCCTCAAGATCATGTGCGACCTGGACATCTCCGAGAAGAGAAAGCCCCAGGACGGCAAGATCAAGTTCAAGAAATTCGGGCCGCTCGACATCGAGCTGCGCGTCGCGACGATCCCGACCGCGGGTGGCGTCGAGGACATCGTGATGCGGATACTCGCCGCGGGCGAGCCGATTCCTCTGGAAAAAATGGGATTCAGCGCGCGCAACATCGACGAGCTGCAGCGCGCGGTGTCCAAGCCCTACGGCCTGTTCTTCGTCTGCGGTCCGACCGGCTCGGGCAAGACCACCACGCTGCACTCGGTGCTGAAGTCTCTCAACACCCCGGATACCAAGATCTGGACTGCCGAGGACCCGGTCGAGATCACGCAGAAGGGCCTGCGCCAGGTACAGGTGAACAGGAAAGCGGGCCTGGACTTCGCCGTGGTGATGAAGGCCTTCCTGCGCGCCGACCCGGACATCATCATGGTTGGCGAAATGCGCGACAAGGAAACCACCTCGATCGGCATCGAAGCCTCGCTCACCGGCCACCTGGTGTTCGCCACCCTGCATACCAACTCCGCACCGGAGTCGATCATCCGCCTGCTCGACATGGGGATGGACCCGTTCAACTTCTCCGATGCGCTGCTCGGCGTCCTCGCGCAGCGCCTCGCCAAGCGCCTGTGCAGCTGCAAGCAGGCCTACGCCCCGGAGCCTGCGGAACTGACCTCTTTCCTGCGCGAGTACTGCGAGGAGCTGATGAACACGCCCCGGTTCAGGGCGGACCCGAAGAGCGCGATGGAGGCGGTCTACAAGGACTGGGTGAGGACCTACGGCAGCGACCGGGGCCAGCTGACGTTCTACAAGCCGGTCGGCTGCGACAAGTGCGGCGGCAGCGGCTTCAAGGGACGCTGCGGCCTGCACGAGCTGCTGATCGCGAGCGACCGCCTGAAAAAGGCCATCCAGGAGCATGCGCGCGTCGCCGAGATGCTCGCCATCGCCGTGGACGAGGGCATGCGCACCCTGAAGCAGGACGGCATGGAGAAGTGCCTCGCCGGAATCACCCATATCAAAGAAGTCCGCTCGGTCTGCATCAAGTGAGCAGCAGCCTCGATACCACCGCCACTCAGGAATTCCGCCTGGGAGGTGCCGGGGCCGCGCCTGAGCAGGACCTCGTGCTGCGCCTGGAGCAGCTGAACGCGATCGGCGCGTCGCTGTCCGCCGAGCGCGACATCGACCGGCTGCTCGAGGCGATCCTGACGGCGGCGAAGACGATTACGCGCGCCGACGGCGGCACGCTGTACCGGGTGACGGAGGAGCGCACGCTGCGCTTCGAGATCGTGCGCACCAGCTCTCTCAGGTACTACCTGGGCGGCACCACGGGACACCCGGTGCCGTTCTACCCGATCCAGCTGTACAAGGACGGCAAGCCGAACCAGAGCATGGTGGCCGCCTACGCCGCGCTCACCGGCAAGACGGTCAACATCGCCGACGCTTACACCGCGGACGGCTTCGACTTTTCTGGTACTCGCGCCTTCGACACCAAGACCGGCTACCGCTCGAAGTCGTTCCTCACCGTGCCGATGCGCAATCACGACAACGAAACCATCGGCGTGCTGCAGCTCATCAACGCGCTGGAGCCCTCGAGCGGCGCCATCGTGCCCTTCTCGCCCTCGGACCAGCGGCTGGCGGAATCGCTGGCGTCGCAGGCTGCGATCGCGCTCACCAACCGGATGCTCATCAACCAGCTCGAACAGCTGTTCGAGTCCTTCATCAATCTGATCAACAGCGCGATCGACGAGAAGTCGCCCTATACCGGCGGCCACTGCCAGCGGGTCCCGGTGCTGACCATGCTGCTTGCCGAGGCGGTGAGCGAGACCAAGGACGGGCCGCTGCGCGACTTCCACATGTCGGAGAAGGACCGCTACGAGCTGAAGATCGCCGGCCTGCTGCACGATTGCGGCAAGGTGACCACCCCGGTCCACATCGTCGACAAGGCCACCAAGCTCGAGAGCATCTTCGACCGCATCCAGCTGATCGACACGCGCTTCGAGGTGATCAAGCGCGACGCCGAGCTTGAGGCACTCAGGAAAAAGCATAATTTCCTGGAACAGAAAATGCGCATGGAAGCGGCGGAAGAAGACAAGCGCTTGCGCGACCGCCTGCGGCAGCTCGATGACGACCGCAAATTCCTGCATGCCTGCAATATCGGCGGCGAGCGCATGCGCGACGAGGACGTCGACCGCGTGCGGCGCATCGGCCAATACCGCTGGCGGGACTTCGCCGGCCACGAGGCGCAGTTTCTCAGCGAGGACGAGGTCAAGAACCTCACCATCCGCTCCGGCACGCTTACCGAGGAAGAGCGCAAGGTGATCAACCATCACATCGTCGCCACGATCCGGATGCTCGAGGCGCTGCCCTGGCCCAAGCACCTCACCAAGGTGCCCGAGTACGCGGGCGGGCACCACGAGCGCATGGACGGCAAGGGCTATCCGAAAGGGCTGACGCGCGAGCAGATGTCGGTCCAGGCGCGCTGCATGGGCATCGCCGACATCTTCGAGGCGCTTACCGCCAAGGACCGGCCCTACAAGAAAGGCAAGACGCTGTCGGAGTCGCTCGAGATCCTCGGCCGGATGAAGCTCAACAACCACGTCGACCCGGATCTGTTCGACATCTTCGTGCGCAGGAAGGTCTACCGGCGCTACGCCGAGATGTTCCTCGATGCCGAACAGATCGACGCGGTAGACGAATCGAAGATCCCCGGCTTCCAGCCCTGATCTGCCGCGCAAGTGACAAAAATTGGCGGCAGGGAACGATAGTTGTCGGCCCCAGGCGCCGCGAGCAGATATATTGTTTGTTGCAAATCATACCGTTAGAGCACTGTGGGACCTGGCATGCACGTTGCGTGTAAGGGGCAGGTCGCGTTGCAGAAGCGGCCCGCTTACCAACAATACGAGGGAGTATCCATGAAGACGTTGCAGAAGGGCTTCACCCTGATCGAGCTGATGATCGTGGTTGCGATCATCGGAATTCTGGCCGCCGTCGCACTGCCGGCATATCAGGACTACACGATCCGCGCCAAGATGTCCGAAGTCATTCTCGGCATGAGCGCGTGCCGTACCTCGATCACCGAGGTGTACCAGTCCGGCCCGACAGTTGCGCCGGTCGTAAATGGCTGGGGCTGCGAAGTGGGCGCCACGCAAGCTACGAAGTACGTGGCGGGCATCGGCACCAGCGTTAACGGCGCTGTGACGGCCACGGTGCAGGGGATCTCCGCTTCGGTGAACGGTTCGCTGGTCACGCTGATCCCGATGGCGACTTCCACGACCGCGGCCGTATTCACGACGGGCAACAGCGCGAGCCTGTACGGCTGGACCTGCGGCGGCGCGGGCACCACCGTTCCGCTGAAGTACCTGCCCGGTTCCTGCCGCGGCTAGTAAGCGGAGCTTAGCTTCAATAAAAGGTACCCT
>Ga0209157_1000747_pt1 | contig 27629 bp, 28 predicted proteins | sample GraSoiAngelo_135_FD_185892 | JGI IMG/M metagenome (GOLD analysis project Ga0209157, IMG submission 185892) | Grasslands soil microbial communities from the Angelo Coastal Reserve, California, USA - 14_0929_05_40cm (SPAdes) (version 2) | ecosystem: Environmental > Terrestrial > Soil > Grasslands ...
CGAGACGAAGATCTCCTGACTGAAGTCCTGCTCCCGGTCCATCAGCAGCGAGATCACGCCGAGCGCGGTCGATTGCCAGATGGTCTGGGCCAGCACGCCGGTGAACACGAAGTGCAGCAGGTTGATACCCGTCGAAGAGCCGAACCCCGATTGAAGACTCGTGCCAAGGATCCCGATAAAGATGAGCGGGAACGCGAAGTCGGACACGATGCGCGCGCGGTCTCGGAGCAGCTTGATGAGATCGCGGTGCGCAAGGGTCAGGACCGCAGCGACCTCACTCACTGACTTTTCCCACGATCTCCAGATACGCGTCCTCGAGGCTCGGCATGTGCGTGCGCACGAGCGTGAGCGGCGTATCGATCGCCTTGAGCGCGGCGTGCGTATGACGCGAGTCGACATGCACGCGGAACGGGCCGCCACCGTCACTGCGGAGCTCGAGGCGGGCGAGCTCCTCGCGCAGCCGCCCGCGGTCCTCCGCATCGACGAGCACGTACTCCTGCACCAGGTCGGTCTTGATGCGGTCCGGCGTGCCGAATGAGACGACCTTGCCCTGGTCGATGATGCAGATCGTGTCGGCCTCCTCGGCCTCTTCGAGATAGTGCGTCGTGAGGAAGACCGTGGTGCCGCTCTCGCGCCGGATCGTGGTCAGGTATTCCCACAGCGTCCGGCGGCTCGGCACGTCGAGGCCGGCGGTCGGCTCGTCGAGGAAGAGGACCTTGGGGCGGTGCATGAGGCTGCGGACGATCTCGAGCTTGCGTCGCATGCCGCCGGAGAACGTCCGCATCGGCTTCCGGAGCTCGGCCGCGATGCCGAGCAGCGCGGCCAGGCCCTGCACCTGCTCGCGATACGCAGCGGGCATCAGGCCGTACGTCGGGGCGTAGGGATACAGGCCATAGAGGATCGCGTGGAAGCGGACGTTCTCTTCGGCCGTGAGATTCATGTCGAGGCTGGGACGCTGAAAGATGATCCCGACGATCCGCCGCACCGCGCTCGCCTCGCGCACGATGTCGTGTCCGTCGATCGATGCGGTGCCCCCGGTCGGCGACAGCGTCGTCGTCAGGATCGAGATCATCGTCGTCTTGCCCGCGCCGTTCGGGCCAAGAAGCGCGAAGAACTCGCCGGCGCGCACGTCGAACGAGATGCCGTCGACCGCGTTGCGGTCGGCTTTCTTGTAGCGCTTCGTGAGTCCGTCGAGGTGGATCACGGTCCGAGTTTAGGGAAGTGAGTCGCGTGTTGAAGGCGCTCTCCGCGTTCGAGATCCGGTCGAAGCCCGAGCGCTAGCGGCCGGCAACCCGCCTGCGCGCACTCCGCTCTCGGACCGGTTCGTCCTCGAGCTCTTCCCACTCGCGGGTGCTGTACAGATTCGCGGCGAGCGCGGCGTCGGCGATCAGGAGCAGAAATCCGGCGATCGCGAGCAGAAATGGCGCGGGCGACGGGGCGGCCTGACCGAGCTCGAGGCTGCGTAGCACCGCCGAGACCCCGTAGAGCACGAGCGCGCCGATCGCCGCGCCCTCGTCGATGCGGGCCAGCCCGCGCTCGTCGGGATCGACGTCACCGTACTCGACGACCGCGGTGATCGCGGTGATGCCAACGACGACGAATGTCGTCACGACGAGCCACTGAGCGGCGACGACGAAGGTGTTCGTATCGCGCGCGCCCCAGCTGAACCAGGCCATCAGGTCGACCAGGGTCGCGGCAAAGCCGAGCCCGATCGCGGCGAACGCGAGATGCGAACGCGGCGCGAAGCCCAGACGGCGGCCTTCGAGGAGCTCCTTCACGGAGCGCACATGCTAGCGGGGCGGAGGACCCTCCGTCGGCGCCGGGAGTCAGCAGCCGGGCTCGCCGTCGTGGCCGCAGCAGGCCTGTCGCAGCACGACGCGGAGCCATACGTTGCGCGACGCGACGACGATCCGCCGCGGCAGCGGGATCTCGCTGTCGCTGAAATTGCGAATCGCCTGTACGAGATTCCCGCGGCGGTGACGGTGCACGTCCGTACTATCGCTGTCATGTCAGAGGACGCAAAGGCCGCGAGCACGGAGCACGCCGAGCTCACGCTGGAAGAGATCGCCGAGCTCCTGCCCGGCACTGGCGAGATCATGGCGTCGGTCGGCACGTGCTGGTGGAAATGCGCGTACGCGGCGCGCGGCGGCAATTGGGAGCTCGCCGCCTATTTCGTGCGCCGCGTGCGCTCGCTGCAGCGCAAGCTCGCCGTGGTGCGGCCCAAGTACTCGGGTGATCTCGCCGCGTTCGAGGAGCAGCACATCGCGCCGGCGCTCGCGGCGTGCGATGGGCATGACCGGCGCGCCTTCGACCGCGCGTTCGCCGCGGCCACGGACAAAGCGAACGAGCTCCACGTGAAGTGGGCGAAGCCCTACATCCATTGGACGCTGCCGGACGAGCCACCGAAGGATCTGGAGTTGTCCTCCCCTTAGGCTGCGTCAGGCGATGCTCGGCGACTGGGCGATCTTCTTCCTCGCGCTGCTGCTCGTGCCCGTGTTGCTGCTCGAGGAGACGAGCACCGATCCGGTCGTCGTCGGCGCCGCGACCGCGGCCAATGCGGCGATCTGGTTCCTCTTCGCGCTCGATTACGCGATCGATCTCTGGCGAGCGCCTGATCGCAGCGCGCACATTCGAGCGAACTGGTTCGACCTCGCTCTCATCGTCGTGTCGCCGCCGCTCCTCGTGCCGCCGGAGGCTCAGGCGCTGCGCGTGCTCCGCGCGGCGCGCCTGTTGCGTGTATTCGCGGTGATCGGCGTCATGTACGAGCGACTGGGCCGCCCGCTCACACGCACCGCTGCGCTGGTGATAGTGGGCGTCCTGTTCGCGGTCATCCTCGCCGGCGGCCTTCTGGTCGAGTGGGTCGAGCCCGCGACCTTCCCCAGCGTCCTGCAGGGCTACGCCTGGGCGATCGCGACCCTCGTCACCGCGGGCCACGCGTCGCCCGAGCCGGTCACCATCGCGGGACGTGCGATTTCGTCGACGATCGTGGTGATGGGACTCGGCAGCTTCGTCGCGCTCGCCGCGAGTCTGGCCGGGAGGAGATGAGCAGCACCAGTCCTTGCCCGAAAGGACGAGAATGTCGGCGCGCCACGATCGCCGACGGCGAGCGGAAGGACTGACATGCGACTACCGCAATTCGGGATCTTCGCCCAGGGCACCGTCGCGCACGAGTTCATCGAGTTCGACGTTCGGGCCGGCGTGGACAAGGCCGAGGCCGGCCGGCTGATCACGCAGCTCGAGCAGCCCGCGGTATCCGCAGGCGGTGTCAATCTCGTTCTCGCCTTCGGACCCGATCTGTGGCGCCGCCTGGCCCCGGACGAGCTTCCTGCGGGCCTCGGCCCCTTCCGCGAGGTCATCGGCCTGGGCGGCAAGGGCGCGCCATCGACACAGCACGACGCATTCGTTTGGATAAGCGGGAGCACCCGGGACATCGTTTTCGAGCAAAGTCGTGCCGCGGTGAAAGCCGTCGCCGACGTCGCCGTGGCCGCGACCGAGCAGGCCTGCTTCGTTCATCGCGACAGCCGCGACTTGCTGGGGTTCATCGACGGAACGAAGAACCCACCGGTCCTCGAAGCGCCCCTCGCGGCGCTTGTTCCCGCAGGCGAGCCGGGCGCTGGCGGGAGCCACGTGCTCGTCATGCGCTGGATCCACGATCTCGCGCTATTCGAGACCCTGCCGGTGAGCGAGCAGGAGCGCGTGTTCGGAAGGACAAAGAGTGACAGCGTGGAGTTTTCGGACGAGGAAAAGCCTGCCACGGCCCACATCGCTCGCGTCGAGATCGAGGACGAGCACGGCGAGGAGCTTCAGATCTATCGCCGGAGCGTGCCATATATGAGGCTCGCCGAGCACGGCCTTTACTTCGTCGCGTTCGCCGCGGAGCCGATTCGCTTCGAGCGGATGCTCCAACGGATGTTCGGCCTCGCCGACGGGCAGCGCGACCGGTTGACCGACTTCAGCCGGCCGGTCTCGGGCGCTCTGTACTTCGCTCCGCCGCTGACGCTGCTCGGTCTCAAAGAAGAGACGCTTCACGAGCGTGAGGAGGTCCTCCGTGGGATCCCCCTTTTCGCGACGTGCTCGGCGCACGATCTGACGTCGATCGCCTCGCGGGTTCAGACTCGCGAGTACCCCGCGGGTGCGACGCTCTGTACCCAAGGGCAGCCTGGTGACGGCTTCTTCGTGATCGTCGACGGTCGTGCCGAAGCCCGACGCGACGGTTCGGTCCTCCGCAGCATGGGTCCGGGCGACTTCTTCGGGGAGATCGCGCTCATCGACGAGGGACCACGAACAGCGACGGTCACGTCAAGCACCCCGCTGCGCTGTCTCATGATCGGATCGTCAGAGTTCCGTGATGTCCTGGGTCAGAACGCCGACATCGCTGTGCGCATCCTCGACGCCGTCACGCGTAGGTTGCGCGGCATGCTTCCCCCGATCGATCAAGGGTGAGCGTCGAACCAGTCGGCGATGCGTTTGGCGTGCTCGACCCGGTTGCGCGGTTTGCCGCCGCGCGTCAGATCGTGGTTGTCCTCGGGGAAACGCACGAACGTCGTCTCGACCCCATGCCAGCGCAGAGCGATGAAGAACTGCTCGGCCTGCTCGATCGGGCAGCGCAGATCTCGCTCGGCGTGGAGGATCAGGAGCGGCGTCTTCACCTTCGGCACGTACGTGAGCGGTGATCGCTCGATGAGCTTGGCGGCGTCGTGCCACGGCGTCGCGTTGCCCATCTCGTGCTCCCAGAAATGCCAGCCGATGTCGCTCGTCCCGAACGCCGAGATGTTGTTGCTGATGCTCCGCTGCGTCGCCGCGGCGCGGAAGCGCGTGGTGTGCCCGACGATCCAGTTCGTCATGAACCCGCCGTAGCTTCCGCCCGTCACGTAGAGCCGCTTCCCGTCGACCCAGTTCGATTTGAGCGCGTCATCGACGCCGGCCATGAGAGATTCGTAATCTTTGCCGCCCCAATCGCCGACGCACGCGGTCGAGAACTTCTCCCCGTACGCGTGGCTCCCGCGCGGATTCGTATAGAGGACGCCGTAGCCGCGGCCGGTGAGCACCTGGAACTCATGAAAGAAGCCGTTGCCGTACGTCGAATGCGGGCCGCCGTGGATCTCGAGCACGAGCGGCCATTTCTTCGCGGGGTCGAAGCCGCGCGGCTTCATGAGCCAGCCCTCGACCATCCAGCCATCCGCGCCCCTGAACTCGACGCGCTCGGGGGGTGTGATGTGACGAGTCCGCAGCAGCTCGCCGTTGAGATCGGTGAGGCAGCGAAAGCCCCTGCCGAGCTCGCCGGCCGCGACGTCGCCCGGACACGTCGCGTGCGAGAAGACGCACGCAAAGCGCCGCGCGTCGCTCGCGAGCGACAGGCTCACGACCTGATGTGAGCCGAGCGTCTCCGCGACCACGTCGCCGCCGCTCGCGGGAACGCTGTAGACGTTCGCGGTGCCCTGGTCTGAGCCGACGAAGATGATGCGCGCGCGGTCAGCGCTCCACCTCGGTGGCAGCGTCTGCACCTGCGAGCGCATGTCGCTCATGACGACCGAGCCCACGGTGCGATCCCAGTTCGCCAGTAGGTCGGCGCCCCGGCCACCCCCGGCCGCGGGCCAGAGCCAGAGGTGCACGTTCTTCGCGGCCGAGCCGAGCGCTTTCTCGACCCCGTAGCACGCGATCGTCGCGCCATCCGGCGACCATGACGGGTTGCCGAACTGGCCGAGCTCGTTCGTCACGCGGCGGGTCGCACCGTCGGTCACCGACGCGACGTGGACGTCGGCCACGGTGTTGCGCTCGCGGTCCGCGGTCCGGTTCGAGATGAACGCGATCTCGCGGCCATCGGGCGACCAGGCGGGCTGCAGGTCGTCCCAGTCGCCTTCGGTGAGGCGCCGGCGCTCGCCGCCGGCCGCCTCGATGATCCAGACGTGCTTGCGGCGCTGGTCGGAGAGGAAGCCTTCGTCGGTCTTGTAGCGCATGCGTTCGTAGACGCGAAGTCCGTCCTCGTCGGCCTCGGAGAGCCTCGCGTCCTTCACCGTGAACGCGATCCGGCGGCCATCCGGCGACCACGCCAGATCGCCGCAGTCATCATCGAACGAGGTCAGCTGCCGCGCCTCGCCACCGTCGAGGGAGAGGACGAAGACGTTCTTCGGCTTCCGCTTCTTCCCGTCGGACTTCTCGGGCGCCGCGCGATCCGACAGGAACGCGAGGGTCCGCCCGTCGGGCGACCAGCGCGGCTGGGCGTCCTGTCCCGCTCCGGAGGTGAAGCGGACCGCCTCCCGCGAACCGTCGAACGGCACGAGCCAGACCCCGGAGGCGTAGCCATCACGTTCCGGCGTGACCGTGCGGACGGTGAACGCTACATGCTCCCCGTCAGGTGAGAGCTGCGCGTCGGCGAGGAAACGGAAGGCGTAGAGATCCTCCGCGGTCATCGGAGGAAGAAGGTCTGGCAACGGGTCGTATCGTGCCATATATGGGACGTCTCACGCCGCGCGAGCGCACCGGGCTACTGGTCGGCGTGCTCGCGATGTTCCTCGCTCTGGACGTGGCGTTCCTCGTCTCGCTCGTCGGCCTGCCCTTCACGCCGTTCGCGCTCGGCCAGGCGATCATCGACGTTCTCCCAGGTTGGATCTCGATCCCGCTGATCGAGATCCTTCACTTCTGGGCCAAGGCGCTCCTCATCATCGGCGTGGTCATCCTCTTCCTGATCTCGGGCGGCATCGCCGGGATGTTCGCGATCTCGCCGCGACGCGGCGACGCATCGGTGCTCGGCGCGGTCGCTGCGCCGTGGATCCTCGGTGTGATCCTCGGACAGCTCTTCGCCGGCGAGAAGATCGACCTCGGGACGAGCATCGTCGCGATCAGCTACCTCGCGCCCGCGGCTCTGGCGCGCGATGCGGAGGCGGCGCCGTCGCGCCGCCGTGTCCTGCTCGGCGGCGCCGCGCTCGCTGCGGTCGCCGCGCTTGGCGGCCTGCCGCTCTCGCGCACGCTCGCGGTCGCCGGCTCACGTCTCGGTAACCTGCCTTCGACCGCGCGGCACCTCATCCAGTCCGTGACGCTCGCGCCGGCGAACCCGGACATCGACGCGCTCGCCGGGATCACGCCGCGCGTCACCGCGAACGAGGATCACTACACCGTGGACACCACGCTCGTGAAGCCGCGCGTCGACATCGCGACGTGGAAGCTCGACGTCTCGGGCGCGGTCGAAGCGCCGTTCTCTCTCACGTACGACGAGCTGCTCGATCTCGATGCGATCGAGCAGGTGCACACGCTCGAGTGCATCAGCAATCCGACCGGGGGCGAGCTCATCTCGACCGCGGTCTGGACCGGCACGCGCATGCGCGACCTGCTGCAGCGCGCGCGGCCGACCGCGAAGGCCTACGACATCGTGCTGACGTCGGTCGACGGGTACACCGATTCCTTTCCCATCGCGAAGGCGATGGAGCCGGAGACGCTGCTCGTGTACCTGATGAACGGTAAGACGCTGCCGCAGGATCACGGCTTTCCGGTGCGCGTGCTCGTGCCGAACATCTACGGCATGAAGAACGTGAAGTGGCTGCAGTCGATCGAGGTTGCGACGTACGACGTCTTCGGCTACTGGCAGGAGCAGGGCTGGTCCGACGGCGCGATCGTCAACACCGGCACGCGCATCGACGTGCCGCCGCGGACCATCAGATGGAACGGTGGCGAGGTCACCATCGCCGGTATCGCGTTCGCCGGGGCGCGCGGCATCAACAAGGTCGAGCTCTCGTTCGACAACGGAAGGACGTGGCAGGCCGCGAAGCTCGAGGCGCCGGCCGGGCCGCTGACCTGGCGTCGCTGGTCCACGCAATGGACGCCGCCGAACGTCGGGACCCACACGCTTCAGGCGCGTTCCACCGATGGTCGCGGCGACACCGAGACCCCGGTCAGCCGACAGCCGTTCCCGAACGGCGCGTCCGGTTATCACGTGCTGCAGGTGAACGTCGGCCGCTAGCGCCTCGCCCGATAGAAGTTGACATCGAGGATCCGCAGCCGTTCCCGGTGCGCATCGAGACGTCGCGCGAAGTCCGCGGCATCGCGCGTTGCGGGCGGTGACCACAGGACTTCCGCGAGCGCGCAAAGACGCGGCCAGGCCATGTACTCCATGCGCTGTGGATCGGGCATGTACTCGGTCCAGAGCTGACCCTGCGCACCGAGGACATGCTTCGCCTCAGCCGCGCTGAGCTCCTTCGGCACCGGCTCGTAGGCGTAGACGTCGGCCAGCGTGTTCATGCCGCGGATCGGGGTGATCTGGTCCTCGCTCTGATCGTGATCGAAGTACGTCGGCTTCTCCGGTGCCATCACGACGTCATGCCCCGCCTTCGCGGCCGCGATCCCGCCCCTCTCGCCACGCCAGCTCATCAGCGTCGCGCCCGGCGCGAGCCCACCCTCGAGGATCTCGTCCCAACCGATGAGGCGGCGTCCCCGCTTCGCGAGCCAGCCGTCGATGCGAGTGACGAACCAGCTCTGAAGCTGCTCCTCGTCCTTGAGTCCGAGCTCCTTCATACGCGCCTGTGCGGCCGGACTCTCCTTCCATTCGCGCTTCGGGCACTCGTCGCCTCCGATGTGGATGAACTTCGACGGAAAGAGGGCCAAGACTTCCTCGAGCACGTTCTCGACGAAGGTCAGGACGTTGTCGCCGACGCCGAAGACGTGTTCGCTGATGCCCCAGTACGTCTGGACCTCGTGCTTCGCCTGGGTATTGCCGAGCTCGGGGTATGCCGCGATCGCCGCGAGCGCGTGACCGGGCATCTCGATCTCCGGCACGACGGTGATCCCGCGATCCGCGGCGTACCGCACGACCTCGCGGACGTCGTCCTGGGTGTAGAAGCCGCCGTGCGGCGACCCTGAGAACTTCCGTTGCGACGGCTCCCGGGTCCGCGGCGCGACCATGCTGTCCTTCCGCCATGCGCCGACCTCGGTGAGCTTTGGGTAGCGCTTGATCTCGATGCGCCAGCCCTGGTCCTCGGTGAGATGCCAGTGGAAGACGCTCAGCTTGTGCAGCGCGAGCAGATCGATGTGCTTCAGGACGGTCGTCTTCGGCATGAAGTGACGACCGACATCGAGGTGGCTCCCGCGCCACGAGAAGCGCGGCGTGTCCTCGATCTCGACCCCGGCGACGCTCCACGCGACCTTCCCAGCGACCGCGCGACGGAGGATCGCCGGCGGCAGCAGCTGGCGCAGCGTCTGCGTGCCGTGCAACAGACCGGCCGGTCGCGCAGCGGCGATCGCGACCGCATCGGCGCCCGCGGTGAGGCGGTAGCCCTCATCGCCAAGACGCGCGAGGGCCTGGTCCAGGGCGAGCGCGATGCGTGGCCCATTCGCCTTGGCGAGGATGGGCAGCGGGAAGCCGGTGGCCGGCCGAAGCTGATCACGCAGTACCTCGGCGTGCGCGCGCAAGGCGTCGCTTGCTTCGATCTGCGTCGACGCGGTGAGCCTGAACGCGCCCGCTCGTGACGTGACCTTGGCGGGGATCGGGATGAGCGAAAGGGTCGATGTGCTCATCGCGGCATCGTACCGATGGGGTGGCGGACCCGCTCCAGAAAGCCACCGGCGTCGCTAATGTGTGTGTTCCAGTGGCGAAGAGACGATTCACCATCACCGCGGTCCTCCCCGGATACACCGCGCCCAGCAACGAGTGGCGCAGGCGCGTGCACGCGGCCGTGCTCGACGCGCAGACGAGCCGCGGCGTCGGGTACCGCGAGAGCGATCGCCTCGAGCTGCGCATCGCGCTCTTCCTCGGCCAGCGCCCGCTCGACATCCACGAGATAGACGAGCGCGTGAAGGACATCCTCGACGCGCTCGGCGGTCGCATCGCGGGCCCGCGCAGCCGCCGCCGCATCGCGCCGATCATTCCGCTCCCCGATCAGGTCCGCCGGATCATCCTGGAGAAGGACACGCGCTCGCTGCGCGGGAGACCGCTCGGCCAGCTCACGATCTCGCGCTACCGACGCCGGCGCGCGTGAAGCTCCGCACCGGCGCGCTGGTGTGGGCCGGCTTCGACGGGCCGCAGGCACCGGATCCCATGCTTGACGCGATCCAGCGCGGCGCGATCGGCGGCATCCTTCTCTTCGCGTTCCGCGGCAACATCCGCTCGAAGGCGCAGGTACGCGCGATGCTGCGTGAGATCCAGGACGCCGCGCGGCGCGGCGGTCTTCCGCCGGTGCCCGTCGCGGTCGATCAGGAGGGCGGAACCGTCATCCGCATCGGCTACCGCGCGACGTTCCCGAGCGCGATGGCCATCGGCGCGACCGGCGATCCCGCGTACGCGGAACGCGCGGCGCGCGCGGTCGGAGAGGGACTGCGCGCCGACGGCATCGCCGTGAACCACGCGCCCGTCTGCGACGTGAACTCCGACCCCCGCAATCCGGTGATCGGCACGCGCGCGTTCGGCGACGACGCCGAGGACGTCGCCGCGTTCGCGGCGGCGTGGGTGCGCGGGAGCGAAGGCGTCGGCGTCGCGACGACGCCGAAGCATTTTCCCGGTCACGGCCACACCTCGCAGGATTCTCACCTCGTGCGACCAGAGGCGAACGTCGACCGCGCGACGCTCGAGAGCAGGGAGCTCGTCCCGTTCCGCGCGGCGTTCGCCGCCGGCGCGAGCGGCGCGATGTCCGCGCACGTGCGCTACCCCGCGCTCGATCCGAAGGACGGCGCCACCGTGTCGCGCGCCATCCTGACCGATCTCCTTCGCGGCGAGCTCGGCTTCACCGGCTTCGCGGTGACGGACGCGCTCGACATGAAGGGCATCACCGACGCCCTGGGGCCGGATCAGATCGTCACGCGGGCCATCGCGGCCGGCGCCGACGCGGCGATGGTGACGACGGGTCTCGACCTGCAGCTCGCCGCCGCGGGCTGGATCGACGCAGGGGTCGGTGCGGCGCGCGTGAGCGAGGCGCTCGAGCGCGCGACGGTCTTCCGCGAGCGATTCGCGACCCCGGTTCCCGTCGACGACATCGACGACACTCCTGCGCGCCGTCTCGCGGCGGAGATCGCGGAGCGCGCGGTCACGCACGTCGGCCCGCGGCTTCCACCGCTCGATTCGCGCGTTCGCGTCGTAACGTTTGGCTCTGCGCGCCAGTCGTTCGTCGAGGAGACCGCTGACCCGGTGGGCGGTCTGGAACGAGCGCTGCGCGAGCGCTTCGGTGACCGCCTCGCGTTCGGTCGCGAGGGCCGCCTCCCCGAGGGCGACGGCACGCTCATCGTCTGCACCTCCAACGCGGCGTTCCAGCCGGCACAGGCCGCGCGCGCTCGCGAGCTGCTCGCGAGCGGCGGCGTGCTCTGCGCTGTCCGCAGCCCCTACGACGCCGCGCTCGTGCCGAACACACCGGTGCTCCTTTCATACAGCGACGTCCCGCCGTCGCTCGAGGCGCTCGCGGCGGTGCTCGCGGGCGAGCGCCGGCCGACCGGACGGCTTCCCGTCCGCCTGTGAACCGGCGAACGTTCCTCGGCGCGGCCGCCGCGACGCTGGCCGCATGCGCGACACCGGCGCCAGAGCCATCGCGGATCGCCAAGCTGCTCGCCGCGATGAGCATCGAACAGCGAGCAGGACAGACGATGGCCATCGCGTTCCACGGTCCGTCCATCACCAGCGCCGTCGAGGACATGATCCGCACGCGCGGCGTCGGCGGGATCGTGCTGCGCACGGAGAACGCGCTCGACGCCGGAGCGCTCGCTCGCATCTGCACCGACCTGGAGCGCATCGCCGCGGAGGCCAAGATCCCACCCCTCTTCCTCGCGGTGGACCAAGAGGGCGGCTCGGTCGTGCGTTTCGGCCGCGGCATGACCGTCTTCCCGAGCCAGATGGCGCTCGCGGCCACGCCCGATCCCGTCGCGGCGGTGCAGCGGGCGGCGACGATCACGGCTGAGGAGCTGCGCGCAAGCGGCGTGAACTGGAACCTCGCTCCTGTCGCCGACGTCAACAACGAGCCGCTCAATCCGATCATCGGGAACAGGTCCTATGGCTCGGACCCGCAGCGCGTATCGACCCTCGTCAGCGCAGCGGTCCGCGCGTACGCAGCGGCGGGGTTTCTCTGCTGCGCCAAGCACTTTCCAGGACACGGCGCCGCCACCGTCGACTCGCATGTCGGCCTCCCGATCATCGATGTCGATCGAGCGCGTCTCGACCGCGTCGAGCTACCGCCGTTCCGCGCGGCGATCGCGGCCGGGGTACCCGCGATCATGCTCGCGCATCTGATCGTTCCCGCGCTGGACGCGACGCCAGGTCTTCCGGCATCGCTGTCACGCCGCGTCGCGACCGACCTGCTGCGGAAAGACCTCGGCTTCGGGGGGATCGCGCTGACCGACGACCTCGAGATGGGAGCGCTCGCCACCATCGGTGAGGCGGTGGCGGGTGAGCGGGCCCTCGAGGCCGGGGCGGACTTCGTGCTTTTCCGCTTCGACGAGGCCGCGCAGCGCGAGGGTCATCGCCTCATCTCCGTCGCGATCCAGAGCGGATCGTTGCCGAACCTCGACGCGTCGCTCACACGCCTCCTCGAGGCGAAACAGCGGTACGGCCTGCTCGATCCCGTGACGCCGCGCGCACCGGATCTCGCAGCCAACGCCGCGGTCGCGCTGGAGCTCGCGCGACAGGGCATCACGCTGCTCCACAACGATGGGAAAGTGCTGCCGCTCCGCGGCCGCGTGTACGCGATCGCGACGACCACGGCGGATCTCGCACAGCTACCCGGCGACACCGACCTGGCCACCGAGCTCGAAGCCGCGCGCACGGATGTTGTGGCTCGCAAATTCGGAACGAACATCAGCGAGTCGGTGATGACGACCGCGCTGACCGAGGCGAACGCCGCGGACGTCGTGGTCGTCGGCGTCGCAGACGTCGGCATCAACGACGATCAGCTGAAGCTCGTGACGCGCCTCGCCGCCGCGAAGCCGACGGTGCTCGTATCGCTGCGAGGACCGTACGACGTGCGATTCGCGCCCGGGGTCGCGGCCTGCGTCTGCGCGTACGACGGCAGGCTGCCGTCGCTGCGCGCGGTCATCGAGGTCATCACCGGTAGGAGCAAGCCCGTTGGGTCGCTGCCGGTCACCGTGAGCGATCGTTATGCGCTCGGCGCGGGTCTGCGCGACTTCAGTTGAGCGACCTCGCCACACCCGCGCGTTCCGTCATCGAGGCCGCGATCGGGTCGCTCTGCACCGCGTGCGTCGTGCGCGTCGAGCGCCGCGGCGAGATCGACGTCTTTGCCGCAGGCACCCTCTGCCCAGACGAGCGCGCCGGTCCTGATGCGCTGTGCACCGCCGATTCGCTGTTCGACCTTGCGTCGCTGACGAAGCTCGCGACGACCGCGCTCGCGCTCTCATTCGTACGCGAACAGGTGCTGACATTAGACACACCGTTCCGCGAGCTCGTGCCGGATTTCCGCGGCGGTCGGAAGGACGACGTCACGCTGAGTCACGTGCTCACGCACACCGGCGGCCTCACCTGGTGGCTGCCGCTCTGGAAGGAGGTCCACACGCTCGAGGAGGCCGTATGGCGGGCGGCGCAGGAGCCGCTCGCGCAGGATCTCGGCACGTTCACCTACAGCGATCTCGGCTACATCATGCTCACGCAGGGTCTCGCGACGATCGGCGGTCGGCCGTTCGCGGACCTGGTGCGCGAGATCGTGCTCGGACCGGTCGAGGCGACCACCGCGGACTTCGGCCCGCGTCCCCCCGAGCGCTGCGTCGCGACCGAGGAGGACACCGAGTGGCGCAAGCGGCGCCTTCGCGGGGAGGTGCACGACGAGAACGCCTTCTCCGTGGGCGGCATCTGTGGGCAAGCGGGTCTCTTCGGGACCGCGGCGGACGTCGCGGCCATCGCGCGTGTGTTCCGCGACGGAGCCGTCATCGGCAATGACCTCGCCGCGCTCGCGCGGACCGAGCACGTCAGGGAGAAGAACGTGCGGCGCGGGCTCGGCCTCGCTCTTCGCGCACCCGACGGGCCGATGGTCGGTCGCCACTTCAGCGTCGACGCTTACGGGCACACCGGCTTCACCGGCACCTCAGTGTGGGTCGATCCGCGGCTCGACCTCACGGTCGTGCTGCTGACGAACCGCGTGTACTTCGGCCGGAAGAACGACGACGAGACCTACCGCTTCCGGATCGCGGTGCACGAAGCGGTGTCGGCTCCCTTCGCATGAGAATCGACACGTGATCGCCGTCGGGATGATGTCCGGCACCTCGGGGGACGGCATCAACCTGGCCGCGATCGAGATCGAGCCCGGCTCCCGACCGAGTGTGCGCATCGTCGCGACGGGCGAACGAGCCTACGCGTCGAGCGTGCGGGAGGCGGTCCTGCGCGCGGGCGCCGACGTCCCGTTCGCGCTCTCCGACATCGCGCGGCTGCACGCCGAGCTCGGCGACGCCTACGCCGCCGCCGCGTCGGAGTTCATCGCGACGCTGCCACACCGCCCGGATGTGATCGCCCTGCACGGACAGACGGTCGCCCATCTTCCGGCCGAGCACACGACCCTTCAGATCGGTGACGCGTCTCGCGTGGCGCGCGCGACGGGCCTGCCGACCGTGAGTGACTTCCGGAGCGCGGACATGGCCGCGGGTGGTGAGGGCGCGCCGCTCGTCCCGTTCGGCGACCACGTCCTCTTCGCGTCGCGCGCGCCGATCGCGGTGCTCAACCTGGGCGGGATCGCCAACCTCACGCTGATCCCGACCGCATCCGCCGACGACGTGATCGCCTTCGACACCGGGCCGGCGAACATGACCAGCGATGCGCTCATCGCGCCGTCGGGCGAGCCCTTCGATCGGGACGGACGCCGTGCGCGAGCGGGTCGCGTGAACGAACGCGCCCTCGTGGAGGCGCTGCGTCATCCTTACTTCCTGCGCCGAGCGCCGAAGAGCACCGGCCGCGAGGAATTCGGCAAGCCGTTCGCGACGCGGATCAGTGACCGCGTCACCGCCGACGGTGGATCGCTCGACGATGCGCTCGCGACCGCGCTCGCGGTGAGCAGCCGCAGCATCGCCGACGCCCTGGCGCGCGAGACCCCCCGCGGCACGACGTGGACGATGCTCGCCGTCGCCGGAGGCGGCGCTCGCAATCCGGCGCTGATGGAGTCGCTCGCTCGCGCGGTGGCGCCGCTGCGCGTGGTGAACACCGACGAGCTCGGCGTGCCGTCGCAGGCGCGGGAGGCGATCGCCTTCGCGATCATGGGCGCCTACCGCATGCGCGAGCTGCCGAACGTGTTGCCGAGCGCGACCGGGGCGCGCCACGCCGTGCGCGGCGGCGCGGTGAATCTCCCTTGAACGACATCGTCGTCGGCATCGATGCGGGTGCGTCGAAGACGCGCGCGTTCGCCGTCGATCGCGCCGGCACCGTCGTGGGACGCGGCGCGGGCGGTGGCGGCAACCTGCTCACCTCGCCCGACCCGCAGGGCGCCATCGCGGCCGCGCTCGCGGAGGCCCTCGGCGGGCGCGGGGCTGACGCGGTCGTGCTGTCGTGCGCGGGTGGTGATCGCGAGACCGAGCGCGCGCGCGGCGAGGAGATCCTCAGGCGACTCGCGCCGCCCGGCGCGAAGCTGCTCGTGACGCACGATGCCATCGCCGCGCTGTACGCGGGGAATCCGACCGGCTGCGGCGTCGTGCTGATCGCCGGGACGGGCTCGATCGCGTACGGCCGCAACGAGGAGGGTGAGGAGGATCGTGCGGGTGGTTGGGGCTACCTCATCGGCGACGAGGGCTCGGCGGTGTGGTGCGGGCTCGAGGCGCTCCGCGCGATCTCGCACGCGGTCGACGGTCGCGGCGCCCCGACGCGTATGACCGCGCTCCTCTTCCAACAGCTCGGCGTCGGTGAGTTCAGCGACGTCCTGCCCCACCTCTACGGCCGTCCGCATCCCGCGCCGGCCATCGGCGCCGCGACGCGCGCGCTCGCGAGCGCCTCGGCCGAGGGCGACGCGATCGCGAACGCGATCCTCCAGCGTGGTTCGAATGCCCTTGCGCGAGCTGCGACCGTCGTCGCCCTCACGCTCGGACTTTCCGCCGGACCGGTCTATCTCGCGGGCGGCGCGTTCGAGAACCTGTCGCTCCTCCAGCGTCTCGTGCAGCTGGACCTTCTCGGCCTCCTCCCGCAAGCGACCGTAGAACCGGTGCGCGAGGAGCCGGCGATGGGCGCGGCGCGGCTGGCGTCAGCGCTGGCGTGGAGTGCAGAGTGACCGAAGGGCGGAAAACAGAGGCACGTAACCCGAAGGCACGGGGGATCGAGTCGTTCACGACACGTCGGATCCTGGAGCTGATGAACGACGAAGATGCGACGGTGCCGACCGCGGTGCGCGCGGCGCTGCCACAGATCGAGCGCGCCGTCGATGCGATCGTGACCGCGCTCGAGTCCGGTCACCGCCTGCGCTACATCGGCGCGGGCACGAGCGGCCGGCTCGGCGTGCTCGACGCGAGCGAGGCGCCACCGACCTTCGGCGTCGAGGAGGACCTGGTGGTGGGGATCATCGCCGGGGGCGATGCGGCGCTGCGCCACTCGATCGAGGGAGCCGAGGACGACTCTGGCGCCGGGAAACGCGCCGCGCGTGACCAGGTGCGCGAAGGCGACGTGCTCGTTGGCATCTCCGCGAGCGGACGCGCGAAGTACGTCACCGCCGCGATGGTGATGGCACGCGAGGTCGGCGCGCGCACCGTCGCGCTCACCTGCGATGCATCGTCGCCGCTCGCGAAGGACGCCGACATCGCGGTCGTCGTCGACGTTGGACCGGAGGTGCTTGCGGGCTCGAGCCGACTCAAGGCCGGCACGGCCACGAAGCTCGTCCTCAACATGCTCTCGACCGCGGCGATGATCCGCTCCGGGCGGACGCGTGGCGATCTCATGATCGACCTGCGTCCCACGAACGCGAAGCTGCGTGCGCGCGCGATCCGCATGGTCCAGGACGAGACCGGGCTCGGCGAGGACGAGGCGCGCGCGCGTCTTGAGGCCGCGGGTTGGAGCGTGCGCAAGGCGCTCGGCGATTGAAGCTCATCGTCAACGCGGACGACTTCGGCTACACCGAACGCGTCTCCGCGGGGATCATTCGGGCGCACCGCGACGGGATCGTGACGGCGACAACGCTGATGACGCACGCGCCATACACCGACGGCGCCGCGAAGCTCGCGCGTGCGACGCCGTCGCTCGATCTCGGCGTGCACCTTGTGGTGACGTTCGATGGCCCGACCGGCGACGCCAAACGCCTCCGGACCTTGGTGGACGCACACGGAAAGTTCTTTCGGCCCGAGGAGCTCATGTCTCGAGAAATCGACCGCGAAGAAGCGCTGCTCGAGTACCGCGCCCAGTTCCGAAAGGCGCGTGCGCTGCTGGGACGTGCGCCCACGCACCTCGACACGCATCACTGGGTGCACGACCACCCCGCGCTCGAATGGGCGATCGGCGAGCTCGCGCGCGAGACCGGAGCTGCGGCGCGGATCCACTCGGATGAACAGCGCGACCGACTCCGCGCGCGTGGCGTGCGAACACCCGATCACTTCGCGCGCGAGTTCCAGCACGAGGGCAAGGTCGGCGTCGGCGCCCTGCTCGTGCTGCTCGAGCGGCTCGCGGCGCAGGGCGGTGTCACGGAGCTCATGTGCCACCCCGGCGAGGCCGACGAGGGTATGGCGAAGAAGTCGGGCTACGCGCGAGAACGACCGACAGAGCTCGCCACGCTCATCGATCCGCGCGTACGCTCGGCGATCGCGGACCTGGGCATCACGCTCGCCACGTTCGCCGACCTATGAGAAAAGCGCTGTGGGTCGTACGCGATCGCATCACGACCGCGAGGGCGATCGACGATCTGCTCGCCGACGCGACGACACGCGGGATCTTCGACGTCGTCGTCCAGGTCCGCGGCCGCGGCGACGCGTACTACCGCTCCGACCTCGAGCCCCAGGCGCTGGCCCTGGCCGGCAGCGGGCTCGATCCGCTCGACCATCTCGTGCGCTTCGGCGCCGCCGTGGGCGTGCGCATCCACGCCTGGGGCAACGTGTTCTTCGTCTGGTCGGACCCCCAGGGCGTCCTGCCGAGCTCGCCCGCGCATCTCGTGAACCGGCACCCCCAGTGGCTGCTCCGCCCGGGCGGCGTGAAGTACCTCGATCCCGTCGGCGGCTCGGATTGGGAGGGCATCTACACCGATCCGGCGAACGCCGCGGCGCGCGAGCACACGCTGGCCGTGTTCACCGACATCGTCTCTCGTTATCCGGTCGAAGGTTTCCATTACGACTACGTCCGCTACCCGCAGGTGACCTACGCGGAGACTCCTGACGATCACGAACACGTCACCGCGCTGGTGCGCGAGGGCGCGAAACGCCTGCGCAGCGCGCGACCCGGCATCGTGATCTCCGCCGCGGTGTTCCCCGACCCCGCGGTCGCGCGGGATCGCGTGTTGCAGCGCTGGCCCGAGTGGGCCGCGGAGGGTCTGGTCGATCTGTTGTGCCCGATGGCGTACCGCCGCGACACCGCGGAGGTCGAACGAGTGCTGTCGCGCGCGCGCGCCGCCGCGCCACGGACGGAGATGTGGGGCGGTCTCATGGCCTACCAGGGAGAACCACAGCTGCTGCGCGAGCAAGTGCGTGCGGCGGCGCGCGCGGGTTGCGAGGGCGCGATCCTCTTCGCGTACGACCCCGATTCACCCGATCTTCTGGATGTTTTCGCCCACGCGTAGCGGCAGCGTTACTCTCTTGTCCCCGTGCCGAACGAGCCGACACCAACACCGGTCGCAGCGACACCTCCCGAGGAGCCGCGCCGCCCCGACCCCCTCGCCGCGGCGGTCGCTGAAGGTGTCGTGCGTCTGCGCCGCGAGGCGGGTCTTTCGGAGCGCGCGGCCGCGAGAAAGCTCGGCACCTCACAGACACAGCTGCGTCGGATGGAGGACCCCAGGTACCTTCCCTCGCTCCGCTCCCTGCAGCGCGTCGCGCTCGCCTACGGCTACAAGCTGAGCGTCGCGTTCGAGCGTGAGGACACGGCTCCCAAGCGCGCCGCGCCGGCGAAAGAGCCAAAGCCGAAGCGGGCCGTGGCTAGAGGGTCCGCGTCACCTTCGAAAGGCCGGCGGGTTTCTCCGGGTCGCGGCCGTGGCGGCGGGCGACGTGCGCCGCGACGTACTGCGCAGCGACGACGAGCACGATCGGGCTGAGCAGCTCGCCCACCGTCCGCCGCAGCAGCACCGCGTCATCCACCTTCGCCGCGAGCGTCTCGTCGTCCGTGATCGCGTAGACGCGCGCGGCGCGCCGTCGCATCGCGGCCGCCAGCAAACGTGTCTGGCGCGCCGTGGCGCCGCGGGCCCCTAGGATGAGCACCGGCGTGCCGCGCTCGAGGAGCGCGCGCGGACCGTGCGCGAAGTCCGCGCTGGAATAGGGCTCCGCCCAGACCCGCGCGAGCTCCTTGATCTTCAGCGCGGCCTCGAGTGCCGCTGCGTAGGTGTAACCGCGACCGAGGACAACGAGCGCGCGAGCCGATCCGATCTTGCGCGCGATCCGGGCGGCGGCGGGCTCGCTGTCGACCGCCTCGCGCATCGCCTCCGGTAAGTCCGCGAACTGGAGCGGCCGCGAGGCGGCCGCGCCCGCGAGCATCGCGAGCGCGACACACGAGGTCGTGTATGTCTTCGTCGCCGCGATCGCGCGCTCCGGTCCGCATCGGAGCTCGAAGACATGCTCGGCCGCGCGAGCCAGTGCGGACGACGCGCGGTTGGTGATCGCGATCGTGAGCGCGCCGTCGCGGCGCGCCGCGGCGATGACCGCCGAGACGTCTGGCGCCGCGCCCGACTGCGAGATCCCGATGACGGCGCCACCGCCGTACCGCGGCGGCGTGCCGTACCGCGTGACCAGCGACGGCGCGGCCGACGCGGTGACGATGCGCGCCAGGCCCTCGAAGAGGTATTTCCCGTACGTCGCGGCGTTGTCCGATGAGCCGCGCGCGGCCATGGTCAGGTGTTTCGCGTCAGAGAGGAGCCCGCCGAGACGGCGGGCGTCGACCGCGCCCTCGGCGAGAAGACGCGCCACGGCCGCCGGCTGCTCTCCGATCTCGGAACGCAGTGACATGAACGCGATGATGCACGCCGGCGGAGACCCTGCTCGCGCAGGGCCTCCGCGTTGCCGCTAGCGGCGCGACGACGGGGTCGCGTACATCAGCGATCCCGGTGTGGTCAGCAGCTCGCCGGTCTCGAGCAGCGTCTTGAGTCCGGAGAGGATCATCGGCCAGCCGCCGTATAGCTGCTCGTTCGCGCCCTCACGAAGCTCGTCGTGGGTCACCGTCAGATGGCAGGAGTCGCCGACCGGCTCGATCTCCCACGTCACCCGCGAGGTGCCTTCGCGCTTCACGTCCTCGTCCCACAGGGCCTTCATGCTCTGGACCAGTCGGCGCGGCGGGTCGACCTCGAGGTTCTCCCCTTCTCCCAGAAGCGTGTGGCTGCCTGGGTGACTCTGCTCGTAGCGTCCGCCGACCTTCCAATCAGACTTGACGCGCGCGCCGAAGTTGTACTTGCTTCGCATCTCGCTGTCGGTGATCGCCTGCCAGAGGCGCTCCGGGGTGGTCTTGATGTAGATCTCGAAGACTTTCTTCATCGTTCGTTCTCCAATTCTTTCTTGAGATCGACGAGCGCTGAGACATGGCGTTCGGTGTATTTGTCGATCCACCGGTCGTGGATCAACCGGATCGGGACCGGGTTGAGGTAGTGCAGCTTCACCCGGCCCGACTTGCGTGCAACGACGAGGCCCGCGTCCTCGAGCAAGCGCAGATGCTTCATGACCCCAAAGCGCGTCATCTCGAAAGCTGACTCGAGCTCCGTGAGCGTTCGGCCGTCACGCTCGAAGAGCCGGTCGAGCAGGAGGCGCCGCGTGGGGTCAGCCAGTGCCTTGAAGACGATTCCGTCGTCGTTCATCGCTACCAACAATAGGTGACTAATTAGTCACATGTCAAGCGCGAAAGGGGCAGGACGAGCGGGCTACTTGTGGCGAGGCTGGCCGGCCATCCAGCATCCGGCGCCGAGGGGCGGAAAGGTCGAAATGGGGGGACTCCGCACGGCGTTCGCGGCGCTCGTCGCTCGCGTAGCGAGCCGCCGCACAGCTGGGCCAGCGGCTGCCCGCCGACTACGTCGTATTGGCGCGCTATGCGCCACGCGACAACGGCTCTGATGTCGTGCCCCTGGTCGTCGTGGGTCCCCACGGGGTGCTTGTCGTCGAGCCGCGCGACGAGGATGGCGCGCTCGTCTGTTATCAGGATCACTGGTACCGACGGAGCGGCCCGGCGGGCTCCTCTCATCCGCTCGCCGGCTCACCCTCGAAGCGTGCACGCTTCAACGCCGCCCGCGTGAAGAGCGATCTCGCGAGCGGCGGCTTCATCTACACGCCTGTCGAGGGCGTCGTCGTGCTGACCCGCGGGAAGGCCGAGGACGTCGGCAGCTCATGCGTCCCGGTGATCGTCGGGATGGACGCGCTCGTGCGTCACCTCGAGTCGCACTCTCAGCGCGACACCGCGACCGAGCGCACGCAGGCCCTCGTCGGGGCCCTGTCCGGTCCCCCGCTCCGCACAATCTCGGCGTGAGGTCGGTGCGTGTCATCCCGTTCCTGGTGCTCGTCGTGGCTTGCACCGCAGCGCCGGTGAGCACGGCATCGCCCACCCCCTTAGCGACCGTCGCCGCTTCCGCGAGCCCCATCGCGAGCCCCAGCGCGACCCCAACGGCAACGGCGGCGACGTTCGCGGCCATCTGCGGGACCATCAGCGACTTCGTCGGCGACAGCGCACAGACGAACGGATCCTTCGTCCTGAATTCACCGGGGCGCGCGCCGATCAGGATCACGATCCCAGCGGGGAGGCTCGGCGGCAGCGCCGCAGGTTACGTGTGCGTCGAGGTACTCGCCGGGTCGCCGCATCCGCTCTTCGCGGGTTTCTTCACGTCCGGTACGCCGGGCTTCGTCGCGTCCGGCACGGTCCCAGCGACGACCGCCTTCCCTTTGCCGAAGGGTTTCGTTCTTCCCCAGGCATGCGCCTATGTAGTCCCACCCGCAGTGGGCCCGGATCAGATCGAGTGGAAGGTCGACTGCGGCTCAGCCAACGACGACGCGCGCGGAACACTTGGACCAGCTCTCACTCAGCAGGGGTGGGTCTCGTGTGGCAGCGGCCTCGGCGCGGCGCAGTGGCGGAAGAACGATGTGATGCTCACCGTGGCGGAGTCTTCGCTCGCGCCGGGGGACTATCCGCGGATCACTCAGTTCGCGCGCGTCATCTCCTCCTGCTCCTGAGGCCGGAGCGCCCCGAACAGATCCGTCTCGAGCGGGGGCCCGCCGGGCTCCGGGTATGCGCGGATGAACGTTTCCTCCCTGAAGATCTCCGGCAGCTTCGCGCGCGCTGACGCCCACATCGCGAGGTCGGGCGCCTGCGTCTGGTGCGCTTCCATCGCGTGCACCTTGGCGTCGAGCGCGTCGCTGACGTCGATGACCGCGCCGAGCCGGTCGCGCGTCCAACGCTGTGGCTTCACCTCGAGCGTCTCCATGTACTGCGCGAACGCCGGCATGAGCGACGAGAGCCGATCGATGAGCTCGGCGCCGGCTACGAATCGGTAACACCGCTTCGCGTGCCAGTGGGCTCCGAGCTCCGGCTCGTGTCGCTGAACGCCTGCGAGCTCGATGGCCGTGAGCGCGCGCTCGCCCGCCGCGATGTGATCGGGGTGGCCGTATCCGCCGTCGGGACCCCAGATGATCGCGACCTCGGGTCGCACCCGCCGCAGCCAGCGAACGATGTCCCGGACGACCCATTCCTCGTTGACATCGGCGAGGCCGCTGTCGGGGTAACGGAGACAGGTGACGCTCGTCAGACCGATGCGCCGTCCCGCCTCCGCGAGCTCCTTCTTGCGTGTCGGACCAACGAGCTCGCGTGGCACGATGTGGTCGTCGACACCCGCCCAGCCCTTCTCACCTTCCGTAAGGCAGAGGCTGTGGACCTCGATGCCTTGTCTCGCGTATCGGATGAGGGTGCCGCCCGTGCCGAACGTCTCGTCGTCGGGATGCGCGAGGATCGTCGCCAGCTTCAATGGCATCGGCGCGGACGATACCCGACTGCAGCCGGGTGTAGCCGATGCGCCAACGTATGCTCGCCACATGAGCGGCACCGCGCGGATCGTCGTCGTCGAGGACGACGCGTCGGTCGCACAACTGGTCACGCTCTACCTGCGCAATGCGGGGTACATCGTCGAGCACGCGGCCACCGGCGAGCGCGCGCGCGCGCTGTTCGACGAGGTGAAGCCCGCCCTGGTCGTGCTCGACCTCGGCCTCCCCGACACGGACGGCATCGATCTCTTCAACGAGCTGCGCGGCCGCACGGATACACCCGTCATCGCGCTGACGGCGCGCGCCGAGGACGCGCAGAAGGTCGCCGGACTCGACGCGGGTATGGATGACTACCTCGCGAAACCGTTCAATCCGCGCGAGCTGGTCTCGCGCGTGCGGGCGATCCTGCGGCGTGCGTCTGGTATGCCCGGTGGAGGGCGCGTCCTACATGTCGGCAACCTCAGCGTCGATCCCGCGCGCCATGAGGTGCTTGTCGGCGAACGCGCCGTCGCGCTGCGGGCGAAGGAATTCGAGCTCCTCGAGGCGTTCTGCCGGCAGCCGGGAATGGTCCTGACCCGGGACCGCCTGCTGGAGGATGTATGGGGCTTCGCGTATCCAGGCGAGACACGCACCGTCGACGTTCACGTGAAGCAGCTGCGCGACAAGCTTGCCGGCGCTGACGCGAAGATCGAGACCGTGTGGGGCGTCGGTTACAAGCTCGTCGCCCCCTCACTCTGATGTTGGGCAGCGTCGCGGGCCGGCTGTTCCTCTCCTACCTCGGTGTCGTCGCGGTCGGCCTGCTCGTCGCCGCGATCACGATCTCCGCTCTCGTGGTGCGCTACGAGAACGACGTCCTGCGTCTGCGGCTCCAGGAGCTCTCCGCTCCCCTACTCACCGCGATGCAGACCGGACTGCGGAACGGGCAACAGCCGCGCGAGGTGATCGACGCGCTCAAGGATCAGGCCGCATCGGCCGACGCGCGGCTGCTGGTGATCGCGAACAACCGGCGGGTGCTCGTCGACAGCGATAACACCCTCGCGAACCAGACGCTACCGCCGCCGACGCAGGGAACCTTCGGCCAATTCATCGACGGCAACGACCAGTGGCTCTTCGTGCAGCAGGCGTTCCGTCCGGCCGCCGCCGGTCTCAACCCCGCGATCATCGTCGTCGCGCGACCACGCGCCGCGTTCGGCGACGCGCTGCGGGCTCTGCTGCCATCGCTGCTCGTCGCGGGCGTCGTCGCCGCCGGCTTCGCGCTCATCGTGGCCGGTCTCCTCTCGCGCACGATCACGCGACCGCTGCGCGACCTCGTCGCAGGCGCGCGACGGTTCGCACATGGCGAATACCGGACGCGCGTGCCCGTTGCGGGGCCGAGCGAAGTGGCCGAGCTCGGCGGCGCGTTCAACGAGATGGCCGGTGAGATCGAACGCGCGCGTGACAGCGAGCAAGCGTTCCTCGCCGACATCTCGCACGAGCTGCGCACGCCGCTCACATCGATCCAGGGGTTCGCACAGGCGATCGCCGAAGGCGAGGCCGCGGGCGAGGCGGCACCGCCAGCCGCGAAGATCATCCAGCGTGAGTCGCGCCGCCTTATCCGCATGGTCGAGGGCCTGCTGGAGGTCGCGAAGCTCCAGGCCGGTGGACCAGAGCTCGCGCGCGAACGCGTCGAGGCGACGGCGCTCGTGTCCAGCGCGGTCGCGGCGCTGGAGGTGCAGGCGCACGAGGCGGGTGTGACGCTGAACGTCACGACCGACGGCCTGCCGGCGGTGCGCGGCGACCCCGACAAACTGGCGCAGCTCTTCACCAATCTCATCGACAACGCGGTGAAGCACTCGCCTCGCGGTGCGTCCGTCGCCGTGCGCGGCGCGCGCGAGGACGGCCAGGCCGTCGTGCGGGTTCGCGATTCGGGATCCGGTCTTCCCGGTGGCGCGCAGACACGCCTCTTTCGGCGCTTCTATCGCGGCGAGAACGCCCAGCGTGACGGCGCGGGTCTGGGTCTCGCGATCGCGCAGGCGATCGCCGTCGCACACGGCGGCGCGATCACCGCTCGGAACATCGAAGAGGGCGGTGCCGAGTTCACAGTCCGTCTACCGCCCGCGTGACCTGCACGCGCCGGGCCGCGCTTATCCTCAGCGGCCATGGCACTCGGCGGCATCGTGATAGGCAAGCGGACGACGCTGCGGACTCCGACGGAGGACGACCTTCCCTCGTATTCACGCTGGATGGCGGACATGCGCGTGCGGCGCGCGGCCGGCGTGTGGCACCAGCCGGCGATGCCTGCGACGTGGAAAGAGCGGCTGAAAGAGCAGGCGAAGGAGCAGCGGGCGGTGTTGTGGTCGATCGAGACGGAGGGACGTCTCATCGGATTGGTGCGCGCGCGCCTCGGTAGCCTCGAGGGCCCACCCGCCGCACATCTGCAGCACTTCATCGTCGATCCCGACCAGTGGCGAAAGGGGTACGGCTGGGACGCAGCACTCGCACTACATCGCTACTTCTTCGATTACCTCGATCTGAAGCGCTCGGGCTTCGAGCTCCGCGCGGACAACGTCGCGGCGCTGCGCATCGCCGAGCGTCTCGGCTATACCGAGTTCGGTCGCGGCCACCAGGTGCACTACCGCGACGGGGCCTACGTCGACGAGGTATGGCTCGTGATGCAGCGCGAGGCGTGGGACGAGCGCTGGGCCGAGAAAGAGCGCGAATACCTACCGCTTGGGAAAGCGCCGCGCTGATGTTCGGACCGCGCATCGTCGGTGACAACGGGATCGAGCTGCGGCCGCCGACGCTGGAGGACTACAAGCTCTTCACCGACTGGCAGATGCGCCCCGAAGTCACGCGCTTCTGGGGTCCGCGCTTCACGACCGACACCGTCGCAACCGCCGAGGAACGGCTCAAACGGCATCTCGAGAGCAACGACAGCGTGTCGTGGTCGATCGCGTACGGTGGCGAGACCGTCGGCTTCACCGGGATCTTCGACATCAGCTGGACCGACCGCGACGGCGAGACCGGTATCTTCATCGGACGGCACGACCTCTATGGCAAAGGCATCGCGAGCGAGGCCGTGCGGCTGCGGATGGCGTTCATTTGGAACGAGCTCGGGCTCCATCGCACGCACAACTGGATCGCCCTCGCGAACGAAGGCAGCTGGCGCGCGAACCAGAAGTCCGGTTATTCCCAGATCGGCACGTACCCGCGATCGTGGTTCCGATCGGGCGAATGGTTCGATGAGTGGCTGGGCGAAGCCTTTCCCAACACCTTCCCCGCGGGCAAGCTCCCGAGCCCATGGCGCGATGAAGGTCACCCGAAGTGATGGTGTAAGGGCGGCAGACGCGGTACAATGATGTCGTCCCGCAAGGGACACGCGGCGGCGAGAGTGATCAACGCGGGCGTTCTGAGGCTTTTCTTCCTCCCGAACCCTGGCGAGTGCTCAAGGCGTCAGCAACACATAAGGGAGGAAGCTTCAAAGTGAGCTTCACCGACAAAACTCTGACCTGCAAAGACTGCGGTCAGCAATTCATCTGGACTTCTGGGGAACAGGAGTTCTACCAGTCACGTGGACTGGTCAACGAGCCAGGCCGATGCTCGAGCTGTCGTGCGGCACGTCGCGCAGGCGGCGGCGCAGGCAGTTCGTACGGCGACAGCCGTGGCATGAGTGGTCCCCGTGAGTTCTTCACGGCCACGTGCAGCAACTGTGGCAACGAGGCGCGCGTGCCGTTCCAGCCGCGCGGCGACAAGCCCGTGTACTGCAGCTCCTGCTTCGAGCAGGTCCGGCCTTCAGCGTCCCGTCGTTACGCCTAATTAGCGTTCCGATCAGCTGAAAAGGAGAGGCCCGCCGAAAGGCGGGCCTCTTTCATTTCATGCGCTCCAGCCAGCGGTGTTTCGGGTCGATCGTGTACAGCGCGGCGACAAGCCAGCCCTTCTGCGCGGCATCCAGCCGCGGCAGCGCGTAGAGGAGGTCCGTTTCGTCGACCGGCCGCGGCGACTTCGACTTGTACAGCAGCATGACCTCCGGCCGGATGAACTGGATGCCGTAGCTGTCGCGGCGGCCGAGGTCCGCGACGTTCAGGCCGATCCGATCGTTGCGCCGGTAGGACCAGCGTTTGCCGTCACTCTCCTCGAGGAAGACCTCCATGCGCCACGGCCCGTCGGGTGTCTCGCGCGCCCAGAGCTGGTGATGTTCCGGCTTGGTGATGGTCTCGCCTGCCTTCAAGGGGATGAGATCGCCGTTGTGCGCGATCTGCACATCCCACATCCGGAGCGCCTCGAGGAACGCCTTCTGGTCGCGTCGTAGGATCGCGACGTCCATGCCGGCATGCGTGCGCGTCTCGTGACCGAGGAACATGTCGAGCGCGTGGCCGCCGGCGATCCACCACGGCGCGGCGACCGGACCAAAGAGCCGTTTCACCTCCTCGAGGCTTAGTGGCTCCCAGCGATGCTCAGGCGGCGGCGGGGCCTCGGCGTTCTGCATCAGAACCCCGAGCTGTACACGCGCCGCACCGGCATGCGATACGTGATCCGGTGCTGCTTCACCCACGTCGCGTCCACATTGCGCTGCACGCGCTCGTCGCTGTGGTAATAACGGAACGCGAGCTTCCGGATGTCCGCCTGCGCGACCACCT
>Ga0209157_1000748_pt1 | contig 27611 bp, 19 predicted proteins | sample GraSoiAngelo_135_FD_185892 | JGI IMG/M metagenome (GOLD analysis project Ga0209157, IMG submission 185892) | Grasslands soil microbial communities from the Angelo Coastal Reserve, California, USA - 14_0929_05_40cm (SPAdes) (version 2) | ecosystem: Environmental > Terrestrial > Soil > Grasslands ...
CGGCGAATTTCACGAATGTTGTCCTTGGAAAAGGATCGCAAGTTCCCGCCCAGGTCGCGCAACTGCACCGACAGATCGTCCTCGTTCAGCCGTACCCCGGCCACGGTTTCACCCGATTTCAACACCACCTGAATTGCACGGAATGCGTTTGCGACATGGGCTTCCGGCCTGACGAGGGATTCTTCAAGAAAGGCCAGCCCCCGGCGCCGTCCGATGTCATCCAGCGCCGGGCCCAAATCGGCTCCGTTCTGGCGGATCCTATGACACGCGGCGCAGCCGTTCTTGGCATAGAGCGCCTCGCCCGCGACAGCGTCGCCGGGCGCTTTTTCGAGGAGGCCCTGCGATCCCAGCCGCTTTACGTAGCCAACCAGCCTCCAGATCTCGTCATCCGACACGCGAACGGCCGGCATCTCCGACCCCGGAACGCCAATGCGAATCGTCTTGAAAAGTTCCCGGTCTGAACCGCCCATCCGATATTCACCCGCTGTGAGATCCGCGCCGCGGCCGCCTTCGCCGCGAACACCATGGCAATAGGAACAGTGGGTTTGAAACAGCGCCGCGCCTTGCTGAATGTCAGCTTCGGTTTCAAACGGGTTGACCTCCGGGAGCGCTCCTATTAGCGGCTCCCCTGTGAGGGCGGGGTTTTGCTGGGCCTGCGCGGCCGTTATCGTCACGAGAATAGCAAGACTCAGTGCAACAACTCTCACAGGTTTCACTGCTCACAGTCCTATGCGCTCAGAATAACAGTCTGAACGAAGGTTGGGTTTAGTATACGCTCGGCATCCGTAGCCTGTCCTTTGAGATATCGAAGGAATGGAATAGGGAGTCCTAAGAAGCAGGTTGCGAGCTGTCTCGCTCAAGTGCGCGGCGTGCCGCTCGAGCCCTCTGGAGCGCGGGATTGTCTCGCATACCGCCAGCGGGTAAAATGGCGGCGATGTCGAAGACGATCGGTGCCGTTTACGAATTTGGATCGTTCCGGTTGGACTCCGCCCGGCGCCTCTTAATGCAAAACGATCGGACTTTAACGCTTCCACCGAAGACGTTCGATCTTCTCATCCTTCTGGTGGAGAGCCGAGGGCGGGTCTTGACCAAAAAGGAATTGATGAGCGCCTTGTGGCCCGATACTTTTGTCGAAGACGCCAACTTGACCTTCCAAATGTCGGCCGTGCGAAAGGCCCTGGGACCGGAAGCTGGCAATTGGATTGAAACGCTCCCTCGATATGGCTACCGCTTCACCGACAAGGTTCTTGAAGTCCATCCCGGGTTCACATCGGGTGGCGCTGTCCCGCTGCTCACAGAAACGCCGGCCCCGCTCCACACCCCTGCTTTCGGCAAGGATCGGCGTCTCTATTATTGGATTCCGACGGGGTTGCTGGCGATTGCCGCCGCATATCTTGCGTTCGTGCATCTACGAGAGTCGCCACCCCTAGAGCGTGCTGTCACGTTTCAGATTTCGCCGCCGGAGAGCTTTGCGACGTCTGACGTGGATTCGATCGCCCTCTCACCCAACGGCGATCGGTTGCTATTCGTCGGAGTCCGACCGGATGGCGGGAGACACTATGGTTGCGGTCTTTTGATTCACTGGCGGCGGCCGCACTCCCCGGCACTGAGCTGGTCGATTCGGCGTTTTGGTCGCCCGACGGCAGCTCTTTGGCGTTCTTCGCAGCAGGCAAACTGAAGCGGCTCGACCTCCCCAGCGGCTCGCCGCAGATCATTTGCGAGACTCCCGTCGGCCGTTCGTCCGGGACGTGGAGCCGGAGCGGCGCATTCCGGTCGGATTGCGAAAAGTTTAGAATAGCTAAAAATATCGTCTCCAATCTAGCCGGTGGCTCGCCGAGATTTCCTTTCACATACTTTAATCAGACTCCTGGTCGAGGTCGAGTGCATATTGGCACTCATTGGTTCCGAACAGACCCGTTTCCATAGAGGTTTATGATTCGTTATTCAAAGAAATCAGTTGCGATTGCCGGGCTGGGATTACTGTTGGCCGCGGCGGTAGTCATCGCTGTGGGCGCCTCGTACGGAACGATTGCTATGACGGCGATCTTTCAAACAAGTTGGAGGGACACTGTCGGGCAAATCCGGGCGGAGTTGTCGCGAGGGAATGACGATGAAGCACTACGGCTGATCCAGCCCCTGTTAGCGGCGAACCAAAAGCGTGAAGAGATCGCAGAAGTCTGCATGGAGTTAGGGAAAGGTCTGGCCGACGAGGGTAAACGAGACGCCGCTGAACCACTGTTGCGGAAAACGCTAGAAATCCGTGAAGCCTTGCACGGCGCCGAAAACTTGCAGGTCGTCGAAGCATCGTTCCTGTTGGCCCAGCTTTACTTGAGCAAAGCGTCAGTGTTGCAAATTGCTGCAGCCAATCGTGAGGCCAGTGAATATCTCGATCAAGCTGAGAGGCTGTTGGACACGGCTCTGCAAACCCGTGAGAGGTTATCAGGGCCGAAATCTGTTGGTGTGAGTGATGTCCTTCAGCAACTAACGGTGTTATGTCTTCAACGGCACGGCTTTGCGGAAACGGCATGTCCCGAAAACTTCGAGCGACGTAAGCGCATTGCGGAAATCCTAACCGGAAACCTTCCGCCAACTCACCCTGACTGGGCAAAAGCTCTCTACTCTCTCGCAGACAGTCAGGAGGCTCGCGTGCGTTCGATCAATCGTTGGTTCTCAGACAGACCGTTTTAGAGCAGATGCGGAAATCCTTTGGTGATACGAGTCCGCGCGTGGCGCAATCGTTGACCCTTCTTGCAGACACGTATCGAAAAATCCATCTTTGGGTGCAGGCAAAAGGCGCGTTGGAAGAAGTCGTTTCGATCCGTGAATTGCGCGACGCTGACAGTCTCGGGTTTGCATCCGATCTGAAGAATCTCGCTCACGCTTACATTGACACAATGGAGTTCGCCAAAGCTAAGGTGACGTTTCTGCGAGCAGTCGATATCCAAAGGAAACAGTGGGGACCGGATGGCTATGCTCGAACGACATTGCTGAACGATTACGCGGCGTTCCTTGAGAAAATCGGTGCAACCGATGAAGCAAAATCGGTCAAAGCGGAGATTGACAAGATCACGAACAAAACTGTGGACACGCACGTACGGCTGTTCTCGCAAATCCCGGCCAAGACGATCGAAGAAGCAAAACGGAAGTTGGTAGTAACAACCTTTGAGGACGGGATTCACACGGCTGACGGTTTTTCCATCCGTTGTCGGGATCAGCGAGTTGAGCGAGTAGAAGCCAATGGAACTACTGCGGTATTAAGACAACTTGGAGCAACGATTCTCTCGTGTGACTTTGAGCAGGAGACAAGGACGATTCTCGTCGCCACATCGGCCAAAGTGGTTTCGCTGTCCTCCATTGGCAAGCTGCAGGAGGATTCCGAAGATGAGCCAGGGACAATTTCGTCGGCGATCTTTGCGGGTCTTGGGAGAAAAATCATCTCTCACGATTACAGCCGATACGATATGGATGACGAGGTGGTCCTCGTGGAAGGCGGCAAGTTTGTCATGGTTTTGGGGCACGTGCCGTCGCATTCAGTTCTTGTGCACCAAGGCGAGAGAATCTTTGCCATTGCTCCGCCCGATTCGACGAACAACAGCCGGATCTTCGAGGTAATCCTCCCCCCTGACTCGAGAGGGAAATAAGGACTGCTCCTGACTTTCCTGTTCGGACTACTTGTGCGCAACGGGCAAGCCAGGTAACGGACCAACTTCTCGCGCCGCGCTTGCATTTCGTCCGCTTCCATATTCAATGCCGGCACGGCTTGGGCCAGCGCGACGACTGGTCTGAAACCGCTCATGGAACATGCCTCCGCACGCCGCCCGATTGAACTGCCTTTTCTGGATGTGATCGGCGAGCTCGGCAATCCCTATTGGAAGGTCAGACCTCCTGACCTGGCCGGGGTTTTTTAAGCGGTCGATGAAATCAGAATGAGCTGCTCCCCGGCGGCGGCGGCGCGGGCCGACGACGCGGTTTACATAATACCCCTACTGCGACTCCATTTCTTCCCGTCCAACACCCGTTGACAGCGCTTCCGGAACCCGGAAGAACGACCTTATTTCTTCTATGCTCAATCGGGCATGGATGATGCAGAACTGAAAATGAAATCGCCGTGTTCGTTGTACCGAGCATCACAAGTTTGGCGGCGTTATCGAAATAGGAAACGCGGAGGACTCCCTGAAGCGGCGACGGAGATTCTCGGAGGCTGGAATCTGTCTCAAGGAGGACGTGACTGTCCTCTGGAATCGAAAGCGACGCGCGCGGTGGAAGCGGCGCCATTCACCACAGTGAATTTCGGGTTGACCGAAGCCGTGTTTGCAATTGCCAGCTGTTCTCTTGCCGACCCGCCGCAGCACGTTTGGGGAAAGGCGTTCCTCAATCGACCGGGGTGATGCGCCAAATCACATCGGCTCGGAGGGCGCTGTGGATTCGTACGGACGCGATCGCGCCTCTCACCCTGACCCACGATCAAAATGTAAGTCGTAACCCGATCTGCCCCGTTCTCGTCGACGCCACACTCGTGATCCTGCCGAAATTGGGCTGCGTTACGGTCAGGACCGGGTCGTTATACTGCGGCCAATTGAACGCGTTGAATGACTCTGCGCGAAACTGCAGCCGCGCCTCGCCACGAATGGTGAAGGACTTCGCGAGTGCGAGATCCACGCGCCGGCGGCCGGGGCCCTGCACCTGCGAGGGGTTCTGCGTGCCGGGTCGCACTGTTGCCCGCGTGATCGGGTAAGTAGGTACCAGATCGTACGCGGTGCGGTCGATGTACTGCAGGGTATCACGCCAGTCGTCGAACACGGGCTTTCTGCCGTTGTAATCGGGCCGGCTGTTGCCAATGCCTGATGGCTGCACTATCCGCAGCGGTAGGCCCGTTCGGAAACTGACGACGCCGGAAAGCTGCCATCCGCCGAGCACGCTCCCCAAAAGGTCTCTGCGGCCAGCCAGCCACGGGATTTCATAGATGGCCGTGCCGATGACGCGATGACGGATCTCGTCGGCCAGCGGCGACCTGTCGATGTCTGGATTGAAGAAGTCCTGTGTCTGGAAGTACGGGTCACCGACGGAGCTGTTGAAGTTGCCCACCAGGTTGCCGCCTTGTTGCGCCCAGCCCTGGGACAAGGTGTAGTGCAGGTTCGTGTCGAAGCCACGGGTCCGGTTCAGCCTGAAGCTCGCCTCGAAGGCGTTGTACACCATGGTCTGCGTGCTGCTGACGTACCACCCGCCAGGGTTAATGTTCGGGTTGGGGCGCGCACCGGTCTCGCGATCGAATGCGTTCGCAAAGTTCCGCACGATCGGGAGGTTTCTCCCGTCGGTGCGGACGTATCCGGCCGACATCATCATTGTGCGCCCGATCTGCCGCTGCACATCGATGGTGGATTGCACGGTCTCGGGACTCTTGATGTCGGTCTGAATCAGGTAGTAGAGATTTTTGCGGCCGGCCGACTCGCGAATCACGATCTCGTTGGCATCCTCCGGATACTGCGGCCATTTCACGTTGCGTGCGGCGATCTCCGTGGCATTCCAGCCTTGGCGAACCGGCGAGAAGGGGCGCGCCACGGCGTTCTGAAACAGCGCATTCAAATGACCTGTGGTGAGCACAGCGGCGCCGCCGCGAACCACCGTTGTGCCCGCCTCATCTAGGGTCCAGGCAAATCCGGCTCGTGGTCCGAAGTTCACCCGATCCGGTTCGAACACATTATGCGGATCGCGCGGTGCCCCGAAATCCATCTTGCGGAGATCGCTCGGATTCTCCAGATTGTTGATCTCGGCTTCCTCGGCCCCGGTGGCTTTGTAGCGGAATGCCGGATAGTAGTCGTACCGCAAGCCCAGATTCAGCACCAGCCTCTTATTCACACGCCAATCGTCCTGAATGAAGCCACCGTACTGGTCGAGCCAGGACGAATGCGGCGGGTTGCCCATCGACAGCAGGAAGGCACTCGCCTGGTTGGCCAGGAGATCATTGAGGTTGTTGAAGGTGAACCGGTTCGATTGAGGATTCGTTTTGAAGCCGACCTCCCGCGCCCAGCGGAAGCCGAACTTCATTGTATGGGCTCCCATCAATCGAGTGATCTTCTGGTCGACGTTGAACACGTCATAACTCATGGCGAGGATCTCGGTGGTCGGTGTTGGGAACAGGCCCGACACCGTGAAGCTGCCGATACGCTTGCGAACGTTGTTGGCCTCGGTTTGCGGGCCTCGCGTTGGCGACTCCTTGAACCAAAGCTCCTGGAATCGATCGAGCGTGTTTCGATTCCAGCCGAACCGGCTCTCGGAGATCCACGAAGGGCTGGTGAGCACGTATTGCGTCGCGAGGCGCTTCGATCCATTCTCGAAGATCTGGTCATTGCCGATGGCGGGCTGGGGGTTCTGGGCGTACGGCCTCATGCGGGAGGCGGTCACCGACAGTCTGCCTCTGCCCGTCTCCAGATCCACTTTGGTTAGCCACGTGTTGTCGCGCCGGATCAGACGCCTTGCGTCGGTGTACAGACCGATGACGTCGTTGATCGGCTGATTCGCTAACGGTATCGCGTCGAGCACGATTTTCGTTTCCGGAAACGGCAGCGCCGCCAGAATGCGATCGCGCGTCACCTGCGTCGGCGAGTTGGTCTGCACCGTACGGCCCGAATTCTCGCGATAGCCCTCATAGTTCGAGAAGAACAAGAGCCGATTTCGCAGGATGGGCCCGCCCAGCGATGCTCCGAACTGGTTGAACCTGATCTCTGGTTTGGGCGTTGTGGCGGGCAAGAATGGATCGCGCGAGGAGAACGCCTCATTCTGGAAATTCTCGAACAGCGAGCCGTGAAACTGGTTCGTGCCCGATCGCGTGATCATGTTGACCTGGCCGCCAATCGACCCGCCGTACTCCGCGGCGAGAACGCCCTTGAGGACCTGCACCTCGGCGACCGCCTCCACGCTCAGGATCTCGATCTGGTTCTGGCCGCCGTAGTTGCCAAAGCCGCGGTTCTCGGGGTTGGTTTGTGCGCTGCTACCGTCGACGTTGATGGCGCTCCCGCCGTCGCCGACGCCGTTCACGCGGAAGGGCCGGCCGCCCCCGAGGGCGTTATCGGGCGAATTGACACCGGGGGCCAGCAGGACGATGTTTTGCAGATTCCGCCGCAAGACCGGAATTTCCCGCACCTCGGTGCTCAGCGTTTGCGTCTGCGCTGTCGTGACCGTTTCAATCAGAGGAGTGGATTCGGTGACGGTGATTTTCTCGGTTACGGTCCCAATTTCGAGCGAGTAGCTCTGACGCACCGTCTGGCCGGCGCTGAGCGTCAATCCCCGACTTTCATACGTCTTGAATCCCGCGAGCTCGATTTTGATGGCATATGGGCCGGCAGGAAGCGCAGGAAGTACAAACTCACCCCGTTCATCGGACACTGTTTCTCTTTCCAGGTTGGTACCCTCGTGGGTGACGGTGACGTTCACGCCGGGTAGAACCGCGCCGCTGCTATCGCGCACGACGCCGTACAGCGTGGCCGTGGTCACCTGCCCCCGCGCGTGCCCAACCGGCAGCGAGAGCGTTGCTAGGAGTACTAGACCGATCGCAAGAAGCCGCGGAGCAGTTACCATACAGACCTCCGGATTAGTGTTGTCCTCAACAGCAGGCCTACAACCGATTTCAAATTGTGGTCGAATGCTGGTTTTTAACACCAAACGAAGTGAATTGTCCAGCACCACGTGTGGCTGACGTTTTCCTTCGACGGAAGCCGGACAGCAACGCGCCAAGATGATCTCCACCGCGGTTCCGCTCGGCAGGCTCGGAAAGCCGGAAGAAATTGCGCGCGCCGTGGTGTTCCTTGCATCCGACGACAGCAGCTACATCACAGGCACGGAATTGTTCGTGGACGGGGGCTTTGCACAAGTATGAGCAGCCAGTTGACGGATGTACGGGCGTCATGATTGCAGTATTCCAGAGTTTTAGCGCGTGCGACGGCACAACCTCGCGCGTTTACAAATCTTAAGGATCGGTTCGACAGGAACTGCGTTTAAATGGAACTGTTGAAGAACGGGGGAACACCTGCTGGCGACTCTCCAACTGAGCCGGCGAGTCCAAGAGGCGCGAAGTCGATCCACGCCGAAATATCCCTGGTCTCGACACGCGACAGGGATTGTGGAGTACAAGCGATCGGCTCGGATTGAATGGAAAACGAGGAGGTTTACGATGCTTGTGTTGGTCACTTTGTTGTTCGTGGTTGCTGCTATCCCTTCATCGGCTGCACAACATCAGCCAGCTGACACAGCGACCCGGCCCGAACTGGACCCCAAACTGGGTAGCTATCAATACGCGATCACAACGAGCAACCCCGAAGCCCAGCGGTTCTTTAATCAAGGATTAACCCTCTTATACGGTTTCAATCATGACGAGGCAGCTCGTTATTTCCGCCGGGCGAGCGAATTGGATCCGGAAGCGGCAATGCCCTATTGGGGGCTGGCACTTGCGACCGGACCCAACTATAACGACACGGAAGTCGACGCAGGGCGTGCGACGGCCACTTATGAGGCCGTGCAGAATGCGCTTCGAAACGCTGAAAGAGCCACCGCGCTGGAGCGGGATATGATTCGAGCTCTCGCGCGGCGCTATGCCTCGCCGAATCCGCAGTCGAACTGGAAACAATTTCACCTCGATTACAGCGACACCATGCGTGAAGTCGCCGCAAAGTATCCCGACGATTTGGACGCAGCCGTCATGTTTGCAGAAAGCCTCATGATGCTGCGTCCGTGGCAGCTCTGGACATCCGATGGAAAGCCCGTCACCGGCACTCTCGAGCTCGTCAGCGTGCTGGAATCCGTCTTGAAGCGCAATCCGCAGCATCCAGGAGCGAATCATTTCTACATTCATAGTGTCGAAGCATCACCCAATCTTGAACGCGCTATACCCGGTGCCATCCGTCTTATGGATCTCGTGCCCGGAGCCGGTCATCTGGTTCACATGCCCGGACACATCTTCCTTCAAACGGGTGATTTCGATCTTGCCGCACGAACCAACGAGCGGGCCGCCGCTGCGGACGAGGAATTTGTGACGCGAACTGGAGCAAAAGGCATTTATCCTCTCATGTACTGGACCCACAACATTCTCTTCGTCAGCTACGCCCGGGCTCAGCAGGGACGCTACGACGATGCCAAAAAAGCGGCGAGGGAGATGGTCGCGAATGTTCGGGATAATGTCGACCACATGCAGACGCTGGAGGGCTTCGTGCTCAACCCGCTGTTTGTCGATCTGCGCTTCCGCCGGTGGGACGAGATTCTTCGGGCACCGGCGCCAAATACGAACTGGAAACTGCACACAGCATTCTGGCATTACGCTCGTGCGATGGCCTTCGCGGCGCAGGGCAGGATCGCCGACTCTGGGGAAGAACACAAGAAATTTGATGATTTGCGCAACACACTTCCGCCGGAAACTCAGTTTCTCATCAACAACAAAGCTTCGAGCTTCCTGGAAGTCGCCGCTGCAACCCTGGAGGCACAAATTGCCTGGACGCGCGGCCGGCAGGACCAGTCCATACGGCACTGGCGCCATGCCGTGGAGTTGGAATCGAAACTAGCCTACGATGAGCCTCCAGCCTGGTATTATCCGATTCAACAGTCACTCGGCGCAGCGCTGCTGCGGAATGGACAGGCGACGCAAGCGGAAGCCGTATTTCGCGAGGCCCTCGAACGGCGTCCTCGCGATGGCCGTCTTCTCTTCGGACTATGGGAAAGCCTGAAGTCCCAGAAACGGGACAGAGAGGCCGTGTTCGTCGAACAGGAATTCCGGACGGCGTGGAAAGACGCCACGGTCACCCTTCGACTGGAAGATCTATAGATTGGTAGTTCCTGCAACCGTTTGGCAACCTTGCCGGCCCACGTCGTGTGACCCGTAACCCCACAGGCATGTCCCAGCGATCCAGGCAACGACGGCGCTCGCGCCGAAAACTCCAGCCTTTTCGAATTGCCCAATGGCTTCTTCGAGGCGTCCTTGCTGTTCCAATGCGAGGCCCTGTGGCCGTGCCCTGAACCGGTTTTAAGGTGTGGGATGCCATAGCCCCGCACATTTACAAATCTTAAGGATCGGTTCAATCCGAAAGCGGGTCTAACAAAGATCAATTGAAGGAGAGATGGTAACAACTCGGGTCATGAACTGCCATGCAGCGCGGCCGAACTGGAACTGTCGAAGAACTTCACAGTTCGGGACCTACTCTTGGCCTCGAGGTGATGGTTTGTCGGCCCAGCACGAGCGAGTTCGCGAAGTGGCGAACGAAATCGCTCATGCGGCGGCAGGGGACAAGCCTTGTCCGGGATTTGATAGTTTCATTCAATTTAAAAGAAAGGACCAAACCATGAGTCGAATTTTAAGGCTTGTTTTGCCGTTTATGATACTTGCTCTTTTTGTAACCGGCGCACCGGCTCAAACCGTCACAACCGGCTCCATATCGGGCGTCGTTACGGATCAAAGCGGCGGAGTGGTGCCGGACATTACTGTTACGGCTACTAGTCCGAATCTTATTCAACCGCAATCGGCGACAACGGGACCGGACGGCCGTTACTCGATCTTCAATCTACCCCCGGGCAAATACATGGTCACGGCGGAGGCTCAGAAGGGATTTGTGAAGATCCAGCAAGGCAACATTGACGTCAACTTAGGAAAGACCGCGACCGGTGACCTACAGCTTCAGTTGAGCGGTGTTACAGCAGAAGTCTCGGTCACAGCAGCCGCCCCCGTGGATGTCGTCCAAACAACGATCGGTTCGAACGTGTCAACGGATCAATTTTCCAACTTTCCAACGGCCAGGACGGTTCAAGGTCTTTACACCATCGCTCCATCGGCCACGCGCTCAGGATTGCGCGATCCATCTGGGCGCGATCGCGACCCATCCATAGCCGGGTCGTCAGGGCCGGAGAACAATTACATTCTGGATGGCGTCGCCACCGGTGATCCTGCATTCGGTGGAGGAGGCGCAAACCTACCGTTTGAGTTTGTTCAGGAAGTCGAGATCAAGACGGGCGCCTATGGCGCGGAGTATGGAAAGTCCACGGGCGGCATCTTCAACGTCATCACGAAGAGTGGCGGCAACGATGTCCACGGCGATGTTTTCGCCTTCGGCACAAGCCAGGGACTCGTGCGCAAAGTAAAGAACTTTCCGTTTACGGGCAGCGCTGCAAACGGTTTTGCGGAAGCCGATATCGGCGGAGACATCGGGGGGCCGATCAAGAAGGACAAATTATGGTTCTTCGGCGCGGCTAATCCGCAATGGCGTAAAAACTACTACCTCACGCAGACATTCCATCAACCCGTTCAAAATAAGGTAACGATTCCGTTTTACGCCGGTAAGGTCACCTGGGCCGTGAGCAACAGCAATACCTTTACGGTTTCTACGTTTGGTGACTTCACCAAGCTTGATGGCTTTTATGCTACCCAGGCATTGACCAACACCTCCGGCTTCGCGTCGGACCCAAGTTCGCAACTGGCGAGGCAGGAGACGGGCGGGCACAACTACGCATTTCGCCTGAACTCGACGATCAGCCCGACATTTATCGCTGAGATTTCCAGCGGACTCCATTACCAAAGAAATAACATTATTTCCACCAACACTGAGGCCCCCGGAATCCTTGATAACTTTGCCGTGGTCAGGGGTGGCGCCGTTCTTCCCGTGACCCAGACAGGCATCTCAACGACAGCTAACAGCAACCGAACGGGTTTTGTCGATTATGTCGACGGCCGCGGTGGTTCATTGCAGCGCGCTTTTGGCGTCGGGTCGGGTTTCTGTCCTCCGACCCCGCGTACGGCTTGCGCAGTGACGCCCTGGAATCAGGACCGCAATCGTTACGAACTCAACGCACGATTCCAGAATATTCTCGGCAAGCACCATTTGAAGTGGGGCGGCGAATGGTCTAATAACGTTTACAACAATCAACAAAGGTCACCCGGCCCCGATGTCACTTACGCCAATCCGCTGGGCCTCACCTTCGCGACCCCGGATAACAATGTCACTCAAGGTTCGCGTATCGCGAATACATTTAGTGTATGCACGGTTCGAGGCGCCCAAATCATTTGCCCAACGAGCGCGGCGACGGACGTTCTTAATTCTTTACCTGCAGCAGGCCGCCCAGCCGGCCTAACCGTTGGACCAACGGGTCCGATTACCGCAGATGAGGCCAACAATAATCCCTTTCTGGTGCGGCTCAGTACGCGTGTTCGCGACTTTCAGCTTCATGCGAATACGAGCACAAGAGTGCTTAGCCACTACATTCAAGATGAATTCAAAGTTGCGAGGACCGTGCAACTGAATCTCGGTGTGCGCTGGGACTACCAGCAGGGCTATGCGAATCGCGGCCTGACTTATATCAAGTTGAACCAGTTCATTCGAGACGCTCAGCCGCGGTTGGGTTTCGTTTGGGATTACACGGGAAAAGCCAAGGGTAAGTTCTCTGCAAGTTACATGCGATTCCTGGAAACACCGATCCCGTTAGACGTTAACGTCCGTGCCGGAGGCGGTGAAGCCCAGACGGACAAAAACTTCAATGTCAACCGGTTGAATGCGCCACCGGGCTCGACCATCGTGCCGGGTATTCGGGCCAGTCTTGCCGTCGGAGCGGTGAACCTCGGTTCGGAGGCCACGCCGATTGATCCCGGCTTACGGCCTCAGACCGTTGATGAGTGGACGGCTGGTTTCGAGTATGAAGCCGTGAACGATCTGGTGCTGGGACTGCGCGGTGTCTATCGCAATCAAGTCAACGTCATCGAAGACGGATCATTTGATGACGGCGATACTTATCTGCTCTTCAATCCCGGACGTAGAGGAAATGGAGAAACAACCGAGGATAGGGCCTGTGGGAATCCAGCGATTGGATGTTTCGGATATGCGCGCCGGTATTATCGTGCGCTGGAGTTCACGGCTACGAAGCGGTTCACCAGCAGCTACCAGATCATCGCGTCATACACATTCTCCAGCTTGACGGGGAATTACGAGGGCCTATTCCGAAACGACAATGGCCAATCGGACCCGAACATTACATCGTTGTTCGACCTCGTCAGCCTGCTGCCGAACAGCTACGGCCGGCTCCCGAACGATAGGCCGCATCAATTCAAATTCAACGGCTCATGGCGGACACCGATCAGGTTGCTAGTCACCGGTAACACATACATCCAGTCGGGGCAGCCGTTCAATCAACTGATCCCACACCCAGTCTACGGGGACAATGAAGGATTTGGCGTGAAAAGGGGAACCGCTATTGTCCCGAAGGTCACGGCAAGCCAGCCGGGTTTCCCTAACGTTGTGGACAGCGCCGGCTCAGACCGCTCACCGGTGACATACAATACCGACATCGGAGCCTACTATCCGATCAAGGTCCAGGAAACCCTCGAACTGCGTCTGACCGCCGACTGGTTCAATGTGTTCAACAACCAGCGTGCCGTGACTCTGGACCAAACATCCCTGATCAATAGTGGTATCACCGACGTTCCGCCAATCACAAATCCATTCTGGGGAGCCGCGCTTCTTGTTCAACCTCCCTCTCAATGGAGGTTCGGCGCGAAGTTCAGCTTCTAAGTGGTTGGCATGATGCCCGGGTTATTGCCCGAATCTGGTTCACTGCGCAATTGCTCGAGATCAACTTCATATGCCTGTTTAGTCTTGGCGCTTCGACGGCACGTCGAAAGATAGCCGGATAAGAAGTTGTTGATCGCATTTTCCAGTTCCATGAGTTACCTGAGAAGAACAGAATCATTCAGCGAGCAACAAGGGGATCCGGTGAAAGGCCGACTACACGTTGCCTGCTGTTTCCAGGTGAATGACTATCACGCAAGCAAGGCGTCTAAAGCCAGATGTTGCTCAGTCGGGCATCGAAAGACGATTGCTCCACTGTTATTACAAAAGGGCTCCATGTGTTTTCGAAGTCGGTCGCGCCCGCCGAGACGGCGCCCATTCGCACTTGTCAACGTATGCATGAATGATGCATATTCAGACATATGCGTACTACTCTGAACATCGATGATGATCTTTTGAAGAAGGCTGCTCGACTTTCGGGAATACATGAAAAGACTTCGCTTGTGAAACTCGGTCTAGAAGCCCTCATTGCGCGAGAAAGCGCACGGCGCCTGGCTGATTTGGGCGGAACCGAAAAGAAATTGAAGAATATTCGCAGACGACGGCCAGGAATTGATCGTGACGCTCGTTGATACTTCAGTGTGGGTGAATCATCTTCGCCGTGGCGATGATGAACTTCGTGCTCTCCTCGACGCGGGAGAGGTTCTTTGTCATCCATTCATCATTGGGGAATTGGCTTGCGGCTCGATAGCCAAGCGCACTGAAGTTCTGGATCTAGTAAAAGCTCTTCCGCAGTCGATGATTGCCGAACATGATGAGGTCATGCATTGCCTCGACGAGAAACTGCTTTATGGTCGTGGATTAGGTTGGATTGACCTCCATCTTCTTGCTTCGGCGTGGCTGAGTAAGGCGAGGTTGTGGACGACAGATCGTCCGCTGAAACGTGCGGCTGAAGACCTCTGGAATCCTGAGAAATAGCCAAACGCTGTAGAGGATTTTGTAGATACTCAAAGCATCCAGGTTCAATCGAGTTCAATAGCTTTCAACCAGCAACAGTTTCCACCGCAACCAGATAGAAGCCACCGCATTCAATAGACTCTACAACCCTCCCGGTTAACAGTTGCCGGACCGGGTTTACTGCCAATTGCTGTGGATGACTGGAGATGTACTGTGGACAAGGGGTTGAGGCGATTCGGCAGTACTGAGGATTACTGCCATTTTCTACGTGGGGTCCTTTGGCAACGTCTCAAACGCGCAGCCGATGGTCTGCTCCCCGGCGGCGGCGCGGGCCGACGACGCGGTTTACATAATACCCCTACTGCGACTCCATTTCTTCCCGTCCAACACCCGTTGACAGCGCTTCCGGAACCCGGAAGAACGACCTCATACCTGGGACACCCCGCTTATTTCTTCTAGCGCGGCCTGTGGCCGCAACCAAACGTGAAGGATTCGGCTGGCCGCGCGCTGTCAGCCCTCAGCTTTTAGCCGTCAGCTTCTGAACCAAGACCGTGAGCATGCGTTTGATTTCCACGGTCTGGGCGGAGAGTTTTTCGTAGTCCTCAAGTTCGATCAATTTGAAATCTCGGGCGAGCAGGAGTTGGTACTCCAGTTCGGCGGCCGAGCCTCTGGCGATAATGCAGAAGCGAGCCAATTCGGGATCCCCCTCTCTACCGCAGCCCTCGGCGATATTGGAGGGAATTGAGGATGCGGCGCGGCGAATCTGAGAGGCCAAGCCGTAAGCCTCCGGGCGTGGAAACGAGGCGGTGACCGGGTAGAGCGCCAGCGTGAGTTGGTGAGCCTTTTCCCAGACCTTCAAGTTTCGGAAGTCCTTCATAGATGGATTGTGTCTGAAGTTTTCCGGGCAGTCACGGACCGCTTCACGGCCGCTGTGGGTGGAGGATGGAGCCATGAGGGAATTCATTACCAAATACGCAGATCGGATTCACGGCGTGCTTTCCTGTTTCGACTGGATGTTGTTTCGCGGCTATCTGCCGATCATGAGGGGCTGGCAAATGGCGCAGTTCTTCAACAACTCCAATATCCGCTACCGGGAATTGAAACCGTTTCTTCTGGAGCACGCGGCCCGCGTGAAGCAGCATGGCCTGGATTTGGCCCAGAAAGAAGGCCGGCCGTTTCAGTATCTCCAGGAGAAGGTGAGGAAAGAGGAACTGGCGCGGCAGATCGCCGAGCGTGATCAGATCGAAGACGGGTGGATCTGTGTTCTCTCCGTGCTGGAACCCTGTCGCACGTTTTCCTTCCGGACGGAGAAAGGCAAGCCGTTCGTGGCTTCCGCACGCCGCAAGTGCCTGTTTCTTTATTACTACTTCATGGACCGCGAATTCGGCTTGGTCCATGTGAAGTTGCAAACCTGGTTCCCGCTTCAGATACAGGTGTATGTCAACGGACACGAGTGGCTGGCCCGGAAGCTGACGGAGAATGGAATTCGCTTTAGGAAACAGGAGAACGCATTTCTCTGGATCGAGGACATGGCCCGGGCTCAGGCGTTCGCAGACCGCTTCGCTTCACTGGAATGGCCTCGGATACCGAACCCTTATGCCCGGAAGGTGAACCCCCTCATGGAAGACCTTCTCGAATCGCTGCCCTACTACTGGGTCACAGCCCAAAGCGAATATTCCACCGACATCCTGTTCAAGAGCGCCTCACATCTGAGCGAGCTTTACCCGAGACTACTCAGTCATAGCACGTTGTGCTTTGGCGCCAAGGAGGTTCTCATAGGACTCGATTTCGGTTCAACAACGAGCTGCGCGCCCGGAGATCAGCCCACCAGCTTGCGCCAGGCTTGGCGCAGGAAGCCGAAGAAGCCGCGGGGCCGCCCGATCTCCCGCGCCTCGCGCGACGCGAGCGCGTCGCCGTCGGCGCGGTCCTGCGCGTAGAGCACCGACGTGGTGTCGCGCTCGAGCACGAGCGCGCCGAGCCGGCCGCGCTCGTCGTCCGAGATGCGCGTGTCGACCAGGATCACCGAGGTTCCATAGTACGGGTGGTCGAGCACGATCGACCCGTCGCGCGTCGGTGAGTGGCCGAGCACGAGGCGCTCGGCGCCCAGGCGGTCCAGGATCGCGCGGAGCGTCTTCTTCGAGGGGGCGTCCTTCGGCCTGTCGCGCCGCGCCTTGAAGGCGCGGGTCCACATCGGGCCTTCGTCCTCGTCCACCGTCCACTTCGTCGCCTGGGGCGGTTTCGGGCCCTTGCCCTGCCGATACGCGATCCACGCGCGCACGTGCGCGTTCAGGTCGATGGGATCGGTGTCCAGCACGCGGCGATCGAGACCGGCATGGACGAAGACGGTCTCGCCGATCTTGAGGATGGTGGGGCGGCCGCGCAGCCACTCGGCATACGGCCCGTCGCCGCGGAAGTCGCTCTTGCGGTACGTGCGCCGCTCGCGCCGGGTCAGCTTGCCGAAGCGCCCCGCGGCGGGCAGCAGGTCGTGGTTGCCGAGCAGCGCGTGCACGCGGCCGCCGGCCCTGCGCGCCTCGCGCTCCAGCCGCATCACAGCGTTGAGCAGCAGGCGCGAGTCTGCGCCGCCCATGAGATCGCCCATGAGGACGAAGTGCGCGTGTTCCCCGATCCAGCTCCCGCCGTCGTCCATGAGCCCGGCCGCGCGCGCGATCGCGCCGAGCGCACGCACGTCGCCGTGGAGGTCGCCGACCGCGACGATCCGCGGCGGTATGGGGCGAACGTCCCAGTCGAGGTTCCGCGCCGCCGTCAACACCCCCTGGGCCGCGAGGAACGCCGCGCAGAGCGAGCGGAACCGCTCCAGCAACGCTCTGCGATCCGATTCCATTCCGTGTGTCGCCGTGGCCATCATCCCGTCTGTTCCTGATCCGACCGCAACTGAAGAAGCTCTTAAAACTTTAAACATTCGAGAGGAAATCTATGCGCAGCAAACTGTGGCATGGCGTCTTGGTGAAGGCGCGTTTGAGCGCGTTGAGTTTGTCGGTGTGGAGGCGTGCCATCGAACCCGACTAATCGCTCGTCATGAACTTGCTTGCATAGAAACCCCAAGTATGCACGTTTGCGATTCAACAACTAGCAATTCCGAAGCTTCGGCAAAACAACGGTCGCAATTTAAGATGTGATCTTCCACTTCCTGCTTGTCCAGCGGGGAGAGTGTTCCCTCCGCCAGATCAATCAACAACTCGACCGTCACGTGTCGCACCATGCTCCCCTCGCCTTATCGAAAAAAGCGACTGCCATTATGGGATAGCAAGGGCGGAGCCAGTCCCGTTCGGGTGATTTTTCAGCGGGTTAATTTGTGGACGGAAGGCCCGTTCAATCAACTTCGTGAACAAACCCAGAAACACCGATGAAGGAGTGCTCTGGGAGCAGGCCTGGCCAGCCGTTGGTGGTTCAACGGCAAGGCTTTGATTCCAAAAGCGAGAGAAGCTGATCACATTCAGAACGCCCAGCTTGGGAAATTGGACGTCGATTGAATCTAAAGATCAATCGCGCGTCTCGGCGTCTACTATCAGCATCAAAATCCCCGTATTTTTCGGTATCCGGATTCGCGTGCAGCCGAATGGGCTGCACGGTGGCGGTCTGCTGAAGGAGCGCAGGCTGCATTGAACAGCTTGCTGCGCTGCATTCCCTGATTGCAAAATCTGCTTCATTTCACCTATCTTCAGGTCATGAGCGATGCTTCGTCGGTGGACCTTTTGAATGATTTGTTGGACCCCTTGAGTCGTTGCCTCGACGCGGATTCTGCTCGTAGAGTTGCCGAGTTTCGTGTCGGGCCGGCCGTTAAGGAAAGGATCCAAGTCCTTGCGGATAAAGCTAACGATGGGCTTCTAAGCGAGGATGAACGAGCGGACTACGAAGCAATCATCAACACCGCTGAGATCATTTCCATCCTGAAGCTCAAGGCGCAGCGCCAATTAAAATCCAACGGAACCTAATCAGTGGATGCCGCCACGCGTAAGTTTGTTCGCGAACGCGCGCGGAACCGTTGCGAATACTGCCTGCTTCCGCAGGACTATAGTGAACTGGCTCACCACGTCGAGCACATTATCGCAAAGCAACATGGCGGATCCGATGAAGCCGACAATCTTGCGCTGGCATGCCATCGGTGCAACTTCCGCAAGGGACCGAACGTATCGGGCGTGGATACCGAAACAGGACAAATAGTTCCGCTATTTCATCCACGCCGCGACGAATGGCTCCACCATTTTCACCTTCAAGGCGCATACATCTTGGGCATCACACCGACAGGACGGGCAAGCGCGCGGGTGCTTACATTGAACGATGCACGACGCTTGGAATTGCGCATGGAGCTGATGAAGCGCGGCGACTGGTAGAGTTTCGAGGACGAAGGAACCCGTACTAACGTGTTGCGTCCTGGCGGAGACGAAACAGAAGCAAGTGTCTTTCGTAAATCGATTGAAATGTCCGTGATCAGATCCGCTGCTTGCTGTGGCGAAATCTTGAGTTCCGTGGGCAATTCGCCGTTTGGTAAATTCGTCAATCTTTCTCAGTCTGATAAAGCGAATCCAATTCGTGAGCGCTCAAAACAACTCACATGCATCGGTCAATCCCGAGTCTGCGAAAATGTTGCCTGACTCTCCTCCGCCACGATAGGTCCAGCCATTTTGCGGTAATTGAAGACGTTTCCGTGAACACTCATCAACAGCGACCGCCATTACGAGCCGAGAGCTATTTCCAGAGCGCTGCCCTCTTGAACGCGAGGTGGCAAGAGCAGGGATATGGATTCGGCTGGCCGCGCGCTGTCAGCATTCGGTGTTATTTTTGTAACTTCTCCGCGAAACGCGGAGAAGTTACAGATAAAGAATCTAGGCTTTTTCGGAGACTGCGCTCCGAAAAAGTGGCCCTGCGGGCAGATTGATCCAGCGCAGTCTCCGAAAAAGCGCGATCAGCTTAGAGCCGTCAGCTAATGAGTGCATGAGCGTTGTCGACGACTTCACGAGCTATCACGAGGAACTTCAAGATCCACTTCGGAAAACTGACCCTGAAGATCTATGACAAAGGCGATCGGGTCTTGCGGGTGGAGATCGTGGCGCACAACGTGAAAGACCTTCGGTGTGGAGCGTTGGTGGAAAAGTGGCCTCGGTTGCTAAGAACCATGGAACAGTATCTGAACAATTTTCTCAACGTCGTCCGAGCGGCTCATGTTTCGTTCTTGGATGAGGGAGCGTTCGATACCCTGGCGGCGCCGACTCAGCGGGGAACCCAACGCCGAGCGGGAGTCGATTTGAACAAAGTCCGGATGCGGCAGGTGGTAGCCGCGGTCGTCGCACTGGCCCCCAAACCCGCCGGCTTTACCGTCTCCGATCTGGCCCGGAAAGTATCCGACATCGCGGGACGGGAAATACCAGCCTACAGCTCCAGACACGCTGCATACGATTTGTCAAAAATCCGTGGAAAAGGTCTGGTGGAACGCATCGGCAAGTCCCGTCGTTACTCCACCACCGCCGCCGGCGTTGCTACGTTGACCGCTTATTCTATCCTCCGCGATCAAGTCATTAAGCCTCTGATCGCCGGAGTCATTCGTCGACAAGGGCGACCTCCCAAGCTCATTCATCCTCTCGATCAGCACTATCAAACCTTGCGGGTGGAACTCTACAAAACGTTCGACACCTTGGGACTGGCCGTCGCATGAAACCCTTTCCCACCGACAACATGTTGGTTCAAGAAGGCCCTTAAGGGCCTAGGCTCTGACGATCACACAGTCGAATTCCATCAAAGTGTCGATCTCGAACGGCGGCTCCCTCGCAAAAGGCGTGAAGGTCGAAGAGCTCGTGCTGCCCGACGACGTTCCATGATTCGCTGCTGTGGCAGCATTTGGAAGATGTCGATCAGCGCGATGGCGCGATTCTTCGAGAAAACGCTTAGCCCGCCGGTGAAGTCGATTACGCGGTAAAGATTTCCATCGCGAAATTCAAATAAAAGAACGCGGCCTCGAAACGGCGTCCCGCATCGAAACCGCGTGATCGAAAATCAGCGAATGTTGGTACCCCCGGGGGATTCGGGCGAGGCCCGAATCCCCAGTCCGTTCACGAACTATGTGCAGATTCGTGTGACGGACTCGCTCCAGTCGGAATAACCCGAGTTGGTTTGGGCGCGCGCCTGAAATACGTAGGTCGCGCCTGGGGTCAACCCGCTAACGACTGTCGCCGGTTTGATTTTGCCGACAGGGATCTCGGTCCATGTTCCCAGCGTTCCGCCGGCCGCCACGGTCGTATACCGTAGCAGATAAGCGAGAGCGCCGAGCTGGGCCATGAGCGACACTTTCATTTGACCGCTGTTGTCGCCAGCAACGATCTTACGGAACCAGTCGGACGCCGGTGTTACGGGCGCCCGTGTGCTGGTGACCGGTTGAAAGCCGCTCTTCAGAAAGATGTTCATATCTTCCTTGCAGTTCTCCTCGACGTAGTGTCCGATTTGACGCAAAGACTTGATAACCACTTCCTTCTGGTGCTCGCGTTCGGCGATGGCCTTTTTGCCACCGTCCAACGCTGCCGAAATCGCCGCAGACAATGTATCCAACTGCGACTTCAGCGTGGCCTGGTCGATCGGTGGATTGGGATAATCGTCCTTATCGGCGTATACCCCTGCCAACACCGCATTGCCACGAGCTGCCACATCATTGGCCGAGACCTTCTTGAAACCAAGTGATGCTTTGATCGGTTTTACCTTTGCCATGTTTACCTCCTTTCTGCGGGCGTCAATTTAGGCTGCGCGCTATTGCTTGAGGTTTCGCGCTATCGCGCTCACGCTCCGCGCGCGCTTGCGCTTCGCGACCCGCGATTTAGTTACGGATAGGAACTCCGAAATGAAGCTCTCTCTTCCAAAAGGGTAAGATATTTGTGACAATGCCGATCGATTCGCCGTTAAATGACTGAAATAGAACGACAAACGAAACTCGAAACGGACTCCGTCCGCGATGGCATCCTACGCTATTGCCAGAGCCGCGAATATGCTCAGGCGACCGACTCCAAACCGGTACGGAATTTGGTGGCCGACTGTCTGAAACCGTTAGCGGACGCGATTCTTGCCGAACAACTGGCCCTGAACAGTTCTGGACACCGCCGGTTGCCCAGGTATGCAACGCCCCTGTTATCGATCAGCCCCGACAAACTCGCTTTGATTACTCTTGGTACGCTGTTCAACAGCATCAGCCAGTCCGAATTTGACGACGGTGTGGCGCCCGCCCTCACATCCGTCTCCTACGAAATCGGCCAGCGGTGCCGGCGGGAAAGAATCTTTGATTGCTATCAAAAGCGGGAGGTGGATATCGCCAGGGAACTGCGCTCACGCAACCGAAACCGAAATGCCGGGCGCCGCGCGGAAGAGTTGGCACGAGAGCTTGACGATGATGAGGAGTGGGCCAAAAGCTACCGCTCGCTTCACCTCGGCGACAAACTGATCGCGCTGGCAGTCCGTTTTGCCAAATTTGACGGGCAGCCGATCTTTGAGTTCCAAACGGTTCGCGAGAGTGACACTCAAGGTACAAAAACCACTCAACGAATCGCGCTCACAACGGCAGCTAGTGATTGGATTGCCGACCACGACACAACTTTGGCGTCCTTGTCGCCGGTTTATCTGCCGATGATCGTTCCACCACGCCCCTGGACGTCGCTTTCGGGAGGCGGCTATCTGGTTACTCCCTTGAATCTCCTGAAACGCCAGCCGACGACCCGGGCAAAACCACTGCTTAAAAAGGCCGACATGACGATCGTCCTTTCCGCGGTCAACGCGATGCAGAGTACGCCGTACCGCATCAATCAGAAGGTTTACCGGTATCAGTCGAAGGCGTGGGATGAGGGCCATCTGTTTTTCGGATTGCCGGCACACACCGTTGGGCAGATGCCTCCCCGGTAGGCGGACGATGCCGATCCCAAACTGATAACCGAACGTAAGCGGGAACGCGCGGCTGCGTTCATGCAGAACAGCCGAATTAAAGGCACCCGGAAGGTTATAACCTTGCGTTTGTCGCTGTGTGAGCGCCTGCTCGATGAACCGCGATTATTTTTTCCGCATCAGTTGGACCATCGGGGCCGTGCTTATCCCGTACCTCAACTGATCAACCCTCAATCGGACGATAGCGGAAGATCCCTGCTCGAATTTGCAGACGGCAAGCCGCTTGGAGAGCGTGGAGCGTATTGGCTGGCGATCCACATCGCCAACTGCTACGGAAAGAACAAAGTATCTTTTGACAAACGCGTGAGATGGGTTCACGAACACGAACCGGAAATCATCGCCTTCGCGGACAATCCTTTTGAGGCTTCGCCCTGTCGGGCTCGCGCTTCGCGCCACCTTCGTCCTCACCGGTTTTGGCATGAAGCCGATAAACCTTGGATGTTCTTAGCGGCTTGTCTGGAGTGGAAAGACTTTCGAGAGCAGGGGCCCGATTTTCTTTCACACTTGCCGGTGAGTATGGACGGCACCTGCAACGGATACCAGCATTTGAGTGCCATGGGCCGGGATCCGATCGGCGGAAGCGCAACCAACCTTATCCCGGGAGACCAACCCGAGGACATGTACCAGGAAGTCGCATATCACGTCAGCATCCGCATCATGTTTGACGCTGAATATGGCAGTGCTGACGACCGGGAAGCAGCGCGGGAATTGCTTGGAAAGATCGATCGGTCCAGTGTCAAACATGCGACGATGACGACCCCATATGGTGTAACGCGGGGGACGATTTACAAGCAGCTCCTCGAGCAAGAGCCGGTGAAGTCCTCGAAGGACCCGAAGAAATGCGCGCGGTATCTGGCAAAAGTGCTGGAGGAATGCATTCCCGAAGTGGCCGTCGAGGCGGGCAACATCATGAAGTGGCTCCGACAGGTTGCCGGCGTGCTCGCGAAGGCGAATCGAGGCATGACGTGGACAACGCCGGCTGGATTTCGCGTGGTTCATGAAATCCGGGAACCGAAAATAGTACGCGTCGCCACGTCGGATCACACCTTCGTTGTGTATGAACAGGATGAAACGCGGAAGATCGACGTGAGAAAGCAGGCCGATGGTATCGTCGCTCACCTCGTTCATTCCTTCGATGCCGCACACATGATGTTGACCGTGCATCGGCTTCTAAGCGAGGGCGTCCGTCATTTCGCGATGGTGCACGACAGCTTTGGCGTTCATGCCTGCGATATCGACCTGCTCAATCGGGTGCTTCGCGAGGAATTCGTTCGCATCTATTCCGAACCGGTGTTGATGAACTTTTTTAAGCAACAGTGGCAAGCCCATCGTGACGTGGGTCTCCCGGCGATGCCCCCGCCAGGCAACCTCGATATTCGCCAGGTGATCTCATCGCCTTATTTCTTTGCCTGACGGGTTGTCGGATCATGCAGTTGCAGTGCGGAAATTTACGTTGCTGCGCTGCAATCTCTTTTGCTGTATAGGAAAATGATTTCCAGCCCTGGAGTTGACCTTGCTGTGCAGGAGAATGATTTCCAGTACTGGAGTTGACTGTGCGCTACAGGAAAATTGTTTCCAGCGCCGGAGTTGACTGTGCTGTACGGGAAAATCATTTCCAAGACAGGAATTGACTGTGCTGTGCTGGAAAACCATTTCCAGCGCTGGAGTTGACTTTGCGGTGCAGGAAAATGATTTCCAGCACTGGAGTTGACCTTGCGCTACAGGAAAATCGTTTCCAGCGCCGGAGTTGACTGTGCGCTACAGGAAAATGATTTCCAGCACTGGAGTTGACTGTGCTGTACGGGAAAATCATTTCCAACACAGGAATTGACTGTGCTGTGCTGGAAAACCATTTCCAGCTGGAATCGCCACTGCTTTACAGCAACGTAAACTCGAACTGCGTTTTCTGGTCCCAAATCCCAGCTAATCTTCTGCAATGTCCGGAACATGAAGCTGAGAATGGCGGCAATCGGATGTAAACCTCCCTTACCAGACAATCAACCGCCAGCCGGAATGATCGAATGATCCATAGGCGAGGCCGGTTGCAACTTACAACTCGTCGCCTAATGGTCTAACGCGTACGCGTGCGGGAGCGGCAGCTCGGTGCCTTTCAAAATTGGCAAAGTCACGACAAACGCGACTTGCTTGTCGCGTAGGAAACGGATTTTTCCATCTTCCACTCCTCGCATCTCTCTGATGTTGTGAGCTAAGGCATTGCGTCGCGGCTTGCATCCCACGACGCGCTTGTGGTCACCGATGCCGCTTGCCGGCCGCGCCGTCCCGAGGAGTCGCTACTCTACCAGGTGGTGGCTGGCGAGTTGGAAACGTTTCTGGCATCGCAGCAAGATAACGAGCGGCATGTACCTGTCACGTGGGCTCAGTTAATGGCGCGGGCGCCGACATCGACGTCGAAGCGAACGCTAGACTCTCGCCCGATGGACACTGGCTGGCATACTCGTCCGGAAATGAAGTCAAGCGAAATGAAATTTATGTCCAGAGTTTCCCCAGACCCAGAGCCGTGAAACAGGTATCCACAAATGGCGGCGACCACCCTGTCTGGAGCAAAGATGGAAAAGATTTGTTCTTCCAATGGGAGGTGTTTTCTAGTCAACTTGCCGGTGGAATCCTCGTCTCCCATAACGATTGCCATCAACTGGACGCGAAACCAAGGGCGTTAGGGGGCTTTTGATGCCGAAGGGGGCGTCTTCGAGATTCCTTGCCATCTCCTCAGAGATTATTGACGGTTTGCAAAGGACTTGATGACGGTCTTTTGTTTTATACATTTTCAAGCAATAAAATTTTTTGAAAGGTGGTGCTGACTGATGGCGCAACCAGCCGTTTATAAGAGGGTGCGGAGCATCCGCCTGTTGTCCATTTCGGCGCGGGTGTTGGCTGCCGTTTTCGCTGGACTCTTTCTGGTCGGTCCGGGCCTCCGTGCCCAGCAGGGGGTCTCGGAGAAGGAAGTGCCCGGGGTCTTGCAGCGCTGCGTCCAATGTCACGGGCCCGCGCTTCAGATGTCAAAGCTCAATCTGAGCACTCGTGAAGGAATGCTCAAGGGCGGCGATCACGGGGTGGCCCTTGTGCCAGGCAATGCGGAGGAAAGCCTGATTTATAAACGCATCACCGGTCAAGTGAAGCCGGCGATGCCTTTGGCCCCCGTTCCAGCGTTGACGAACGAAGAAATCGCCGCGGTCAGAGATTGGATCAACGCCGGCGCTCCCATGTCGAGTGGCCAAACGGGCGCAACCAATGAAAACAAGGCCGATGACGCCTCGCTGCTGGTGTATGGGAATTATCGGGAGAGGAAGATCACGGACGCAGACCGCCAGTGGTGGGCTTTCAAGAAGCCTGTCGCGAAGGAGGCGCCTCCGGTGAACGACGGGCGCTGGAATAAGAATCCCATCGATGCATTCGTCAGAGCGAAACAGGAAGAAAAAGGGTTGACGCCGGCGCCCATGGCGGACCGCAATACTCTCATTCGGCGGGCATACCTTGATTTGATCGGAATCTTGCCTACACCTGCCGAGGTTGACGGATTCGTCAATGACAAGTCGCCCCGGGCTTATGAGAACCTGATCGACAAGCTTCTTGATTCGCCGCACTATGGAGAACGCTGGGCGCGCATGTGGCTGGATGTGGCCCGCTATGCCGACAGCACCGGTTATGAATACGATTACGATTTTGAAAACGCCTGGCGTTACCGCGATTACGTAATAAAGGCATTCAATGAAAACAAACCGTATGACCAGTTTATTAAAGAGCAGCTCGCGGGCGACGAACTGGATAACCCGACCTCCGATCGCTTGACCGCCACCGGCTTCGTCCGTCTGGGCCCCCGCGTTTTGGACCGGGACCTCGAGAATCCCAACTATCGCTTCGATTACATGGACGACATGGTGCGCACCACGTTCCAGGCGTTTCAAGGTCTCACGGTGAACTGCGCCCGCTGCCACGATCACAAATTCGATCCCATCACGCGCCGCGACTACTATAGGTCGCTCGCCATCTTCAACACTTACGTCGAATACGACTATCCTCTGGTTCCCCAAGAAGAATGGAACAAGTACGAGGCTGCGACGGACGCCCTGAATGCCAAGATAAAGGCGCTGAACCAGGAAATCGGCAAGATCGAGGCCCCTTATAAGAAAGCTTTGTTCCAGAATATGCTGGCGAAGCTTCCGCCGGACATTCAGGAAGCCTTCAAGACGCCGGAAGACAAGCGCACGCCCGGCCAAAAACTGCTGGTCGCGCAAGTCTCCAGAGTGAGCGGCAATGATGACGACGAGCCTGGTGCCAAAATCAAGCTAAACGACCAGGACACCAAAACGCGCCAGGATTTGGAAGACCAGATTGCCGCGCTGAAAAAGCAAATCCCGCCCAAGCCTCCCACGGCGATGGGCATTCGCGACGGCGATTATCGATTCACTCCGCATGCACCATTTCAGCCCGGCACCGGTGGAGGAATTAACTACGAGGACTTCGGGTTCAAAGGAAAGTACATGCCGTCGCAAGGCGAGAGTTACGCGCCACCGCCGATGTACTTCGCTAGCACCGGATTGAGCGCATTCGCCGAGGAGATCAAGGCGCCAGTGATTGAACCTGGATTCCTGACGGTGCTCTCGACGACGCCTATGCACATTACGCCTCCTGCCAAGAGCGCGTTTCCCACCAGCGGGCGCCGCAGGGCGTTGGCCGAGTTCATCGCATCCGGAGATAATCCTCTAACGGCGCGAGTAATGATGAACCGGATCTGGTATCAGCATTTCGGACAGGGAATTGTTGCGACTCCGAATAATTTCGGCAAGATGGGCTCGGAGCCATCCAATCTTGAATTGCTCGATTGGCTGGCAACCGAATTTATCCGGCAGGGTTGGAGCGTCAAACAGATGCAGCGCCTGATTATGACGTCGGAGACCTACAAAATGGCCTCCGCGTATTATCATGACGCAAGCTTCACCAAGGACCCCACGAATCAATTCCTGTGGCGCTTCCCGGTAAAACGGCTGGAAGCGGAGATCATTCGCGACGCGGTTCTTTCCGCAAGCGCGGACCTGAATCTGGAGGCGGGCGGACCCGCTTTCTTTCCTCCCGTGCCCAAGTCCATCGTGGACGGCGCTCCCATTAAAGGGAAGTGGCTCATCACCAAAGATGAGCCGTCTACATACAAGCGCAGCATCTACGCGAGTGTCAAAC
>Ga0209157_1000750_pt1 | contig 27595 bp, 19 predicted proteins | sample GraSoiAngelo_135_FD_185892 | JGI IMG/M metagenome (GOLD analysis project Ga0209157, IMG submission 185892) | Grasslands soil microbial communities from the Angelo Coastal Reserve, California, USA - 14_0929_05_40cm (SPAdes) (version 2) | ecosystem: Environmental > Terrestrial > Soil > Grasslands ...
CGCTGATTCCGTGGGAGAACTTCCTCGTCTATCGCAATGTGGAGCGCGCCAACTCGTTTTTCCCCGAGTCCGGATTTTTCAATCGATACAACCTCCAGGGCGGTACGCGCCTGGCCGTGAAGCTCGATCTCATGACGGGATTACTCGCGCGCGGTTTGGCCATCAATGGCACCGACGGATTTCGCGGCGTGCAGGCGGCTCTGGGCGATGTCATCGCATGGCGCACGCTGATGTGGGCCATGACAACGGCACTGGCTTCGGATCCCCAGACGGGCCCCGGCGGATCCGTCGTGCCGCGTCTGGAGTACGCTGCGGCGATGCGGATCTTTGCGACGTCGGCGTGGCCGGCGGTGAAGAATATCATGGAGAACGTTCTGGGCGGCGCGCCGCTGGTGACCGCGTCAGGACCGGAAGATCTCCAGAATCCCGATCTTCGCCCGCTCATCGACCGCTATTATCGGGGGACGAATTCAAGCGCTGAAGACCGCATCAAGTTGTTCAAGCTCATTTGGGATGCCATCGGCACCGAATTCGCAGGGCGCCACGAACTGTATGAGCGCAATTACGCGGGCAACCACGAACAAATCCGTGTCGACGCGGTCAATTTCGCAAAGCGTTCGGGTGCCCTGGACGAATGCCTGAAGCTTGTGGATGAATGCCTCGCCGACTACGACCTCGACGGATGGCGAAACGATACGTGGCTGTAGAACATGAAATTTGAAGAAATTGGAACGGGGAAGATCTACCCTCTCCCTCCGGGAGAGGGTAGGGTGAGGGTTTCAGGTCTCCCCAAATCTTGTACCCTCACCCGGCGCGCCAGCCCGCTGGCTGTCGCGCCGCCCTCTCCCAGAGGGAGAGGGATTACCTCCGGAAGAACGCAATGGTCACGACGGCCCCGAGTATGATAATTCCCGCACGAATCAAAGATGGGTTCACACGCCTGGCGATTCGCGCACCCGCATAGCCGCCGATGACGGCAGCGATGAGCATGACCCAAGCTTGTGCCCACGACACTTTTCTCGCAATGATGAATAAAACGACTGCGGCCGCATTCATCACCCCTCCCAGCAGAGTTCTGCCCGCGTTCATTGCATGAACGTCACGCAAGCCTGCGAGGCTCCAGACGGCGAGTATGATGATGCCGACTGCTCCTCCAAAGTAACCGCCGTAGATTCCTACGAAATAATGAAAGATGACGAGGGCTTTTGGGCCGACCCATGATTTGCGCTTGAACATGGTCGTGACACGCGGACCGGTAGCGAAAACAATCGTCGCTGCCAGAAGGAGCCACGGAATCACAACATCGAAAGCCCTTTGCGACGTCGAGAGCAAAAGCACGGCACCCGTAATGCCTCCCGCAATGCTCGCCACAACTGCCGGTTTGACCGGAATGTCCAAAGCCTCAATCTCCTTCCGGTAAGCCCAGGCGCTTGCCAGCACGCCGGGAAAAAGCGCTACCGTGCTCGTCGCGTTGGCAATGATGGAGGGAACTCCTGTGAATACGAGTGCGGGAAATGTCAGGAATGAGCCTCCGCCGGCAACCGAATTCATTAGTCCCGCCGCGAGGGCGGCCGCGATAAGGAAGATGTAAGAGGTCATTCAGAAGCCTGCGAGCACCGATTGCGTTACTTGGACCACGCGGTCGTGGATGACGCCATTGGTGGCGACAATGCCGTTCAGGTTGCGTATCTCTGCGGTGTCGTATCGCAACAGCGCGTTGGAAATGTCCGTCATCCGGCCGCCCGCCTCGCGCAGGATGGCTTCGGGCCCACAGGTGTCCCATAGGTGCGTGCGAGGGCCGGGGTGGACGTAGAGGTGGGCGCGGCCCTCGCATACCATTGCAACCTTGAGCCCGACACTTCCGGTGACGACAGATTCCGCGATCCGGAGCCGCTCTCGTATAGCCGCAACCCGCGCGGAGCGATGCGAACGGCTCTCAACAATCGTCAGCCGTGATGCCACCTGCTCGGCAGACACGTGCAATTTGCTGACCGAGCCGCCGGAGTCCAGAAACGCTCCGAGCCCCCGCGCCGCATAGTACAGCTTGCCGGCCGTGGGTTGATAAACGACTCCGAGAACCGGCGTCCGGTCCACAACCAGTCCAATCTGAACGGCGAACTCGTCGCGATGCTCGATGAATTCCCGCGTGCCGTCCATCGGATCAATCATCCAAACGTGAGCTCGCTGCAATCGGCTGAGATCGTCCGGTTCTTCTTCGCACAGAACACCGTGATCCGGAAATTCACGCGTGACGCCGCTCACGATGAGTTCGCTTGCTTCGCGGTCCGCCGCTGTCACCGGATCTCCGGGAGCCTTCCAATCAATCGATATGCTGCGCTTGTAGTAATCCATCAGGATGTTGCCGGCGCCCAGGGCGAGGTTTTTCGCAACCTCGAGTTCTCTGTGCATAGATCAAATTTACTTCATCTGTTCCTACATGGGAATCGGGATACACCGCCATAGCATTCCCTGCCGCAAAGCACGTTGTTATTTTGCAGCGGATCGATTGAAGGAAGACCGCGTGCATAAAGTCGAGAGCATGAAACGAATGTCATCTCTCGCATTGCGGTGGATCTTGGTTGCCAGTTTAGCTGCATCGCCCTTGATGGCATATCCGCCCCAAGAAGGCGCTGTCGTGGCTGCAGACGGCGGAATGGTGCAGGTTCTGGATGAAAACAAAAATCCGCTGGTCGGAAGCTCGATTCTCTCAACGGTCCTGATGGACTCACCAGGAAGAGTGTCCGCGCTTAGTCTGCAAGACACAAACGCAGCCGCCATGGGCCAGATCAGCACGGGAAGAACAGCACGAGAACTTGGAAAACCGGCGGCGCCTCCGGCTCCGGATGACAAGCGGGCGAAGCCGGGAGGAAAGACATGGTCGCAACTCATCGTCGCCGCCTTAATTGCGGGAGGCGTGGTTGCACTCATCCTTCTTCTACGAGGACATAAGGAATCGCCGGGAGTGGCTACCGCTCCGGCTGCTCCTCGCGTCCAAAGTCCGCCTCCCACAACGGGAACGATTCTAACGCCTGGAACACCGACGGTGAGTTCACCACGTTGAGGTGCAGTGATGTCCAAGATCGTTTTTCGAATTCTCTTCGTAATCTGTATCGCCGTTACATCGAGCCTAATCTACGCACAACAAGCGCAACAGCCGGTTTTTACGATCGTGAACGGCGCGGATCGTAACTCGAGCCGCAATCAAGTCAACGCGTCGGTGAACCTGCCGGTTCTGGGTTTCGTGACCGACGGAGCCGGCGGTCTTCGTCCGCTGATCGGAATCGCGGGGTCTGCTTCGGTTGGGGCGCCACTCAATCTCGGATTTGAAATTGTTGGAGCGGCCATACCTCCCGATCACGATTACATTCTCGCCATGACCCGGGATGGAAATTGGCCGAGATTGCTGCACGTCCGCGGGAATACGATAGCCGTTCAATCCAACGTTTCGTTTTTCAACAATCTTGAAGCACAGCAGGACGAATGTATTGGCCTGGACTCGCTGGAGCGCAAGCAGTCCCGTTGCACGAGGCGGGCGTCGGCAAGCGTGCTCAAGATCGATCGCATCGCATTAAGTCCAACCGGTTCGGCCGCTGCTTTCTTCAGCCAGACGCAAGGCCGCGTCTATGTATACGGCAATCTCGCCCAATCGCCGGTGCTCCTGGCGACGTTTGAATTAGGCCGGTCCAGTTCCGTGAACACGCTTGCGATAAGCGATGATGGCAGAACCGTTCTTGTTGGAATTTCCGACGGCGATCCGAGTGCGGTGTTTCTCGTCACCCCACAACAAGCGCCGCGTCTTATCGCTTCCTTGAGCCACCTGGCGGCTATCCAATTCCTGCGCCATAGTGGGGACGCCATCATTGCCGATGACATCGAAAACAGGATTTATGAGTTATCGGATGGCCAAGTCTATTCCATTGCGGCTTCTGAGGACGGTATCGCTGCGCCGGTGGGAGTCGCCGTTTCGAATGACAACCGGAAAGTTTTCGTCGGGAATTCTCAATCGTCATCGGTGACGACGATTGGGCTGGACGGAACAGGCATCACGTCTACGCCATGCCAATGCGCTCTGACGGCGTTTGAATCAACCAGCGCCGATTCGGTTTTCCGGCTTACGGATTTTTCCGGCGGTCCAGTGTTGTTATTTGACGGAAAGGCCGCAACGCCTCGGATGCTCTTTGTTCGAGCCGGTGCGCAATTTTGAATATGAAGCTTCGCATTTATGCCATCTCTGTCCTTCTTGCACTGAGTGTTTTCGCCGGCCGCGCTCTGGCGCAGATCAACGTCATTTCTACGGCAGCGGGTAACGGAACCGGCGGCTACAGCGGTGACGGCGGAGGGGCAACAGCTGCGCAACTGAGCGCCCCTTTCGGCACTGCCGTGGATTCGGCCGGCAACTTCTATATCGCAGAGTGGTTAAACCACCGCGTACGGAAGGTGGATACTTCCGGCAGCATCACGACAGTGGCAGGGATCGGCGTGGGAGGATACGGCGGCGATGGCGGACCGGCGACGGAGGCCGCTCTGAATAGCCCCGAAGGGGTCGCGGTCGACGCAGCAGGAAATATTTACATCGCCGATTCTTTCAATAATCGTATCCGGAAAGTCGATACCTCCGGGGTGATTACGACCATCGCTGGAAACGGAAGCCCACAGTACACTGGTGAAGGAGTAGCGACACAAGTCAGTCTCAACGATCCATCAGGTGTGGCCGCCGACAAAAGCGGCAACCTCTACATTGCGGATAACTCCAGCCACCGCATTCGCAAACTCAACCTGTCGAGGGGCATCATCAGCACGATTGCGGGAACCGGAATCGGAGGCTTCAGCGGGGACGGCGGACCTGCTTCAGCGGCGCAGGTTTTCAATCCAACGCACCTCGCTACGGACCAGGCAGGCAATCTTTACATCGCCGACTACAACAACCATCGCATTCGCAAGATCAGCGCCGGCACGGGCATCATCACAACAGTTGCCGGCTCCGCAACACGAGATGACCATAGTGGCTACAGTGGCGACGGTGGACCCGCAACGTCTGCGCAATTCAACAATCCTGCCGGCGTCGCGATCGATGCAGCGGGCAATCTCTACATTGCCGACGCGCAGAATAAACGGGTCCGCAAGGTCGATACGAGCGGAATCGTTTCAACTATCGCCGGCGGCGGGACCAACGGCGACGGCTGCAACTCGGAAACGGCCGCGCTCAAGTTTCCCATCGATGTCGCTCTGACGCCAGACGGCACCCATATCTATATTGCCGATTACTCTGATAACCGCATTCGACTGATCACGACCGGAGAGAATATCTCGCTGCCAAAACTGACGTCGATCTCGCCAACCAGTGGCGCGGTCGGAAGAAGTTATCAAGTGACATTGACCGGGAACGGATTTGTGGTGAGCGGCGGGGGCGCATCCTGCGCCTCAGGTGTAACCACTGTTGATATCACCGGTAGCGGTGTCACCATCAGCGATGTTTCGATGGCGAGCGGCACCATCACCATGAAGTTCGCCGTCGAGGAGAATGCGCCCACCGGTCCACGCGATGTGACAGTGACAAACTCGCGCGGCAAGAGCAATGCCTTGCAGTTCTCCGTCGGCATCGCCATCCCGACCCTCACCTCGATATCGCCGTCGAGCTTCGAGAAAGGAACGACGGTAACAGTCACTTTTACCGGAACGAATTTCGTTTCGGATGCAACAAATGTCAAGGTGACCGACGGAGGCGTAACCGCCAGCGATGTTAAAGTGCTGAGCGATACGTCGCTAACGGCGACTTTCACCATTCCTGCCAATGCAGTCTCAGGGAAGTACTTCACGGCCGTGTCCGTACCGCGAGCCGGCGACAGCAATGCGCTGTCATTTCAGGTTGCCGCACGTGTACCGACGTTGACGTCGATATCTCCGGCGAGCGGAGTGAGAGGATCGAGCACGACCGTCACATTGACAGGTACGAATCTCAACTCGGCTTCGGGCCCAACGACTGTGAGGGTGAACGCGCCCGGCATTACCGCCTCAAATGTGAAGGTCGTGAGTGATACGACTCTCACAGCCACTATTACCGTCGCGCCCGGCACTTCGCTAGGTGATTACAACGTAACCGTGAACACGCCCGCCGGCGGGGCGAGTAACGCCGTCACATTCAGCGTAAATCCTCCAGGTCCGTCGTTCAGCTATGGACTGCCACAGTTGTTGAATCCAACGCAGCAGGTACCGTTGCAGCTCAAATTGGACAATCCATCCGTGGATGCAGTCACCGGCCAGGTCACAATGACGTTCACGCCCAACGCGAAGAACAATGCGGACGATCCGAACGTGGTATTCGTCGGGACCGAGGCCAGCGACAGGACCGTGCGTTTTACGTTTGCTCCAAACGCGACCACCGCCGGCTTCTCTCTTTCGAACGCCGTGCTTCAGGCAGGAACGGTGGCGGGAACGGTCCGTTTGACGTTGAGCGATGTCGAGGTCGGAGGGCAAAGCGTGACGCCCTCCAACGGCACATTCGACATTACAATCCCGCTCGGTCCTCCAGTCATAACAGGCGTGAGAATACTCAACCGCAGATCTGCAGGATTCGATGTGGAAGTCACGGGCTATTCGACTTCCCGAGAGATCACCCAGGCGACCTTTCAATTTGTTGCGGGCTCGGGCGGGAATTTGCTGACCGCGCAACTACAACCCGACGTCGCTGGAACGTTCACGACCTACTACCAATCGCCCAGTTCGCCGGAAGTCGGGAGCGCCTTCGTTTATTTGCAGCCGTTCATCACCCAGCAGGGTGACGCAAACATCGTGACATCGATAACCGTGACACTGGCAAACGCGCAGGGGACCTCGGATCCGAAATCCGCGCCCTGAAAGTGGCAGCTGTAGCGGCGCTCATAGAAAGTGTTAATGAATTGAAGAAATGTTGAATGTGGAGTAGTCCCCTCCTCTGCGAGGAGGGGACTAGTCTGCGCGAGTTCAATTCATTCACACCGTCATAGACACACCGCTGTAGTTCCTGATGCGTAATTGACACGCGCCCGTCCTCCAATGTATCCTTTCATCCGGCTATACGGATGAATAGTTCGCCTCCCGTTGTCGATCAGCTTGCGATCCTCTCCGATCCGATTCGTGTGCGCATGCTCTCGGTCTTGGAAAGTCGCGAGTTGACGGTCTCCGAGCTCTGCGACGTCGTGCAATTGCCGCAGTCGACAGTGAGCCGCCATCTGAAAACGCTTGCCGACAGTGACTGGGTCAGTTCCCGGCGGGACGGCACGTCCCGTCTATACACGTTGCCGCTGGAGGAGCTGGATTCGCCGGCGAAACAGCTATGGCAGGTGGTGCGGGAGCAGGTGTCATCCTCAACCGCTGCAGCCGAAGACGACCGCCGGCTCAAGCACGTTCTGGCGAGGCGGCGAACGCAATCGGAGACGTTTTTTTCATCTGCGGCCGGACAATGGGACCGCTTGCGTGAAGAGCTTTTCGGTTCCACCAGTCATTTACAGGCTCTCGGCGCGTTATTGGATCCCGATCTCGTGATTGGGGACCTTGGATGCGGTACGGGACTTGTGAGCGGCTGGCTCGGCTTATTTTGCGACCGTATCATCGCAGTCGATGCTTCAAAAGAGATGCTCGCTGCGGCACGCCAAAATTTGGCGGGTCAGAAACACGTCCAGTTGAGGCGAGGATCTCTGGACAAGCTTCCCATCGAGAGTGGGGAATTGGATGTCGCGTTGATGATGCTGGTGCTGCACCATCAGCCTGAACCGAAGAGGGTTCTCGCCGAAGCGGCCCGCGTTTTGAGGCAGGGCGGGCGGCTGCTGGTTCTGGACATGATGCCGCACGACCGGGAGGAGTATCGCCAGACGATGGGTCATGTCTGGCTAGGCTTCAGTGAAAAACAGATAATGCAATTGTTGCACGCCGGGGGATTCGAAGAGATCCGCTGGCGCCCGATACCGCCGGAATCGAAGGCGAAAGGGCCTTCTTTATTCGTCGCGGCGGCGCGCCGGACGAAATAAAATCCAAAGAAAAGGAGTCGTTTATGTCCGTTACTGTCGAACGAACCCACGCTTTTGATGAAGCTCGCAAAGCCGGACGCGAGCCTTTCAAAGTCAAAGATCTTTCTCTCGCGGAATTTGGACGCAAGGAAATCCGGCTCGCTGAACAGGAAATGCCGGGCTTAATGGCGGTCCGCCAGCGTTATGCGGCTCGAAAACCGCTTGCCGGAATGCAGATCATGGGCAGCTTGCACATGACCATTCAAACGGCCGTGCTCATCGAGACGCTCGCCGACCTTGGCGCGGACGTTCGCTGGGTATCGTGCAATATCTTTTCTACTCAGGACCATGCGGCAGCCGCCGTTGTTGTTGGCCGGCCTGAGACTAACGGCAGTCCTGCGAATCCGCGCGGAATCCCGGTGTTCGCGTGGAAGGGTGAAAACCTTGACGAATATTGGTGGTGCACCGCCGAGGCGCTCCGCTGGCCTGACGGTTCCGGCCCTAAACAGATTGTCGATGACGGTGGCGACGCGACGCTGTTTGTGCACAAAGCCGTCCAGTTTGAGGCGGCGGGGAGAGTTCCGGCGTTCAATCCAAATGCGGATCCGGAAGAATGGAGCATCATTCTCAGCACGATTTCACGAGAATTGAAAGAGCGGCCCGGCGTATGGACCAAAATTGCAAACGGGATTCAAGGCGTTTCGGAAGAGACCACTACGGGCGTGCATCGTCTGTATCAGATGGAAGAAGCAGGCAAGCTTCTGTTCCCGGCAATCAACGTCAACGACTCGGTCACGAAAAGTAAATTCGACAACATTTATGGCTGTCGTCACTCGCTCCCCGATGGTTTGATGCGCGCGACCGATGTCATGCTTGGGGGAAAGGTTGCCGTCGTCCTCGGATTTGGCGAAGTGGGGAAAGGTTGCGCACAGGCGCTACGCGGGCAAGGCTGCCGCGTGATCGTCACGGAAATCGATCCGATCTGCGCGCTTCAGGCGGCCATGGAAGGTTACGAAGTCAAGACGATGGACGATGTGGTCGAAACCGCCGACATCTTCGTAACGGCCACCGGGAATAAAGACGTCGTCACGGTTGGACACATGTCCAGGATGAAAGACAAAGCAATCGTGGGCAACATCGGGCATTTCGACAACGAAATCGATATGGCCGGTTTGAAGAAGCTCAAGGGAGTCCAGCGCATCAATATCAAACCGCAGTATGACGAGTGGCGTTTTCCGGATGGCCACAGTGTCATGATTCTGGCAGAGGGCCGGCTATTGAATCTTGGGTGCGCGACCGGACACCCGAGCTTCGTCATGTCGGCATCGTTTACCAACCAGGTTCTGGCACAGCTCGATCTGAAAGACAACGCAGGCAAGTACCAGAAGAAGGTCTATATGCTGCCGAAAAGGCTGGATGAAGAGGTAGCGCGGCTGCATCTGGACCATCTTGGAGTGAAATTGACCAAGCTGACGCCCGAGCAGGCGGCTTACATCGGCGTTCCTGCCGAAGGGCCTTACAAAGCATCCCACTACCGATACTGAGAAATTAGCCACAAAAAGGCACAAAAATCACAAAAAATGATGTGTATTTTGTGCTTTTTGTGGCTAATTCCTATTTCACGGAAGGGACACAGAGCCGATCGAACGCATCCGTCAGATCGTTCGCGATCGCTCGAGGGTCACGGCCTTCGATCTGATGGCGCTCCAGCATATAGGCGATCTTGCCGTCTTGAAGAATTCCGACCGATGGCGAAGACGGAAAGTATCCCTTGAAATAGCTGCGGGCGCGTTCGGTTGCGGCAATATCGCCGCCGGCAAAAACCGTAACGACTCTGTCCGGTTTTACCGGATGGGCGAGCGCCATGCCGATAGCGGGCCGCGCGAGTCCGGCCGCGCACCCGCAGACGGAGTTCACCACGACCATCACGGTGCCCTTCGTATTGCGAATCACTTCGTCCAATTCTTCCGGTGTACGAGTCTCCTCCACGCCAAAGCGCGTCAGATCCTCTCTCATGGGCTTAATCAAAATTTCTGGATATGGCATAACCAAAGTTTAGCACACCAGAATTTCTTATACCGCCGGCCCTGAAATAGTGCAGAATTGTGCCACCCCTGCTGAGAACGAAGGTCCCCTTAATCCTTGGAGGTTGGCATGATCAGACGTTTTTCCGTATGTTTGGCAATCGTGTTCGTTTGTTCCGCAGCAATTCCCGCGCTGGCTCAAAACGCCGCATTAGTTGGTACCGTGCGGGATGCACAACAGGCACTGATTCCAGGTGTGATGGTCACGCTTCAGAATCTGGATACAGGCGTCGAGTTGACGACGATGACCAACGAGTTAGGTAATTACGAATTTCCTACCGTGCGGCCCGGCAATTATTCGGTCCGCGTTGAACTTTCCGGCTTCCGAAGGTTCGTCCAGAACCTCGTGCTGGCGGTAAACCAGCGCAGCCGCGTTGACGCCACGTTGCAGGTTGGGGACGTTTCTGCCGAGGTCACCGTGCAGGAGACCACAGCCGTAGTGCAGACGGAATCGTCGGCTCTAGGAGATGTCGTTCAGAGCAGGGATTTGGTCAACATTCCGCTCAACGGCAGGTTCTTCCTCGATCTGGCGTTAATGACGGCGGGCACCGTCGTTCCGTCCACGAACAATCGCACGTTCCTGGCAACACCGAGCGGCATTGGTATCTCCGGCATCAACGCTTCCGGCACTCGCGAAGATTCCACAAACTATCTCTTCGATGGGATCAATCTGAGCGACATGGTGCAGAACCAGATTACATTTCAGCCGAACATCGAGAGCATTCAGGAATTCAAGGTCCAAACTAACGCGTTTAGCTCCGAATACGGTCGTAATGCCGGGATCATCGTCAATGGGATTTCCAAGCAAGGTACCAATTCGTTCCACGGATCAGCTTTCGAATACCTCCGGAACGAAAAGCTCGACGCCAAGAACTTTTTCGACCGTCCGGATCTTCCGATTCCCGCCTTCAAGCGAAACGTCTTTGGCTATTCCATTGGCGGGCCTATCGTCAAAGGGAAAACGTTTTTCTTCCACAGCTATGAAGGCCGCCAGGGGCGCGAGGTGACGACTATCAACACGCAGGTTCCGACGGCGGCGGAACGCGCAACTGTCACAAATCCGGTAATTCAAAAGTTGCTGGCGTTAGTACCCGCCGCGAATTTGGGCAATCGGTTTGCAGGTACGGCTCCACGGAAACGTGGTTTGAATCAGTTTACGGGACGCGTCGATCATAACTTCAGTTCGCGCGATATCTTCTTTGGCAATTTCATATCCAATCGTGACAGCCGTACGGAGCCGACATTGCAGCAACAGACTCTGCCTTTGCCCGGTTATGGCGATTATCGGCCAGCGGAGCGGTATCTTCTCTCGCTGGGCGAGACGCATATATTCAGCCCAACTCTCACCAACGAGTTGCGAGCCGGGGCGAACCGCGTACACATCCAGTTCGTTCCAGACGTTCTCGGCAAATTGAATCCTCTGGACTTCGGGCTCACAACGGGCTCGCCTGTCTTCCCAAACATTCTGGTTTCCGGCGTCATGAATTTTGGAGGGATCGAACCATTTCCGCAGGGCCGCGGCGACACGGCATTCCAGTACAACGACACGCTCTCGTGGATTCATGGCCGGCATTCGCTGAAATTCGGTGGGGAATTCCGCCGTTTCCGGAATAACAACTTCAGCACCGCAACGGGCGGCCGCATCACGTTTCCGTCCCTCGCCGCATTTCTGTCCGGCAATCCCTCATCGGCAATACAGACGCAACTTCCTGTGACGAACAGTCTCCGGGTGAGCGCCTTCGACACTTTCGTTCAAGATGATTTCAAGATGACAAACCGCTTGACCTGGAATCTTGGCTTGCGATGGGAGTACAACGGCGTTCCCAGCGAGGTTCACAACCGCCTTGCCAATTTTGACTTTACTCAGAACAAGCTGGTTTCCGTTGGCAGCGGCATTGAGCGCCCGTATGAGCGCCAGTGGACGAACTTTGGTCCGCGCGTCGGCTTCTCGTATGACCCCACCGGCAAAGGTAAGACCGCAGTTCGTGGCGGGGTGGGTTTGTATTTTGATCAACCCGTGACCAATATGGTCAGCGAGTTGAGTATCAACCCGCCCTTCTCGTTTGCCGTAAACTTTACGAGCAATGTCGCCCTCGCCGCGCCCTTCGGTCAACCCGGCGGAGGACCTGCGCTGATTGCCGCTCGGGCGATTGATCCGCATTTCAAGAGCGCCCGTGTCCTTTCTTACAATCTGAACATTCAACAGGAAGTTGCGGGGATGATCGTTCAAGTTGCCTATGTCGGCTCCGAAGGACATCATCTGCGCATGTTCTTCGGCGATTACAATCAGGGCATCAATGGCGTCCGGCCGATCGCCGGTTTCTCGAGCATCAGGATGAATGCGTCCGTGTCGAATTCCAATTACAACGGCATGTGGATCAGCGTGAATCGAAAACTAGCAAGAAACCTGACGTTTTCGTCGTCGTACACCTTCTCGAAGTCCATCGATAACAATTCAGTCGGAAGCGCGGACCCGGAAATACAGGATTTCAGGAATCTGCGGGCGGAGCGAGCGCTGTCGGATTTTGACGCGCGTCAGCGGTTCGTTCTGAGCGGAGTTTATCTTCTTCCGTTCAACGCTGAGACCAGGTTTGCCAAGCGGGTTGTCGAAGGTTGGAGCGTTTCACCCATTGTCAACTTGCAATCGGGGAATCCCTTCAGTCCCATCGTTCCCCTGCTCACAGACGGCAGCGGCAGCCTGGAGGCGTACGATCGTCCGGACCTGGTGCCCGGCCAATCGATCAAGCTCGACCACCCCACGCCTGAACTGTTTTTCAATAAGCTCGCATTCGTCCGCCACGCGCGGGGCTTTGGCAACGCGGGAAGAAACATCATTACGGGGCCTGGATTCTCAGACGTGGATTTCTCCCTGGCCAAATCAACCCCGATTACCGAAGGTATTAATCTTCAATTCAGAGCGGACGCATTCAATGTTTTCAACCACCCGAATTTTGCCCAACCTAATCGCATTGTTACGGCCGGTGATTTTGGCCGAATTACCGCCACACGTAGTGCTCGCGGCGATTTGGGTTCGTCCCGCCAGATTCAGCTTGGCATGAAACTGACCTTCTGATGGCGCGTGGCACCGCAGTTGCACTCTTTTAGGTGGGGAACCGGGGTAAGGAGAAGAAAATGAATGCAATTGATATTTTGAAGAAGGACCACCAGGAAGTGCAGCGGCTGTTCTCGGAATTCATGTCCGCGGATGAAGATGATTTTGACCGCCGCGAAGATCTGTTCCAGCAGATCGACAAGGCTCTGACCACGCACAGCGACGCCGAAGAGCAGATTTTTTACCCGTCGGTGGAGAAGCACGCTTCAGATCTCGTGGAAAAAGCCGAAAGCGAGCATCTGGAGATCAATCAACTTCTGGCAGATATGCTCGATATCGAGGTGGACGACGACGACTTTGACGGTCGCATGATGACTCTCGTGAAGAAGGTTCAGAGGCACGTTACGGAGGAAGAGAGTTCTGGCGGAGTTCTCGATATTGCTCGTCAAAAACTGAGCGAGGCCGAGCTCGACGACCTGGGCCGCCGCATCGAGCAGCTCAAGAGGGATTCCGAAGAAGAGCTGGCCGCATAGCCGGCGAGGCGCTGAATGCGACGACATAGCCGAAGCCGACGGCGAAGACAGCCGTCAGCTTCGGTTTCATCCGGAGGCGTCTACTTCCATTCCCAAGCCTTGCTCTGACTGTTGCCGTCGGCATCGACCTCGTATTCGAAAATGACAGCGATGCCGTTCAGGCGAGAAAGGTTCTTGGATGCGGTTTGATAGTAAACCGCTCCGCGCCAGCTTGTAGCCGACGCTCGCCTCTTTTCCCGGCTGCCCGGCCGATCCAAGTTGCGTTTATCACCCTGTTACGTCGTCAGAATGCCATGCCCTTCGCCATACAGGAATCCGTCGGGCCTTACAAGAGACCAGTGGGTTCCGGTATCGTTCGAACCATGCCCAAGGATCTTTCCGGGAGGGCCAGGCTGTGGGAAACTTCGGCAGATGAGCTTCGTTTCCAATTCCCAGCGCAACCTCGCATTCGAGTACGTGCGCAATACGCGGAAGAATATTTTTCTTACTGGCAAGGCCGGCACAGGCAAGACCACGTTCCTACACCAAATCAAGGAAGAAAGCCCCAAACGGATGGTCGTCACCGCGCCGACGGGTGTCGCCGCTATCAACGCCGGGGGCATGACGCTGCATTCGTTTTTTCAATTGCCTCTGGGGCTGCACCTCCCCGGCACGTCGAGGGAGGTCCACAACCAGCGCCGTTTTTCCCGAGACAAAATTCAATTGCTCCGCACACTCGACCTGATCGTCATCGATGAGATCAGCATGGTGCGGGCAGACCTGCTCGATGCAGTAGACGACGTGCTTCGCCGCTACCGCGACGACTCGCGCGTCTTTGGCGGCGTGCAACTCCTCATGATCGGCGACCTGCACCAATTGCCGCCGGTCGTCAAGCCGGAAGACTGGGAACAGCTGCGGCCGTACTACGAAACGCCGTACTTCTTCAGCAGTCTCGCCCTCCAGAAAACCGACCTGGTAACTATCGAACTGAAGCAAGTCTTCCGGCAATCGGACCGCCGGTTCATTGACTTGCTTGAGAAGATTCGAAACAACCAAATCGACGCGCTGGCGCTCGAAACGCTCAACAGCCGCTACGTTCTTGGTTTCCAGCCGGACCTTGAAGACGCCTATATCACGCTGACGTCTCACAATGCGTCATCATATGACCTGAACGCCAAAAGACTGGAATCCCTGCCCGAACGATTGCGAACGTTCAAAGCTAAAATCGTGGGCGACTTCCCTGAAGCGGCCTATCCAACGGAGGAAACGCTGGAGTTCAAGAAGGGCGCGCAAGTGATGTTTGTTAGGAATGACGTCTCGCCGGAAAAACGCTATTTCAACGGCAAGAGTGGGAAAATCACACGCTTTGCCGGCGACGAAGTCTTCGTCCGCTGCAAGGATGAGCGGGAAGATATCGCCGTCACCCCTGTCGAATGGCAAAACATCAAGTACTCACTCGATGAACAAACAAAAGAAATAAAGGAAGACGTCCTCGGCACGTTTACACAATATCCGCTGAAGCTCGCGTGGGCCATCACGATCCACAAGAGCCAGGGACTGACCTTCGATCATGTCATCATCGATGCGCGATCGGCTTTTGCACACGGGCAGGTATACGTAGCATTGAGCCGCTGCAGAAGTTTTGAAGGAATCGTTCTCAGCTCAAGGATCAACCCCTCGAGCGTGAAAACCGACTTGGTAGTGAAAGCGTATACCGAAGGAACCGTGCGCAACGCTCCGAGCGAAGCGCACCTGCGGCAATCGAAGCGGGAATACCAAGAGACGCTGGTGCGCGAACTGTTCGACTTCCGCGCCATCAACAACCATTTGCAGGGCCTGAGGCGGTTATTTCAGGAGCACTCCAGCGCCCTTGCAGCCGAAGGGCTGTCACAGTTCAATACGTTGGTTGCGAAAACAACCACGGAGGTCTTATTGATTGCTGAAAAATTTGCCCCGCAACTCCACGCTTACTTTTCGCAACCGGAGCTGCCTGAGGAAAACGAAAACCTTCGGGAGCGCCTTCGGAAAGCGGGCGTCTATTTTTCATCCAAACTGAATTCCGTCTCGGCCGCGATGAAGCGTATAGACCTGATCACCGACGATAAAGCAGTGCTGAAACGCGCTCGGGAACATCTCCAGAACCTTGAGAAGGAAGTTCTGATAAAACACGCGTGCTTCGTGGCGTGCCAGACCGGCTTTTCCGCGTCCGCCTACAATCGGGCAAAAACCAATGCGGAACTGGAATGCCGCGAAGGGAAGGATGTCCAATCTACGGCAGTCGAGGTGCCCGAGGATACGCCGCATCCCGAACTCTATGCATGGCTGCTCGAGTGGCGTAATGCCATGGCGAAGGAACTCGATAGAGCACTTCACGAAGTCTTGCCAACCCGGTCTTTGCAGGAACTGGTGCGGCTTCTGCCCGTGGATCGCGCTTCGTTGAAGAAGATACCCGGCATCGGCAAAGGCAAGCTGAAGCGCTTTGGCGCGGATCTTGTCGGCATTGTAGGCAAATACTGCGCCGAAAAAAACATGCTCGCAAAGCCGCTGGAGCCTTCTAAGGCCAATACGAAGCAGGTGAGCTTCGACCTATACAGGTCCGGAAAAACCGTCGCGGAAATTGCAGCGGAACGCAACCTGGCAGTCAGTACGATCGAAGGGCACCTTGCTTATTTCATCGCACGGCGGGAACTCGATATTTCGGAGTTCCTAACAAAGGAACAGGTGGACGAAATAGCCGGGTTCTTTGAGGAAAGAAAAACCGAGTCGCTGGCTGAGGCGAAAACGCATTTTGGGGAGCGGTTTTTGTATGGACAGTTGAAGATGGTGCTCGAACATCTCAAGGCAAAGGCTGTATAGCTTCCTTCAGAACAGGATTTCGAAGTCCGCGCGGTAGCGCCGTTTGAAATGGCCGAAGAAAATTCCCAACAGAGGATCGGCCGTATTCGCATGAACGTCGAGAGGGTTGAAGTGGTTAAAGACGTTCAGGACGCTCACAGAAAGACGAGCCGTGTATTTCGCTAGTAGCTTGATGTCTTTCGACATACGTTCATCCAAGCTGATGTAGTTCCGAAATCGGGTCTCGTCGTTATAAGGAATGCCGACGTAGTGGCGGCGTGCTTCGAGAATCGCATAAGGTTGGCCGGAACGGTACTCGAAGATGGGAGCGAGGCGCGCGTTCCACGGCAGGTTCACGACTCCCCAGGCAATGAAGCGATGCGGGATGTCCCCTCGCGTGTTCGTGTAGTGGTTCGGGCGAAGCGGAGCGGTTGGAAAATCACCGAGATAAGCAGTGAACCTATTCAAGTCACCCAATGCCTTACTCCGCACGTAGGAGAACAACAACTGCTGGCCGCCCTCCCACGATAGCCTCGCCGTAGCCTCAATTTATTCATGTGATCTCCTCCGGCCGTCCTGCCTCGATTCGAGAGGGGGTCTTCGGTCTTGTAACCCGGAACAATATCTCACAATATAAGACAGCCTGATGGAGGTCGTATGAATCGTTTTTTTGGAGCTGGAGTTCTGTCAATGGCGTTTAGCCTGTCTCTGTTCGCGCAGGGATTGGGAACAATTAGTGGGACGGTACTCGATCCTTCCGGCGCGCTTATCCCTGGAGCAAAGATCACGGTTACAGAAGCGGGCACTGGTTTGTCACGGACGGCGACGAGTGATGAGCAGGGGCGCTACGTCATTCCCTCGCTGCGTCCGGCGACATATGCACTGACGGGCGAGAATCCAGGTTTCAGCAAATTCACGCAGCCCGGAATCGCGCTGCTTGCGGACCAGAGCCTGACAGTCAATGTGACGTTGCGAGTCGGTGCAGTTGCTGAAGAAGTTACAGTCGAAGCCGCTCCGCCTGCCGTGAATACCACGACAGCTACCTTGGGCCAGGTCATCGAGCTGGGGCGCGTGGACGCTCTGCCCATGAATGGCCGGAACGCCGCCGCGCTCACGTTGCTTGTTCCGGGAACGGTGGCGACGCCGGATGCGGGCGCCGATCAGGGAACAACCAAAACGATTCCCGGGGCATTGACGATTTCCGCTAATGGCTCACGGCAGAACCAAATCAGCTACATGCTCGACGGTGGAAACAATCTGGATGAATACACAAACGTGAATCAGCCATTTCCGTTTCCTGACGCGCTCCAGGAGTTCAGTGTTCAGACTAGCAATTTCAGCGCGGAGTACGGCCAGAATGCTGGTGGAGTTGTGAATATCGTGACAAAATCAGGTTCCAACAGCGTCCACGGCGATCTATTCGAGTACAACCGGAACGCTGCATATAACGCGAGAAATTTCTTCAGCACGGCGCGCGATCCGCTGAAACGCAATCAGTATGGAGGCACCATCGGCGGCCCCATCATCAAAGATCGAACGTTCTTCTTTGCTGCATATCAGGGGACTCGCCTCCGTAACATTGGGAACACGACTTCTGCGACGGTTCCAACGCAAGCAGACATCAACGCCGCAGGGGCTGCGATCGATCCGGCCGTTCGGAGCATGCTGAAGTTTTTGCCTCAAACCAGTGACCCGAAAGGAGTCGTATTTTTCAGCAGGCCCGACCGCCAGAACTTCGACGAGATTCTAGGCAGAGTGGATCATTCGATCGGCAAGGCGGACCGGCTGACCGGCCGTTATTACTATGTCCGCTTTCACAAAGATCCTGTCTTCAATCCAGCCAACATCCTGACGTATGCCGATGGATCGACGATTCCCTTCCAGAATTTCTTAGTTCACGAGAACCACGTTTTCTCGCCAACCTTCATCAACGACGTTCATGTGAACTACGCTCGTGAAGCAGCCCGTCGCGGTCCCGCCGACGGCGTGCCAAACGTGCGCGATTTCGGCGTGAACATTCCGTTCCAGCCCGCAAGAAAGGCAATCCAGTTGGTCAATGTTTCAGGGGGATTTCGATTCGGAGACAACCCCGACGCCAGCTTCATCAGGAACAACTTTACGGCAAGCGATGACATCAGTTGGGTACGCCGGCAGCACGATCTGCGCTTCGGCGGGACGATTGAGCGCAGTTACGTGGACATCGACAACCTCTTTCAACAGCCCGGCGAGTTTCAGTTCAACTCGATCTCCAATTTTCTTCCAGGACGACTCAGCGGGAACCCAGGATTCCGTCAAGGCAACGGAGAATTCAAAAATAACCGGAACACATTTGCAGGCCTCTATATTCAGGACAATTACCACTTGTCTCGCCGCCTGACACTGAATGCAGGATTGCGTTGGGAGCCTGCACTGCCGTGGCGTGAAATTAAAGGCCGGGTCGAACAGTTCCGGCTGAACGACTTTTATGCGGGCAAGAAGTCGATTGTATTTGCCAACGCCCCTTTCGGACTGTTTTTCCCTGGCGATCCGGGTGTACCTCCCAATGGCACGACCGGCAGCCTGAACCTCTTCTCACCGCGAGCAGGTTTTGCTTATGACGTGTTCGGCAATGGGAAGAGCAGCATTCGCGGCGGAGTGGGGATTTTCTACGACTCCAGGACTGTGGGTATTATCAACAATCGATTTGTGGACGTCACACCGTTCAGTACGCAGTTGACGCTCTCTTCGCCTCCCGGACCGTTCAGCGATCCGCTGTGTCAGACGACGCCGAGTTGCCAGGCACAAAAGATTACCAACCCGTTTCCGGCGGCGTTTCCGCCCTCTTCGAACGTCGTTTTTCCGTCACCAACGCTCGCAGTCACATACGATCCTTCCCGAAAATACCTCGCGCCGGCGATCTACAACTGGAATCTGACCGTTGAGCGCGAGGTATACGCAGGATGGCTGGTGCGCCTGGCCTACGTCGGATCGCATTCGAGTCATCTGAAAGAGGCGGTGGAGCTGAACCCGGCTCCGGCCGGAAGTATTGTGGCAGCAGGACCGAGCAACGTTGATGATCGACGCCGGCTCAACAACGTGTTTTCTGCGTCTGTGTTTCCGGTGAAGTTAGGCAATGTTTCACTCGACGCCCACGACATCAATTCGTCATATAACTCAATGCAGGTCTCGCTTGAACGGCGGCTTGCGCGGGGCGTGACCATCCTGGGCAATTACACTTGGTCCAAGAGCATCGATGACCTTCCTTATACTGGGAGCGGCGCGGGAGTGAGTGACCTCGGAGGCGATGCGGTCTCCGCGCGGCCATGGGACGATCCGCTGCGGCATCGATTCGATCGCGGACCGTCGGATTTCGATCACACGCATCGATTCGTCCTTTCCTTCGTCGCTCAACTTCCACAGTTTGCAAATGCAAACCCGATTGCACGCGGCATCCTTGGGCGTTGGTCCCTAAGCGGAATCGTCGCGGCTCAAACCGGCCGGCCGATGACGCCCATGTCCGGTTTGACCGCAGGGGCCGACATGTCTCAGGCCGGAATTGGACGGGATCGCGCTTTCATCGCACCGGGGAATCCGTACGGAAGTGGTGCATGTGGCACGAGCGCTCCGTGTGTGGATTACTTGAATGTGAGCTTGTTTTCGCAGCCAACGGTTGGTACTTTCGGAAATGCAGGAAAGGGATCGCTGCGATGGCCCGGCTATTACAACTGGGATATGGGTTTCTCCAAAGAATTCAAGCTCACTGAACGTTACGGCGTCCAGTTCCGTACCGAGTTCTTCAACATCTTTAACCGCGTAAACTTCCGAGACACGAACAATGGCAGCGGCTTCAATAACACAGTGGAGAATGTCGTGAACCTCAACTCGCGCACGTTCGGCACATTACGAAGCGCGTTGGACCCGCGCATTGGCCAGATGGCGTTGAAGATTCTCTTCTGAGTTTCAAGGGAACCATTCCCCTTGCGGATCCAATCCCGCGCTTTTCCACAATGAAGGCAAAACGTGTGTTCAAGGACGTCACCCGTTCCGCGGGCATCTCCAACGCCAGTTTCGGAACGAGTGCCGCATGGTCAAGGAAAGCTGTCTGGAGCAGATGATTTTCTTTGGTGAAGCTTCCTTGCGAAATGCTGTCCGCAAATTCATTGCCCACTATCATGGAGCGATCATCGGCCTCGGCAACCGGCTGATGGTACCGATGGAGGTGAAGAGTGATTCGTCGGGAGTAGTACAGCAACGCCGGCGATTGGGTGGAGTGCTCAATTATTACTACCGAGACGCGGCATGAGGGGGGCCAGATATGCCCGAATCCAATATTTGGATAGTACGCGGTGAATCCTGATCTGATCACGCGTCCCAGGTTCCAGTAGGCATGTTTGCCCTTGTGGATCGAGAAAATAAGCGCTGATGGGATTTTCAGTAGGGACAATCAACTCAACCGGAAGCTCGCCTCCCGGCGCTAGAACCGCAGGCGCGCGGAGATCTGGAAAGCGCGCGGGCCTCCGGAGCCGAAGACCTGGTTGACTCGATCAGTCGGCTGACCAAAGGCGGGTTGGTTCAGTATCGCGTTATAGTTTGTGAGGTTGGCGACATTGAAGATGTTGAAGCCCTCCACCGCGAGATTGACCAAAATCCCCTCGCGAATTGGGACGGCTTTCGTCACCCGGAGATCCGTGGAGGAGAACATGCCGCCGTTAGAAAAAACGTCGGGCAGCGTGATGACCGGAATGATCTGGTTTTCCGCCGTGCGCTTGCGATAGGTGGGGAAGGTGCCGTCCGGATTGGGGAGCGTCGGATAGGTCGCGTTGTACTTGGCGACGAGCTTTCGGATCTGGTTGGCGTCCACACCACGGCCGAACTCACGAACCTTTAGCCCCGGAAGAAGCGCGGTCGATATACCGTCACCATGGAGATCCACGTTGGCAATGATGACATTCATCGGCGGCGCCGAAACCATTGCCGTGATGCTGGATACGGTCCATCCGTTCAGGACCTGCCGGATCCACCGGTTTCCACCTTTTAAGTCTGGAATCTCGTACAGGATATTGAAGGTGAAACGGTGCGGGCGGTCGGCATCATTGATTCCGTAGGCGCAATTCCGGCAATCCTGGAAGAAGCCTCCGGTGGGATCGGTGGGAGAAGTTGTGGAAGCCTGTGAGGAAGTGAAACGCGAAAAGGCGTAGGAGCCGGTGAACTGCAGCCGCCCGGAAAAGCGCCTGTCCACCTTGATCAGCAGGGCCTGATACCTCGAGTTGTAAGCGGGAATATACTCAATGATTGGACCGGTCGAGCACGGGAATGGAACGATGTCGGCCTGATTTCCGACACAGAGAGGAATGAGGGGATCGCGCACAAAAGAGACGACTCCCGTCGTCGGGTTGATGGCGGTCACCCTGGGTCTATTGAAGTGATTCGCGTCCCACGTATGGGACTGGTTGGAGACCCCGCTCTTCAGGCCGCGCCTCATGACGTAATCCGCTGATACTACCAGGTTCCTTACAATCTCTCTCTGGACGCCGGCGGTGACGTGAATCACGTAAGGCGTCGGGTAGCGGTCACCTGCGAAAACCAAGTTCGCCTGCTTGACGACATCGATACCCCGAGGCCCCGAAAGGTCCTTCTTCGCCGCTTCTTCCGAGCTTCCCCACTTGGCGAGAAGCTGGGATCGGATGGATGGCAGCAGATCCAGCATATTCTGCCCGGTGAAGGGAGTCGGACTGGTAAAATTCAACGTCGCTACCTGGCCGGGCTGGCCGAAGAACGGATTCGGCAGGTTTGTGGTTCTGAAAGTGATCTGGCCGTTTCCCGCGGGGCCGAGAAGGGGCCTTTCGTAGGTCTTCTTCCACTGCGAGGCCTCCTGGGCATAGTAGATCCCGGAGCCTGCACGGATGACGGTCTTTTTGTCCGAGCCCGGAGACCAGCTAAATCCCATGGCTGGGGCAAAGTTCTTCTCGGCCCGCTGAATAAATCCCAGTTTCGAGCCCGGAAGAATGGGACGGAGATATTCAGGCCTATCCAAGTCATAGCTCCACCAATTGGTTTCGATGACGTAGGACAAACCGTAGTTGAGCGTCAAGCTCGGGCGCACGCGCCACGAATCCTGAATGTAACCGCGAAGCAAGTGATTTGGCCTGGTCTGGGGTTCCCGGTAGTTTCCCCACCAATTGGAGTCCCCGACCCCAATCGTCAACGTCCCGTTAACGGGAAGCTGCATCATCTCTGCAAAACTGGGCGCGCCCGCCGTCGTCGTACGAAGAGTCAGCGGGAGAGCGTCATACAGCGCGGGGTTCTGCTGTTGGACTACCGCCGGGCTAAAGAGACTGAAAGCTCCCCGTGCATTCCGTTCCCAATAACCAAGGATGTTGGACTTCTCCCAGTTCCCCCCGAATTTCACGCTATGGTTTCCTGTGCTCCAGTAAACGTTATCCGTGAACTGGTTGGTTCGCTGGATGCGATGCTGCTCAACGTTTCCGGCGATCCCGATGGTCATGCCGAAGCCGGTGATCGTGGGCCCGCCCAGGTTGAAGCAGTACGTCGGATTAGTGCAGTTCTTGTCCCCGTAACGCAGAAAATGCTCGTTCAGGTAGCTGTAGGAGTATCGAAAGTCGTTCACCAGGTGAGGTGTCAGGACGCTGTTGAGACCAATAGCCGCCTGGTTCCTCAAGTTGTCAATCGAGGCCCAGTTCGACTCTATGGCGGTAGCCTGAATGCCGTCGTTATTGTCCTGGCTTAAGCGCAGGAAGCCGGTGTGCCGGGCGTTCAGCTTGTGATCGATGCGCGCGTTGAACAGCCTGAATTTGAACGGGTAGGGCGACAGATGGTTGTAGCCCTGGAAAAGCGGGTCGCTGAAGGCGACACTGTAAGCGCCGACCTGGTTGGTGTACTCGTAGTTGGTGAAGAAAAACGTCTTGTCTTTCTTCAGCGGGCCGCTGAAGGTGAAGCCGCTTTGGCGGCGCACGAACGGCGGCTGTTCGAGGGCAGCGAGAAGTTGCGGGTCACCGCCCCCGCAAGCAACCCGATTGGCAAGCACTGCCGGATCACAGGGGCGCTTCAGGCCTGGGAAGGCGGCCATATGCTGGTCGCGGAAGAAGATGAACCCACTGCCATGAAAGGCATTGCTGCCCGTGCGCGAGATCACGTTGACGGCTCCGACGGAGGCCCCCGAGGTGGAGAGGTCAAAGTTGAAAGTGGAAATCTGGAACTCTTGCACGCTCTCTTGAGAGAAATTCTGCGTGGCTCCCGAGAGCCGTTCCCTGGTCGAAGCGCCGTCGACAGTGACTACGGATTCAGGTGCGCCTGATCCACCAACCGAAATCGTGAAATAGGTGCTCGCCCAGCCCGGAGTCGGGTCGTAGTTCGCAGCGACTCCTGGCTCGAGCAGCGCCAGCGACATGAAGCTGCGGCCGTTGAGCGGCAGGTTTTCGATCCGGTTGCGGGTGATCACGCCGTCAATCTTGTATTCGGTCGTGTTGATCTGCGCCGCCTGCCCGATGACCTCCACGACTTCCGAGCTCGCTCCAACCTTGAGCTTGAAATCGACATTACCGGTAGAACCGGTCACGACTGTGAAGGTCTGAACCTGAGTTTGAAAGCTCTCGAGTTGGGCTTTAACTTCCCATTCACCGGCGTTCAGGTCGGGCAGCAAATACGTTCCGGTGTCGTCGGAGACGGCTTGGCGGGTGATGCCGAGTGTCTTGTGCGTCGCGGTGATCGACACTCCGGGAATCACCGCGCCGGATTCGTCTTGAATCGTTCCACGGATTCCCCCCGTAACAGCTTGGCTCATCAGCAATGCCGGCATGAGCCAAGAAACCAAGAGTACCGAACTCATACCCAGGAGTTTCATAGATCGATCCTCTTGACCGTAGCTGTAAGTTAAAACGTCAACTTCAGGGCAAACTGAATCTGCCGCGCGGTGGTCGATGTTCGGTCAATCACACTGGCACTCCCGATACGGCTTCCGCTTCCTGAGAAGATCGTTGAAGAAGGTAAACTAAAGTTGGGCCGGTTCAAGAAATTGTACGCCTCGGCCCGGAATTGCAAGCGCGTCTGCTCCCTGAGCTGGAAATTTTTGCTGAGCGTGAAGTCCCAAGTGGCCAGACCGGGTCCCTGCAAGAAATTTCGCCCCACGTTTCCCAGTTCGCGGTCACCGGGCGGGGAAAAGGCCTCCGGGTTGAAATACCGCCCCCTCCCGGTCGGGTCCCTGGAGACGTTGGGTGCGCCCCAGATAATCTGCTCTCGCTCGAAGCCCGGCGCCAAATTGGGTGTTGCGTTGCCGTCCACGCCGAGCGCACTCAAAAACGTTGACATACCGTCTCCCTTGTCAGTCCCGAGTATGTCGCTTGCGAATTTCAGATCCGAAATTTAAAAATGGCAGGCGTCTAAGCCTTGATGCCGACTCTTCCTGGCCGTCACGCATTTATAAAAACAATTCACCGCCGACAGCAGCCTCAGGAAACGAACGTCCGCTTCAACTGTGTGTTTCTTGAGAACAATTAGCCACCCGTTTGTAGGCTTTGTCAAGAAAATCGAAGAGGAAATGAGCGACGGGTACCCTTCACCACCGCTATTTGTTCTTGAGGCGTTTTGGCCATTTGTAGCCATAGTCCCACAACTTTCCCCTGACGTTCCAAAACTGAAAACTTCGAGAAGGCTGATGTCCGCCAGAAACGTCACACCTCAGGCCCCCGTGCGATGGAGTACGTTCGCCACCACATGCCTGGTAAGTCGGCATCTCGGAAAAGTGACAGTTGAACGACGCCGTGTGCCGGATGCAGTTATGTATGAGGCAAATGGCTTGGAGACCCTCTTCTTCTCTGGATACGATCCACATTTCGAGGGCGATGAACCGACTGTAAGCCGCGTAATATGATTGCTTCCTGCGAACCGGCTTTTTAGGTTCCCGATGTTTTCCCCATTGCTAAACTTGGCGACATATCGTTACTAGTCTTGCAGTTCATACTCACATCAGCACGTACGGCGTTCCTTTGTATAGCCGACTCCCCGACACTAAAGGCATGCGTGAACAGTGCGATGTTTTTATGGCGATAAACCGCGATGGAGCCCGGTCCCAGAACGTGTAAAATCTCGTAGGCACTATTCCCAACTAGGCGCGTTGTCGACAACGAACTTATGAATCGAAGACGCTTTTTGCAAATCGGCGTGCTGAGCGGCGCCGCGGCTGCTGCCCGGCTGCAGCACCGCGCCCTCGGCCGTTGAGAATTCCAACCCCGGCCCTTTCGATTTGGACGAGAAAACGATCGGCGATTTGCAGGAAATGATGAAGTCGGGCCGGCTCAGCGCGCGGTCGATCGCCGAAAAATACTTGGCGCGCATCGAGACCATCGACCGGCAGGGGCCACGGCTCAACTCGGTAATCGAAATCAATCCAGAGGCGCTTTCCATCGCCGCCGCGCTCGACGACCAACGCAAGGCGGGAGGCGCCCGAGGTCCGCTGCATGGCATACCGGTCCTGATCAAAGACAACATCGACACGGCCGATCGAATGTCGACGACTGCCGGCTCACTGGCGCTGCAAGGTTCGATCCCGCAGCGCGACGCGTTCGTGGCGCAGAAACTGCGCGAGGCCGGCGCGGTCATCCTGGGCAAAACGAATCTCAGCGAATGGGCGAACTTTCGTTCAACCCATTCCACCAGCGGTTGGAGCGGCCGCGGCGGCCTGGTCCGAAATCCGTATGCGCTGAATCGCAATCCATGCGGATCGAGTTCCGGCTCGGGCGTCGCCGTCGCTGCGAACCTTTCCGCCGTCGCGATTGGAACGGAAACTGACGGTTCGATCGTTTGTCCGGCGACGGCAAACGGAATCGTCGGAATCAAGCCCACAGTGGGTCTCGTGAGCCGGTCCGGAATCGTTCCGATCGCCCACAGCCAGGACACCGCCGGGCCGATGGCGCGCACGGTCACGGATGCCGCAATCTTGCTAGGCGCCATCACAGGAATCGATCCAATAGATCCGGCGACTCGTGAGAGCGAAGGGAAATCGTTTACCGATTACACAGGTTTCCTCGATGCCAACGGGTTGAGCGGCGCGCGTATTGGGGTCGCTCGAAAGTTTTTCGGATTCAGCGATGAGGTAGATCGCTTGATGGCGGCAGCCATCGAAGAGATGAAGCGCGCCGGAGCGGTCATCATCGATCCGGTCAATCTAGCAGAATCGAAAGAGTACGAAGACTCGGAGCTCGAAGTTTTGTTGTACGAATTCAAAGACAATCTCAATAAATACCTTTCGGAACTCGGCCCCAAAGCGCCGTTTCATTCCTTGAAGGAGATCATCGACTTCAACGAGAAGAATCACGAGCGCGAGATGCCTTACTTCGGACAGGAACTGTTTCTCAAAGCCGAAGCCAAAGGGCCCTTGACTACTGCCGACTACTTGAAGGCGCTCGAAAAGGGTCGGCGGCTGTCGCGGAGGGAAGGCATCGATGCGGTAATCGAAAAGGATCACCTCGACGCGATTATCGCGCCGACGGCGGGACCGGCATGGACGACGGACCTGCTGAACGGCGATCATTTCACCGGGGGCAGTTCGACTCCTCCCGCCGTCGCCGGCTATCCGCATATCACCGTCCCCGCCGGCTTCACGCGCGGGCTTCCGGTTGGGATTTCGTTCTTTGGAACGGCGTATACCGAACCCGTTTTGATTCGGCTGGCATATGCTTTCGAGCAAAAGACCAAACATCGTCGCGCGCCCGGCTTTTCGCGCGAAGTCGATATTTAGCTTTGGGAAAATGGGAAATTCGGGGACGAAAAATGGCGTCGTGATGACAAAAAGGTCCTTTTTAACGGCATGGACCAAAATGACAGTGTTTGCGTCCCAGGCTGCATCCGGGGACCGCCGCTCAAGTGGACATAAGACGCCTAGTATGACGCTCGACACGAACGGCCCACCCTATTTGAAATTCCTAGCGCGGCCGGAGGCCGCAACCAAAGCGAACGATTCGGTTGCCGCGCGCGATCAGCATTCAGCTTTCAGCCGTCAGCTTCTGAACCAAGACAGTGAGCATGCGTTTGATTTCCACGGTCTGCGCTGAGAGTTTTTCGTAGTCCTTGGCTGGGATCAATTTCAAATCTCGGGCGAGCAGGAGTTGGTACTCCAGTTCGGTGGCCGAGCCTCTG